>PVMK01122946.1_pt1 | contig 20886 bp, 21 predicted proteins | sample 1853481 | NCBI WGS metagenome assembly PVMK01 (sample SAMN08533507, study PRJNA380276) | Marine sediment metagenome, whole genome shotgun sequencing project.
ACCCACGCCGGTGTCGCGGCCTGTACGAAACCGGGACCTCTGCCTCCGGAGGGCAGCGCTCTATCCACTGAGCTACGCGTCCATATCAATTAACTATGTGATATTATGGGATAGTATCGATTCTCACTGGCTTCTAGATTCGCGGAGACCACGTGTGGCACCAGAATAGCACCAAACCGAAAACCAGCACACCATGAGGTCGGACGTGTACCAGAGACGCTGCCCGAAAGCAAAGCGGCACGGACCGTCGACCACGTCGTGCTCGTTCCCGTGAGATGGTGTGCCGTAGGAGCCCGTCTCGGCTACGCAGCGTCGGAGAACGTCTAGGTCCTTACCGACTCTAGCAGCTGAGCGCCGAAGGCTCTCCGTACTCTTCTTCGAAGGCTGGCCGGTATTCGTCGCAGACAATCTTGGCAAGATCTAAGTGACGTTTCCGGTGGTCCCACCCACCGTCGAAGGATCGGGCGGTTGTCGACTCAGTCTTGCGCGAGGCAAAGCCGTAGGTCTCGGTTGAGCCGTTGCGCCATCGCCCCATTGCGCAGAATGCCCGTGTGGCTCTCAGCAAAGCCCGAAACCACCGACGCGTCGTCCTGGGCTTGGCGAGGGAGTTGGCTCTTGATCGTCACCACGCCGTCGGTGGCTTTCGAACCGTTCCCGTACCCGAAGTAGAGGGCGTAGTGGATGTCGGGTGGAAACGGGCGGTCAAACAGGGATTGGATAAACTCGCTCCTCGGGCCCACGTCGCGCCACGAGGGCACAACTCCTGGCGCCATTTTGACGCCCCTATCGGCACTCGGAATGCCCCCCAATGGTGACGAGATGGTCCCGAGGAATCGAACGTAGCGGGCGGTGCCGGAGGCCCCTTGATCGCGCAACAGCTGATGAGCAACCAGGCCGCCCATGCTGTGCGCCACGATGCAGAGTCGTTCGAAGCCTCGTTTCGCGTGCATACTTTGGAGGATCCGGTGCAGCCCGTCGACGATTGCTTGAATCCGTTCGCCGCTTGGGTACTGAAGCACCCAAGCCTGGTAGAGTTGTGGGTCGAGCCCTTCGATGAGCGTCGCGAACTCGCGGGGGTGCCCCGACATGCCGTGGATGAAGAGCACGGGCGTCTTTTCCTCGGCGTATTCCTGCAGCATGAAGATGCCCGCACCGTACTTTTCAAAGAATTCGTGAGGCTGCCACATTCCCATTGGCCCGCTCGATGGGTCGAAGCGCTCGTCTTCGAGTTGAGCCACCTCGCCTAGGTGCAGTTCGTAGTCCACAACCACGCGCTCCGGCCTGAGCCTGTCCAAGGCCGCCGCGCGCTGCGTTCTGAGTTCCATGTTCAGCCCGCTGCGGTCGTCGTTGGGCCCGATTTCCAGGACTTCTAGGTCTCGCAAGACGGCGTGCGGCTCGCCCAGGCCGAGCTCCTCGTCTCCGTCCAGGTCCTCATGTGCGCCGATCATGTAGTAGCCCGGGTCAACCTCGAACGCGTACTTGCCAGGCTCTTGCATCGTCAGAAACTGGGTCGTGCGGAACGGCTTGCCAACGCTTTCGTCGACTTCGAACAGATACACGTCGATTGGGCCACCATTCCAATCCCCAGCGTGCACGCGTCCGGAGAGCTTGCTCAGTTTTTCAAGTTCGTGGAGGTCCGCCCGGAGCCTCCGGAAGTTGGCACATCCGAACAGCTCAGCTGCGATGAGTCCGAACGCCAACCACTGAAACGCTGCCCCCCAACGAATCTCCATGCGGTATCTTTCTGACGAGCTCGCGGTGAGCAGGGGGCCGCGCTCGTGCTGGCCGATGACAGGTGCCATGCGAGGGAGTTTTCACATATCGGCCGGGGCCTGTCGAGTCTCACCGACACGACGAGCGGCCAAAGATGCCGTCGCCAACTACATCGATCGCTGGTACAACCCGCATAGTCAACTCGTCTACTTTCTCCGGAGAAGACCAAAATTACCGTAGTGACTGCTTATTCTTTGTGCAATGCGCTGGGCCCATCGACGGCCGAGGTTCTCGAGAACTGTGAAGCGGGACGGGTTGCGACTTCAGCTCCTCCTATCGTGCTGCCATTCAGCGCGAGGTGTGGTGTGGTCGTCGATCCTCCTGCTCCGCCAGCCTCGTTGCGGGAGCATGACAGCCGCGCCCTCCGAATCGCACTCATGGCGATGGACGAGATCCGGATCCCGCTCGAGCGTGCGATTGCCAAGAGTGGCCGCGAACGCATCGGGCTGGTCCTCGGCACGAGCACGGGCGGTCTAGACCGTACCGAGATCGCGCTCGAGGCCAGGGAAACTACGGGAGCCCTGCCTCCCGATTACTCATTTCTGTTGCAGCACTCGTTTGGAGGCCTGTTGAGTGCGCTGGTGAAAGTAGCCGGCACTAAGGGGCCGGCGTACGTCGTATCGACCGCCTGCACTTCGAGCGCGAAAGCGTTGGCCGTGGCGATCCGTCTGATCAACGCTGAAGTGTGTGACGCTGTATTGGTAGCGGGCGCTGATGCTCTGTGCCATATGACTCTGCACGGTTTCCACTCCCTCGGAGTTCTCTCCAGCCAGGCCTGTCGCCCTTTCTCTGTGGAGCGAAATGGTATTCATATCGGGGAGGGGGCCGCCTGGCTGCTACTGGAGCGCGAAGGCGACGGCCCGGCCAGGGTGTCGAGCGTTGGAGAGTCGTCGGATGCCCATTCGATGTCCGCACCGGACCCGGAGGGACGGGGCGCGCGTCTTGCCATCGAGTCAGCTCTCGCCGGAGCCGGAATCGATGCGGCGTCCATCGATTTCGTCAACGCTCACGGCACCGGCACGGTGAAGAACGACCAGGCTGAAGCCGTCGCGATTGCCGAATCGCTTGGTGCAGATGTACCTGTCGCATCGACCAAGGGCATGACTGGGCACTTGCTCGGGGCGGCCGGGGCGACCGAGGCCGCGTTCACGATTGCCGCCGTTGAACGGGGAATGATCCCTCCAAGCGTGGGCGCCGAGCCTTTCGACGCCTCGCTCGGGATTCACGTTGTCAGTGCGGCCCGCCGGGCCAAGTTAAGCAGAGCGCTCAGTTTGTCCATGGCTTTCGGAGGCAACAACACCGCTGTCTTGGTGGAGGCGCTGTGACCAGCGAGTTCATAGTAGAGGGTGTAGGGTTAGCCGACGGCTCGGGAACGGCCGACCTCGCGCTTCTCAGCGCCCGGCAACGCCGAGGGCTTAGCGAGTGCGCCCGCCTCATGGTTGCTGCGACTGCAGCGGCGCTCAAGGACGCCGAGATCGCTGGCATCGATTTTCCAATAGTCAGTGGCTCATCCCTGGGAGAAATCCAGACAGCCGAGGTCCTTTGCGAGATGCGTCTTCGCGGCGACGGGCGTACGTCACCGGCTCGATTCCGCAACAGTGTCCACAACACCGTCACGGGCTTGATCTCAATCGCGGCTGGAAGCCATGCACCGTGCACTTCCGTCGCAGCAGGCCGAGCTACCGTTGCTGTTGCTATATTGGAGGCCCAACTCCAGCTCTGGAACGGCGCTCCGCGCGTCTTGGTAGTCGTTGGTGATGAATCGGTGCCCCAAGTCTTCGACCCAGCCCTTGCCTATCCGCCAGTGGCTGGTGCGCTCCTCCTCACCGCAGCCGGGGGACAAAGTGACCAACCTACGCTAGAACTCATTCGTCTTGCGGAGAGCGATTTGCAAAGCGAAGCACCCCCAAAGGTGAACCCCAGCGCCCCTATGACCGAGATCGTGAACTTGCTCCATCATCGTCGGACGGGCGCCCTCGCGTTGCCCGGCCTGCACGGCCACGAGTGGACACTGCAGATTGGAGCTCCTCGTGGAAACGCGTGAGTCGGAGTTCACTGTCCCGATCTGCGAGCTGATGCCGCACCGACCTCCGATGGTCCTCGTTGACCGGTTGATCGAAGCCACGGATGACAGTGTGGTATGCGAGGTTTCGATCTCTCCCGATAGTGCGTACGCGACTGCGAACAGCGTTCCGAACATCGTGGTATTGGAATGCATGGCGCAAGCGGTGAGTGTTTTCGTAGGGCTTTCCAATCGCCGTGAGGGCAAGCCGATTAGGGATGGGTACTTAGTTGGGATCAACAACGCTCAGTTTGATGTCGACGGATTCGCAATAGGAGCGAAGTTGCGTGTCAGCGCGAAAAGAACATGGGGTAGTGCCCACTTCGCGTCCTTCGAATGCAAGACTACTGTCGACGATACAGAGGCAGCATCAGCCACACTCAACGTTTACCAGGTCCGCCAGGTAGAGGACGAACCTTGACGCGAGGCGCGCTTATCACGGGTGCGAGTCGGGGCATCGGGGCGGCGATCGCGAGAACCTTAGCTTCGCAGGGGCACCACGTTGTCATCAACTACCGAGCCAACGAGGAGGCGGCGACGAGTGTTCTCAATGCCGTTCACGAGGCCGGCGGGTCGGGAGAGCTCTTGCAGTTTGATGTCAGAGACTCCACGGCGGTTTCCGCCAGCCTCCAGTCCCTCCTCGACAAGGATCTCAACATCGACGTTCTTGTGAACAATGCTGGAGTCTCCGCCGATGGTGCTTTTCCGACCATCGGGCCCTCGCAATGGGATGATGTGATCCGCACTACCCTCGATGGTTTCTACAACGTCACGCGCTCGCTAGTCATGCCCATGGTGCGAAGGCGTTTCGGGCGAATCATCAACATCAGCAGCCTTTCGGGCTTGGTGGGGAACCGCGGACAGGTGAACTACTCTGCTGCAAAGGCAGGGCTAATCGGCGCGACACGCTCACTCGCAAAAGAGCTCGCGAAGCGGAAGATTACCGTCAACGCCGTGGCGCCGGGGCTCGTTGATACCGACATGATATCAGAGCTTCCTATCGACAAGCTTCTGCAACACATCCCTATGCAACGCCTCGGCGCACCCCAGGAAGTCGCAGATCTGGTTGCGTTTCTCGCCAGCGATCGGGCGGGCTATATCACCGGGCAGATAATTGCCATCGATGGAGGTCTCGGTTGACGCGTCGAGTTGTTTTGGGGGCTCATGAAGAGTGAGCAGACTGTTGATGTTGCCGTCATTGGCGGTGGGCCCGCTGGAGCCATGCTCGCCACGCTGGTGGCGCAGGCCGGTTTCGAGGCGATGCTGTTCGAAAGCGTGCGCTTCCCGAGGTTTCAGATCGGTGAGTCGCTTCTGCCCGTCGCCAATTTGGCTCTTCAGCGAGTCGGCATCGACCTGGACTCCGAAGGCTTTCAGCAGAAGGAGGGCGCGGAGTTTCACGATGAGCGCGAGGACCGCTGCAAGGTCTATCCCTTCCGGGAAGGGCTTGCCGGAACGCCGTTTGCCACGCATCAGGTTGATCGGGCTCGTTTCGACGCACTTCTTTTGGACCGAGCGAGATCTTTCGAGGTGTGTGTCCGCCTGGAAGAATCGGTGACAGCAATCGCTGCAACGGAGGACAACGTTACAGTTGAGACCAGGCGTGCCGACGGTTCTGTCCGCACGATCCGTGCTCGGTATCTGGTTGACGCCTCAGGTCGTCGGTGCGTCGTGGCTCGAACCCGTCGCACTTTGAAACTCATCAAGCGCTTCGGTCGGAGCACCGTCTATCATCACGCCAGCTCCATTTCTAGCCACGACGCTGACGACCTTCAGGGCTCGGGAAGCATTCGAATACTCGTGCGAGACGATGGTTGGATCTGGCTTATTCCGCTCGGTGAAAATCGCGTTAGCGTCGGCTTCGTTAGCGCCGCGCATCGAGGGAGGGACGAGCTTCAGCGGTGTTTGTCGGACTCGCCGATGTTGCGGAGCATCCTGCATGGAGCCGTCGTTCACGAGTCGCGCTTCGCTTCAGGGTTCAGCCACGTCAACCTGGAGCCCTTCGGTCGCCGCTGGGCCTGCATCGGAGACGCATCGATATTTCTGGACCCAGTCTTCAGCTCTGGGGTCAGCCTGGCTCTAATGCAAGCCTCGGATCTGGCCGACCACCTGTCCGAGTCGCTCCGTCGAGGTGGAGAGTCGGATCCAGATCTTGCTGCGCCTGCAGCCAGTAGGATGAAACACGCGTGCCGAGTGTTCGGGACCCTCGTCGACGCATTTTACCACACCAAGCTCGTCGAGCATTTGTTCTTCGCCGAGCGTCCCGACCCAGAGATGCGCGCCGGGCTCATTACCACTCTTGCAGGTGATGTATGGCGGGACGACAACCGATTTCAGAGCCGCTTGCTTAGTTCCCGGCGGCGCTCTTTCCGGGTGGAGCAGAGCCCAACGGGCGTTGTTCTACCGTTCTGATCTCGAGCTCGTACTTGCGGGCTCGGTCACGCAAGATCACAAGTGGGGAAGTGATGGACGCTGGATCACGCGCGCCCTGGAACTCGATTCGCGAAAGTTCCGTCGTCGAGTCCATGTCAAGGAAAACCCGACTGACGATGCTGCCGTCCGCCCAGGTTTCGACGACCGCGCCGGTAGCGCTCTCGAACTCATGAACCCCATCACCTAGGCGTGCACCCACCCCCGAGCCTTCGAACAAGATACGGTGTACGTCGACGAGCATATTCATCGGATCAAAGGGAACGTCGAGGCGTACGTATTCGTTGAATCGAACCTCGTCTCCTGACTGCTCGATCATGAAGGCCGGGGATCCGTATGGCGTCAGCCCCACCAATCGTAGAACATCTTCTTGTTTTTCTAGCGCTGCCCGGAACGTGACGGACCGTCCTTCATGCCTTGCCACGATCTCTTGGCGAAGAAAAAAATCATCCTGGAAACGTGCCGGCGATGGAAGGCTTGGGTGGGTCTCGAACAAGTCCGCGTGGCCGGCGCACCCCAACGCGGCGAGGGATAGGATCGCGACCCACGCGCGTCTCGAGCTCATGACCGCTCCCTAACGCTGAGTGGGGCCAAAATGGCGGCAACGGCCACCCCAACTGCGATTGTCGTGCCGAGTGATCGCAACGCGAGGTTCTCGCTGAAAGCCAATGCGCCAAACGCGATTAGAGTGGTCAGAAAACAGATCACGATACTTGCGCTAGTCGCTTCTCTGCTCACGTCGTCATGGCGACTCTCGTTGACGAAAATGGTGTAGTCAACCCCCACACTTAGCACCAAGAGCAAAGCCACCACGTGCGTGATGTTGGCGGCACCGCCAGCCAAGCCCCAGACAGCGAGTGAAACTGCGCCTGCTAGAGTAGGGAAAGTCAGAAGTCGCACGGCAACTGCGAGGTTGCGATACCGTGCGGCGACGAGCGCCAACACGAATAACAGTCCGATCCCTAGCATGAGTAGGGAGCGTCGCCGTGCGTACCCGTATGCCTGCTTCGCCAACTCTTCTTGGTCGATGTACGTTGCGCGCATCCCGTCGCGCTCGAGGTTCGCCGCGAGCCCATCTGCGTCGCTCACGCCGACCAGAGAAGTCACAATCCCAATCTCCTCTCCGATCACGAGCACAAACGGGGCCAGCAGGTCGCCCAGCGGGGTCCCCTCGAGGTCTTCCGGACGCATCGCTGGCCGGTCGGTAGAAAGCGCGTCGAAAAATGGCTGAAACGCTGTGGGCACGAAGCCCTCCTCGGCGAACGCCTCGGCGAGGCGAGAGCGTAGTGCATCATCGTTCGCAAGTGCCTCGCGTCGTCGTTGCTGGGTTTTTGCGGAAGGCAGTATGCGGCTGACGCTTTGATAGCCGCGCAGCTCCCCGTCGGTAACCATGCTCGAGAGAGTCGCCGCGACTGCATCGTTGGCCTGGAGGGCCTCTTCAACCGAGTTGCCAAGGGCTACTACGAACCGACCTGCGTCGCCGGTACCAATTCGGGTTCGCACACGGTCGCTCTCCTCGACGATCGTCCGGCTCACCGTGTTGAGGGCGGTGACATCGTCTGTCCAAGTGAACGTAAAGGCCCCCAAGCCGACGAGGACGACGCTGACTGCAGCAGTCGCCTTCGCCGCGGTGCGGGCTCGACTTGATGTGGCCAGTAGGTGACCCAGAGTACCCAGTGGCGGAGAGGTTGAGCCCACCGGCCCGGGCTCGTTCAGAAGCTCTGGGAGCAGGAAAATCGTCACCGTCAGCGCGACGATGATCCCCACTGCCGAGAATACCGCGATCTGCTGAAAGGCCTCGATCTGCATTACACTCAACCCCGCGAAGCCTGCCACCGTCGTCGCGGCGCCGAGAGCAAGACTGGGTCTGACCATTTTCATCGTATCCAGCGGCCCACGTCTAGTGACCACGAGGTGCGTGAGGAAGTGGGTTGCGAAATCGATCGAGATACCGAGCAACGTTGCGCCGAATGCGAGTGCGACACCGTGGACGACTCCGAAAACCCGTAGCGTGACAGCGAGCCCACAAACCAAGGCCAAGGCCGTGGGTGCCAGTCCAATTGCAAGGTAGCTCAGCTTCCGAAAGGCGAGTAGGTAGAGCCCGATGATCGCAAGAGTCACGAACAGGGTGATTCTCTGAACGTCTGCTCGGATGTGCTGGCGCGCGAAATGAGAGAAGCGATGCACGCCAGTCCATTCAACCTCGGTGGCCCCGCCCTGCGCGGCGACGAACTGGTCGATGATACGTTCGATTTCCTCGACGGCTCTATTCGGATTCGATTTCTCAGCTACGCGTGCAGTGATAACCCCATACCGCTCGTCTAGAGTTATCCATACCTCGCCCGCCGGCTTGACGGCTGTGTTCTGCTTCAGCTCGGCGGCGAGCAGAAAATAAAGACCCAGGGGGTCCGAGGTCGCCGTCATGCGCGTGAACGAGCCTGTGGGCATCGATAGACGCCGCTTCAGGCTGCGTGCGGCGAGGGTCAGTTCGTCCACCGTCCACGCTCGTGTCGGGACCAGGCCGACGCGATTCGCAAACAGCACTTCGTACGTGTCTGCGGGCTTCAAATCGCCCGGACCCGCCTGAAGGGCTGTCAGCACCCCGCTCGACCGGAGCAGGTCAGCGAGTGCACGGGTAGCGGCCGTCGTTGCGTCGAGGGTGTCGCCCGCCACGGTGAAGACGACCATGTCAGCCAAGCCCGAGGAACTCAGTTCGCGCGCGATATGATGCTGCTGGCCCTCCGACGAAACCAATGAAGCCAGATCGGTGGAGACCTCAAAATTTCTCCACGAGTACCCGCCGGCAACGATTGCGATCCCGACGATTGTCGCAAGGGCGGCTGTCCGCCTCATTGGACGCCTTTGGTGTCCTTGGCCCGGTCGCCGCCGGCACTGGGCTCAATTCGTACAGTCGAAAAGTTCGTGGTCGAGTTGTCTCCGGAGCTGCCGATGATGACCAGGCGTTGGACCAGTCCTCCGATCCCGCTGATTTCGATTCGCCTGAAGAAAGCGCGGCTTCCATTCTTGAGGGGCCTCAGCTCGAGGCTCCACGGCCTATCCTCGCGCTGTGCGGCGAAACTCAGGTCGAAATTTTTCCTAAGTCGATCGATGTCTCCCGCGAGCACATCCACGAAAGCGGTGGCAAGCAGACTTGCGTCCGGATGCTTGCGGAGATCGATCGTCGTTTTCTCGCCCCCATCGTCGATGGTCACCAGGTGTCCATCGAGCCGCCAAAGCGACTCGAACGGCCTGACCGTTCTTCTCTCGAGCCGCCTGGGCCGCGAGTATTCGATTCGACCAAAATTGACCAATGGTTCGCTTAGTAGCGCGATCTTCTTTTCCTCCACGAAACTCGCCGACCAAGTCTGCACTCCCTGGAACTGCCGAGCAGCGACGCCAGCGGGTCAGACAGCTCGGCGGACCCAGGTTGCTCACAAAAAACAACGAGTCCGATCAACGAGACGAGGAGGATGCCCTTCATCGCGACCGAATCGGCGGACCGATCACAGCGCTTGCTCCTCGCCAATCGGCAGATTGTTGGCCCGATACATCGCAAGCACCTTCGCGATGTCCCTGTCCATGCGCCTGTCGGCAGAGTTGATCGGAATCTCTTGGCGCACGGCGTCATGGAGTGCACGTGTCCTGGGGCTCGCACTTTCCATCCCCCGGATGTCCGCGGCTTGGCATAAGGCGAGGAGGTGAATCGCGTGGATCGTCTCTACCAGGTCTAGAATGGCATCGCAGTCCCTCACCGCGATCGTTCCCATGCTGACCTTGTCCTGATTGTGCCCCTCGGTACTCCGGCTGAATACGCTGGCGGGCATCGTTAGCTTGAGCGCCTCCGCGGCGAGCGCGGATGCCGAGATCTCCATGGCCTTGAAACCATGGTGGGCGACTTTAGCCTCGCCGTCCAACGCTACAAGATTCTCGGGCAAGCCTCGATTCGTGTGTGGGTTGTTGAGAAGCGCGAGCTGCCGATCAGCCAGGTCTCCAAGGTTGGCAACCCCGGTCTTCACAAGATCCGCGACCATTGCGATGTGCCCCCCGTAGAAGTTGCCTCCATGCAGCGGTTCGGCTTCTTGAGGGTCGATGATCGGGTTGTCACTCGATCCGTTCAACTCGACTTCAATTATCTCCTTGGCGAAGCGTAGCCCGTCTAGCACCGCGCCAATGATGTGCGGTGAGCACCGGATCGAGTAGACGTCCTGAATCCGGCCGCCGTGAGGGTCGGGATGGTTGTCAACGCCTAGGTCTTTGCGGATCCACCGCGCCGCGAGTCGCGACCCGGAATGCGGTTTGGCGTCGAAAATCCGGGCGTCAAAGTGTGCCACTTGCCCTCGGATCACATCGACTGCCGTAGCACTCAAAGCTGCGCTGAAGCGGGCAAGCCGCTCCGCACGCCGCCAAGCCAGACACATCAGTCCCGTCATTGCGGCCGTACCGTTCATGATCGCCAGGCTCTCCTTCGGGCCCAGCGACAGTGGCGGAAGGCGGAGATCCGACAAGATCGACGCCGGTCGGATTTCGCCGTCAACATAGACCTCGCGCTCTCCCATCAGAACGGCGACGACGTAGGACATGGGTGTCAGATCGCCGCTCGCGCCGACAGAACCGATGGACGGGATGACCGGAAGCACGCGCCGCTCGAGCAGCTCGACCATTCGCTCAATCACGGCATACCGGATGCCTGAGACCCCGCGCGTCATAGCCCGAATGCACACTAGAAGCACCGCAGCGCTTTGTTCTTCAGACAGCACGGGTCCGACGCCACAGCCGTGGTACCGGGGTAGGTTGACTGCCAGTTGCTCGAGCACCTCTCGGGGGACCGCGTTGTCGCACGATGAGCCAAACCCCGTGTTTATCCCGTAGACCCGGCGGCCCCGGTCGACCCATTCCCGGACGATGGCGGCGGAGCGGGACGTGGCCTCCCGAACCTCGTCCTCAAGCAAGTGTACAGAAGCGAAGCCAGATGCAACGTCTGCGACGTCTCGCAGACCCAAGTCGCACGAACCGATAGAAATTGCGCGTGAACCGCTCATCGCGGACTCCAGAAGTCGAAAAAATTGAACCAATTGTTGGGGGCCATTCTTGTGTAATGCGAGAGGCGATCGGCGAACCTTTGTACTTGCCCCTGGAAGACCTTCGAGCGTTCTTTCCGCGGGACTCTCACACCTTCGGCGAAGGGCTCGCAGTAAAGATCGTATCGGTTTGGTTCACTATACAGCGCGAAGGTCAGATAGATTGGGCACTGGAGGACTGAAGCCAGAGCGTAAGGGCCGGTTGGAAACGCAGCTTGCGAACCCAGGAAGTCGGCGAATGCCCACGCTTCTTTAGGCCTCACGCGGTCACCCAAGATCCCCACCAATTCGCCGGCGTCGATTGCTTCTTTGATGGCGATTACGAAATCGACGCTGTCGGAGATCTGGATCATGCTGGCTTCCGAGGCCGGGTTGAACTCTCGGAGTACGCGGTTGATTCGTTCCGCGTTGCGAAAGTCTCCGACGATTCGTATTCGGAAATTATCGCTGCTCGCAATTGTTGACATGGCTTGAAAGCTTCCGAGGTGTGCGCCAAGAAGGATCGCGCCCTTGCCGCTTGAACGAAGGGCAGCGAGATTCTCTGAGCCACTTCTCGTGATCTTGAAAGCCGCTGTTCTCTTGGTGAGAAACAAGAGCCGGTCCATGGCCACCACGCCGAAGTGGTAGATGTGATCGGCCATTCGACGGCGTGTCGGCTCTTCGCCCAGCCGCCGCCAATACTCAGCCGAGGCGCCGCGCGCAACGCGATGTGTGAAAAGGTAATAAACTGCGACCGCTCTCAACAAAAGACGCGCGGGCGTGCGGCCCGCGCCTGTGCACAGCCAGGCCACGAAGCGGATTCCCCAAACCGTACCCACTTCACGAATGTCGAACCAGTCTCTGGATGGCTCATCCATGGAGCTCCATTCGCCGGGGCCTTGGTCGAGACCAAACTAGCGCCAACAACCTCAACACCATGCGCGTGTGCATCCATGTGATCAGCAAGTTGTCGCGAAGCATTCGAAAATGAGAGACGCCGCCTTCTTCGGGCGAGAGGTACCGTACCTGGGTTTCGAGATTGATGACAGGCACACCCGCCCACGCAAGTCGTACTACGATTTCCGGGTCGAAGTCCATGGCTTTTCCAACCGTCCTGCTTGCTAGCGCTGCGGTCACCGGGTACACACGAAAACCGCACATCGGGTCGTCGATGACGCGGCCCACGGTTTCGATCCGGTTCCAGAACTGCGTCAACTTTCGCCCGAAGCGTCTGATGAGGGGCGCGCTGGAGTCGAAACGGGGTGTACCGAGGACCAGTGCCTCAGGGTGAGCTCGAATCGCCTCTACGAACGTCGGGACATCACGTAAATCGTGTTGGCCGTCCGCGTCTACCTGTAGCGCGTGGGTCGCGCCCAGCTGTGCCGCTCGCTCCAGCCCAGCTTTCACGGCAGCCCCCTTGCCGCCGTTTCGCTCCCGACGAACCAAGGTAACCCCGTCCAGTGTCGCAAGCTCGTCCAAGATTTCTCTTGCCTCCCGCCCTCCGCCGTCATCCACGACGACCACCTCTCCGAGGTGTTCGCACAGAGTTCGCACGACGATCGCCACCGTGGCTGGGTTGTTGTAGGTCGGCACGATGGCGCAGACGCGCATTTAGTCTCCAACTCGCTTCAGGACCAGGGTCCCCTCACTGAAAACGAGATCTCGATCCGTCTCCGAGCAGATTCGGAAACGCACGTGCTCTCCATCTCGGTCGACGTTGATTCGAAGTTGCCGCTTGGGCGTGATCGGCTTTTTGAACTTGATTCGTCGAATGGCCCGCACGCTGCCCAAGTCGGGCCACCTAGCTTTGATGCATGGCAGCACCAGCCGGTCGATTTGGATTGCGCCTGGCAGCACGGGATTGCCTGGGAAGTGACCTCTGAAGAAGACCAGGTCCGGCGAGATCGTCGCGACGACCTCGTTCGAACCCGCGTTCTCAAGCTGAATCGCAGCGATCGGTTCTTCCATTGCGGCAATCACCATTGCGGCGGTCGTCTTCCCCATCTCATTGAGCGGCAGAGGCATCGATCCGACCCGGATGCGTTTTGGTATTACAACCGGATCTAGATGTCGGGCCAACTCAGCCCGCACACTGCCCACGTCGAGAGTGCTGGAGCATACGAGGGCCCACAGCTCGGCACCTCTGCCCCCGCGTCCGGGGCGGGAGACCACGGAGGCATCGTCGACTCCATCAAGCTCTCGGATGATGCTGGCCACGTGTCCAACGTGTGTTCTGCGACCGCCGATCTTCACCACACCATCGTGCCTGCCAAAAAAATCGAAGGTGCCATCTTGCAGCACTTGCCCGCTATCCTCGCAGGGATACGGACCATCGTGGTCGCGACTGAAGAACCCGCGGGTGAGAAGCAGTTTGTTTCCTTCACCCTGGACCACCGTAACCCCCGGAAGTGGAGTCCAGGCTTTCGTTGGTACGGAGCGGTAGCCGATCCCGCCAGTTTCGGTGGATCCCAGGACTTCGGTCACTGCACACCAACGATCGGCCAGCGCAGTCGCGACCGCTTCATCGAGGGGACCACCCGAGCTGAAGATCGCATGCACCGATGGAAACTCGAGGCTGGGAGTGTTGCTTATCGCCGCGAGTTGGGGCGGCACCGACACCAGGACGCTTGCTCGTTCATCGGCGAGGCACTTTGCGACGGCCTGTGGTTGGTGGGGACTCAGGCGAGAGAAAGAGCCGCCTCCGATGATCGGAGAGAGCACGCCAAAGAGCAAGCCGTACAGGTGGTGGGCGGGTACGCTGGCGACGACGCGTCGATCTTGTAGCTCGAAATGCTCGACGAGCATATGTGCCTCACCGAGAAGCTGGTCCGCGGTCTTCCAGTGAGTGACGGGCGCAGCGGTACTGCCGGACGTTAGCACCTTTGCTAGACGAACCTCGCGGTCCAAGACGAGACCCTGCTGAGGATCGAGCGGCTCGAACTCAAGCAGCCGCATATCGATGCCGCCTGTCGCGTCGGTGTCGTGAAGGATGATCGACCCCGGCTCCGCATCTCGGATACCGTCAACGGTTGCTGGCTGCGTGTTCGGGGGCAGGGTGACAGGGTGCCCCGCCGTCCAGCTTCCGATCGCCGCGGCCGCGAAGAAGAAGCGATCGTGAGAAGCCACGGCCGTCGCGCAGCCATTGTACAGCCCCCCCCAACTCCCTTGAAGCGCGGGCGGCCAGTCCGACCAGTGCGCCAACAGTCTGTGTTCCCGCTCCACCGAAGGCGGCTTCTGCATCCGCACTCCGGTCTCCAAACAACTTTGCTGGCCAGTCCAGAGTCATCGTCTCACCGGGAGCACCTTCTGAAGGACACGATCGTGTACACCGCTACCGAACTCCCGGAAAAGGTAGCGACGAACCAGAAACTCGGTCGCACCCAGCAGGCCGACCAACAGATAGGCTATGAGCCCGGTGTAGAGTGCCCACCACCGAGTCGAGGCGAGTAGCGCGAGGATCCCCGTGATGACGCCGTTCAGAAGAAAGAAAGCGCCCCAGACATGCGTCACCCGTCGACAATATCGTATTTGCTGGCTCGAGAGCTCCGGCGATTGAAGTCTAGCTAGCCGCTCGATCATCGGGACCCCCGATAGCGACGCACCGAACGCCACGAACAACCAAGCATTGATCAGGACGGGCATGGCAAGCACGAAACGTTGATCGTCGACCAACAGACCTGTGATGAGGAGCGTAACAACGCCCAAGGGTAGAGCGGTTCCGACTCGCCCGAGCGGACCCGAACCTCGTGACCATCGCCAGGTCATCAGCGGCACGAAGAAAACAACAAGGAGAGCGGCCACTTCCCGCACGCTCCACCGCGTGAGGCCGAAATAGACCGCTATCGGGTACATCAGAAGGATCATCCACAGGGCAACCTGAGCGGCCGTACGCATAGCAAGCTACCTAGATTCCGTCACCTGCAAGCCTCCGGTCGCTCGCTGATGATGTGCGCGGCCAGCGCGTTTGTGCAAGCGAAGATTTCCTTGTTGCGCTCATCGTCGGCTTCAATAGTGACCCCGAAATGTCGCTCGATCGCGATCGCAAGCTCGAGAGCGTCAATGGAGTCTAGCCCCAGTCCGTCGCCGAAAAGAGGCATGTCGTCAGCGATGTCTTCCGCTTGGACGTCCTCCAACATAAGTGACTCTATGATGAGTGCTTTGATTTCTTGCCTAAGAGTTTCGCTATCCATAATCCACTATTGTTGTCTCATCCGTTAGTTTGCGTTGATACCAGTTTTCGACTTCGTTGCTCAACCCAGCACCGTGCATTTCAGATGCCCAAAGTGGCGTGATCTCGACGGTGAGCACCGGACAACGAAGCGGGTGCGTGAGAAATGGGGTATCCCTTCCCAACGCCGGCGGTCGGCATTGTAGCACCAACGGAATGAGAGGCACCTCCGCCTTGTCGCTCAGCCAGCACGCTCCCCGTTGAAACCGTCCGACGCTCCCTTCGGGCGAGCGCGTCCCTTCTGGGAAGATCAGGACTCGTTGCCCTTCCTCCAATCGCCGCACCGCCTGGTGGAGCATCGCCAATTGCGCGAAGCTTCCGCCGCCCGAAGCTGAGATGTATCCCGCCTCCCTGAGGAGCGGGCCAAACCAGAGACTAGTCGCGAGGCTGTTCTTAACTAGGCAGCACACGTTGTCGTGCTTTGCGATAATAGCGGTGGCGTCGAGAAAGGTCGGGTGGTTGGCAATGAGGACACACGCCCCATCCGGGAGTGCGACCCCGGAGTGGCGTGTCCGAAACAACCTGGTGATCGAAAGCCACCAGTGAAGCCATCGGAAGCCCCCTTGGATAATGCCCTGGCACAACCGCCGTCGCCGCAACGGGTCGGCCTCGACGGTTCGCAAAATAGAGCACCCGATCCAACCAACGCAGGCCGCAACGGGGTAGAAGACAGCGAATGATGTCGCCACGAGGCAGACCCGCAACCCCCGCAGCAGTGAGCGTCCAAACGCTGCGAGGCCGACGGCGCCCTCCGAGTGTGGTTCGTGTGGCTGTGCGCGAGTCACTTGGCGGCGCCCAACTTGTCGTACATGCCAGGCTCCTCGAGCCAGAGCGCAATATCCTTTGCCATCTCCTGCTCCACCCGATACAGGGACTTGCACGCCTTCCCTTTGTAGGAGCCTCGGTAGGCGGTAAACGAGCCAAGAACTTTTCTGTTTCCCTGCATGAGTTTGCCCGTCACCTCCATTTTCTTGGCCCCGGAAAAGGCCCCGCCCCCTTTGGCTTTGACATAGCTAATTTCGAGGACGAGCCTCTTGCCTTGGCCCGAGAGGTTTTCGACGAGTCGGACTTCGGGATTCCGTCTGGCTAGGTTCGAGGGGAGAATCGTCCCGAAACCTCGGCACGCGGACCGCACGTTACGGGGGACTACGCTCGAATTGGCACCATCCATTGTGCGCCGGACCTTGATGCCCAGGGAACTGGGCGACGACGCGGCTGCCCTCCTTTCTGTCGAGGGCGAAGCCCTGTCCGAGGTGTCCTCGCCGCCGGCCAGGGTGCCTTGTGCCGGCGAGCCAGGCTCTTCTGCCGGTGAGCCAGGCTCTTCCGTCGGTAAGTCTCCCCCTGCGCGCTGATCCGACTCAACTTGGAGTGCATCGGTTTCTGCCGACTCTTCGGTCTCCTCGGTGTCGACCCAAAGGCCCGCGGTCGCCGCAGCGACGCCGCCGAGTGCCAGCACTGCAGCGAGAGCAACCAGGGTGAGGTTTCTGCGCGACTTCGCCTGAGTACCGGTCTGTCCGGAGGCGAAAGTTGGTGGCGTTGGCTCGGGCGCGCCTGGCACCTCTAGGGAAGGCTTTGCCCCGACCGCCTGCTCAGCGGGTTGAGCCTCCCTGGTTCCGCTCTTGCCTGTTTTCTGCCCCGGAGTTTCGGGAAGGGCCTCGGTCTGTTTTGGGTTCGATCGTGACGCCGATTTCAGGGGATTCTGTTCGGCATGGTCGCGGAGGTCTGTGACCTGCTGTCCCAGTCTCCGGCGAACTTTCGAGGACGGAGCGAACTCGTCGAGCACCTCGATCACGGCAGCAGCATTCGGCGGCCGGTTCTCGCGGTCGGGCTCGAGCAGACGTTCGATGATTTGGCAAAGACCTGCGGCGCTTCTGGAGCAAGCTTTGTCAGCGGCGGATGCTCGCCCTTCAGGATTCGCATGATGATCGCCGGATCGTGTTCCCCTTCGTATGGGCGCTCGCCAGCAAGTGATTCGAAGAGAACAACCCCAAGCGCAAATAGATCTGCGCGGCCATCGAGCGGCTCGGACCGAAGGTATTCTGGTGCCATATACGGCACTTTGCCCTTCACCGCGCTTTGCTTTCGTGATGTGCTTGAGATCGCCTTCGCCACGCCGAAATCGGTTAACAACACCTCACCCCGGCGACTGATTAGAACATTCGACGGTGAAATATCTCTGTGAACAATTCCCTCATCGTCCGCCCCATTCCCGCCGAGTGGTTTGTGCGCGTGCTCCAGGGCATGGGCAATCGCGAGCCCGCAGAGGACGACGAAGTCGGAAGGGAGTCGGTTGTCGTTCTGCGCATCGAGAAGCGCGCGGAGATCGAGGCCGTCCACTAATTCGAGAGCCATGTATGAGATTCCGTCGATGTCACCGAAGTCGATGACTCCAACGATGTTGCTGTGGCGTAGCTTGGCTGCGAGTCTCGCCTCGCGCTCGAACAGACGGGCAAAGTCTTCGTCCTCGCGGTAAAATGGGAGGACGAGCTTCAGGCAAACGCGCTGCGTGAACTTGCCTGGCCCGGTGCGAATCGCGACGAAGGTCTCAGCCATGCCCCCGCCGCCCAAGCGGCTGACGAGTTTGTAGGGTCCGAGCTGATCGCCCACGAGGATGTTGGTCAGCGATGTCTCGTTTTGGCTCATTTCTTGGTACGGACCCTAACACATCCCCAGCGACCGGTGAGGCCAGACGGGCTTGCGGGCGGGGGTGCTATTGCAGTCTCGTGGAAAGCGGTGTACCGATGCCGGAGCAGCGTCGACCCGAGACGCACACCGATTGTGACAGAACGCCGGAGGCACTGAAATGTTCAAACCTTCCCTACGGTTTCTCTCGGTTGCCGCCCTTTCCGCGGCTATCCTCATCGGGTCGCCCGCGAGCGCCGACAGCATCAAGGTCCAGGCCCGGATGGACGGGGCACAGTCGAGCAAAGTTCCCAGCAACGTGCGGTCCCACTGCCGCGGGTTTGGGACGACCGTGCCGTCGGAACTAGCCAAACGGAATGACGACGTAACGCTGGTCGAAAGCCTCAAAGGTCAACGCGGCAAGAGGCTCGTCCTGACGATCAGTTACGTCAAAGCCAAAGGGGGCGGGGCGTGGTCCGGTTCCAAGAAGGTGGAAGTGACGGGCAAGCTCATGCAAGGCTCCAAGAAGGTTCTCGGAACGTTTACCGCGTACCGAGGCTCGTACAAGGGGAAGGCCTGCAAGTCCCTGTATCGGGTGGAGCAAGAGATGGCAAAGGATATTGCGCTCTGGCTCGAGAACCCCGGCATGCACGACAAGTTGGGCGCCGCCAAGTGATCACGGCGTCACACCGCGCAGCGAGGGAAACCCATCGACCCCACATGCTCTGAAGACGTTTCTTCGGGTATCGGAGTTCCATGAAAAAAGACTTCGGTTCTGACAAGAGATCAGCGCTTGAGGCAAAGTCCGCAGCGGCCGAGCTGGCCTTTGCGCCCATGATGTTTCAGGCCTCTCGAGCGCTGCGGGATTTGGGCATTCTGGAAGCCCTGGTCGAGCACGATCAAGATGGTCGCAGCTTGGATGAACTAATCTCGGCGTGCCAAGTGTCACGCTACGGCACGAGCGTGCTTCTGGACGCCGGGCTATCCATCGGTCTGGTTCGCATGGAGAGCGAACGCTTCTTTTTGACGAAGACAGGCTATTTTTGGATCCGCGATCCCATGACCCGCATCAACACAGATTTCATCAATGACGTTTGTTATGAGGGCATGTTTCATCTGCGCGAGGCAATCGAGTCAGGGAAGCCAGCGGGCCTGCAGGTTTTCGGCGATTGGCCAACCATCTACCAAGGAGTGTTGGAGCTGCCTGACAACGTGCAGGAAAGCTGGTTCGCGTTCGACCACTATTATTCGGACCTGGTTTTTCCGGCGGCTTTGCCCATCGTATTCGCGAACAAACCGGCCTCTCTCTTGGACATCGGCGGCAATACCGGAAAGTGGGCGCTGGCCTGCACCGGGCACGACCCAGATGTAAAGGTGACCATTGTCGATCTCCCAAAGCAGATCAAGGCCGCAATGCAGAACGCCCAAGAGGCGGGGGTGGGCGACCGAGTGGATGGCATGGTGATCGATCTGTCGGATGCGTCCCAAGAGCTGCCGAAAGATCGAGATGTGATCTGGATGAGCCAGTTCCTGGACTGTTTTTCAAAGCCCGAGATCGTGAGCATTTTGAATCGGGCACGGGAGTCCATGAACGCCGATTCACGGGTTTATGTCTTGGAGGCTTATTGGGACCGGCAGAAATTTTCGGCGTCGTCGTATAGTTTGAATGCAACGTCGCTCTACTTCACTTGCCTCGCCAACGGCAACAGCCGCATGTATCACTCCGAGGACATGTACCGTTTGATCTGGGAGGCTGGTCTTGAGGTCGAACAAGAGCACGACAATCTCGGCGTGAGCCACACCTTGACCATTTGCCGCGAAGCATAGCTTTCGAGCGTTCTTTACGGGCTTCAAGGATTCGCTGTCACTCAACCTGTCCGCCCAGAACTCGAGATCGTTTTCAAAGCGGCCGATTTGCCACACGTAGGCGAGCCTCCGTCGGGCGTGGACATTCCAGCGACGACGCCCATCGATTCGATAGACTAGCGTTCGTCTTGGTAGGTACGAGTCGCGGTTCGCTGCAATTTGTTCGTTGAAGAAATTGACAACATCGGCATTTGTGACATTTGCCAAGGCGCTCTCCCAGTCCGGCCACCTCGGTTTGATTGACCCTTGACCTACGGCCCGCCCGCGTGGTTTCGCTTCGGCAGCGAGTTCCGGGGCAGGATAAACGGTCGAGCACACGAGGTACTCCGAGTTAGCGGCCTGGTCCTTGGCCATTGCGATCCGGCAGCAACTGATGCTCACGCCAAATTCCTCATGTAGCCACTCTGCGCCAGCCAGAAGCGCAAAGTCGTACGCCTCTGCAATCAGGATGATTCTTTGCTGCCTGTTGATGTCTTCTTTTTCGCATTCCAGGAAGTCGTTGAGAGCCTCCTGTTCGTCTTGGTTCAGCAACGAGTCAAAATCATCTGACAACCAATGCGAGATCATTCCGGCGTACGAAATCGCCTGCATCATTTGCAACTTGTTGCTTCCCCGCTTCAGTTCAATGACTACGCCATTGCCTTCCTTATCGACGGCAAGCAAGTCAATCCTGTCTTGGACCGTCTCCGAAGGCGATACCTCCTTGCCGACGATAAACAGCTCCTCATTGATCTCGCTGAAGAACTCATTCGGGCTATGCGAAATGAATTCCTGGAGGTCGTATCGTTCGGTTATCGACTCAGCTGCAAGTGTCGACGTATCCAAGAGAGTGAAGCTTTTCCGGTCTCGAT
>PVMK01147417.1_pt1 | contig 20885 bp, 21 predicted proteins | sample 1853481 | NCBI WGS metagenome assembly PVMK01 (sample SAMN08533507, study PRJNA380276) | Marine sediment metagenome, whole genome shotgun sequencing project.
ATTGCCACTTTCCGGACTGGCCGATGCTCTCCTTCTTTGTTTCCGTCCACAGGTGCATGTGGGTGAAGTTGACCCAGATGAAGAACGGCTTGTCATCCTTCACGTTGCGCTCCATGAAATCCTGCGCCCGTTTCGAGACCTTATCGTCGAAATAGGCAATCTCATCCTCCTTCCACATCTTGTCACTCAGGATGACCTGTTTACCAACTTTGCCGAAACGCGGATCGACCGTTGGATCATCCTTGTCGCTGGCCACGGAATCAATGACACCACGTGGACCTTCCTTATTGATGAAATCCCCTTTCGGGTAGTCCCGGCTGAAGATGTCCTGCATGGCGTTGAGGTGGTAGAGCACGCCCATGAACTCATCGAAGCCGTGCACCGTCGGCAGGTACTCGTTACGGTCGCCCAGATGGTTCTTACCGTATTGCGCGGTCGCGTAACCCATTGGTTTCAGCAGTTCGGCAATCGTCGGGTCCTTGGGATTCAGACCCTGCTTGGCGCCCGGCAGCCCCACCTTGCTGTTGCCCGTACGAAAGACGCTCTGTCCGGTAATAAACGCCGCCCGACCCGCCGTACAGCTGGTCTCCGCGTAGTAATCGGTGAACATCATGCCCTCTTTGGCCATACGGTCGATGTTGGGCGTCTGGTAACCCATCAACCCGTGCGTGTATGCGCTTATATTGCTCTGACCGTTGTCGTCGCCCCAGATGAAGACGATGTTGGGCTTTTCATTTGCCGTCAACGACGGACCGACAGTCAGCCCGAAAGTAACCATGAACATTAGAATCAAAAAAAATGTCGTTTTTTTCATTGTCTTTCTCCTTTCTATAATATTAGCGTATTAATTTGTGCTTGAAGGCCAACACGTATTGGCCGGTCCGGATAATACAATCCGACCTAAAACTCGATTGCGAAGACGCCGATGGGACCATGGACGTCAACTTTGAGATCGACGCCCTTTTTTCTAAGGTCCAGAAGTCTCATCGCGCGGTAGCCGGCTTGGATGTTCCAACCGACGCCCCAACCGCGGAACCGGTACCCCATCAGCCCGAGGAAATTATAGGTCTCGTGATTGTCGTCTACGCCGAAGCCCCCGTAATCGCCCTCGATGCGAAGGTTCCAGTGCTTGGTCAGGTCCCAGAAGGTGCGCAGGCCGATCAAGGGCACATAGTTGGAGAGATCAACGGTCGTGGAACCGCTTAACGGGCCGAGATCGACCTTGATGTCGACCGGATCGTAGAGCAACCGCGCCCCAGCGAAGGGCTCAACGGTCAGCGTGGGTGCGCGCAGCGCGGGTGCACGTGCTTCCTTGCCGAGTGCCCAGTGACCGAGTTCGTAGCTGAGGCCTACGTCCAGGAGAAATCCGTGGTCGTCCCAATCAAAACGGGCCGGGCCGGCTTCAGTACTGCCGGTGAGCTTGAACGCTATCAAATGGGCGAAGGCGCCCACGATCCTTTGCGGACCTCGACATCGATCGGGATTTCGTAATCGAGGCGGTTAAGCAGCCAGCCGTTCAGCGCAATGCGAGAGCGCCAGGGCCCCTCAAGTGTCGGCGCCATAAAGCCGCTATGAGCGGAAACGGGGTGCTCGCCCCCTTTCGCCGTCTTCGCGGGCACCCCCGTCTCCGGTGTATCCGTTTGCTCTTCTGCCAGCACCAACGGCACAAATGGGGCGAGCACAAAGGCAATCATTGCAAAAACGATAAAAACCCACTTTTGACTTAAAAAACGGCCTGAATTTGGATTCATTCAAATCACCTTTCATTTTGCAGTTGCTGCTTCAATCGAACAGCGGCTTTTTGATCAGGGCCGAAATCACGGGGATGATGTTTAACTTAATCTGCCAGCGCGTGCCGTAGTCTTCCTCATGAACCACGGAGTATTGGCCGCCAAATTGAAACTTTATGGGCAGCTTTCCGATCTTGGTGGTCTTCGCCAAGGTAAGGCCGATGGGAACATTCCACTTGTTGTCCGAATCCGCCTTATGGTTGTAAGTGATGGTGGGATTGGTGCCGATCTGCCATGCTTTCGGCAGGTTGTAAAAAAAAAGGTAGAGCACAGAGCCGCCGCTCGTGCTTTCATCGCCCCATCCTGCGAAATCCCACCAATACTGTCCGAAAGTACCCGTGGTCAGCTTCTTTGTCTTGTAGACCAGAGCAGCCGATGGCCCCGCCTGCCACTTTTCTGCGCCCAGGTCGTCATTGGTTGCAGTAGGAAATATGAAGGTCGGCCCCGCGCCCCACATCCACTTGCTGCCATCCTTCGCCTTCGGGACAAAAACCAGGGGTAGCTGTATATCGCCGAGTCCGTTCTCCCGGTCAAAATCGATATCGCCCGTTGCCGAGAGTTGCGGGATCTCCGTGCTGATGACCGGAACGACCGGTCGTGTGATGAGTTTCCATCTCTCGGTGAGAGGGATGGGCAGGACCGGCTGAAAGAGCATGGCATACTCGTTTTTATATGAGCCGTCGGTTATATCTCCCTTTTTGAAGTTCCAGTCGAACTCCGTGAAAAGCGCCCACACGTCGGACAGCGGGTTAGCCAGCTTGGCACCCAGCTCGCCCAGTGTGCCGTGTTCGGTTCCGCTGTGCCCCGATTGTTGTCTCGCGTCCTGGGCAGTCACTTTGATCGACGCAAACCCCATTATCGCAACAATTAGAAGAGCCAGGCGCAGGATGCGGTACAACGGGACAATGAAACGAGATTTTTGGTCATAAAGAACCATGAATCCCTCCTTTGTCCAATTTAAGTTTTAACCTATGGATGCAAAGCTCAACTGTCAAGATTTTGTAAAAAAGGTAGGCCGTGACATCTTGTATCTACCTTTTTGTTGCCGAGCCAGTGATATATTGGAAGGCTATCAATTTAGTGAAAGGTTGTGATAAAAAAGCCTCAATTAAAAAATTAAGGAGGAGATGGTCAACAAATAGTTTTCGAGGAGTCTAATTACATAATCCATCAGCTAATAGAACAAATCTTGAATTATTAAAAAATGTGACATGCGTGCCTAACGATAAACTTAGGAGGAATTCAGACTTTGTTGTGAGTTTGATTTACTAATTTAATTTGAATTTGCTCCCAAATTTTTCTCGATAAGGTTTAAAATATCGTGCCCGATACGTTGGGTGGGGTGTCGTGCCACCATTTCTTTTGCGATTTTTCTGGCTTGCTGCAATTCATTTCGCTTTAAATAAAAATCAGCGAGCGCATAAAGATAATCTAAATTATCCGGTTCCAGTTCCTGTGCTTTGAGCAAAGCTTCTTCCGCATCTAAATCCTGCTTGAGATGCTGAAGCAACAATCCGAGGTTGTAGTGGATGCGGGCTCTTTCGGGTATGCCCTGGGCGGCCTGTTTTAAATGATTGGCTGCTTCAGCATATTTCTTTTCTTCTGCCAGCAACAATCCAAGTGAATAGTGAATTTCATACATTTCCGGGTGGGAAATCACCACTTCACGAAGCAGCGCCTCGGCCTCGTCATTTCTGTCTATTTGATTGTACAGCATGGCCAGATTGACTTTGGCCGCATAAAATAAATTATCGATTTTAATAGCAGCCCGGTAGTTTTCAACAGCCTTATCGGGCTGCTTTAGCGCGACATAAAGATTTGCCAGATTGTAGCGGCCGAATGCAAAATCAGCCGAATATTCCATTGATTTTTGATAGTCCATCAGGGAGGCCTGAAATGCTTTTTTCTGGGCGTCATCCAGCTGGGGATCTGCAATTTCAGTCATTCGCCGGGCCGCTTCTATGCGCACTGATTTAACCGGATCATAAAGCATGGATGTTAGAAGGCCTGTCTGACGCTTCGGATCAGAAACATGTATGTGATCGACGGCAGTCCGCCGAATCAGGGCTTCATCATCCATCAGTGCCAGCTCATAAACCCGGCTGGTTTCTTTTCCGGGGTATGCCGCCAGAAGCAAAAGTGCAGTAGAACGCACGATTACCGGATAAAGTGGATCTGCGGCCAGTTTGATGAGATCTTTATGAGCGTGTGTCGATCTTTTTCGCCCTTCATCAATGATCGTGCCGTAATGGGCCTTGCGGCCGGGGCCGTACCATTTGGTGATATATTCGTCAGACCATTGATCGGTTTTATCAACGTGGCAGCGGTTGCAGGCATTGGGTGTACCGAGTTTGGCGCTCAAATCAGGCCGCGGCAACCGAAAGCTGTGGTCGGCGCGGTAATCGATCACCATATAAGGGTCGCTCCGGCATATGGCACTGGACACATTCAGCTCCGGTGCCCACATCCAACAGAACTTTTCCATCCGCTGATTTAATCGGCTCTCCTTTTTCCCCCTTGCTCTTATGGAAGTGATGCACTTTGGCGTCATAAATGCCGGCCCGGTGGCATTGCAGACACAGCGCGTTGCCTTCTTTGACCCTTTTTTATGCTGTGCACATCATGGCAATCGCTGCAGCGCACATTGCGGCTATACATTTTGCTCTGGGTAAAAGAGCCGTAAACATAAACCTCTTCGAGGATCTGGCCGTCGGCAAAATAAAGCTCCGGGCGTCAGCAGACTGGGCAACATGCTGTCCAACAAATCCGGCTCAGCGTGGGTGTAATCTCCCAGTATTGCGCGCCGGGAGTGACAGGGGCGCACACAGCTCCACCTGATCGCGCGAATCCATACCTTTTGCTTTGACCACCAGTTCATAATTGAGCGGTCTGAGGACGGGCCATATCCGGCAGCTCGGCCCATTCAACGTGACGGGAACCGGGTCCATGGCAGGCCTCACAGCTGACATCAATTTCTGACCATGTCGTCGCGTAAGAATCGTTTTGAATATCGTAGTTCTTTTTAAGGTTGGTGGAATGACACTCGGCGCACATGCCGTTCCAGTTCTGGCCAGCATTGGTCCAGTAAAGCCAATCTTTGGGATTGATGTACGTCTCCGGATACAGGTGATACCATATTTTTTCTTTCACATCCCAGGCGATGGGCAGACATTGCAGTCGACCGCCTGGAAAGGGGACCAGATACTGCTGCAAGGGGTACCATCCGAATGTATGGGTGATTTCAAATTCGCGCATTTTGCCGTTCGGACCCTGTGTGTTTGTAAAAAATTTATCATCCTTACGATAGAAACGGGTTGTGACGCCGTGAAATTCGACAACTGCATTGCTAAAATCGCCCAGGACGGTGGTGTCACTGGCAACATCCATGGCGCGGTCGTGATGGGAATTCTGCCACTTGTCGTATTCGGCCCTGTGGCAATCCATGCATTTTTTGCTGCCGACAAAAGTGGCGACAGGCCTGGACGCAGGAAGGCCGCGGAAATATTTTTCCTTCAGCATGTAGGCCGGAATCGAGAGAACGATGATAAGCGTTGCAATAAGTCCGGTTATTTTCCAGCGAGTCATAAAATTACCACAGAGATAACAGAGTTCACAGAAACAAAAGCACTCTAAAAAGATTCCTTATTACGCGTACCTTGGCCCTTATGCCTTTTTCTTAGGATGCGTCACTTGATCGACGCGAAAGATGCTGCGTTTGATCGGTTCGCGCGTGTGCACTTTGATGATGTTGTTTTCAATAGCTATTGGATAGATATCCAACGCCCGGGGCGCCGGTGCTTCGATAACATTTCCTGTGATATCAAATGCCGATCCATGACAGGGGACAGGCAAATTTCATCTCTTTTTCAATCCAGGGGACCGAGCAGCCCAGGTGGGTACATGTGCGCGATAAAGCTAAAAATCCGCCGTCTTCCAGCCGCGCCAGATAAAATTTTCCTCTCACAAATGCGGTGACCGAATTTGGGTTCAAATCTTTCGACTGCTCCTGCAGCGATGACTGAATTTACGTCTTCTCTCCGGGCTTTCAATTTGCGTGGTCTTAGAAAAGCAAATGCCACGGCAACAAATTCAGCCAGGGCAACACCACCCAAAATTATCCAGAGGATATTTAAAAAGGATCTTCTGGTTGGTTCGGCTTTTTCTTTCTCTCTTCCCATTTAAAGTCCTTTATTTCCACTCTAAGGGCGATTGACTTCTACCCAGCTATTTCTCACGGCCATATCAGCGTCATTCCCTTTCCGCGAAACCAGATACCGGTAATCGTCAGAATAATAAAGGCAACCACTAACAGGACGAAAACGGATTGAATAGATTCGTTATTTGTTGCTGCGTATTTTTTCTTCACCAACCAATAAAACATGATGATACCCGCCAGTACAAAAGCAGCCGGCAAAATTCCGTTACGAACAATCGGAGACAGGCCAGGTATCCAGGCTGCAAAATCGATTACAAATTCATCGGCAATGATTCCTATCGGCGTAATGATAACAGCAGTTAAGGCGGCCACAGCCGTCATACGCCGGCCCCGGTGTGAGGCGAACCACACCCCGGCTGTATCTGTCTGATAATTTAAATAAGGGAATGCTAACCAGGGCAATCAACATAAAAACCGGTATGATGAACAACGCAAACAGCGGGTGAAAGTGCAGGAGCAGTTCCTGGATGCCGGCAAAATACCAGGGTGCTTTTGTCGGATTGGGGCTGAGCCCCGGGTTGGCCTTGGCTTCCAGGGGGGCATTAAAAGTGATCGAAATTAGCATGATGACAGCGACCAAAACCAAAGCAACGACGATTTCTCTTAAAATCAAGTTTGGAATGGTTGGTACCTTCTCATCCTCGCTGGTTTCGTCTTCATCCGGTCTGCGGGGTATGACCAGGCCGCCGGCTTTACGCACCCGCCAAAAGTGCCATGGGCATCAAAACAAGAAGACAGGCGGGAATGATTGCTGTATGGATGGCAAAGAAAATGGATAACGTGGCCGGTCCAATATCGCTGCCGCCTCGAACCAGACCTTGCAGCCATTCGCCAATTCCAGGGAACATATTCCAGCATACCGGTGCAAATAGTAATGGCCCAGAAGGCAAGCTGGTCCCAGGGCAGCAGGTAACCGGTAATATTTGAAGTTAACACTGCCAGAAACATTACGAGGCCGATGAGCCAGTTGAACTGCCGCGGCGGGATGAAATGCGCCGGTGAAAAATACCCTCAAAAGGTGTAAAAAAACGATAATCAGTAGGATGTTGCCGCTCCAGTGATGAACATTGCGGATCAGCTGACCAAAGAGCACATTATTTTGCAGATGAATAATAGACTCGTAGGCGCGGTCGGGAACTGGCTGGTAAACGAATTTCAACATCAATCCGGTAGCAAACAGCATGCACACCAGCACCACAGCCATCCCGCCAAGACCCCACGTGAGTGAGAATCTGAGCGTGCGTTGCTGGACGCTTCGGGGGCGAAAGTGAAGAATCAGGCTGTTGAAAAAGTTTCGATAACGCTCACGATACTCTGGTCTTTGCAGCGTGCCGGGAAAAATGGAATAGCGGATACGCTGAAACAGGCTGAGCTGATCTGGCATGGCATTGTTTTCTTGCATATAAGACGTTTTCTAAAAATCCGGTGAATTATTCAATATAAACGCAATTCATAGCGCGGAGACATTTGACTGTCAATGCCAGCGCCAACCACGGATAGCGGAATAATAGATTTCATAACCACATCCTAACTATTTATGGTCTGTTGATATTTTAGGTTCCGTGCCTGAATCGATCATAGCTAATTAACTAAATTTATTGTATATTTGTTCAGATAATCTATCATTTTTCGGAGCGTATTTACAGAATGGATGTATAGCCGAAATGTAGAGTTGAGAAGATTTTAATATTGCGCATACCTAATATACAATTTCGGAAAAAATAATTGATGGGGAAATATCAAACGATGGGCTTACAGATATGCAAGTAGTATCTCAATAAAATTGGGTAGTGCTCGACTTTGAATATGTTAGAGGTATCTGGGTTCTTAACGCTGCTCTTCAGCGGCGCGCGGTCTTTTGCTCGTCCGACTGAAAGCGCCTGGTTAGATAACCTATATTGGTATCCCAGGAATAATACGACCCTTTACCTTTTTCTTGTAATCCACGTACTTCGTTCCAATTGCCCGCTCCAAGCTTTCTTCCTCGATTAGAATTAAAAATAAAAAACCTGACCACCATACTGGCACCAGCGCAACACCGATTATGGAACCATGGATTATAGACCAGCCCAAACACCAAAGTATTTCTCCTAAGTAAATTGGATTTCTCGTGTATTTATAAAAACTCTTAGTAATAAACTCCATATCTTCTTCTGCGATATTAAGTGGCCGTATCAGAAAGCAAGGCCCAAGGGCAAAGCATAAACCTATTACGAATATAGGAATACCTATGGCGGCATTAAATCCATTAATAAAAAAGCGGGGTTGTTCAACAGAAGATAAGACAAGAATAACCCTGCCAAGAGATAGAATTGTAACAACAATCCATCCTAAAGCAGGATGGCTACCGATCTTCCTGCTACCAACAACAGAACAAGCACCAACCAATGTAAACATGCTTATTAAAGCCCAAAAAAATGGATTGTTGAGAAATTGATTCATTTTATCATCCTATTTCTATATCTAACATTGTACCAGGTATGCGGGTTAGGCTGCAGCATTATAATTACACAGAAACAAATATCAGCTGATTGCAGATAAATAGCAGGTATCCGTACTATTCTCACTCTGGTGTTGCATTAAGTTTGATCATTGCATCGAATATGGGCAACCTTTTTCGGGTAAACTTGCCAATCCATTTGTCGTAAATTTCAAGTATCTTTCTTGATCGGTAAAGTTCAGATATCACGCGATCTGCAACAAGACGAAAATCTGCATCATTTCGCCTTACGGCAAGTGCAAAAGGCTCAAAGGAGAACACGTCAGACTTAATCACAAAGTTCATTGGGTCATGCTCTTTTAGAGCTAAACCAATAAGTACGACCTGGTCTGAAGAAAAGGCATCGATTTTTTTCTTTCGTAACGCATCGATGCTTTCTTTTGCTGAATTGAATAATACAACTTCCGCATCCGTTGATGTTTCTCGAATGAGTTTTTTCAATGCGACTGCGGTTGTTGTGGCTTTCACGACTCCAATTGTTGTTCCATCAAAACCGGCAGAATCAAGAGCCTTATTATCTTTTAAGGTCATTAGTGAAGCGCCGGTGACAAATGTCAGTTGCGTAAAGTCAACAAGTTCACTACGGGAAAGCGTTTTAGTAGTTGAGCCACATAATATGTCAATTTTGTTATCGCCCAGGGCTTTAAATCGCCCATCAGCTGTTACGGGAACATATTTTACCTTTACGTCCGTACCGATTTTGTTTTCAACTTCAGTTACTATACCCTTACAGATATCAATAGAATAACCAGTCGGATTGCCGTCTTTGTCCAAAAAGGACATGGGTGGTTCAGACACACGATAGCCGATTCTGATTTGGCCGGATTTTTTAATCTGTTGAAGGGTTCCTGTGAGTTCTTGTGCTGCTAACGGGCCTGCGAAAAAAGCGATCAATAAAATGATTCCCAGTTTACCTCTCATAATGGTTTTCTCCCTTGTGATAGTGAGTAAAGTGGAGTTATAAGGGCTTGCTTTGCTGGGGAAAAACCATAGAGGAATTCCCCTTGAGAGTCAATGTGTAAGTAAGCCTCTGAGCCTACAGAGAGGCTATTAATTGATTCCATTGATAGGGCACTTTTTTTACAGATAAAGGTTTCGATAATTTCAGATACCGCTTTAGTATCTTAGTTGTTATTTTTGTGCATTTTTGGCAAAAAAATTGTATTGGAATATTTTCACTGTCTTGTAAAGATTGAATATTTTCGATTGAATATTGAATATTTAAGGAATTCTTTCCATTTTAAAAAGGACGGAGCGAAGCGACATCCACAAATATTCAATTTGCAATCTTCAATAGTCAATTCCCCGATAAACCGGGATTTCCGCTTCGCTCCAACCGGCTTGTCCGGGTTAGGTTTTAATCGCAGAAAATTTTTGTGAACTAAACTTTGGTTATCTTGTTATCTCATTAATTTTCACCCTACTAAAAGAGCGGCGAGCCTTGTTGAATCCCCTTCGGGGGCCGCGAAGCGGTATTCAACAGGGCGAACCGGGGGCTTCCATCGGTCCGAAGGTGGATGGCTTCGCCCTTAAATGCCCCCGCTGTGCGGGATGAAGCATATGATTTTATTATGTTAAGGGGCTCCTCTTGCATATGAAAGCCTCCGACTCGTGCAAAATGCAGGTATTATTCCGGGTGGGTTACGAAGTTCATAAACCGGCGTGTTAATTCCAGGATTCCGGCCGGGGTCAGCTCCGGAAGTAATCTGGCGGAAACCGTCAGGCACGTTGCAAACATGCACATACTCGGCAGGAAACTTAAAGCAAAGGCGACTGTGAAATCGTTGGGTGACGTGTTGGCCAGGCCATAAGCCGAAGCGGCGCTGAACACTAAAATCCATATGAAGCGATTGGCGAAACCGCGCCCCTCATAAAAAAACCGACGCAAAGCCAGTATCTGGCAGATGGCGCTCACTAGCAGACAGGCAAATAGCGCGGTTACAGTCACTTCAATGGAAAACAACATCAGGTCTTTATTCAACAATTGCGCCAGGCTGTAATTTGCTAATAGGGACGCATCCGAGGTGAATTTGCGCCCGACCGGTGTCCGCAGATACAAGTACCAGAGCGCTTTTAAAAATGAAAACACGGTAATAAAAATGACGGCAGTGGCGGCGCCAAGAATCATAATTTCGATCAGTGAATAGATAAGATTGCGATACCAGATTCTAAATTCGCGGCCGGCCCGTTGCAGTTTGTGTTTCCAAACGGGTCTTGGCTTTTCAGCTGAGTTTAATAAATTATCTGGCATAATTTTTTTTTGATTAGGCATTATCGACGATATGAGAATATAAGAGATCTAGAAGCTATCTCAAAAATAGTAGATCACGCCCAAGGGCGCGACGCAAACCGATTCAAAAACGGAGCATACACGTTAGTATTCGAGTATTTTGAATCGGTTTGTAACAAAGCCCTTGGGCGTTAGATGCATTTTTGGGATAGCTTCTAATATATTATCGGTACAGAAGGGCGTATCTTGAGGAATAAGGGAATAATGAATAACCGCTATCTTTCGGATCCTATAAATCCTCCGGTAATGGGCCCTGCCAGATGTGGAAGGCCTCGGTCTTCCAGACCATGTCCGGGACGGAAGGGGCGCCGGAATTGCGCAAAAACATGGCGTGCTGGGTTTTGTGGCAGAGGGCCGCCGCTACTTTTATTTCATGCCAGAGGCTGATGTCGTTGATGATATCGGCGTGATCGTCTTTGTTTAATATGCGTTCGCTCTCGGAAGGCGTATGCCAGGCCGACCAGCTCATCAGCGCGGTGCCCGGCCGGCCGCTGTTTAAAGCCAGGCGGGTAGCCCGGTGGGTGTAGATGTGCTGGGGATGGCCGTATTCACCGTTAGAGCCGTGGGTGATGACCAGGTCCGGATCAATCTTTTGGACATATGTTTCGATCGCCGCAGCAAAATCCGCCAGGGGGGCGTCGATGCGACGGGCGATGCCGTTGATTTCCATGTAAGGGTCAATGTAGGGCAGGAAAAAGATATCACGCACACCCAGGATGCGGGCAGCCTGACGGACCTCATGCTCCCGGAAGGCGGCCAGGTTCTCGCGCGTGGTTAACCGAGGCTCACCGGCTTCACCGCCCTCTCCGCGGGTGGTTTCCAGGATGTAAACATCGTGCCCATTTTTAGCGTACATCGCCAGCGTCCCGCCGCTGAAAAGGGTTTCATCATCCGGATGTGCTGAAACCACTAAAATGGATGCCATTTCAATTCTCCATTCCTGTTTTGTTAAATCCCGCCATGGTAGATCCGTAAATAAGATTATAAAATAATTCAGGAGAAGGGAAAATCAATAGGCGGTGCTGGATACTCGATGCTGGATGCTGGAGATAGCGGATGTCAAAAATTTGTTCCTATAATCTGTCATTGCGAGGAGCTTAGCGACGAAGCAATCTTTTGGAAAACCTGAGAGATTGCTTCGCTTCGCTCGCAATGACTTTTGAAAGATTCGCTAAGTCAATCGGAACATATTTTTGACAAATACTATAGAAGACAATTGGGGAGATAGGGAAATGTGGATCGGAGAGACAGAGAAGGGGAAGTTGTAAGATTTAGGTTAAGAATCGGACTGAGCGTTACGATTGCGGAATGCGGATTTAGATTTTGGAATTCACCACCAGACAATTATGATCCTGACCGTCGACTTTCATGATGCGCCTTAACGCCTGATGACTTTGTTCTGAATGCCCTTTGACTGCAATTCTTTGCTCTGGTTTTCAGCGCCTTTCTTTGTAATAAAAGCGCCCACCACCAATTTATACCGGCCGTTCTGTGTTTTGAGGAAATAGGGAGAATATCCCAATTTCCTGAGGCGCCTGAGATCGTCCTGCATCGCTTCTTCTGCTGCAAACGAACCGATGAAGTTGGTATACGGTGTTTTCTTGACGATGGCCGCTGAAAGCTGTTGTTCCTTTTTGACTTTAAGCGCCTCCTGGCGGGTCTGATAATGGCCTGCCAGTACCCGCAACCATTCGTCGCCTTCATCAAATTTAACTTTAACGACATAAGGCGCGAGTCCCACTTTTTGATAATCCGATACGATTTTGCGGGCGCTCTGCGGCAGCCTGCAGCTGGATAATAATATGGAGTAGGGATGATAGGGCTCCGGTTTCAAAGACTCGATTTGCGGTTTGTCCGGAATCGTTTTCGCAGACGCATCCGGTTTAATCTCAGACGGCCCGCTTTTTTGGGCGATCAATGAGCCGTCGGGTTGCAGCACCAGCGTCTTTTTGGCAGGAAGATCCTTTAAGACAACCAGCGGCAGGGGAATATCGGTTGCCCGTTTTTTTTGTGCAGAATCCGGGAGGATCTTTTTGGTGACAATCACCGGCCGGTACCGGCTTTTAATGGTGCCGCTATGCACCTGATCGGGCTGGGATTTGGATCGGGTGAGATATCTTAGCGGGCTGTAATGCCAGACGCCGTAGACCGCCAGGAGGACAAGCACCATGGCAGCCAGCAAGAATACGGTTTTTCTTTTCATTTTTCAATTTCCGCTGTTAAGGGATGAGGAGCAGGATTGAGAGCACTCCCGGCACTGTGGTCTTATACCCTATCGAGGCACAATCGGTCAAATTGTATTTGCGCCGGGTTTCCGGCGCGGGCGGATCAGGGTCCAAGGTTCAGAGGTTCTGGGTTCAGGGGTTCAAGGAAAATTGACTTGTTCCATTGGTTGGATTAGTTCGATTGGTTCAATTGGTTCGCTTTAACAAATACAACTAATTAAACCAATCAAACCAATTAAACAGATGTAACGCCTGCCATCTGCCATCTGTTTTCTGTTATCTAACCTCTGAACCTGGAACGTTGAACCAGGCGACGTTTAACGTCTGCGGAGGCCGTGAGCTAGGGAACACAGCACCGGAACCAGGATCAAGGTCAGCAGGGTGGCAAATCCCAGCCCGAAGATCACCGCCACCGCCATGGGCCCCCACCACTGGGAGGACTCGCCGCCGATATCAAAGGCCATTTTGCGGAAGTCAAAGCTTATACCGGTGGCCATGGGAAGCAGGCCCAGGATCGTGGTGATGGCGGTCAGCATCACCGGTCGAAAGCGAACCGAACCGGCCCGCAGCAGCGCTTCGGTTGAAGAAAGGCCTTTGGCAATCAGCTGGTTGATGTAGTCGATTAAGACGATGGCGTTGTTGACCACCACGCCGGCCAGGCTGATCACGCCGATGCCGGTCATAATAATGCCGAAAGCGGTTCCGGTGACCAGCAGGCCGATAAATACCCCGATCAAAGAAAACACCACTGAAGCCAGGATAATCAACGGGGTGATCAAAGAGTTAAACTGGGTTAAAAGGATCAGCAAAATAATGGCGATGCAGGCAAAAAAAGCCTTGCTTAAAAATGCCCGGGCCTTGGCCTGCTCTTGCTGCTCACCGGTGAACCGGAAACTGTATCCTTTAGGCCAGTCGATCTGCTGCGACAGGCGTGCATCGATGTCTTTAATGACGTCATTGGCCAAGCGGCCCGACACGTCACCTGAAATGGTGACCACCCGTTTCTGATCGAGCCGCATGATGGCGCCGATACCGCTGCCCAGCGTCACTTCAGCCAGGCTGGTTAAAGGGATCGGTTCCCCTCCGGGGCCGGAAACCGTAATCCGTTTAAGGCCCTTTATGGATTTGCGATCGCGTTCGGGCAGGCGCGCGATAATGTCATATTCATCTTTGCCCTCGCGATACACGCCGGCTTTAACCCCTTTGATGGCCGATTTCACCGTGTAGGCGATGGTATAGGTGTCCAGTCCCATGAGCGCTGATTTTTCTTTATCGACCCGCACCCGAATTTCCGGCTTGCCTTTGACAAAATTATCTTTCAAATCCACCAGCCCGGGAATGTCTTTGATGACTTTGCGAGTGCGGGCTGCCAGCGCGCCCAGCCTATGGATGTCCTTGCCGGAAATTTCAATGTTGATCGGGGGTCCGGTCGGCGGGCCTTCTTCTTCTTTTTCTACCTGCACCTCGGCCCAATGAATGGTTTTTAAAATCCGTTGCCGGACCTCCTTTACGATTTCCGATGAGGGCCGGGAGCGATCGTGAAAATCTTTAAAGTCCAGCACGACCCGGCTGATATGGGTGCCGGTGCCGCCCTGGGAAAAGGGGTCTCCGCCTATTGCACCGATATTGGAGATCACATAGCGGATGTCCTCATATTCGGACACAATCTTTTCGATCCGGGCGACCAGCTTATCGGATGTGTCCAGATTGGTGCCTTCCGGCGCTTTGATATTGACATAGGCGCGGCGCGGTTCCGTTTGCGGGAAAAATTCCGTGCCTTTGCCGAAAAAGGCAAAGGTCAATGTAGCAATGATCAGCCCCACGACCGCAGATACGATCACCACCCACCGATGCCGCAGAGACCATTTGAGCAAAAACAAATAGACCCGTTTGATCTTCGGTTCCTTGCCTTTTGAAGTTTTGGCTGGATTATTGATCTTGACCTTCTGATAGCGCGCCGATAGTACCGGATTGATCACCAGGGCCACAAACAGCGAAGCACTCAATGCCATAATCAGCGTCTGGGGCAGATACCCCATAAACTCGCCCATGATGCCCGGCCAAAACAGCATGGGCGAAAAGGCCCCCAGTGTGGTCAGGGTTGAGGTGATCACCGGCCAGGCGACCTGATCGGTTCCCACGCGGGCCGCCTCCTCGCGGGACATGCCCTGCTGCATATGCCGGTAGATATTTTCCACAATCACAATACCGTTGTCCACCAGCATGCCCAGCACCAGAATTAAAGAAAACAGCACCACCATATTCAAGGTGACATCGAATGCGGTCAGCAGCGAAAATGTGATAAACATGGAATAGGGGATGGCCAGGGCTACGAAAATAGCGGATTGACCGCCGATGAAAAAGAAAATGACCGCCAGCACCAGAGTCAGCCCGGAAATAATGTTGTTTTCAAGATCCGATACCATCATCCGCACGTCATTGGACTGGTCGGCGGTGAGATCAATCTGTAAGGTTTGCGGCAGTTCCGGCCGCATATCGTTGACCACGCGTTTGACTTCATCGGTGACGCGCACGATGTTTTCGCCGCTGCGTTTCAGGACCCCGATGGAGACACTTTTTTCCCGGTTGATGCGGCTGCGGGTCAGCGGGTCTTTAAATGCATCTTTGATGGTGGCCACATCCCGCAGGTAAACGGGTTTGCCGTCGCGCACAAAGGCCACGATGGAAAAAATTTCAGACGGATGCCGGAAGTCCTCCGGAACCCTCACCATGTATTTGCCTTCACCGATATCCATGCTACCGCCGGGCATGTTCACATTGCTGTTGGTCACCGAACCGATGATGCTGGAAAAGGGTACATTGTAGGCGCGCACGCGATCCAGGTCGAATTCCACATGAATTTCGCGCTCCAATCCGCCCGTTAAGCGGGCTTCCAGAACGCCGCGGATGGATTCAAGCCGGTCCTGAATGTCTTCGGCCAGATTCTGCAGCCGCCTTAAACTGAACGGTCCCGACAAGACCACCCGGATGACCGGCATGTCTGAAAAATTGACCTCCTTGATTACCGGGTCATCCTGAAGCTCGGCCGGCAAATCGCCTTCGGCCTGGTCCACCTTATCCCTGACCTTCTGCAGGGCATCATCCAGATCGACCTTGGGCAAAAACTTGATGGCCACCGTAGAGATGCCTTCGGCTGAGGTAGAACGGATTTCTTCAACATCATCGATGCCTTTGAGCTTACGCTCGATGGGAATGGTGATCAGCTCTTCCATGTCTGCCGGCGCCACGCCCTCATAGGTGGTGGTGACAAACACATAAGGGATGGTGATATCCGGAAAGGATTCCCGCGGTAAGGTGGCGTAGCTGTACAGCCCGGCAACCACAATGATCACCAGCAGCGCCAGGACCGTTACCTGTCTTTTGAGTGCCATCTGATTGAGAATCATTGCACGCTGACCTTCATTCCGTCTTCGACTTCGGTATGTCCTTTGACAATCAGATGATCGCCGGGATTCAAGCCGCTGGTAATCTGTACCCGATCGCCTTCAATCACCCCGATCGAAACGGTTCGCGATTGCGCCACGCCGTCTTTTTCGACAAAAACCAGACGCTCCCCGCCTTTGTCCACCAGCGCAAAAAGCGGCGCCAGCAACGCATCGGCAATCACCCGCCGAACAAAGGCCACCCGGGCAATCATTCCCGGCCGGATATCGCCAAAGGGATTATCAATCACGGTGCGAACCAGAAAGGTTTTGGTGGCCCGGTCGGCTTTAAAAGCCACAAAATCGACCACCCCGCTGAGCGCTCTTTCCGGAAAGGCATCAATTTTGACCGGTGTCTTTTGACCTTTGCGCACAAAGCGAACATCGAGCTCCGGCACCCGGACATTTATTTTAATGCGGTTGATATTAACGATGTCGGCTAGCGGCTTACCGGTATCAATGAACTCACCGGCATCCACATACAGGTGATTGATGATACCGCTAATCGGTGATCGCGGGAAACCATGATTATATCTGACTTTGACCTGTTCATAATCGGTGGCGGCCAATTTACGCTGGGTGGCACTTTGATCGAGCTCCTCTTTGGCGATGATCTTGCGCTCATAAAGTCGCCGGCGTCGCTGGTAAAGACCATCGGCCAATTGGAACTGGGCTTCGGCGTGATCCAAGGCGGCTTTGAGGGCGGATACGTCGATTTTAATCAGCAGGTCGCCTTTGTTCACCCGTTCACCTTCGCGCGGGCCGATCCATTCAATACGGCCGGCGGTGTCGGCCGCCACCTGGACATCCTGCCAGGCCTCGGCCGTGCCCGGCAAAAAGATGACATCCCGTACGGATTCGGGTTTAACCGCTATTACAGATACCGGAATTGTCGGGGGCCGGGTTGCATGGGTTTCGGTGGTTGCCAGGCCCTCTTTATCTTTACAAGCGGTTGCCAAAAGGCCGGCCAAAAGCAGCACGGCCAAAAATGAAAATAAACGTTTGGTTTGCATTTAATTTTCCGTTCCTTTGTTTATTCCCTGAAAAGCCATCCGCAGCAAACGTTCGGGGCGTTGCGGATCTGATGACTGCGGCCGGATCTGATCCATGTGGAGGCAAAAATCGATCAGGCTCAGAACCAGATAGGCAACCTCTTCGGCCGCGATCTTTTTAACCTCGCCGCCGGCGAGTCCCGCATTATAAATTTTGCAAATGGCGTTGATCATGTGGCGATGATAGCGCGTGAAGTCGTAATCCGGTGCTCCCTGGGGGGGGCCGGATATGAGGCTGTGAATCATTTTATAAAGGCTGCGGTGTTCATCGATCCCCGCGTAAACGCGGCGATAAAGAATGAGGAGCCGGTCCAATACGTTGCCTTCCGATTCTAAAACCTCGAACAGCAATTGTTTCTGTAAATTTTCGGCCACATCCAGAATCGCCAGAAAAAGCCCTTCTTTGCTCTGAAAATAATAATAGAGTACCGGTTTGCTCACACCGGCACGTTCCACGATTTCGCGTACAGAAGTACCGGCATACCCCTTTTCAGCGAACATGCCGATGGCGGTCTCCAGCAACCGTTCTCTGGAATTGCGTTGCGCAGCGTCAAGCGTTTCTGTTTTTCATCGGCTTCCCTTCATCCCAAGCGTGAAATTTTAACATGAAGGCCTTGTGTACTTAAAAATTTTAGGCCTGTCAAGGACATTTACCTACCGGTAGGTAAACTATATCATTTTAACACCCGGAGTGCCAGGGTTCAGCGCCGCCGCTGGTCGCCGAAGCGGCCAGTTTGATCGGAAAAGAAACTGAAGTTTCATACAAGCTACATGGTATAGGGTAGAAGATATAGGATATAGGTTAAGGGCGCAGGAGGCACACCACAAATTTTTAAATAGACGTGTCATCCCGCGCTAGCGGGGGCTTATGCATGTGATCTAATCTGATTCTTTTCGTACTCGTGCTCGTTCTCGTGAATCAGATTTTTATAGCAGACGAGGGACGAGTACGAGTACGAGGACGACGACGAAGGCGCTAGCTGCCACGCCGTAGTTCAAAGAGCGAAGACGGACAGAAGAACAGAAGCTAAAATTCGGAAAAGGTGAGGGGTAACCGTCAGCTAACGGGTTTGTGGTGTTACCCGGATTGCCGGGTTACTTGGAGCGATTGGATGAACCTAAAAATATAACCTTGGGCTGATTTTTGCGGGCGACTGAACGGGTTTTATACATTTGGCCTTTATCTTTGAAATAGATGTTTATTTCTAAGCCAATTCCGGAATTTGTTATTCTGACGACTTTTCCAGCTGCTTGAACCTGGTTACCCGATTCGGTGAAGGTAAATGAGATCGCGATTTCTTGACCGATGAGTAACTCCTGGTCGGTCTTAATAAAAATTCCGGAAGAACTGACGTTTTGAATGGTTGCACTAAATTTGCAGGTGTCCGTTAAACAACGCACGCTGACGGTTTGGTTTTTGCTAAAAACTAATCGGGCATCCTTTCTGGATTTCAGGTGTTTGTGCGCATGCATTAAGACTTCTTTCCTCTTCTCCTGATACCCAGTAGGCCGATAATTCCGGTTGCAAGAAGAATCATAATTGCCGGCCAGGGAATTTGACCCGGACCCTTTGATGCGTTGATTATTAAATGGGCGATAATGCCTGTAAAGATCCCCGCCTCAGCCAATCCAATAAAGCCGTAGACGACTACAATTGCAAATAGAAATGCGATCAATGTTTTCATATTTCCTCATCGAAATGGAGCGGGTGCAGGATTCGAACCTGTCAGCGACCTTGCTAGGCCTCGCTCCCCCTTGAGCCCCCGCTCATTGATTTTCTTGAATTTTAAGGGAACAAGGGGTTGGGGTTCCCAAAGGCATTACCGGTTTGAAAGGTAAAAGGGGGTAAATTGAGAACCCGCCCCCTAACCGATAGAAGCGCCTGCCTCGAGCCGAACCTGAATGCCAAAGGTAAAAGCATCAGCAGACACTTTTGCAAAAAGCAAAAAATATGCCAATGGTTCTAAATATTATATTCACAATAAAATTAGATAATTATAAAATTTTATAAATTTAGAAGCTTGAAAAATTGGGCAATAAACTACACAATTCTGTTACCTGAATTACATACCTCAAGGTATCAGTTGTCAGAAGACAGAGGACAGAACACAGAAATCAGAAGTAGGGGCGGGGTTTATCCCCGCCCAATCGAACCCATGAAAAGGCGCTTTCCTTTAGGGAGCACTTCTGCTATTTAACACCTTTTTAAATAAACAACGCAAGAATCGGGTGGAAACATTTTTACCGTGCAATTATATTGGGACCGGGATTGAATCATCTGAGGCGGAGGTAAAATTTGTAAGATGGGCTCGATGAAACCAAATGAATGGGGATTGCTGATCATCCTTTCGCTTTTCTGGGGCGGTTCCTTCTTTTTCGTAGAAATCGCATTGCGCGATTTTCAGCCTTTTACACTGGTTTTTCTGCGTGTCGCCACCGCCGCTTCGATTCTGGTGGCTGTGGTGTACCTGAGCGGTAAACGCCTGCCGGCATCTCTAAAAACATGGGGGGGCTACTTTGTACTGGGTTTGCTCAACAATGCGATTCCCTTTAGTCTGATTGTGTGGGGACAAACCCGCATCGATAGTGGGGTTGCCTCAATTTTAAATGCTACCACACCGATTTTTACCGTGCTTCTGGCCCATTTTTTAACCTCGGATGAGCGTCTGACCATCCCCAAAATAATGGGGGCTCTGGTTGGTTTTATCGGCGTCTACCTGATGATGATGCCGGAATTAAAAGATGGCTTCAGCTGGCGCGGCCTGGGCCAGGCGGCGGTGCTCGGGGCTGCGGTCTCTTACAGTTTTGCCGGTATATTCGGCAAGCGATTCAAAAATATTTCACCGGTGGTCAATTCGGCCGGCATGCTGTTGTGCTCGGGCATTATCATGCTGCCGCTGGCAATCATCATTGATTCCCCCTGGTCGGTGCAGCCCTCATTTGAAGCGCTGTCGGCCGCACTGGGCATGGCGGTCATCAGCACCGCCGCGGCCTACCTTTTGTATTTTCACCTGCTGGCCACTGCCGGTGCGACCAATGTGCTGCTGGTCACATTTCTGATTCCCATCAGTGCTCTTTTGCTGGGCGTCGGTGTGCTCGGTGAGGTCATAAAGGTTTTCGAATATACCGGCATGGGCTGTATTTTTCTGGGGCTGATCATTATCGATGGGCGAGCGCTAAAATGGTTGAAGCCCATCAATGGACGGCCGGAAAATAAGAAGGGAGAAGAGGCAGCGTCAAAGGTTGTAAGTTAGGGATTTCTAATATTTTCAGATTAAAGGGAAGGTTTGATCGGAGATGAGTTCCAACATCCTTTTTTTATATGGATCCACCGTTATCATATGGGGCACAACCTGGCTGGCGATTAAA
>PVMK01139057.1_pt1 | contig 20882 bp, 26 predicted proteins | sample 1853481 | NCBI WGS metagenome assembly PVMK01 (sample SAMN08533507, study PRJNA380276) | Marine sediment metagenome, whole genome shotgun sequencing project.
GTCTGACACCTTATAGCCGATCGCTATTTGGTGTCTGACACCAATCGCACAATCCAATTTCTCTATAAACAGCCGGCTTAAAGGCCTCTGCTCTACTCTCGCCTGGTCAAAATACTGGATATATGAACAGTGTCTTTGACAATACTAATGTATATACATTTGTATGACGGTGAGGCATGATGAACGCCTTCTTCGAGGGCTTCGACTGGGACGAGGGCAACGCGGAGAAATGCCTGGAGCATGGCGTCTCGATCGAGGAGATCGAAAGCACCTTGATCAGCAGGGCGTTGATGATCATCCCCGATACGCAGCACTCTCAGGATGAGGGTCGTTATCTCGCGATCGGTCGGACGATGAACGGGCGTGACCTGTTTTTGGTATTGACCCTTCGAATCGTCGCCGGTCGAAAATTGATGCGACCAATTTCGGCGCGATACATGCACAGGAAAGAGGTTGAACGTTATGAGCAAACGCGTACCGCAATTTAAAACCGATGAGGAAGCGGAGAAGTTTCTTGAACAGGATCTTTCCGATTACCTCGATCCGAAATACATGGTTCCGCTGCCCTTCGAGTATCGGCCGAAGGATACCCAGGTGAATCTCCGCCTGGCGAAAGGATTGCTGCAGGCGATTAAGGCGCGGGCAGCTGCGGAGGGCATGTCTTACCAGAAGTTTATCCGCATGACGCTGGAGCAGACGGTTGCCAGATCGAGCAAGGAATAGCCTGATTCGGAAGGCGGGGTGGAAAAGTGACTAAACGAAATATCGGTCAGGAATTGATCGACTCGATTCGTGAGATCAAGGCCGGTGGCGGTCGTCGTTACCGTTTAAAGGATCTGACTCGCGCAAATAATAAAGCCGGAGAAGCGGTTGTGAAGAAGCTGAAATCATGAAAAAGCGAAACATTGTCGAAGAAGTCCGGGCGGGGCTCGAAGAATATGCGAGCAATCCCGATGCGCTAACGCGCCGGGTTTTTCCCGAGCCCAACCCGGCCACTATTCGCCGAACACTGAACCTGACGCAACATGAGATGGCGGTCCTGATGAATGTCAGCCTGCGCACCTGGCAAAACTGGGAACAGCGACACCGCGCGCTGACCGGGCCGGTGAAGGCTTTCCTGAGAGTGCTCGAGAACGAGCCCGAAGCGGTATTTCGGGCGATGCGAAATTAATTGCGGTTCGGCCCCTATTTCCTGTATATCCTGATCTAGGTATATCTCCATATTGAAAAGCCGTTCTGAGCGGCACATAAAACGAACACGCGCTGCAGAGGAAAGCTAATGAGGGACGCTCGGACGGCGGCAGTTAGGACGGAGGAAAGCGCATGGGGACAACAGTAAAAGTCGCGGCCGCGCAGATGGCGCCCGTATTCATGGATCGGGACGCCACGGTTGACAAGATTTGTGGATTGATTCTCGAGGCAGGGGCGGAAGGTGCGAAATTGATCGCCTTCCCGGAAACCATCATTCCCGGCTACCCCTATTGGGTCTGGACCCGGTGGATGAACCTCCTGGACCCGGCATCCGCTGGAAAGTTCAACCGGGAACTGTTCAAGCAGTCCGTCGAAGTCCCCAGCCCGGTAACCGAAACCCTGTGCGCGGCGGCTAAGGCGGCCGATTGTTACGCAGTCGTCGGTTTGAACGAACGCGATGGGGGAACTCTTTACAACAGCCAACTTTTCATCGGACCCGCGGGGGAAATTGTTGGCAAGCGGCGCAAGCTAATCCCCTTCTCCGATGAGAAGCTAATCTGGGGCCGCGGGGATAACGCTGATCTACACGTTTTCTCGACGCCGTTCGCGACACTGGGGGGCCTCATCTGTGCCGAGCACTCGCACGCGCTTTTTCGCTACGCTCTGCAGGCGCAGGGCGAGCAGATTCACGTTGCGAGCTGGCCCGGCGGGATTAAGTACCTGATGCCGGTAATGGATATTTTCATCCGTCACTATACCTATGAGGCTCAGGCCTTCGTCGTCAATGCCACCAGCATCGTCACCCAGGAGATCATCGACTACCTGGGGCCGAGCGGTAATCCGGGCCAGATGGAATCCGGCCTCGGTTTTTCGGCGATCGTTGGCCCGGGTGGCGTCTATCTCGCTGGCCCCGAGCGCGACAAGGAGGTGGTGTTGTACGCCGATCTCAATTTTGACCACCTCACCGATTCCAAATTAACTTTGGATTTGGTAGGTCGCGACAGCCGGCCCGATGTAGTGCGTTTGTTGCTGCGCCAGACCGATTCCCACCTACGGCCCATTGTCATCGAAGAGCTGGATGTCTCCCCCGACTCGATGGCAGAAGCCGTGGTGCGCAATGAGGACAACGGCGAAAGCCGAGGCACAGCCGGTAAAGAATAAGAAAACTAATTCGTGTGATGGGTTGAAAAAGAAATAGGGATCGAACCCATTTGTCCTTGCAAGCGAGCTACGTATTTATACGTACTGCTTATCTACTTTACCCAGTCCATATTATCCAGACCGACCCAGCAGACAAGGCAGCTTCATTGGCCCGTCAGACAGGTCGTCAACAACAAAATAAGCAGTCGATTTCGATGGGGGTAATCAAATGTTCATCAACTTTTGGTACGTCGCTGCAGAAAGCAAGGATGTTATAGACGAACCCGTTCACTCGCGAATGTTGGGGCAAGATTTTGTCTTGTTCCGGGATCGAGAGGGCGACGTTCAGTGCCTGAGCAACATCTGTACTCACCGTGGCGGATCCCTCGCAGACGGCAAGATAAAAGGTGACTGCGTGGAGTGCCCCTATCACGGGTGGCAATTCGATGGCGTTGGCACCTGCCGATCAATCCCCTCCCTGGACCCCTCGGAAAAGATTCCCGAGCGCAGTCGTATCGACTCTTATCCTGTCGACGAACGCTACGGGTTGATCCATGTGTTTCTGGGCGATCTGTCTGAAGCCGAGCGCCCGCCGATCATGGATATCCCCGAATGGGGGCGAGATAGTTGGCGGCCTACAGCCCTGGTTTTCAATGTAGATTTTGATTACAAGCGCTCGGTGGAAAACGCATTGGACCCGGCTCACAACGAATTCACCCACACCACTCATATCGACAAGAGCCGCGCGGAAAGTTTTCACGTTCCGCGCCTGGACCTCATCGAGAGTGATTGGGGCACCAGCTTCGACATCCAAATGCCGGCCCCCGCCATGTTCGAAAAAAAGATGCGGGCGGTATCGGGGAAAGATAAGCCCAGCATGTTCCACATCAAAGCGGGGCACCACGGCGTTTCGTGTTTCTGGACTTACATAGAGCCGACGCCCGCCTTCATCCGGCATCAGTATTTTTTCGAAACACCGACAGATGTTGGGAAAACCCGTATTTACTCGATTGCCTTCCGCAATTCCATGCTGGAACCCAAGGATGATGCCCGGATGCTCAAGATGGACAACCTGGTTGTGGGGGAGGACGTGAAGGTATTACTTGGAGTTCGGCCGTTGGCCACGCCGCCGACCAATACCAAAGAGGTCCTCGTGCCTGCCGACTCGCACATTGCCCGGTATCGTGAATGGCTAAAAGGATGGGAGCAACAAGGCTGGCACATCGACCTCGAAGAGGTGAAACGGACGCAGGACAATGTGGCCTACGCGATACCGAGCCCTGCCCGCCGCACCACTCAGAACTGGGCGCTGGATTCGATTCCGCTGTTGCCTGGCAAGGAGGTAAAGGCAAAAGCGGTGGGAAATTAGAGCCTGATTGATCGGCACCAACCAGTGGAGATCGGAGCATGACTGATAAAAGCGACTGGCGTTACGCCAAGATTACCCGGGACACCGCCGAGAAATACGAGGCTCCGACCGGTGAGCTGACTTATTTCCTGTCGACCGCTGCGGAGACGGACGGCAAGGTCACCGTGTTCGATGCGTATTTCCCCAAGGGCCGCGGTGTTCCCTGGCACGTACACAAAATCGATGAAGAGCTTTTTCTGGTTAAGTCCGGAAAATATAAGATTGGCGTCGCGGACGAGGAATTTGAACTAGGGCCCGGAGAGATGGCTACCGCGGGCATCGATGTACCGCGAATGTTCGAGGCGATAACCGACGATGCGTGGATTATTGTTATAACTTCTCCCGCAGGGCCGGCCGAGAATTTCATTCGTTATATGCAAAATTTGCAAGGCCCGCCATCCGAGAAGGATATCCGCCACGCCGCCGATGAGTTCGGTGTCGTCTTCGGCAGCGCCGCCGAGTAGTCACCCAACCCCTAAATTCACGATAAAGAAATTCAAAACCAGGTTGGCTTGGAGATTCTTAATTTGCCTGGTGGAAAAATAACAGGAGTGCGGAACATGAGAAGAAGGACATTTGTTAATTCGTCGTTAGCTGCTGCCGTATCGGCTGCATTACCGGGCAGTGCATTTGCGAATGAACATTTTTTGCAACAGGCAGGAGAAAAATTTTGTGGCAATCACATAACCTGTTCCCCTAACCCTGTTGGTTCTGCCGTACTGAGCGATATCGATATCGTGACACTGGATGGCAGCACCAAGGTGCTGGAAAAAGCGGTGCTGAAAGAGCTGCAGAAAGCCCTTGCGGGTAACCTGTTGCTGCCAAGCACTGAGGGCTATGAGAGCGCCCGCAAAGTCTGGAATGGCATGATCGACCATAAGCCGGCCGTGATTGTGCAGGTCACAAATGTAAGTGATATACAAAACGCGTTAACGTTGCACGTGAATACCGGGCGCTCACATCCATTAGAGGCGGCGGTCATAACGTCGCAGGAAAGGGCATATGTGAGGGCGGTATTGCGATCGATTGTTCGCGTATGAACAAAGTGACCTGCGATCCTCTTTTCCGCAGGGCGACCGCGGAGCCAGGTGTGCTGCTCGGTGCAGTCGACCGGGGGACACAGCCTTACGACCTGGCCACCCCGGCCGGTGTCGTTTCCCATACCGGCGCTGCCGGCCTGACGCTGGGGGGCGGTTTCGGCAAGTTGAGCCGCAGATATGGCCTGACGTGCGATAACGTGACTTCGATCGAGCTCGTTACGCCCGATGGCGAATTCCGGCGGGCAACGGTCAACGAAAACCCGGACCTGTTCTGGGGGCTGCGTGGCGGGGGTGGCAACTTCGGGGTTGCAACGAAGTTTGAGTACCAGTGCTATGAGGTAGGTACCGACTTTTTAGCGGGCTCTATCATGTATCCGATTTCCAGCGCCAAGCAAATATTGAACGCCTATGCGGAATTGATTCAAACCGTGCCTTGGGATCTGGAGCTTAGCTGCAATACCATCATCATGCCTAACGGTAAGGGCTTCATAAATATCTCCACATTCTGGGGCGGCAATCCTGCCGAGGGCGAAAAGGTACTTGCACCTATCCGCGCAATTGGTAAGCCTGTGCTGGATGATATTGCGGTGGGTAAATACCTTGATATCCAGTCACGCATTGACCGTAACGTGCCGTGGGGCCACCAGTACTACCAGAAAGCCGGGATGCTGACGGAGATCAAGCCGAAAATGATCGATTTGCTGGTCGATATTACGAAGAATCCTTTACCGGGTGTTCAGCTCGCCATCAATATGACCCAGGTGGGTGGCGCGATTAACGATGTTGCACCCGGTGCAACGGCCTATCCCAACCGTAATGCTGAAGTGCAGATGATTTTGGCGGCTGCCTGGTCGGAACGTCGGGATGAGCAAGGCGATTATATTGCCGGTATCCGCGGCCACTGGAAAAAATTGGTGCCTTATACGGATGGGGTGTATATCAACAACATGTTTAATGACGATGGCGATGCTCGTGTCGTTGCGAACTGGAGCACGAACTACGCTCGGTTGGTTGAGCTCAAGAACAAGTACGATCCGATGAATTTGTTGCGCCTGAACGCCAACATCAAGCCGACGGTTTAGCGGGAGTCAGCGAACGGCATCCATTTCCATATTGATGAGCCATTCGTCGGTGGCATGGAGTTGTAACATCTCTTCATCGACCATGCTTTCCAGATGATTGACGATAATTCCGTACAGGCCGGCGAAAGAAAATAGGCCGCGGGGAGCGCAATGCCCTTAAGCCAGAGTGACCGAAGAAATAGACGTCGTTTCATTAAGGCCCCAAAAAAACGTTCCGGCAGAAAGGTCCGCTACCGGTTCAGGATAATGCTAATACAAGCCAGGGTGGCATGGTGTCAGACACCTTATAGCCGATCGTTATTTGGTGTCAGACACCAGTCAGGTTAGATGCCCCGTCTTTACCCACAACACCGTCTCCTGCTCCACCCATGGGTTGTGCGTGCTCATGTGCGGACTGCGGATCCAGGTGCCCGCCGGGTAGCGGCCATGTTCGTCGATGAGTTCACCGGACAGGACAAAAATCTCTTCGCCCCCGACATGGGTGTGGTGCTGAAAACGCTCGCCGTCTGGCCAGTGCACCAGAGCCACGTGCTCATTCTCATGTTCGTGCAAGGGCATGACCTTCAGACCACCGTTGCCCGGCGACCACTTTGTTGTCCGGGTATCGATCACCACGTGTGCGTCATCCCCGGTCTGAAACTGATGCAGCTTGACCAGTAGCACGCAGCCGGCCTCGCTGAACGGTGCATGGCGAAAGCCTTCCGGGTTACGAAAGTAGGTGCCAGCGGGGTAGTCGCCGGTCTGATCGGAAAACGTGCCTTCCAGCACGAGGATTTCTTCGCCGAGCGGATGGGGATGCTCGGAAAAACGCGCGCCCGGATCGTAGCGCACGATGCTGGTCGCATGGCCGCGTTCGGCGTCTTCGCGGGCGAGCGGCTTGCGCGATACGCCGGGCATCGGGCTGGGTTGCCAGGGTTGGGTGGCGGTTTCTATGACGACGCGTTGGGTGAAGTCCATGTTGAGCATTTGGGGGAGCTTATCGCATCGATGGGTGTCAGACCCCCCATTTCATTTTTCTTAATCAAGTCCTGGGCGCGGTGGTGAATTAGAATCCCAACCTTGGTTACCGGAGGATGCCATGCGACTTAGCGAACCCAGGATCGCGCCCCTGTCCGCGGAAGAATTGAGCGCGGCACAGGCCGAAGTCATTGCGCCAACCCTGGCGAAAGGGGGCGTTCCGGCCACGGTCATCATGACCCTGATGCATCACATGCCGCTGTTCACCAACCTGAACGTGCTCGGTCGGCACATCATGTCGGGTTCCAGCCTCACACCGCGCCAGCGTGAAATCCTGATCATGCGGGTGGGCTGGAACACTCAATGCGAGTACCAGTGGGGTCAGCATATATTAATGAGTGCATCCGCAGGTCTAAGCGCCGAAGATCACGTGCGGATCAAGCGGGGTGCGGGAGACGGTTGGGCGGAACTGGAGTCCGCACTGCTCACAGCCGTCGATGAGTTGATGGCCGACACTATGATCACCGATGCGACCTGGGCAACACTCGGCGAACATCTCACCACGGAACAACTTATCGATATGATCTTTACCGTCGGGCACTACAATATGGTGGCAATGGCGCTGAACGCGATCGGTGTGCAACGGGAAGCAGGGATACCGGATTTTGACGGCACCGCAGGTGACTGAAGTCGCGCCGACAAAGAATGGATGGTCCGAAATCTCGGTTCGACTTCGATTCGCTTTGAACTAATCTTCGGCGTTTTGGCGCCGGCGCTCGAGCTGGCGAACGATATTCACGCGGTCGGGCGGAGGCAGATCCATCCACTTCGAGATTTCGTCCACCGTTCGATAACAGCCCTGGCAGAAACCCGTCTCGGCGTGAATCACGCAGATGTTAATGCACGGAGAATTGATGCTGATCGATTGAGTCATGAGACAGGTCGTGTCCCCTTTATGCTGAGCATGTAAGACAGCTTATCGTATTGATTGGGGTCAGACCCCAATATCCCAACCCGCTACCACCACCTGCCAAGGTGTATCGCCATCGTGACGTAGGTTTTTGCCTCCCTGGAGTGAATTTCAAGACGGATTTTCTTGCTCCCGACACGAAAAGCGGCGGTCGAAAACTCCGCTCCCATTCCGGGCTGGGCAATAAGATGGCCGTCCGCATATCGATCTGCATAAAACTCGATCACTTCACCATAGGGCAGGTCGGTTTGAATATCGATCACGTAGCCCCTGCCATCTTCGAACAGGGCTCGCCTTCCCGAGATAATTTTCCCGTCTACGACAGGTATATCTGCAGGCAGTCCGGGCGGCAGTGTCTCACCATAATTCCTGTGGTTCTGGATCAGGTAGGTGAGCGCCGTCACGATCAGTAGCGCCAGTACGACAAGGACTTTTTTCATTGCTGTGAGAGTGGATACACCGTCTGTCATCCGAATGATACCCAGCTTGAATTTATCCTGCAGGGAGATAACCTGCACGATATGCCGCGCCTCAAGTTAACCGTTCTGAGCCTGCGCTATTCGTCATGGTCGATGCGCCCGTGGCTCGCCCTTACGCATGCGGGCGCAACGTTCGGCAAGGAAACCGTTGAACTCGCGCATATGCAAAAACAGGCGGATTTTTCTAAAGGCTCGATCGATCTATCGAATATCGAGCCCACGTCGCTTTCCGACCGTCGCGCGCTTGGCAGCGTGCAGGGTTTGTTTCCGGTCCTGCGTGTCGACGACGTCCCGATTCACGAATCGCTCGCGATCTGTGAGTACGTGGCCGAAGCGTTTCCCGCTGCGGGTCTTTGGCCCGAAGACGCTGTGGATCGGGCGCAAGCCCGTGCCATCAGTTGCGAGATGGTGAGCGGATTCGCGAATATGCGTGCCCAGTTGGCGTGCCATCTATTTGGCCGCGTGCCCGGCTTTGCGCCGAGCGCCGAGACACGGTCGGATATAACCCGGGTCTTCGAACTTTGGAGCGATTGTCTGGAACGTTCAGGCGGCCCCTTCCTGTTCGGCCGCTTCAGCATCGCCGATGCGATGTATTTTCCTGTGCTGACTCGCCTGCGTACCTACGGCATTCCGCTCGCGGAAACAGTCACGGATTATGCGCAAGCGCTCGACAACTTGCCCGCCGTACAGAAGTTGGTCGAGGTGGCGAGTTCCGAACCGCGGACCGTCATTTATGACGACTACCTGCGCGCGCTGGGCGGAGACCCCGACGCCGCACTCCCCGCCAGGTAGCCTGATTGGTGTCAGACACCAAATCTCACGCCTGCATGTTTTCGCCGGATTAGACGGATGAAAATCGCTGGGCCATGGGATCTACTGTATGTATTTACAGCTGACCGGATAATGCCATGCCTGCCCTGCTTGCCACTAGTGGCCAACTCAACCCATCAGTGTCGATTCGGCCATTGAGAGCTGCATCATTTATGCATATTATTATGCATTATATGATGCCTATTGGTGACGCCAGGGGAATGCATACCATGCGAACGACACTAAACATTGACGACGAGCTTTACGAAGAGGCCGTGCGCCTGACCGGTGTAAAAGAGAAGACGGCCCTGCTGCGAGAAAGCCTGAAAGCGCTGATCCAGCGCGAGAGCGCCCGGCGTCTCGCCAGGCTCGGGGGCAGTTCGCCGAAACTGGGCGCTATTCCCCGGCGCCGTAGCGCTAGTGACCCCAACGGCGACAGTGATGGTAACGGCGACGGCGAATGATCCTGGTCGACACGTCGGTCTGGATCGATCACCTTCGCAATGGCAATTTCGATCTGACCAGTTTGCTCGATCAGAATTGCGTGGTCATGCATCCGATGGTGCTGGGCGAATTAGCCTGCGGGAATTTGCCAAATCGCGAGGAACTTCTGCATCTCTGGCAACACTTGGAATCAATACCAACGACGAGTCATGACGAAGCGCTGTATTTTATCGAACAAGCGGAGCTGGCTGGCAAAGGCATCGGATATGTCGATGTCCATCTGCTGGCATCGGTAGCGCTGGCCGGAGGCACAAAATTATGGACGCTGGACCAGCGCCTGGCACAGGTCGCAACTGAACTGAAATTCGCCTGGACAGAACCGGCACAAGATTCGTAACAAGGAAATGGTGTCAGACACCAATTATCTAAACGCCTGCAAGGTGGCGGAACGGGGAGCGGCGAGTAGCGCATCCAGTTCGCCTGACTCGCGTACCGCGCCGGCCTCGAGCACGATACCGACACTGCACAGCCTCGTGACCTCCACCGGATCGTGCGTAACCAGCACAATGGTGAAGCCATGTTGCTCGGCCAGCGCCGCGATGTCCGCGAGCAGACCGGACTTGGTGACCAGGTCCAGGCTGGCAAAGGGCTCGTCGAGAAACAGGAACGTCGGTCGAACCGCGATTGCACGGGCGAGCGCGACACGCTGTTGCTGGCCGCCGGACAATTCCGCCGGCAAGCGACTCGCCAGGTTGTCTATGCCGCAAACGGTCAGTGCCTCGCGCGCCCGTTCACGCCCATTGCCCTCGCTCGAACCAGCGCCGCTGCTCGAGTCATTGCCCGACAGCCCGAGCAATACATTGTCGAGCGCCGACAATCCGGGCCACAAGGCCAGGTCCTGGAACACCATCGCCACGCCGCGGCGATGTGGCGCAAGCACCACCTCGCCCGGCCGGGAAACCACCGCACCATCCAGCAACACCTCCCCCGCCGTCGGTACTTCAAGACCGCTGAGTACGCGCAGCACTGTCGTCTTGCCACAACCCGACGGACCGAGCAGGGCCGTGTGCCGACCTGTCTGCAAAACCGCAGACAGTCCATCCAGTGCCAGGTGACCGGCGTAGCTCACCGACACCGAGCGCAGTTCAAAACCCGTCGCACTCATCAGCGTTGTCGCCCCGTCAACGTTGTTTCCCGGCAATTGTCCAGATACCGGCAACCAGCAGCGTCGCCAGCGAAATATAGATGACGCAGAGTGACGCGACCAGCGACTCGGGTGCATTCGCCATGACGGTAAAAATGGCCAGCGGCAGCGTGCCGGCTCCGGGCGGATGCAACAACAACACCGTGCCGATGTCGGCGGTAGCCAGCAATGCAATCAGCATGCCGCTCAGTATCCCGGCGGGCAGCAGGAACGGCAACAGAACCCGGCGCAGATAGTGCCCCAACGGCACGCCGTGCAAACCGGCCGCCAGTGCCCACGAAGGCGATGAATTGCCCCAGGCCCACATGCCGATGACCGCGGCAACCGGCAGAAACCGCAGCCCCAGCGCAATGCAAACGGTTAATCGGCTGCGCAGTATCGGGTCCGCCCAAGCCGATGCATCCGCACCGAGATAGACGAGCCCCAACGCCGTCATCGCCGGTGGCACGGCGAACACCGCGAGCATGATTCCCAACGCCACGATGCGCAGACGCTCTTGCCGACCGACGATCAGCGCCAGCGAAAACCCGAGCGTAACGGCGAGTACGCCGGCGCCGCAGGCATACAATAAAGTATCGCCGGCCGTTCGCCACACCACCGACAACGCCCGCGCAAATGCCTGGCCGGCAACCAGCGGCGCGGTTAATCCCGCCACCGGCGCAATCACACCGACCAGCACAAACGCCGACATGACGATCAGGGTTGCGGTGGTCATCCCGGATCGCCGCACGGGTCGTAACGGATGCACCTGGCGCGCCAGCATGCCGCGCGCGATTCGCGGGCCGCCGATAATGGCCACCGGCGCCGCAACGATCAGTGCAACAACCGTCAGCGCCACACACTGTCGCGCGGCCAGACCGAAATCATAGAGTGCCGAAAAGCTGGTCAGAATTTCGACGGCGCCGGTACGCAAACCAAAAATCTGTGCGGGACCCGGATCCGACAAGGTCAACACGCCACCGAGGCCGGCGGCGACCAGCGCGGGGGTCGCGGCGTGCTGAAGTGCAAGTTGCATGACTCGCCGTTCGCCGCCCGCGAGCCGGCCGGCGTCGACCTGCGAACCGGTTAATCCGCGACTGGCCAGGTAAGCGGTGATCAGCACCAGCGGCACAGCACTGGTTGCAAACACGAGCACGCAACCCAGTATTGGCGGTAGCGCCAGCAACGCCGACCAACCGATCGCCCACAACACCGAAGGCGCCAGCAGCGGCAGACTCGCCGCCGCAAGCAACAACCCGCGGCCACGAAATTCGTAACAGGCGGCCAGCACGCCCGCCGGCAAACCAATAATCAGCGCCACCGCGCCGGCCGCAATGGCGACCAGCAAGCTGTTGGCCAGCGCACTCGCGAAGACGCCGGTCACGACGGTGGCCGCGGTCACCGAAACATGTCCCAGCAGTGGCAGGGCGGGCAGTGTGGTCACCAGGACAATCAGTGCAAGACCCGCCGCACGCCAACGTCCGGGTTGTTCCAGGTGCAGGCTGGTGATCATCGGCCGGCCCGATCTACCCAATCTTTGAGGTAACCGGCAGAGAGTTGTTCGAGTGCGCCGGCGAGTTCGGCATAGTCAACCGGCATCGCCGTTATTTTTTCTATCGTGACCACGTTGTCCGGTGCCGGAACACCGGGTCGCAGTGGTATTTGCGCGGCTTCGCTGGCTGCCAGCGTCGCTTCGGTCTCCGGGTGCAGCAGGTAATCGATAAACCGGCGACCGGCCGCCGGGTTCGGCCCGTTGCGTATCAGTACCGCCGCGTTCGGCACGATCAACGTACCCAGGCCGGCGGCATCCGGATACACGACACCAATCGGTTTACCGTCCAGCAACGCGACATTCGCATCGTCGGTGTCGGTGATACCGAGCGCAAACTCGCCGGCCGCCACCCGCCGGCGCACCTCGCCGTTCGACGACAAGACCGTACCGCCGTTGGCCAGGAACCCCTCGAAGAATTCAATCGCCCGTTCTTCGCCCAGTGCTGCAAACAGCGCAGCCGCATGCATGGACGTGGTGCCGAACAGCGGATTCGCCATGCAGGCTCGATTGCGAAATCGTTCCTCGAGCAAGTCCATGATTGAATGCGGCGCCTGACCCTCGGGCACCTGCTCCCGGTTATAAATCAACACCCGTGCGCGCGCGGAAAAACCGGTCCAGTGACCGGCCGGATCGGAATACGCCGCGGGCAAACCTGCCGCCTGCGGTGAACGGTATGGCTCGCTCACGTCTTTATCTTTTAAAATACCCGCGCGTACCGGGTCGCCGCTCCAGAAGACATCGGCGCGCGGGCGATTCCGTTCGGCGATCAGGCGGTTCAGCAACCCGGTGCTCTTGGTCTCTTCGGTGTCCGGGACCAGCTGCACGACGATCCCGGTCGCCTGCTCGAACTGCTCGGCGACCGGCCGCGCAAACACGTCGTCGACCGACGAGTAGACGACGACTTCCGGGGCCGGCGTTCGCGTCAGGGCCAGCCAGCCCAGCAGCACCGCGCCGGCGAGGGCGGCGCTGGCGAGAACCTTTTTCATTCTGCGCCGGCCGGTATCCCTCTGACCGTCAGATCATCGAACTCGGTCACGGCGTCGGCTTTGGTCCACAGCCCGACGTAACCTGCCGCGAAGGTCTCGTCCTGATGGTCTATATATAGAGTGTCGTTCAGATAGACCTGGATGCGCGATCCCTGCGCGACCACGCGCAAGCTGTGCCATTCACCCAGCGCCGGTGCCGGTATTCTGGTGCCGGCAATCTGGCTGCGGCTCCCGTCGATGAACGTGTACAGGCGGATGTTGTCTTCGAGGCTGTTGGCACGCGCAATATAGTAGTTGTCTCCGTCGCGCGCGCGAATCGCGATACCGCCGCTGGCATCTATTTCGCCGGAGATCGGTTTAAAGCGCACGCTGACATCGGCGTCGGAGAAACGGTGCTGCTTCCACAAGGCGAGCGGAAATGCACGGCGGCCGAGGTTGTCGGCAGTCTGCGCCAGCACACCGCTGCCATCACTGGCGCCCTCGCTCTGGCGATACTCCCAGGTGCCATCAAAAAACTGCCAGTCTCCCGGCTCGGCATCGAACGCGTCACCTACCGCCTCGACGCCGGCAACCGGAAGTTCGATTTTGCTCACGTCGGCGGCGGGAGGTGCATCGTCACAGGCGCCGAGTAACCCGGCCAGGAAAACAACGAACAAGACGGTAACGAGTCGGTTAAACATCTGCATGCACTCCAGTTGTTCCTGAAAAAAATATTTGGAGCAGGATCGAGTATACGCGCACTTTGTGAACCGGGAACCGGCAATCGGGCGATATAGACTTGCACTACGGGCGGGGGCTTCCGTACACCAGTATAAGGCAACTTGATACGGTGTTCTTTTTCCGAAAATTGGTGTCTGACACCAATCGTCTGCCGGAGTATAGTAGTTTCGCGGTCGAACAATTCTAAACAAGACGAATTTAAGGGTGGTTTCCATGAAGCTCATTCACTATGTTCCTGTTGTCGTCGTCGTTCTCGCGCTTTCTGCCTGCGACGCCCCTCCTGCTAACGACACTGCGACTGCTGACTCAGGTGTTTCTGACGCACAGTTCAGTGTCGTCAATGGCGTCAAAACGAAAAACGTCGAAGGCTTCGGTGGCGTTATCGCCGAGAGCTACCAGGACTCGAAGGAATGGTGGGCACCCTACGAAACCCCGAAAGAAGATGCGCCAAACGTCATCATCTTTCTACTCGACGATGTGGGCTTTGCCCAGGTGGGCAGTTTCGGTGGCCTGATCGAGACACCGAATATCGATCAACTCGCAGCGAACGGATTACGCTTTAATAATTTCCATACGACGGCACTGTGCTCACCTTCGCGTGCCTCACTGATGGCCGGCCGCAATCCGCATTCCATTGGCCTGGGCAGTCACGCGCTGACCGCCATGGGCTTCCCCGGCTACAACGCCATCATGCCGGAATCGGCCAAGTCGGTTGCCAACTACCTGGCGGAAGCCGGTTACATAAACTATGCACTCGGCAAATGGGATCACACCCCGCTGTACGAGGTCTCCCAGGTCGGCCCGTTTGATCGCTGGCCCAGTGGCGAAGGTTTCCAGCATGCCTACACGTTTATGGCCGCCGACGTGCACCAGTTTGTGCCCGTGATGTGGAATGACCATACGCCCGAGCCGTATCGCAAGTCGGTGCATCTGGACCAGGATTTGGCCGACCGCGCGATCGAGTGGATCACCGGCCACAAGTCGATTAAACCCGACCTGCCCTTCATGATGCTGTGGGCCTCGGGTTCAATGCACTCGCCGCATCATGCGCCGGACAGCCACATCGATAAATACAAAGGCAAGTTCGACATGGGCTGGGACCAAGCCCGCGAAGAAATTATTGCGCGGCAAAAGGAACTGGGCATTATCCCCGCCGACACCGAACTCACCGAGCGCATCGATGAAATCCCGGCATGGGCCTCATTGCCTGCCGAGGAGCAGCAGCTTTATGCACGGCAGATGGAAGTGTTCGCTGCACAGATGGAATGGGTCGATCTGCAGATCGGACGTGTCGTTGCCGAGCTCGAGCGTATCGGCGAACTCGACAATACGCTGATCTTCGTGACCTCCGACAACGGCGCGAGTGGTGAAGGCGGCCTGGCCGGCACGTTCAATGAGACCTATGTGCTGAATGGACTGCAGACACCACTCGAAGCCAACCTGGGCAACCTGGAAGACTGGGGTCGTGCCAACACCTACCCGCACTATCACGCCGGCTGGGCGATGGCCGGCAATACGCCGTTCCGTTACTTCAAGCAGAGCGAGCACCGCGGCGGCCAGCAGGATCACCTCGTGGTGCACTGGCCCGACGGCATCAAAGCCAGGGGCGAGATACGTCATCAGTATCACCACATCACGGATATCGCGCCGACGATTCTGGCGGCAGCGGGCGTTGAGGTGCCCGCGGTGTACCACGCTGTCGAGCAGCAGCCGATGGATGGTGTCTCGATGCTATACGCGTTCGATGACGCCGATGCGCCCAATAAAAAGCAACGCCAATACTACGAAATGTTCGGCAACCGCGCGATCTGGGCAGACGGCTGGAAAGCCGTCACATTACACGCCAATCGGATGCCCTGGGACGTTAACGTGGTGCTGCCGTTTGACCAGGATAAATGGGAACTCTATAACGTCGCCGAAGACTTCTCGGAGTCACGGGATCTGGCCGCGGAGAACCCCGAGAAGCTGGCCGAGATGATTGCCCTGTTTGATGAGGAGGCGTGGAAGTACAACGTCTATCCGCTATACGATGACATGATCAGGCGCATCGGCGCCCAGCAGGATCGCTTGTTTGGCGATCAAAAAGAGTTCATCTATTACGCACCGGGCGCGATTCGCATCGCCGAAAAATCCTCGGCGCCGGTGAAGAACCGGGCGCACACGATCGAAACGCAACTCGAGCTGGAAGGCGGTGAAGAAGGCGTCATCGTTGCTGTTGGCGGCATGACGGGTGGCTTTACGATGTTCGTCAAGGACAACCGTGTTTACTACGACTACAACTACCTCGACGGGGTGCACTACATCATGCAGTCGGAACTGTTGCCGCGAGGTACGACGGACGTGAAGTTCAACTTCATCAAGACACAGGAATTTGGCGGCCAGGGCGAGCTGTACATTAATGGCGAGAAGGTTGCCGAAACCGAGATGCCGTTGATGCATATCAGCACCTACTCGCTGGCGGAGACCTTTGATGTCGGGCGGGATACCGGCACCCAGGTGTCAAAGATGTACACGGACCCGTTCGCCTACAACGGTGAACTCGACCGGGTCATCATTACGGTTTCAGATGACTACACGGTGCCCCCGCGCGGGCTGTCACCGGCCGCGTATAGATAGGCTGGTGTCTGACACCAATATTAATTCTGCAGATTCCTCGCCAGGAATGCCGTCGTGTGAATCCACGCATCCGCGGCTGCTTCCGGGTTGTAATCCTGGCCGCTCGGGTTGGAGAAGGCGTGTGACGCGTCCCGGTACATATAGAACTCCAGGTCTTTCTTCAGGTCCGCCATCGACGCAGCAAAGCGATAGACCATTTTCGGCGGCACGATGAAATCATCTCCGGCGAAGATGCCGAGCACCGGCATGTCCAGCACTTCCAGTTCGGCCTTGTCATCGGTGACCCGGCCGTAATAGACCACCGTCGCGTCGATGTCCGCTGGATTATTCAACGCCGTCATCATCGACCATTTGCCACCCTGACACCAGCCGATCACGCCGATGCGCGACACGCCGTCGGCCGTCTTGAGAAAAGCGATGGCGTCTTTGAGATTAGCCAGGGCACCATCGTTGTTTTCGCTCAGCGCGCGACCCATCAGCATCGCGTCTTTCGGCGTATCGGCAGTGTTGCCCCGGTGCAGGTCGACCGCGAGCGCCACGTAACCCTCGCCCGCGAGTCGCTCGGCGATCCGCCGAATATTGTCGTTAAGGCCCCACCATTCGTGAATCACGATCAACGCCGGCAACGCGCCGGTCGCATTATCGGGGCGCGCCAGCCAACCCTCGATGTCCTGACCATCGACCGTGTGGTACACCACCGCTTCGCCGCTGACCGGCTGCGCGGGCGCATAGGAAACCATCGGTGAAGCCACGGGCGTGTCGTTCCCGTGCTCCTTCATGGTCGCTTCGAGTTCCCGCTCGTCGGCGGTCTGGTCTGTTGAACACCCGGCGAACACTACAGCCAGACCCAAAGTGATTGCGATTGCTATTACTATTTGTCCCTGTCGCATGTCAGACCTCGTTGTTGTTGTGTGGTAGATCGTCAACTTTAGTGGGAATTGGTGTCAGACACCAACTCGCTCCACTATTTTTCCCAGTAGCCTTCGCGCCAGTCCTGCTCTTCCAGGCCGAATTCCTTACCGTACTCATCCAGCATGGGATCCTGGGCTTCATACCCTTCGCGCCATTGGCCGGAATAGATGAGGTCGGAGATCGGATCGGGGCGACCCGGCTCGGGGGGCGGCTGGGGTGTCGGCCCCTCCACCGCGTTGGCCCGTCGCGTCACGACAGCCATGCGTTCGGTAATCTTGTCCTCGGTGATATTCCACGTCATCAGATCGGTGGCCATCGACAGCGGACCATCGTAGGTCGTGCGAATGTCCGCCTGGATACCCGGCGCGAGTTCCTCCTGGTGGTGGTAGGCGACCGCATGACGCGGGCCGATCGTGCTCATGATCTTGCCGAACGACGGACCTGATGTGTGAAATTCACAGCACATGCGCCAGCTGAGCTGCGGCGACTGATTCATGATTTCTACATAGCGAGCCGGGTTCGCAAACGCTTCGTGGATGACGAAATCCGCGTCCTTCGCATACTTGACGAACCACAGGTTGGGCGTCGTGTCACCGGCGAACACGAGTTTCAGGCCCGCGTATTCGATGGCAAAACTGACCGGCCCGTCACCGGTATGAATAGCCGGAAACGAACGCACGGTGATGCCATTCTCTTGATACACGATCTCGTTTTCCTGCAGGTAGTCGAACTCGTGGACCTCGATGTTGCCGGGGATCGGCGTGATCTTGTAGGCACGCGTCTGGTAGTCCCAGTTGTTGGCCTGCAGAAACCCTGCCACCGCGTAAGCCGTGCCCATCTCCTCGGTTTGCCCGCTCGGCCCCCAGATCCGCAGCGGACCGGGCCGACCCGACGTCCACCCGCCGGCCCATAGCGCACCTAACTCACCCCAGTGATCGGTATGCAAATGGCTGATAAAGATCTTGTCCAGGTATTCATAAGGAATCATCAGCGAAGCGAGGTTGCGCATCGACCCGGTGCCCAGGTCGAAAATCAGCTTCTCACCGTTGCCGAACTCGAATAGAAAACAGGCGCTGGCCTGGGCGATGCGCTGGTCGGGCATGCCGGTGCCACAGGCAATGACCCTGACTTCACCCTCGGCAAGGGCCTCGGTGCCGGGGTAGTAAATGTAGCGGTCGGGCGCGACGACGTTCGGACCTGAGAGCGCGCCGCTCTGGCTCCAGGCGGCGGCGCTAAAAAACAAGAGAGCAATGACCGTGAGAGTGCGCATCGTGAACTCCTTATTGGTTGTCATCGGTGCCGGAGGGCACGTGATTTTAAGCTTACCACCGGTTGTCGATGATCATCACTTCATAGCGTCCGCTCGGACCGATGAACCACGACGCCACGATGGCGGTAAACGAGACGATCAGCCAACCGAACAACGCGGCGAAAAAACCGCTGACGTGGAAGTTATCCAGCATCGCCGCGACCAGGCCGAACATCGCGGCATTGATGACCAGCAGAAAAAGCCCGAACGTCACGACCGTGACGGGAAGCGTGAACAGAATCGCGAGCGGCCGCACGAGGGCATTGACCAGGCCCATCAGCACCGCCGCGAGGATCAGGGTGCCGGTCGTTGTGATATCGATGCCCGGCACAATGGCGTTCGCGAGCCAGAGCCCGATGGCCGTAATCAGTGTTCTGACGAAAAATCCTGCCATGGCCCATTGTCCTATTTATTACCGCCACCTGCCAAGGTGTATAGGAACAGTGGGGTCAGACCCCATTTTCGCAGTGGCTTAAGCAATGGAGTCAGACCCCAATTTCCCAACCCGTTACCACCACCTGCCAAGGTGTATCGCCGTCGTGACGTAGGTTTTAGCCTCCCTTGCGTGAATTTCAAGAAGGATTTTCTTGCTCCCGACACGGAAAGCAGCAGTCGAAAACTCTGCTCCCATTCCCGGCTGGGCAGTCAGATGGCCGTCCCCATATCTGTCCGCGTAAAACTTGACCGCCTCCGCATAGGACAGGTCGGTTTGAATATCGATGACGTAGCCCCTGCCATCCTCGAACAGAGTTCGCCTTCCCGAGATAATTTTCCCTTCTACGATAGGTATATCTGAAGGCAGCCCAGGTGGCAGTGCCTCGCCATAATTCCTGTGGTTTTGGATCAGGTAGGCGAGTGCCGTCACGATCAGCAGCGCCAGTACGATAAGAGTTTTTTTCATTGCAGTGAGAGTGGATACACCGTCTGAGATCGGAATGATACCCAGCTTGAATTTATCCTGCAGGGAGATAACCTGCTCCATATGCCGCGCCTCAAGCTTACGGTTCTCAGCCTGCGCTATTCGTCGTGGTCGATGCGCCCGTGGCTCGCCCTCACGCATGCGGGTGCGACTTTCAGCAAGGAAACCGTTGAACTTGAGCATATGCAAAAACAGGCGGATTTCTCTAAAGGAACGATCGATCTGACGAAGATCAAGCCCACGCCGCTCTCGGACCGTCGCACGCTCGGCAGCGTGCAGGGCTTGTTTCCGGTGCTGCGTGTTGACGGCGTCCCGATTCACGAATCGCTCGCAATCTGTGAGTACGTGGCCGAAACTTTCCCCGATGCGGGTCTTTGGCCTGGGGACGCGCTGGATCGGGCGCAGGCGCGTGCAATCAGTTGTGAGATGGTGAGCGGATTCGCGACTATGCGCGCCGAATTGGCGTGCCATCTCTATGGCCGCGTGCCCGGCTTTGCGCCGAGTGCGAAGACTCGGTCGGATATAGCCCGGGTCTTCGAACTTTGGAGCGAATGTCTTGAACGTTCAGGCGGCCCGTTTTTGTTCGGCCGCTTCAGCATCGCCGATGCGATGTATTTTCCTGTGCTGACGCGCCTGCGTACCTACGGCATTCCGCTCGCCGAATCAGTCGGCGACTATGCGCGAGCGCTCGACGATCTGCCCGCCGTACAGAAGCTACTCGAAGTGGCGAGTTCCGAACCGCGGACCGCCATTTACGACGACTACCTGCGCGCGCTGGGCGGAGACCCGACGCGACACTCCCCGCCAGGTAGCCTGATTGGCGTCAGACACCAATTCCCATGCAATGGCAAATCCGTCACATGGCGTTTTCAATGATCACCGCAGTGGGTAGCCGGTCAGCACGAAATCCTGCCCCGGGAAATGGCACCCGAAACACAATGGCACGCCGTTACCGGTGGCGACCGGGTCATCGCGGTTGCGGGTGCTGGTGACTTCATACCAGAACCAGCCGGCTCCGCCGGCACTATCTTTCTCGGTCTTGACCATGACCGCCCATCCCTGCAGATCGCCATTGTCGGCGTACATTTCCTTGACTGCGGACGATCCAACCGGGTGATCGGTGTTCCCCGCGGCCAGTGAAGCATCGAGCACGGGATCCAGAAA
>PVMK01122933.1_pt1 | contig 20880 bp, 14 predicted proteins | sample 1853481 | NCBI WGS metagenome assembly PVMK01 (sample SAMN08533507, study PRJNA380276) | Marine sediment metagenome, whole genome shotgun sequencing project.
CGGTGGTGTCCAGGATCTCCGGCAGCTGTTTACGCGTCCAGTTGCCCGGCTTGTGCCCTATTCAACGCCTAGCAAGGAATTCTTTATCTGTTCTTCTTCTACCCCTCCCGGCGGCGGTGTTCACGGTATGTGTGGCTTTTTTGCCGCCCAAGCGGCCTTAAAGGGAGTCCTCAAATAGTGGATTACCGCCTGGGTTGGCCAGTAGTGAAACACGCTCAGTGAGCATACAAGCCGGTCGATTTTAACTGGACCAGAAGGGCGCAAATTTCGGATTAGGGGGCGTCGATCATATCAACCCACCATTGTGCCTGACGTAATCTGTAGAGTTGTCAATAGCTCAGCTACGCTCCATGCCTGGGCCGGACATCCACGAGGGGTGAAAGGTGAGTCTCCATCGAATATCTCGCTTACTGTACCCAATCCATAGTCACCGACGTGCTGGAGTAATGGCTGGAGAAATAAACGGGCTGCATCCTGTTCGCCATACACTCGCAGATAGGCCGCGACGAAAGGTCCGATCAGCCAGGCCCAGACAGTTCCCTGGTGATAGGCGCTGTCTCTGGTCACGATATCTCCCCCATAAGTGTGTGCATAGGCAGGGTGGTCCGGCGAAAGAGTGCGAAGACCGTATGGCGTTAGTAACTGGCTCGCGCAACTGTCGACCACCATCTTTCTTTGGGACCCGGATAGTGGAGAATGCCTGAGGGAGACAGCCAGGATCTGGTTCGGGCGCATCGCCAGATCATCGCCGTCAGGACCATCCAGAACGTCATAACAATGACCTTTGCTATCGTTCCAGAATCGCCCAAATCCCTTTTTTGCGCGCCAGGCTAATTTCTGGAATCGTTCTGGAGATTCGCCAATAAGGTCGGCAAAAGAAGCCATGATTTCCAACGCGTTATACCAAAGGGCGTTGATCTCCACCGGCTTTCCAATCCGAGGCGTCACCACCCAATTATCTACCTTGGCGTCCATCCACGTTAGCTGTACACCTTGCTCCCCAGCGTAGATCAACCCGTCTGCCGGATCGAGACCGATATTGAATCGGGTCCCAGTCACATGCTCGTCAACAATAGTAGTCAATATCGGGTAGAGCTCGTGAATCAGATCTTTGTCTTCCGTCGACTCATAGTAAGCACGCAAAGCCTCGAAATACCAGAGGGTGGCGTCAGCTGTGTTGTATTCGGGTTTTTCACCAACATCTGGAAAGCGATTCGGTAACATTCCGCGGTCTACATGGGCGGCAAATGTTCGCAGAATCTTCCTTGCCTCATCGGCCCTGCCTGTAACCAAAGTCAAACCCGGCAAGGCGATCATCGTGTCCCGTCCCCAGTCTCCAAACCAGGGATAGCCGGCGATGACTGTCATTCCCTCAGGGTTCAACCAGTGAAGAGCGACGCACTACGAATTGATCGGCCGCCAATACCAACTGAGCCTTGATATCAGCCTCAGTCCAACTCTCCGAGTCAATCTCATCAATACTCTGGTTTTCTAGAAACGAATAGGCTTGAGTTAGTAGCCGCGTATCCATATCCTTGCGTTGGCCAAGAGCAGAGAGGCCATCCAGGTTTGGGTTGGAGTCAGTAGTGAAAGTGAGGTGTGCGGACTGGCCAACATTCAGGGTGACGACAGCCAGGCCAGCATAGTAGTTAGCCTCCACATCCGGCAAACCCCTGTAAGCCTCGACGCTGAGATAAAAACTGTCGTACCAATCATGTTGACCGGATAGCGCCATCTCCCGGCTGAGTGCATAAAATGGGATGGCAAGATTCGAGGCCAGAATACTGATGCCGCCAGGCACAGCGTTCACTTCGAACGATACGCTCCCCGCTTGCGTCTCTCCGTGATAATCGCGGCTGTTGATTAACACCTTAGCCGATAAGCGAACCGGAGCCGATCCTTTAACTAACTTATACTGAAGATAGCTCGTATTTGCCCCATCTTGCATCCAAATTCTTTTCTCCAGTAGGCCGTCTTCAAAACCATAGGACCAGACTGGTGTCGACCCTTCTAACCTGAAACCTCTCAGGTGTTGGAAACCTTCGGCCTCAACCAGATTATGTTTCCACCGGTTGCTGTATAGCGGAAAAGATCGACCGCGGTAATCCAGCATCTCGTCCACTTTCGACACCAAGAGAGTCCGATCGAGTGGAGGATCAGAGCAGCAATGAGCAATCCATGGTAACGGCGGGTGAGCGTACCAGTCACGGTTCCCATGGCAAATCCACCAATACCGTTGGTGACTAACCATTCTCTTCGCTCTGCCGCGGGCAGTTGGTTAATAACCTCATCTCCAAGCTCCAACATAATGATATCTCTCTTGTACCCAGATCTTTGTCCTGTCTATCCAGGTTAGCTATTCGCATCCTGACAAATTGAGTGGCAGGCCGGCACGGGCTACGGTTTCCTGATCCTGGACTCGTCGATTCTTCAGGGGAACATATTACCATCTGGTCCTAAGCAGGGCTAATGGTTGCCCGGGTTTTCAACATGGCCGGGCAATTCAGGATTCTAAGCACGATGCATGTGGTAAAATTGGATCAGATGCAAGAAGCAGGCGATTCGAACATGAAACAGACGATATATCTTGAAGATGTTCCACTGGATCGAGCCCAGACCATCTTCAAAAAAGCGCTCAAGTCAAGCGGTTTATGGGATCCGCTTCCAGCCGAAAATGTGGGAGTTGTCGAAGCTATCGGACGAGTTACGGCCGAGCCAGTTTGGGCAAAGATCTCCGCCCCTCATTACAACGCCAGCGCCATGGACGGTTATGCGCTTCGATCAAAGGATACGGAAGGCGCCTCAGAAACCAACCCTGTCAGCCTCTATCTGGTCGATCCTGATTTGCCGGTGAATGAGATCGATCGTCCGGCGACCGTTGTCGATACCGGCCAGCCAATGCCAGACTGGGCTAACGCTGTTGTTATGATTGAGAATACCCACAGTACGTCCGATTCTACCGGTCAGCCTTGGATTGAGATTCGAGCCGCTTTACCTCCCTGGCAAAATGTACGACAACTGGGTGAGGATATGGCTGCTACAGAGCTGGTCCTGCCCGCTCATCACCGTCTGCGGCCCGTGGATCTCGGAGCGCTTGCAGGCTCAGGCCACAGTACGGTTTCAGTATTTAGGAAACCTCGAGTGGCAATCATACCAACTGGCTCTGAGCTGGTTTCAGTTGAGACCGCATCTAAAACGGGCGTCTCTCCAGGTCAGATTATCGAATACAACTCAATCGTCCTCGGTGCTCAGATCCATCGCTGGGGTGGCGTACCAACACGTTGGCCCATCATATCCGACGATTTCGAGGCAATAAGAGAGGCGGTGCAGGAGGCCGCTAACGAACATGACCTGGTTTTGGTTAATGCCGGCTCCTCCGCTGGAACCAGAGACTACACTGCCACCGTAGTCGAATCTCTGGGCAAGTTGTTGGTCCACGGTGTCGCAGTGCGTCCGGGTCATCCGGTCATCTTGGGAATATTGGGTGTTGAGAAACAGATGCCAGTCAACCGAGAACTGACTCGTTATTCTGGCGATCTCCCACCATCAACTCGTGACTATCTTAACAGACAAGAAGACCCCGATGAAGCCTCTGATTCAGCACGGAATCAAGTTACTTTCGATGGCCAAGATCACTCGGGTTCGCCACTGGCTTTTACCCAGGATGATTCAAAAAACGCGGGAATCACAGAATCCGGTGTCCGGACCCCAGTCCCTGTTGTCGGAGTACCAGGTTATCCAGTGAGCGCTGCGCTTACGGGTGAGATTTTCATCGAACCATTGCTAGCCCGCTGGCAGGGTTTACCAGGATTCCAACCGCCGATAATAAAAGCTACCGTTACCCGCAAAATAACCTCGCACACCGGTGACGACGACTTCGTCCGGGTGACCATAGGCAAAGTTCGAGATCGGATCACCGCAACCCCAATTAGTCGCGGGGCAGGTGTAATAACATCTCTCGTTCGCGCTGACGGGATTGTTCGAATACCTCGTTTCAGCGAGGGTGTTGATGCGGGTAGTGAAGTGGATGCTTACTTGTACCGAACGCTGGCCGAAATTGAGCAGGCTATTGTAGTCATAGGGAGCCATGACCTGACTTTGGACTTAATTTCTCAATACCTCTCGAAAAGAGGTCGTGGTAGGCGATTATCTTCGGCTAATGTTGGTAGTCTTGGTGGTTTGATTGCCCTTCGTCGAGGGGAGGCACATCTTGCTGGATCGCACTTGCTTGATCCAGATACAGGGGATTATAACAGCAGCTACATAGAGCGATACTTAGCTGGACAAGAGATCGTCTTGGTAACGCTTGCCGGTAGAGAGCAAGGATGGATTGTTCGCGAAGGAAATCCAAAGCAACTTAGGAAATGGGAAGATGTAGCCGATCCCGATGTTAGCTTAATCAACCGCCAGCGTGGCGCCGGTACAAGGGTCTTGCTCGACTATGAACTGCAGAAACGCGGAATCGAATCCCATGAAATTATTGGCTACGCCAACGAGGCATTTACCCACCTCGCCGTAGCGGCCGCCGTATCATCTGGAGTGGCCGACACTGGACTAGGGATAGCTGCTGCTGCCCGTGCACTCGACCTTGATTTCGTTCCGCTGGCCCACGAGCTGTATGAATTGGTAATACCCCGCGATATATTCGATTCCGACCACCTGCGTCCCCTTCTCGATCTCCTACATGAAGCCGATTTCAGGTCGACAGTGGCTGCTCTTCCCGGTTATGATGTCCGGGCAATGGGGGACATACGAACGGTTGGCGATTAGTGCGCGGAAACCGGGAGAATGGTTCCAGTCATGCCCTCTGGGAGTGGATCGGACACGATGGTAGGTGTAATTCGGTTGAACAGATCGACAGGACCATAAGCCTTGATTCTGATGTAATTGTCCGAGTACCCTACCCAGCGAAGACCCTGCTGATCGGCAACTTCTGTCCGCTCCCACAATACGGCTAGCTTCCGACCCTGATTTGTCTTGTGAAAGGTCAGGCTGAGCTCCTTGCCTAACTCTATTATTTGTCGTGTACGGTTCTTCCGGAGTGATTTCGGTAGCTGCCCTTCCATTGTGGCAGAAGCTGTGCCGGACCTTCTACTATAGGTGAAGACATGAAGCCTGGAAAAACCGATCTCGGAGACGAATTCCAGTGTATCTTCAAAATTCCCTTGCGTCTCACCTGGAAATCCAGCAATAAGGTCCGTGCTCAGATTTAGAAAGGGTATACTCCCTCTAGCTGCGTCGACAATCTGCCGAAAAGAGGCCCGGCTGGTCCGGCGAGCCATGCGTTTAAGCACGCGGTCGCTGCCTGATTGAAGAGGTATGTGAAGATGAGGAAGGAGGCGCGGGTTACGCCACAAATCAAAGAAATGTGCAGGAATGTCCCATGGCTCCAACGACGACAATCGTAGGCGCGGAATATCGGTAAAATCCAAGACACATTTCACCAGGTCTGCAAGCCGAATGTCTTCGTCAAGATCCTTGCCATAGCTACCAAGGTGAACTCCGGTTAATACCGCCTCCTGGTAGCCAGCAGCTGCCAACTCCTGAATCTCCGACGCGATGTCGCCCATAGGCCGGCTCACGCCCCTACCGCGCGCAACAGTAGTGATACAGAAGGTACAGCGATTATCACAACCATCCTGGACCTTGATAAAGGCGCGGGTGTTACTTTGGCTGCTTCCTAAATAAGCTCTAAGAATCGGCTCTTGGTCATAGACGGGCTGATTCTCGGCCAAGCTTGGATCGATCATCTGGACGATAAGGTCCTTGTCCTTATTAGGCACAATTTGACCAGCGCCTTCGACCTTAGCCAGCTCATCAGGTTCAATCGTCGCGTAGCATCCTGTGAGAACGATCTCGGCATTAGGATTCTGGCGATGAATTCGTCGCGTCATTGCTCGGGAATCCTTTGCTGCCTCCCGCGTCACCGTGCATGTGTTGACGATCACTTTATCAGCCGTCGCCGGATCGGGTACGATTTCATGGCCAACAGCAAGCAATTGTCGAGCCATGGTCTCGATTTCACTTTGATTCAGACGGCAACCGACAACATCCAGATAAACCTTCATGGGCTAATTCTAGCCCAGCGACCTCTATCGGAACAGTTCTCAGATTTTGAAACCAGTTTCCGGCTAAAATGCGGTCTGTGTTATCATTATCGGAGGTCAACGTCGAATTGAAATATTAAGAGCTTTACCTACTGTATAGATTCCAGACCGGGGCAAAGATCGGTGGAGGAAGCACATCAATGGCTGAAAATGCCGCACCAGATCCAACCAGTGGATCTGATCAGGAAAAATTAGATACTCAGCTTACCAGGTCGCGGCGTGCCAGGAAGCGTCTGGTCATGCGCATTAAGGCGATAACGCCATCCGGGTTCGCTCAGTTTCTTCTTACCGTCGCCGTGTCCTTATTCATAATCTGGATCCTCTGGAAAACCTGGCTAGCTTTAACACCATTCATTGTCGGCGCCGTCGTCGCCTATGTCGTACTACCCTTTGTTAACCGACTAGATCGGTACATGCCAAGGGTAATGGCCATCGTGCTGGTCCTTCTTGGCGTGGTAGCGCTCTTTGCCGTTTTTCTGTCGCAGCTGGTACCCATTCTTGGGAATCAGGTATTTCGATTTACTCATTTACTACCCGGTAAAGATGATATTCGCCAATATGTGGACGATCTTCGGCAGTGGTATCTGACGCTCCCGGAGCCTACGCAGGGCGTTATTGACAGTCTATTAGATCAGATCGCGACCACTGTACGTGATAATCTGGACGTCTACTTCTCTCGTTTTATTGAAATCGCGATTCAAACCGTTCTCAACCTGGTGAATACAGTAGCCTTTGTGTTGGGTTTCTTGGTCGTACCTGCCTGGCTTCTGGCAGTCTTAAAAGATCAGCGATCTGGTGTAGAGACGATCGACCGGACCATGCCAGAATGGATGCGGGATGACTTTTGGGCGCTCGTTCGAATCGTCGATCGAACCTTTCGCGCCTTTATTGACGGTCAGCTAATGCTGGGCATCATTGTTGGCGTTCTGGTCTATTTGGGTTTGGCTCTTTTAGAGGCACTGGGAGCTGATATTGCAGACTATAAGTTGTTGGTGGCTCTGTTCGCCGGCATTATGCAACTGATACCCAGCGTCGGTCCAATCGTTACTGGCGTCGTTTTTTTTGTGGGTGGAGCACTGATAGATATCGAAGCCGCTCTTATCTTGCTTGCCCTTTTTATCCTCATAGAACAGCTAGTTGGTCGATTCGTAGCACCACATCTGGAGCGTCGTTATATTGTCATTCACCCTGCCATCCTGGTTGTATCTATCGTCGCCTTGAGTGAGTTTGGCATCTTTTGGATCCTCCTGGCAGCACCCCTAACGGCGATAATCCGAGATATTTTTCGTTATGTTTACGGCCGCTTCGGCGATCCACCTTTGCCAGCCGGCGTGTTGCCGGGTGCGCTCGACAGCGCCGGGTTGGTACAGTCATCGACAGAGCCAGAACCTTCAACTATACGTGTGCCCCTGGCCTACCGCCGCGGAAGGGCTGCCCGGTCACAGAGCACACGGGCTGACAGGTGATATCTATTCTTCGGGAGATTATAGACCATGGCAGATGAACAACAGATAGATCATACAACGTCGAGCTTCGGGCAGTTGACACAGGCTAGAGTCCCACTCGAAGACGCTGCGGATGCTTTTGCTACCAGAGATGCCAGCGGGCGAATACCGATAGTGCTCGTGCCGAAGCACTCAAACCGGATCAGGAATGATGTCGTCCTTGCGGCACTCATCGTGTTATTTGGAGGGATTGGGTTAGGCCTTGTTCTAGACAACGTAGCCATAATGTCATTCTCTATTATTGGTGGCGTTATCCTGGCCATACTCGGCGTCTACCGGTCGTTTATTGTCCGCATTCCCGAAGGGGTCAACGGCTTACTCACCAAGGGTGGACGATATCTGCGAACCGTCGGAAGTGGTACTCATTTCGTTCCTCTCTGGATTCCTGTCTCGCATCTGGTAACTCGTCGAGAAATACCTTTTGATGTCCCGGTCGTGGAAGCGATTACGAAAGACAATGTGCGCGCCAACCTGGATATTCTCTTGACCTTCCATATCAGCGAACCTTACGAGTTTGTTTTCAATATTTCGGCCGATGACTTCGACCAAGTATTTCAGGCAGCTTGCCAGGATGCCCTGCGACGGATGATCAGAAAGATCAAATCAGACGACATCACGGACCTGAATGATAATGATTTAGTGGAGTTACTTGAGAGGCTAGGTGAAGATATCAGTCCATACGGTGTTGAGATCACCAAAATTAGTATCACCTTCGCTCAGCCACCAGATGAATTTATTCTATTGAAAGAATCCCTCAAACTCGTATCACTTCAAAAGATTGAGCAAAAGGAAAAACAGGACCTAGCCCTGCGTCAGCAGGCCGATGCGGAAGCCCTAGCTCGTCAGAAAGTTGTTGCCAGCGTTGAGCAACGGCGCGAAGAGTTGCAAGCACGTTATCAAAGTTCTGAATCAAGAAAGCGTATTGTCCAGCTGGAAGCAGACGCCGAGGATTTGAGACTTAAGAAACTCGAGGAGCGGTTAAAGAAATATCCCAGGGCAGCAGAGCATGAAATGGAACTCAAGCGCCTGGAGATAGCTCGCGCCTTGGCAGGCAATACAAGGGCTATGCTCCAAGTTGGCAGCGCCGATGACATCGCCCGAGCATTTGTTCTGCGCGATATTATCCGTGATTCAGATACAGATAAATCGGATGGCAACCAACAGGCGAGTCAAACGACTAAGCAGGATGAAACGTCATCCACTTAAGCTAAATAGCAGAATATTTCGATTTGATCCATGATCGATCTTCGACCATGGTTTGGTGGGCCGTTAGACACAGTCAGGGTAGGCGCCCTGGCTTGGCTCCTAATTGCGTGTGTAAGCTGTCAGGCAACACCGAACGCTTCATCGCCAACGGAGCCACCCCCGATTTCCACACCAACGGAGATACCTGTGCAAGTGGCCGCAATTGATCCGAATTCAGTTGCCGCATTTAAGGAACTCCTCACTCAATCCGAATCCAGAAAACCCAATGAACGACAACCATTGGTTAACAGTTACATCGCCCACCTTCAAAGTGCTCCCATCGCGGAAGATAACCTGGCTCTCTTCATCTGGCGCGGTGAAGCTGTATCCGTCCAGCTGGTGGGGGATATGAACAACTGGGATGTAGATGCTGCACCCTTTTTTCAACGTCTTGAAGGCACGGACCTCTGGTATCTGGAATTAGAATTTGAAGAAGATGCTCGACTCGATTACAAATATGCCATTGATATTGCCAAACTAGATCTAGATCCGCTTAATCCCAGAACAGTAATTGGTGGAATCGGTCCCGTCTCGGAGCTTATTATGCCGGGCCACGTTGTACCGGACGAACTGCTACCCTCCGATGGATCGATCCCAGCGGGCGAGTTAATCCCCCATACCTTGAATAGCACGCTCCTTAATCAAACCAGAACGTTTTTCGTGTATGTTCCTGCCGGTCAGATCGTCGGCGAAAAGACCCCTTCCGTCTATGTAAACGACGGTGGTGACTACCTGAACTTGATCGATGCAACTACTATTCTCGACAGACTAATCGCCGGTCGGAAGATTCCGCCGCTAGTTGCGGTTTTTATCCCACCAATTGACCGCACTTTAGAATACGCGTTTAATGACGACTATGTAAATTTTCTGGCGGACGAGCTAGTTCCATTTATTAGGAAGACTTACGATACCGATCCTGATCCTGCCAGAACTGGCACGCTTGGATCATCCTTGGGTGGGCTGGCCTCGCTCTATACCGCTGTTACCAGATCGGACGTTTTTAAATTGACCGCCGGTCAATCAGGTGCCTATTCCGCGAACGACGATGCCTTGATTAAACGATTCCGATCGGAGGGAATGGCTGCGGCAGTGGGTGATCGAGACGAGCGCAACCTCAAGCTATATATAACCGTAGGCACTTTCGAAACGGCCATCTCTGGTGACTCGCAGGCTGGAAATCTGCTGGCGGCGAATCGGAGACTAGTTGATGCTCTCCAATTGGCCGACTACGAGTTCACCTATGAGGAGCGACCAGAGGGTCATAGTTGGGGACTGTGGAAGGGGACGCTTGGACAAGCACTCAACTATCTCTTTAAGTCATAGCTGAGACAAGACTTTCGCAGGCTACATCTTATCGCTAAAACGCTCCTCGCTTCGAGCTCGAAAAACGAGACGAATAGGCGTACCTGGAAAAGGATAGTTCTCGCGAATCTGATTCTCTAAATAGCGCTGGTAGCTGAAATGAACCCAATCGGGTTTATTGACGAAAAAAATGATGGTAGGAGGATCTACACTTGCCTGAGTCGCAAAGAAAAACTTAACCCGTCGCCCACCCTTCTGAGGCGGCGCGTGCCCGCTGACGGCGTTTCGCATTAATCTGTTCAGATCAGAGGTTTGGATGCGACTGAATCTCGCCTCATAAACCTCTTTCACCGCTGGCATGATTCGCCCAACACGCTGACCTGTCTTAGCCGAAATAAATATTAATGGAACATAGGGCATAAAGTTCAGCGCCTCTTGGAGCTCTTTAGTATGCTGGTAAACCGTATACGAGTCCTTTTCCACCAAATCCCATTTGTTGACCAGGACGACGACTGAAGCTGACTCTTCGACAAGCATGCCAGCGATGTGAGTGTCCTGAGAGGTCACACCCTCGGTCGAATCTATGAGCAAAAGGGCTACATCAGCCCGGCGTAAGGCTTTTATAGCTCTCAAAACGCTATACTTTTCAACCCCTGGATCGATTTTTCCTCTTCTTCGGATGCCAGCCGTGTCTATTAGGGTAAACTCTTCTCCATGCCAGAGAAAATGTGTATCGGTCGCGTCACGAGTTGTGCCCGGGATGGGACTTACGATCGCCCGTTCGACTCCTAGCATCTCGTTCAGCAAAGTCGACTTGCCCACGTTCGGCCGTCCGAGAATAGCGATCTTGATTGAGGTATCTTCCTCTTCCTCCTCGATTACCGGTATGCCATCGACAATGGCGTCTAGTAGAGTGCCAGATCCCGTGCCATGTAAAGCCGAGACAGGAAATACTGGCCCGAGAGCAAGCTCGTAGAACTCGTAGGCTCCGTCCCACAGGCGAGTGGATTCTAGCTTATTCGCGGCGACAATAATCGTTTTCTCCGAGCGACGGAGAATGTCAGCCACCTCTTGATCAGCCGCTGTCAAGCCGGTTTGACCGTCAACCACCAGGACGATTACATCTGCGTCCTGGATGGCAATGGACGCTTGCTGGCGGATAAGGGGCAGGAACCGCTCTGAATCTTCTGAAAGCGGCTCCGTATTCCTTCCTTCCGTAATCTCCAATCCCCCGGTGTCGACGAGCAGGAAGGAAACACCACTCCACTCTCCATCGGAATAGAGTCGATCTCGGGTCGTCCCTGGTACTTCAGAGACCACCGCCAGACGCCTTCCAATAATCCGATTAAACAGAGTTGATTTGCCGACGTTGGGTCGACCGACGAGGGCCACCAGTGCTTTTCGGCTCATCCTAGCGAAATATCGTCAAAAAACAGGGAAAAGCGCCTCGGCAAATAGGCCAATAGTGGAACGTTCGCCGGCAACCGATTTGATCCAATCCCGGAGGTCGTAGAGATAATTGCCGCCGTCTCCTTGGCTTCTGTGGCAGTTATCGTTTCGGTCCCCGTAATTCCGTTAGTGGCGGATACAATCCGTGTAATGATCACTGTAATCACAGCCGGTTGCGTAGACCGAATTTCGATCTCTTCGGCCGATATTGAAACAAACGGTTCAAGAACATGGGTTCCTGTGAACAGATTCAATAAATCAACTGTCACTCGTATGTCATCTTCAGCCAGGGAATCCAGCACTGGCAGCGGGCCAAAAATGAATACGCGCACCTGCTCAGGATCGATGATGGCCTCGAATCCCTCCTCAAGGGCCCTTATTTCAACTGGTCGCCTGACAACGTCGCTAGTAAGAATCGGCTCTATCTCAACGGTAACGACGATTGGCTGAACCTCTACCAACCCAATACCATCTGGCAAATCCAGCGCAACTTGAAAAGTATCTGATTCTGTTAAGCCAGATATGTCGACCGGCTCTGTCTGAACTCTCAGGTTTTCAAGTTCTGCCGGCGCTCCCGTAACCTGGACGCTGGTCGGCTCGGCCTTAACGTCAAGAAGCCTATACCCCGGAGCCGGTTCACCCACCCAGTTGACCGTAATCGGCTTCTCGGCGAATCCAGCCAACTCAACAACCGGGATGATCACATCAACTTCGTTAGGATTGATTGTCAACCCCACGACGCTAGCGACGTTGCCTTCATTATCGTAAAAGGTGGGCAATCGTTGCTCTGTTATATCCTCTCGGGCGTCAACTACGAAAATGGTTACCCTGCCCTCTGATAGCTGATTAACCCGCGGCGCCGGTCCGGTAACCTGGACTAATTCAGGCTCGACCCGTGTAACGCCCCGGCTATGTCCCCTGGCAACATCGCCACGAACCTGCACAGTAATGGGTATGTCGCGAGTTATTATCTGCTCCATACGGATAGCAGCCCTCTCAGGTGACTGAGAAATGATAGTTATCTGATCTCCTTCTCCTAAGAAAACGACCCCAATAGGAACTTCAGTTTCGGAATATGGTATTTCACTGAGATCGACTACGGCATTGAAGTCCTCCGGCGATATTTCACCTATTGCCGACTCCGGACCTTCTACAGTGATGAATACTGTTTGCGGTGGTCTGTTAATCAGGGTAGCTTGAGGCGGTAGACCAACCGTTTCGACACCAATTTCCAGAATTCGAGTTTCCACTGGATCATCAGCCCTAACCGCGGCAGCCCAGATTATCAGGGCTAGCAAAATTGCCATTAATAGCGTTGTAACATTGGCCACGAGAGCTCGTATTGTCTGCATCGTACTCTAACTCACCCGATCTGAATCAATTCGTAATCATTGGTTGCTTGTCGACGATGACTGGGGCTGTTCAAGGAGGGCATTCAGTACAACATCCATACGCGAAGGATCCTGGCGACGGAGGATTCTCCCATTATGGGCGATAGACACCTGGCCCGTCTCCTCAGATACAACGACAACCAGTGCATCGCTGACTTCGCTAATTCCCAGAGCCGCTCGATGACGCAATCCCATCTGTCTATCAGATAGGCGTCGCGTGGACAAGGGAAGGACACAAGCAGCCGCGACTAATCTCTCTCCTCTAGCAATCAAAGCTCCATCATGCAATTCTGTATGCCTGTTAAAGATCGTCAAGATCAGCTCAGGAGTCGGTTCGGCGTCGATAACAATTCCGGTATCAATAAATTCTTGCAGTCCTGTGTCTTGCTCTATCACGACGAGTGCCCCGTATCTCCTCTGAGATAGACGTAGACAAGCATTAGAAACAGCCATTACAAGTTGGCTCTGCTCGTTTCGACGGAATATCCTAAATACTCTTCCAGCGCGGCCTAATTGCTCTAGAGCACGACGTAATTCTGGTTGGAAGATAACCGGAATAGCTATAAGCAGAGCAGGCAAAGTCACCGCTACCAACCAGCTAAAACCAGTAAGATTAATAACCGTGACTGAGACCACGGCAATTAGTCCTATCGCTACAATGACCCCCCGGAGTAGTTGCACCGCCCGGGTGCCGCGTACGACTAGAAAAACGCCATATATTACCAGTGTAACCAACAGAATATCGACAACATGGAGTGCCGGGTTTTCCGCGAACCGGCCAAGATAATAAGATAGCTGATCCAAAATATATCCTGTCTAATTCCGATGGTGTTTAAAGGCTCGTGAGCGTCTTCGAATCTTCAGTAAAGCCGGTGACCTCACTGGTTTCACCCCAAGCAGCCATTTAAGTAACGACCTTGATGAACATGGCCTTACCGTGCGTCGTTTTCGACTGGTGATGGTGGAGGATCGTTTCCGATGAATCCTGCTCACAGGCGGAAGGAGGACCCGCGACACAATCAGTTAGCTAGCGACTGATCAAGCTCCGACGAACCAACCTCGGCATCCTGGCGCAAGCTCTCGACCAGTTGTACGTATTTGGCCTCGTCAGATGGTTCGAGCTTGATAATTCTCTCTATGGTGGCAATCGCCGCTTCGGTATCGCCGCCCGCAAGCTGAACATCTCCTAGTCGATCGAGTAGCTTTATCGCTTCAACTTTCCTTTGGTGCTGTAATAACAGACCGGCCAAGCGGTCAACCAGTCCAACATCGGCCGGGCGTTGCTCGATCATTTCAGATAAGACACCGGTGATTTCGCTACCTCGACCATTCCTGACCAGGAACATAAGGTACCGATCTAGATGGCGCATACCGGCATCTGGTCTTCCGACCTTGTGGTAAAGATCGATCATCACTCTGGCTATCTTTACATCTCCGGGGTCGTTTTTACTTAGTTCACTATATGCGGCGATGGCCCGCTTCCAATCCAGTCGCTGCATATCAATGTCGGCTATCACTCGCAATAACCGTAGTCGCCATTCAGCGCCAGCTTCACCACTAGGAATTATTTTCAAGGCTTCTGTATAGGTTTTTCTGGCCTCGTCCACCTGAGCCAGGTTGTACTGGGCATCACCTAATGCCAGATAATGTTCGAGGGCTCTTTCAACTTGATCTCTTTGTACAAGCAATTCGATCAGCCGTGTTCTGGTCTTCAGATCTAGAGGCGATAACTCTAGGGCCCTTTCATATGCGTTAATCGATCCGTTTACGTCGCCCCGCACCCGATAGGTATCGCCAATAGCGATGAACTTAGCAACAGCTATATCGGCCCTCTCCCACTTGGCTAGCAGCTCGGCAAGCTGAATGTGGCCCGGAAGGTAGAGCGGTGACAGTTGTATGGCACGATAGGCTTCCTCAACGGCACTATGGTACTTACCTCGCTTAGCGTAAAGTTCGCTTAGATAGAGTGATTCCAGTACCTGGGTAGAGCCGGCCATTAAGATATCGCCGAGGATCATAGTCTGTCCATCGGCTGATAGCGCATCGAGTCGCTCCCTTGCGGCTCTTATCCTAAATTCCCAATCCTTGTGCTCAAAGAAATCCGCAAGGGCGATCAAGAACTCAACAGCCTTATCTGTATTCTCTCCAGACAGCAGATCGTTCGCCAAATGATCGTAGAGTTCGATTAGCCTGTCACTTTGCTCAGGTCTTACCGTATTCAGATCGATGATGGTCAGAGCAACCAGGTAATGCTCAACAGCTTTACTAACTGCCTCCAATTCTTTGTATGTGTCTCCTAATGCATAATTACTCGCTACCCGGTAGGCTTGATCCACATTGGCTCTATCAAACTCAGTAATCGATTCATTAAATCGCTTCTGCTCCTGGTACAAAACCCCGAGATTAAAGTGCATCGCCGGGCTATTAGCGCCGCTGATGCTTGCCTGTTCAAACGACCTGATCGCTTCGTCAGTCTGCCCTCGGGTTTGATTATCCAATCCTTCGCTAATCAGTGCGTCTCGCTTGAGTTTATTTGAATCAAGCCCGGCAGTTGCCACCAGAGCTTCTTCTTCTTCGTATTCAAAAATACCTTGAGCCAACTGTTCCAATGCTAGCGTGCGCGCATGTTGCATCGGACCGCCAATCAATACTCCATCCCCGTCGGGACTAGCTCCGGCAGTCTCAGCTTCAAAGGCTGTTGCGAACGGAGGAACGACATCGCTTTCGAGGGTTGCCAGGGATTCGAGGGTTACAAAATCTTCGTCTTCAGTACTGAAATCATCAACACCCTGTTCAATGAGCTCCATAGCCGTCAAGATGTCAGGATTACGCGGGTCGAGGTCCAGCGCAGCCTGGCACATTTGGAGCGCATGCTCTTTCTGGCCTTGGGAATTATAGATCCGAGCGAGGGCCAAGTATTCGCGGACGGCGTTCCGGGTCAAACCCTGACGCTGATATAAGGAAGCCAGGCGCCGGCGTGCGCCAACAAGGTAGGGATCGAGACGCGCCGCCCTAAGCCAGTTTGCGACGGCTTCGTCCAACCTTCTCCGCCGCAGCTGTATCTCTCCGATGGCCATATAAGTCTGGGCGGCGTCTTTGACCTGGCCGAGCCGCTCTTGCACATCGGCTACATGCTTGAGGTAGATCATATCGCCTTTAGAATACCGGGCGGCAAGCTTGTAGTTGTCCAGAGATTTCTCCATCTCTCCAAGCTCGTAATATGCCATACCCAATCCGGCATAAGACGTCGGCTCCGCTGGAGCTTCCTCAGAGGCCTGTTCGAACTCCCTAATGGCGTCTGGCCAGAGTTGATCCCAGCTGTAAGAATGTCCTCTTCTTATCGCTATCTCATAGCGGGCTCGGCTACCTGCCACCTTCATCCTCCAAAAGTACTCGAGGTCAACATTCAATATGGCTTAAGAAAGTATACCACAGGCAAGATCGCTGGGAAAGCAACATATATACATAAAATGACTCTTGTGCCGCTTCTAACTTTATGGTAAGATAATCCTCGCAGAGGGGATGTCACCTGATTATTTATTAGAGGTGCCTAACAAAAGAATATTATTTATCTCGATATTGCTCGCTGGATGCGTTCATTATCGGCATCAATTCATGCCTTGCGAGGCGCCTTATTGTGCATGTTCGCCCATCAGGAGGGCAAAAGGTAGGTGACACATGGATTTCAAAGATCGCCGCTCCATTCTCATTCTTGTGCTGGCATTCTTAATAGGTTGGGCAATAGGGTTATTCATTTTTGGATGGCAGCTTACGCCTGTTACATATACTGATGCTGGCTTCCAAGATCTCCGTAAGATAGAGCAAGACCAATTCCTAATGACGTCTGCCGAGCTTTATGCGGATTCCGGCGACGACGCCTATTTTGTCGAGTTGTACTCACACTGGGAGAATGCCGAGGAGACTATTTGTGACTTGGCCATGGCGGATGGAACGAAACCTGATCAAGCACGGAAGCTCAATAGTCTGGCCGCCGTTCTCAATGATGGTCTGGGTTGCGCCGACTTCGTGGCCTTAATGGCAGATCAAGCGGAGGCCGAGGAAACCGGGGGGCGTAGCCTGTTGGCAAATGCCGCTCTCATCTGTGGATTGCTGCTTGTTCTGGGTCTCATAGCTGGCGCCATTTTCCTCGTATGGCAGCGTCGCGCCCAAGAACCAGGTTCAGATGTTCGGCCTGGTTTTGACGGGCCAGTAGAAAGCCCGATACTTGAAGAATCGGAACCTAATCAGAAGGTCACACCTCTCGCTCGCTTCGAGACGACATTTGTCCGCGGTCATGATACCTACGATGATTCCTTCTCAATTGAAAACGCCGAGGGCGATTTTCTTGGTGAATGTGGAGTAGGCCTCTCAGAGACTATTGGCGCAGACATGCCCAAGAACGTTACCGCGCTTGAGGTTTGGTTATTTGACAAGAACGACATTCGAACCGTGACCAAGGTGGTAATGAGCGATCACGCGTTTTTCGATGAAGCTATTAAAGCCAAACTCGCACCCAAAGGTGAGCCGATGCTCGCCCGTCCAGATGATGTAATCGTACTTGAGACTGCGTCTCTCATTGTTAACGCCGAGATCACTGAGATGGAATACGGTACCGGAACACTACCTCCTCAGAGTTTCTTCGAGCGTATCACAATCGAGCTTTCGGCTTGGGCTAAGGATGGCGATTTTGGCGAGCCCGACATTCAGGGACGCGTGGATGAGATCCTTGATTACTAGTGTTTCGCCAAACTTCTTTTGACGGATAATGAATTCGTGGCGAAACACTTAAAGAGAAGCAAATTGTCTAGTAGGATACCCGTCAAACCCTGTTTGCTTCTCTACTAGGTCCTAAGAATTTAGCGAAATATTATTAATACTTGTCGATACGACCTCCTGAGATCACCCGGTTTCAATAAAACAGGTGAATCTCAGGAGGTTTTCTGTTTGAGTCTCTTAGGGATCCCCCGCAGCAGTTTAAGTACGATTAGCCGGTTATCAAGCTTTCTGATACGGATCGAATAGCTTCTCCCACTCCTGCAAAGCGTAGCGGTCGGTCATACCCGCAATGTAATCCGTTACAACCCGTTCGCTTGACTGTCCCTCTAAACTTTCTTGAATATGGGTCGGAAGCATTCTGGGCTCGTCGACGTAGGCCTTGAAAATCTCGCAGACATAGCGCTCAGCCTTGGCTTGCATGCGCATCAGCCTGTAATGGTGATACATGCGCTCGTACAGAAACTCCTTCAAGGCCCTGAGCCAAATGTCTAGTTCAGCTGAATAGGCGACCACATTGCCGGAACGGGATTGCAATCTCTCAGGTGAGTCTACACGCCACTGTTCCAGATTGTCTGCCGCAGTTTTGATGACATCAGTGACCATCATTCCAATCAGTTCGCGAATTACTCTTCCCCTTGTTATTTTAGAGAAAGGCTCGTTGACATCAGACAGATGATTGGTGAGCGCTTGCCAGATCTCAAGAACGCCCAGATCCTGGATCGTGAAAAGCTCTGCTCGAAGGCCATCCTCTAGATCATGGGCATTGTAGGCGATCTCATCCGCTACATTCGCAATTTGAGCTTCCAACGAGGCTCTCTTATCCGGCTCATATTCAGAAGCGTCACTGCTATCATATTCAGTCTCGTGCTTGATCATGCCTTCTCTCGTTTCGTAGGTCAGATTCAAGCCCATGAAATGCGGAAAGCGCCTTTCCAATCTGGTTACAATGCGATAGCTCTGGGTGTTGTGGTTAAACCCCCCGTAATCTTGCATCAACTGATTCAGAACATGCTCGCCTGCATGACCGAAGGGAGGGTGGCCCAGATCGTGGGCCAGGCAGATAGCCTCTGTCAGATCTTCGTTGCCGCCCAAACCTCTTGCGATTGACCGGCCAAATTGAGCTACCTCCAGAGTGTGGGTCAATCTCGTCCGGTAGTGATCTCCTTCATAATATACAAATACCTGGGTCTTGTACTCAAGTCTCCGAAAAGCAGTCGTGTGGACGATTCGATCTCGGTCCCGCTGATAGGCAGTGCGACTGGTTGAATCTGGTTCGTCGTAGACTCGACCTTGTGACTTGGCGCTTAGGAGAGCATAGGGGGCCAGGGTTGAGTTCTCAATTCTCTCCAGTTCCACTCTATTCCTTTGGTAGCTCATAAATTTACCTCGACGATAAGATTAGCTATTATGGGTTCCGGCCAATGAAAAGCGGGTGTCAGGCGGCTCTACTCTTGCATTATTCGATTTGCCCCAACCTTATGGCAAGTGTAACATAACCCACAGGGCGAGAAAAATGGAGCAGTCGAGACACAAGGGTAGAAGAATGATGTTTGTGCTGGTGGTCAGTGCCATCTTTTGCGCCGTCGCGACCTTTATCGCCATATCACTGGTCGACAACCGGTCTCTGCCGGCATCGTATGCCGTTATTGAGCATGCCGATCAGGTTGTAATCGACGGTGTCACTATCAATCTTGATAGCGATCCCGAGAAGGCTGTGGTCATAGTTGGCGAACCGATGGGCACCTCGTTGCCAGCCTATCCTGAACAGGCGGACGACACTACCTCTCCAACACACGATCAGGTAAGTCAGGAGCCTGCCGAGGCGACAGTCCCTCACACGGCAACCCCTGTACCTGATCCAATAATCCTGGTGAATTACTTAGTGCAGCCGGGAGATAGCCTTTACAGCATTGGTATCGATCAGAACAGTTCCATCGAGCTTATGTCGCTGTACAATATCGGTGCCGGCGATATTGTCGCCGGAAATCTTCTCGTGTTGCCGATCGCTAATCAAGCTTACTGTCTCAATAGCAGGGCCTACGTGGTCCGGGATCATGACACTATATACGGGATCTCCCGGGCATTTAACACGTCATCAGAGGCCATTTTGATGACTAACGGTTTTCAGCCGGGTCATATTATCAAGGTGACTGATGTTATATGCATTCCTTTTTCCTAACCTGGACTTTGAATCGAGCGTTACCAGCGGCATTGGAGCAGTCCGACTAGAACCATTTCGCGATTTATGAGGAACAATCATTCTAAGACATTACCATTTTGATCTGCCTATCATGCACTGCCGACGCATCAAGATTCGTTTTGGCATGGGCCCAATAAACGGGAAATTTTTCCAAGGACCTTCACGGTGACCCCCATGCGACGGAGGTCTGTTCCAATCAGAATCTTGCGGGAAGGCGACAAGCTGTCTGGGATGAGAAATGGTCTGTGAGCTTTTCTCGTGAAGTTTCGTAATGGTAAAATCGCTCTGAGATGAAATTAGGATTCTGGCGAGACGAACTTCGCAAGAGATGGGTTGCCTTACTTCTGGCCCTGTTATTCACAGCCTTGTTGTTTTGGCTTAACAGTCAGAAATACCAGGCTCTCAGACTTCAATCACCCGATATAGACCAGTTCAGCCAGGCAATATGGAATACGCTTCACGGCCGTTTTCTGTTCTCGACTGTTACAAACCGGTCGATATTATCCTTTCATTTCTCTCCCTACCTATCATTACTCTCGCCGTTGCTGCTGATCTGGTCGGACGTCCGGATTCTCTTCCTGGCTCAGACAATTAGCGTTGCCGCAACGGGCTTAATCCTTTACAAGATTGTTGAAGAAAGACATCGATCTCTGGCACCCTGGTTCCTCCTGGCCTTCTATCTAAACGCCTCGCTTCACAATGTGGCGTTGTATGAACTTCGCCGGGTGACCTTTGCAATGCCCTTCATCGCCCTGATGTTCTACGGGCTATATAAAGAACGAAGAGGGCCATTGCTGATAGGGATCGTTTTTACGCTATTAATCAAGGAAGATCTAGGCCTGCTCGTGGCCATGGTCGGTCTGTATCTCGTATTATTTAGGCGAGATTGGAAGTGGGGGATACCG
>PVMK01170305.1_pt1 | contig 20879 bp, 15 predicted proteins | sample 1853481 | NCBI WGS metagenome assembly PVMK01 (sample SAMN08533507, study PRJNA380276) | Marine sediment metagenome, whole genome shotgun sequencing project.
CTCGTATAGGCACAACAAAGACCTTTGCCGTTTTTGGCGGATTTTTAACGTTAGTGGCTATACTAGGATTATGGCAACATTTTGGTTTGCGGGTGGCTATTCGATGGATTTGGATGCCGTTATTATTGCTATTATTGACGATCACTCGAGGGAATAGCGCGCTCAACAGCACAGCCGGTCAAATCTATGAAACAGAGTCGGCCTATAATTATATTCAAGTCTTAGAAAGTGGCGATTTCCGCTACTTGCGATTGAACGAGGGACAAGGTGTACACTCGGTATTTCATCCCGAACAATTAGCATATTATGGTCCATGGATGCAATTTTTGGCCGCACCATTCTTTAACCATGATTTCCAACCTGAAGCGGTAGAACGCATTGCCATTATCGGCTTGGCCGCCGGAACGATCGCTCACCAGTCCACGGCAGCTTTTGGTCCTATTCCGATAGATGGCTATGAAATTGATCCAGAAATCATCCGTGTAGGACAAGAATATTTCGGCATGACTGAACCAAATCTCAACGCGATCGCACAAGATGGTCGCTGGGGATTGGAGCACAGTGAGCATACCTATACCATCATTGGGATTGATGCTTACCGCCCACCTTATATCCCCTGGCACTTGACCACACAGGAGTTTTTCCAGATTGTTTACGATCATTTAAATGATAACGGCGCTTTAGTTATCAATGTCGGTCGCGCGCCCGGAGACCGTCGTCTGATTAATGGTTTGGCCACAACCATCGGTACGATATTTGCATCTGTACATGTTATGGATGTGCCGGATACGTTTAACTCTATGATCTATGCTACCGTGCAGCCTACAAATCCTTCTGCAATTAGCGCAAACTACATGGCTCTCTCAGAGCGTGGAGGCGTGCATCCCTTGCTTTTGGAAGCGATTTTTCGGGCTGGTTTTTATATGCAGCCTGAGTATCTACAAAGTATGGTCTATACAGACGATCTAGCTCCAATTGAGTGGATTACCAATGATATGGTATTGAATTATGTGCTCTTTGGTGAAATGGAGAATTTACAGTGAAGCATAGTTTTTTACGGAGTGTATTGCTGAGCGCAATTACCCTTTTAACACCAATTCTTTTAGTACTTGGTGCGGTGCGCATGATGTTGACACCGTTATTTATGCAAACGGAATACAAATTGCCCAATTTCCCGGCCGATAAATATGGTTTTAGCTTGGAAGAGCGTTTATACTGGTCTGAAATTTCTCGTGCTTATCTGATTCGTGATGTGCCGCCCGACTATCTGAGTGAGTTCCATCTTGAAGATGGTAGTCCCCTCTATAATGAGCGCGAATTGCGACATATGCGGGATGTCAAAGTTGTGGTATCGATCGCTCTGCGAGTGCTGTATCTTGGTTTAGGGTTATTTGCTCTGATCACCATGTGGGCATACCGCTATGGTGCTAGGAATGGTTTTCTCACAGCGTTGTCGCGTGGTGGCTGGCTGACTGTGGGATTACTTACAGCAATGATTGTAGCGATTTTTCTAAATTTCGATGCTTTTTTCGTGGCGTTCCACCGCATTTTTTTCGAGGGCGAAACTTGGGTCTTTAAATATACCGATACGCTGATCCGATTATTTCCTATACGGTTTTGGCAGGATGCCTTTATCCTCGTAGGCGGTTTGACCCTCGGTGTGGGAGCCGCACTGGGATATTTTAGTGGACGGCGCTCATAAGGTGCATTCTTGGGTACATGTAGAGATGTATCGTAGAGATTCCCTGGGGAATTGCGCATTTCTAATTATATTAACGAATATGCAAGGGGGCGATACCATCTTTGTTAAAACCGCAAGATTGATAGAAATCTTGCGCATCTGGATTGCCCCGTCCGGTATCTAGGAAGAGGTGAGTCGCGCCATGTCGACTGGCCCATTGGATAGCTGCTTCAACAAGTAGTTGCCCGATGCCGCGCCGCCGTTGTTGTGGTGCTACGGCTAAGTCGTCTACCCAAGCACGCAACCCCGTAATTGCAGGCACAATTGATAACACGATAAATCCGACAATTTGATCGCCTAGCTCAGCAACGAGCACATTTAGGCTGGTATTCTCTCGAAAACGCTGATGGGCAGCGCGCCACGACTCATTGTTAAGTTCTTGATTAGCTGGGATAAGTGCCAGCAAGGAAAAGATTACCTCTTCATCTTTTTGTAAGGCTCGTCGGATGAGGATATCAGGTGCAGGTTGCGGGATATTGCTGGTCGGCTGGAGGAATTTTGGTGCAACACCGTATAATCCGGCCCAACGGGTGAGTACATCTCGGTGGGTCCGAAAAGCTAAATCTAGTGGTAGGTTTTCTGGGGTAAAAATTTTTACTTCGACTGCATCATCTCCGGGAGCAAGATTGCCGCTAATGGGGCGAGCACGATAGAAGATGATAATGCCGCTTTGAGTAGACCCCTCAGGAAATGAATCAACTCCGAACATATCGATTAACTCGACTTCTAAATTGGTTTCCTCTTTACACTCACGGATAGCGGCTTCTTCGATGCTTTCATCTGCTTCTATGAATCCTGCGGGTAGCGCCCATTTGCCTTTATACGGGGAGTGACCTCTACGAATTAGCACAACCCCGCCATCTATCTCGACAAGTACGCCTGCCCCAGGAACAGGATTTTGATAGTGGATGAATCCACAATCTGTGCAAGTTAAACGTTTTCTTCCACTGATGTATGTGGTGCTCATGCGGTTGCCGCAGCGATGGCAAAAAACTGTGTTTTCAGAGGAATTCATGGTTTTCATAGGTAGTAGGATTAGCGATTATCTTAACATGCCTTTGGCAATAATCTCAATACCCATCGTATGGTATTCATAGCTGCTGGTTGTCGCATTATAGATAAAATCAAACTAAGACCGGCTTCAATTGCCATATTGATATTGTATTCAGTGCTCTATCCAGTCGGGATGGAATCGAACGAGGAGACGCTGCATCTCGCAATTAACCTGCCGGTATCATTATCTTGCAGCATGATGATAATTATCACACTGCTAACTGCTTGATCTTCGTTGTAGACGATTTGTCCGGTGAAGATCATTTCTTGCGATAGATCATCATATTTAAACTTGTCGTCACTGGTAGTGATAGCGATGTAATTAGTGCTGCTTTCCCGCGTCCAGTAAGAATCCATTGTACACGATAACTATCAGCCTGACCCAGCAGACTTTGGTTATCGTTGAGTGATTGCCAGCTATTAAAGTCATAGGCTTAATTTCCACCTGGCGCCAGCGCGTAAAGTGCCCGGCTGAAAGTATCGGCATCGAGCATATTATTTGCCTGGTCGGAAATACCGACTACCAAAGAAATATTCAGGCTGATTTCGATATCATCTCGTAATATGCCAACTAGATGAACATTGCCTCCGCCATCGGTATAATATTGTTCTTCAAGATAGGCGATTTCAGCGTCATCTTCACTTGATGCCAAACGTGCATCAGTAAAGAACGTATATTCACCGATATTGACTTTGCTCGAAGTGGGCGTAATGATGGAAACGCGGAAAGGACCTGATTCGCCGGGGTAGAGATAGTGAATTAATTCAATCGATTCGTCAGTTGAGAGTAATTTTTTTTGCGCATCAAAAATAGCTGCAGCAATGCTGTTGAGTCGTACTGAGGGATTGCCATTGTTGATGATTTCTGCGCTGATTTGTGTGTAGTCTCCTAGATCGCTGGTAGTCTGCACGACGCCGCGTATTTCATACTGGGCGCGCTCTATTTCAGTATAATTTTGACTAACGATGGTCACGGTGAAGTGATCGAGATCGGGCAGTTCTTCCTAAATTGTTCTATTAAATGGGCAGGTTTCACCAGATGTAATGGCATATCCAAACGCGACGGCAACTTCTGAGTAGATGGAATTTCCGGACGCATTAAGAGCTTGAATTTCAACTTCGATGCTCATAGCGGCGGAATTGGAGTTGTTTATTATCAGACCGTTCATGACCCAATATTCGAAGTTGTCTTGAATATAGGTAAATCCCGTCACTTTTAATCCTGATGGTGCAAAGAAAATTTTGGTATGGCTGTAGTCGGAACTCCGTTAGGCGTGGGTGGGTTTGATAAAGGAGTCAAAGTAACTTTAAAAGACTCGCCGAGATCAGGTTTCGCGTTGGAAACAAAACCGCAAGCGGACGCGATCATCATTAAAACTGGCAGAAAAAATAAGTTGCATGTTAGCTAGATTTGTTGTCAATGTAATCTGTGCTCATAATTGCTGTGTATCCCCATAAAATTCCCCAGAGTATCGGGATGAAGTGCGATGGGTGTAAGTGTCGCGTTTTTACCGCAATTATGCTTCAAATAGTGTGACACTGCAGGGAATTTATACTTGGCTAAGTACTAAGCGCCGTATTTGGTCAATCGTCCAGCATGGGCCAGAGCTAAAGACATGGTTTCGACAGCAGGAAAAGTGCCTAATCCGCCCAACGTGCAGGAGCGTTCACCAAATCGCGTTTGCTCATCGCTGAGATGGTAGGCAGGTGCCCAGAGTAAAAATGGAACCGGATGCCAAGAGTGGGAGCGTAGTTTTGCCGGTGTGGAATGGTCGCCGGTGATCATTAATACATCGGGCCTGAGATCGAGTAAGGCAGGTAGCGCGTTATCAACACTGGTGATAATCTTGGCCTTGCCATCGAAGTCCCCGTCTTCTCCTTTGCTGTCGGTTTTTTTGATGTGCACAAAAAAGAAATCGTAATCATCCCAAGCGTGTCTGAGCGCAGCGAATTCGTCTTCGGGTGTTTCGCCTTCAAATTCGATCACATCCATACCGACTAGTCGTGCGACACCGCGATACATTGGATAAACTGCCACACAGGCGGCCTTGAGTCCGTAAGCGTCTTGGTAATTTACCAAAGCGGGATCAGTGGCGAAGCCGCGCAAAGTCACCCCGTTGGCCTGGGGAGAGTCAGCTAATATTTCACATGCTTGAGCAATCCAGCGGTTAAAAAGTTTGGCAGTAAGCTCTGCTTCAGGAACAATAGCTTGCACAGGAAAAGGGGGGACGCCAGTAATTTGTGGGTCAGTATCTTTGAGACGGGCATCAAGCTCTGGGCCGCGCATCATGACTGTGAATCGATATTCTTTTACCTGCCGTATCTCGATTTCAACATCAGGTAGTTGGATGCAGCGTAAGCGTTCGACTAAGGGTGCAGCTACTTCACTGGAAATGCGTCCTGCGCGGCGGTCTGTGATATTGCCAGTACTATCTAGCGTGCAGAAATTTCCCCGCGCAGCAACGTCTCCGGGATGGATGGACATCCCTACGCCGGCGGCAGATAGAGCCCCGCGCCCGACCGCGTAAGTTAAAGGATCGTAACCAAAGAGCGCTAAATGTGCTGGACCGGAGCCGGGGGTGATACCCGGTCGGATGGGAATAGTTTGTCCCAGGGTGCCTTCGGCAGCAAGGCGATCCATGTTAGGTGTTGACGCGCTTTCTAATTCTGTCTTCCCGCCAGGAGAGAGGGGTAAACCGCCCAGACCATCTAATATGAGCAGTACGATTTTTGTTTTTTCGGGGTGAAGTAAATTGGGGATGTAATCAAATGGCATGAGCAACTCCTGAAAAATATGCTTATTGTAGAATACCCCTCGGATGCCAATTGGTGGGCGTGTTCCGAGGGGTATTATTCGCGAAAATTGGGCGGGGTTATGATAAATATTTTTATTGGATAATTTCTTCCGTTTCTGTATCGAAAATATGCATATTGGCCATGTTTAAGGTCACATGCACGGAATCACCCATAGTAAAATTGGTGCGGGGATCAATGCGGCCAACAAAATCGTGACCGCCATTTTTGAAGAATACAAAAATCTCATTACCCATTAATTCGGTAACTTCTACTTTGGCTTCTGCTGATTGTCCGACAATGTTGGGCGCTTCATATTTCGGATCGTGAACATCTTCTGGACGCAGACCGAAGATAACGGATTTTCCGGCATGAGGCATGTAAGCCTCGCGGCGATTTTCTGGGACTTCAACAGTGAAAGAGTTTGCGTCAACCAAGAGCTTGTCGCCTTCTTTGCGCAATGTGGCATTAAAGAAATTCATGGAAGGCGAACCTATAAACCCAGCCACAAACAAATTGACCGGATGATCATATAGGTTTTGCGGTGTATCTATTTGTTGCAGCTTGCCCAGGTGAATGACAACAATACGGCTGGCCATGGTCATGGCTTCAACTTGATCGTGAGTCACGTAGATAAAGGTGGTTTCCAGCCGTTGGTGCAGTTTGGTAATTTCGGTGCGGGTTTGCACGCGAAGTTTCGCATCCAAGTTGGAAAGCGGCTCATCCAGCAAGAAAACCTTTGGTTCGCGCACAATGGCGCGTCCTACCGCCACGCGCTGTCGTTGACCCCCCGAAAGTTGACGCGGTCGGCGATCCAGTAAATCCTGAATGCCGAGGATTTCAGCAGCTTCATTGACCCGGCGGTCAATCTCAGCTTTAGGTGTTTTGCGCAATTTTAAACCGAAAGCCATATTGTCATAAACTGACATATGCGGGTAGAGCGCGTAAGATTGAAAGACCATGGCAATATCGCGGTCTTTGGGAGCAATATCGTTGACGACTTGATCGCCAATCATTATTTCGCCCTCAGAGATATCTTCTAGCCCAGCCAGCAAGCGTAACGCGGTAGTTTTACCACAGCCCGATGGCCCAACCAACACGAGGAATTCTTTATCCTCAATATGGATGTCTAGATCGTTAACGGCCACAACATCGCCGAAACGTTTAAATACATTTTTATAGGTTACGCTTGACATGATTATTCACTCTCCTTTTTCGCAAGTATAGTGAGCTTATTATAAACGACAAAGAGGTATTCGCAATAATCAAATTGACGAATTATTAGTATTTGACATGGTAAAAGAAAGGATGGTGATAATTGCAATATAGATTCGAAAAAATAATAAATTGCCAATATTTTCCCCTTGCAGTATCTACTGGCTGCATATAGAATTCTTATATGGCCCAGAAAGCAGATACTCCTGTCCGTCGACAATACTTAAATATCAAACGTCAATATTCTGACACTATTCTTTTTTTTCGTCTGGGTGATTTTTACGAAACTTTCGATGATGATGCCGAAACCGTGGCCCGCGTTTTGGATATTGTACTAACTTCACGCAGCGTTGGAAAAGGCCAACGCGTGCCAATGGCTGGCATCCCTCATCACGCTGTTGAGAATTATTTGGGACGCTTGATCGCCAAAGGCTATCATGTGGCAATTTGCGATCAAACCAGCACTGAGCCAGTTGACGGTCTGATGCCGCGTGGTGTTGTGCGAGTTATCACACCTGGTACGATCGTCGAACCTGGTTTATTGCCTGGCGATGCTAACAATTATTTAGCCTGTGTAATCGCCGACGAAAAACGCGCTGGAGTGGCTTATGTTGATATTACCACCGGAGAATTTGCTGCTACGGAGTTGGGCGGCACTAAGGTTGGAATTCATGAATTACTGCGTTCCGAAATAAATCGCCTCAACCCGGCCGAAATTTTGCTCCCAGAAAACATTAATATAAAAAATGGTTTGCCTGGGTACAGCACACAGTGGCCTTCTTGGCGTTTTGAGTTTACTCGCTGTGAGCAAGCTTTACTGACTCAATTCAAAGTTAGTACATTAGAAGGTTTTGGTGTGCGTGGATTGCCATTGGCAGTGCGCGCAGCGGGTGCAGTGATCCAATATTTGGCAGAGATGCGACCGGACGCTCTCAATTTGTTGGCAGGCCTGAAAACTTATCACCTTGATGAGTTTATGACTCTGGATGCGGCTACTCGTCGTAATCTAGAGCTAACTGAGACTTTGCGTGGCGATGTATCAGAAGGCTCGCTCTTGGCCGTGTTGGATCACACGATGACCTCAATGGGTAAACGACTTATGCACCGGTGGGTTAGCAAACCGCTGCTTGATGTTGAGAAAATTTGTCAGCGGCAGGATGGGATTGAATATTTTTATGATGATGGACTTTCGCGGATTGAGATTCGTGCAGCATTTAAGCCCCTCAGTGATTTAGAACGGTTGACCAATCGGGTAGTGGGGAGCAGTGCGCACCCGAGGGATTTGGTTGCGATCCGCGACACGCTGCAATTGCTTCCCGGTCTGCTAGACTTTTTCAAGAACAGCAATTCCCCTTTGGATAATATACTGTCCAAATTCGATCTTTGTGAAGATGTCCTAACGCTATTAGAGCACGCTATCACGGATGAACCACCAGCTGTGCTGGGCACGCCTGGCGTGATTCGTGCAGGCTTTTCGCAAGACTTGGATGAGATTATCAGCGCATCCCAACACGCGCGTGATTGGATTAAAAACTTAGAGCCACGAGAGCGCACCCGCACTGGGATTTCCACGTTAAAGGTTGGTTATAATAAGGTCTTCGGCTACTATATTGAAGTTACCCAGGCAAATTCGCAATTGGTTCCCGACGAGTATATCCGCAAGCAAACATTGGTGCGCGCTGAGCGGTATATTACACCCGAATTGAAAGAGTATGAAAGTTTAGTGCTCAATGCCGAAGAGCGCATCAAAGAAATTGAGCGGCGCGTATTTCGTGAAGTCTGTGACCGTTTAGCGATCACTGCTAACCGTTTGCTAAATACTGCGCGTGCGATTGCCCAGCTTGATGTTTTATCTACGCTCGCTGAAGTTGCAGCGCATCATGGCTATGTGCGGCCAGAAGTGCTTTCTGAAAATATCTTGGAAATTGAAGGTAGTCGGCATCCTGTGGTCGAGCGTATGTTGTTGACTGGCCGCAGATTTATTCCCAACGATGTGATCTTTGAAGATGGTGAGTATGTGCGCATTATTACTGGGCCGAACATGTCGGGCAAAAGCACCTTCTTGCGCCAGGTCGCCCTGATTGTACTCATGGCACAGATGGGTAGTTTTGTGCCCGCCGATAGAGCTCGTATTGGTTTGGTGGATCGCATTTTTACCCGTATTGGTGCCCAGGATGAGATTCATGCTGGGCAATCGACCTTCATGGTGGAGATGGTTGAAACTGCCACAATATTAAATCATGCTACATCACGCAGCCTTTTGATCCTCGATGAAATTGGCCGCGGAACTAGTACCTATGATGGCGTCTCGATTGCTTGGGCTATTGTTGAGTATTTGCACAATCACCCGAAATTGCGGTCAAAGACCCTCTTCGCCACGCACTATCATGAGTTGACGCAGTTGTCTGATTTGTTGCCGGGCGTGCGTAATTATAATGTCGCTGTGAGTGAAGCTGATGGTGAGGTAGTCTTTCTTTATAAAATAATCGCTGGTGGCGCAGATCGTTCTTACGGTATTCATGTAGCACAGTTAGCAGGCTTGCCATATACTGTTATACAGCGAGCTGGGCAGATATTACGCCAACTGGAAGCCAGCTCAGGTCGCGCGGTGGAGACTAATGTGCATATGCCACAGCAGTTGAATCTTTTTCCTGAGACTAATCCATTGTTGGATGAACTTCGTGAGCTAGATATTAACGAACTTTCTCCAATTGAAGCCATCAACCGCCTATATGCCTGGCAAAATAAATTTCTAGGGGATGACAAGTGATCAAAGAGTTTATCAAAAACCTTAAGAATCACTCAATTAAAAGAAAAGCAGAGACGACTCGGCAAGTCGTCTCTGTGGAAACTCTTTTTTGGCTTGAATCGTCAGTTTTCTACTTCCATGCCCGTGTATAGCCCAACCTGATTACCGGTTAAATCGGCAAAAATGGCGAACCATCCGACCTGAGGAATTTCAGTTTTCGGAACGAGAATTTTGCCGCCTAACGATTCGATTTTTATTAGGTCGGCGTCAATATCCTTGCTGTCGATATAAACGAGTATAGTTCCTGCCGGATTCTGATCGCTGACTGGATTGAAGCCTCCACCAGGGCCACCCTTGGCCTCGAATGTGGCATAATTCATTTCGGGAATTTGTTGAATTTGCCAACCAAAGGCTTCGTTGTAAAACTGCCCGGCGGCCTCTTGGTCTTTGGCTGAAAACTCAATGTGGACAATGGGATGTTGAGACAAAAGTAACCTCCTGGAAATTAGATGAATGACAGCTGAAGATATTCTAGCACAAGTGTTCTGGTAAATAATTAATATTGGATTAGGCTGATTTCGTAAAATACCATGAAGCAGCAATGCCTCCTGGTATTTAATTCGGAGATTAATCAGAATAGCTCAGTTTGTCCAATCTTAGTTGAGCGCTTTATTTACAACCTCAACTACCTCGGGTAGGTCTATGCCTAGGGTTTGCAATGTCTCTATGGTAGGGATGCCATTTGGGGTCCAACCACGACGTTTGTAAACTACATCTACTAAATTGTCGTATTGCGCTTCGCGGTATTTGCGTAATGCAGATATTCTTTGTTCAGTACTTAAACCTGATGGGTCTATGCCAACGAGTTCTTGTAATTGCGTATCGTAGCGTTTTGATCGAGACTCATATTCGTCAGTAGTAACGGGACCTACTGCGCGGTAGGGCATATAATCATGCTCACGGGTACCAAACCCCATCCTCAGGTTGAAGACTCGTTGGAAATTATAGACCCGCTCGGATTGCGCAATTAACTCATCCGAAGTAACTTTATTGCCCGTCACGCCTTCATAAACCCAAGTGTAGTTCTCAACATGCTCAGGTACCTTTTGTGGTTCATCGGTGTCGGCGTTATTTTCAGGCTGAATATCATTCCAGGGTAATTTGCATAAGCCATGCAAGCTGAACCACGTGCGCCACATGGGAAAATAATGGAGCGCTTCGGCTTTGTCTTCGAAGGTAGGTATTTGTTTGTTGACCTGATCCATGAAAATAAGCCAGGCTTCATCGTGCTGCCCGCCCTTAAGCGCCATTCCGTACCCGCCTTGCTGAGCAATAGATTCTTTGGTCACATACTCTGAAATTTCCATGCCTTTTACTTCCATGGCGATATCGTGCAAGAATGCGGCATCGGCGCCATATTCTTCGGCGAAGAAATTTTTCATATAGCGGGTGCCCTGGCCGACGAGAACGCCAAAGCCCTCACCACGGGCCATCTGGTGCAGCAGTTCCAAAGCAACATCAATATTGCCCCATGTCATTTCCAGGCCGCCTGTCTTCTCGGTATCGAGAATGCCGTATTGCCAGCATTCCATGACGAAGGCTACGGAATTAGCGAAAGAGATGGTATCGACACCATAGGTATCGCAATAGAAATTCATCTCGATGATCGCGTTGGGATCGTAAACACCGATATTCGAGCCCAGGCCGGCGGCGCTCTCGTATTCGGGTCCATCTACAAGTACGATTTCTCCGGTATGTGGACCAGTGACAAGGTGGAAATGATCTACCCCATGAGAGCAAGACATTGTGCATCCCAGCCAGCAGCCATCAACCATACCTTGTGTGAACGCAGCTTTCCAAACCGTTGAGTCAATTTTATCGTGTTCAGGATGCGCGCCATAACGGAAGTTGTTGATAGGCAACAGGTCAAAATGATCCATAATTTCGACCAAGTGAGCAGTGCCTATGTTGCGCATTTGGTTTTGCGATTCGTCGAGGGTGGCTATTTCTTTATTGATTCGTTTGCCTGCTTTGCGGATCAGAACCGGATTGGCAGGACCGTTGCTGCTGCCCCCAATACTACTGTAGCGGACGACAATACCTTTGATGCCTTTATCGCGGAAAACTCGCCCAGCACCGCCGCGTGCAGCCTGTTTGATACGTGATTCTTTACGGCGTACATCGTACCAGCTCAGGTTTAGTGCGGCATATAGGATGTGGTCAGCTGCTTGGCCGGCGCTGACTACAGATATCCCTATTTTGGCGCGCTCATTATCGGCGTACATTTCGGTGAGTATTGATGTTAGCGGGTATGTGTTTAGAGATTCTTCGGGCGCGGCCTCTATGTTTACTCTTCCGGTGTCGCCGTCGATGAAAATGATCACATCTTCTTCGGCTTTGCCTTGAATGGATAGTGCGTCGAAGCCGGAGAATTTTAGATAGGGCGCGAAATATCCACCGCCATTACTATCAATGACTGAGTGGGTCAGGGGAGAAAGAGTCACAACGGTGCTTTTACCCAAGCCAGGGTAGGCGGTTGTGCCGCAAATTGGACCATTCGCAATAATCAGTGCATTTTCTGGATCATCCCATTTTGTTTCATCATTGATAGCATTCCACAATAACCGGAGGGCAAATCCGCGCCCTCCAGTAAAAATATTCTTCATGTCTTGTGAGACGGGCTCTTCGTGGATGCTGTTATTTGATAGGTTGATATGTAAAGTGCGATTGGCGTAGCCGTGCACTACGGGGCGCAGTTCGTATTGATATTCGGCAAGCAATTTATGGGACGCTCGCAATTCCTCAATGGGTTTAGTCCGTGTTACCATGGAATTATATCTCCTTAACATTGTTAGTCTTGGTTATAAAATATCCTGTAAATCGAGCTTCCAGGCGCAGAAGTGTAGTATTCTAGAGTCAGAAAATTCATATATATTCTATCATGCCTGACCTCTAGGGTTTGCTGGGTTGTAGCCTATGATCTGAATAGGCATTTCTCAAATGTCCTGGTGATAATGTTGTGGTAAATGTGTATAAAGATGTAAAGGTATGAAATAATGCTGCAGGCCATACAGTTTTGTTAGTTTTTTAGTTATTTTTCGCAATATAATGAGTGATATAAACGGTTTATTCTATTGGATTTAAGCCATCTTACATTAGGCGTTTGGGTGGTGTATAATGTCGCGAGGTTCAAATAATTTGGGATATTATTTTAAGGAAGCGAAAAATCTTCGTAGTGTGGAGAAAATTTCTAACGATTATATATTAAATAAGGTGTACTAAAATGCTGGCATTGCCATTAGTAGACCCCAGCCGCAGATATTACATGGTTCGAAAATTTGTCGTTGGAATAATGCTTCTTGTCATAGCTGGGGGGATTTCAGCGTGTAGCCCTGGTGGAGAAAGAAAATTGCCGGGGGGTGGAAGTAACCTTGGGGAGATTAACAGCAATTCACGTTTTCGTGGTTTTTACGAAGATCGGGGCGGCCTGGATGTTTTCGGTCCCTTTTTGACTCCTGTTTTACACATAATGGCATTGATTATCAATATACAACGACTGTACTGATGTTCTATAACCCTGATCTACCGCGCAGTCAGCGTTATGGCCTTATGCCGATTGGCTTAGAATTGGGTATTGTTGAGCCTCCCACGGATATGGATGCGCCAGGTGGACACCCTATCCATGAGTTGTTTAATAATATTTACAATACTGTTGGCAAAATTCGTTACACTGGCTTACCGTTAACTGGTGGCCGTTATAATCCTGAGCGCGGCGGACTTGAACAATATTTTGAAAATGTAGGTTTTTACACCTTGGATTCGGATTTGCCAGGTGTTGTGCACTTAATTGAATATGGTGCTTGGTATTGTGATGCGAAATGTGACTATTCCGGCCCTATTCAAGCTGCTCCTATGTTTGGTGCCATCGCCAATCAGCCTTTTAGCGATGCTGTGAAGCGTTTCTTGGACCCAAATTTTATGGGCATGCCATTAACAGAACCTTATACAGCTCGTGACGGTCAGATTGAGCAGATCTTTGAAAATGTGGTTGTCATTGCAGCCGCCAATCGACCTGGCGGCATTGCTTTACGAGCTATCCCGGCATTATTGGGCATTCAGGCACACCGTAACGCAAACCTTGAAGTGCCCTTATTTTTTGAAGAATATATTCTAAAAAATGGAGGCTGGGAATTCACAGGGCAGGTTATCACAACCTTTGATCGTAGAAACGATGAGCTTTATCGTCAGTGCTTTTCAAACCTGTGCTTGGATTACTTCCCTAATCATCTTGAAGGTCAACAAGTACGAGTAACGTCGCTCGGTTATGCCTATAAAGATCGTTATTACGGAAATATTGTTCCGCAGCATCAGCAACAACAAACGAATTCCAGAACTCAAAATATTACTTTGATTGTTAAAGAAGATTATCCGGTTATAGCGCCCAGTGAACAGCAAGTGATCAGCGTTGCTGTGTATGTTGATGGACAACCCGTGGGCGATTATGAACCCATCTTAACCTTAAACGTACCGCTGCAAGATGGTAATTTCCGTACTTATACCTATGCTTTTGCTCCAACAAGTAGTGATTCTGGAAAATCTTTGTTAATGATCAATCCCATTGACGCACCTCACGGTACGCGTATTTTGTATGAGGTTTGCCCTTGGTTGGATGCGCCGACAGAACAGTGTGTTCGTGATGATTTCTTGATTTGGTGGTGATGCTTTATTTTTCCGGAGCAGCAAACCCCTTACAGTGTTGTAAATTAGTCCGTCCCAAATAACAGGTGGAATAGGATTATTTGAGATTGCCGTTTCCTTGTGTATTACGGACGAGCTTCACTGAAAATATCAACTTTTGCAATGGATGGTCCAAGACTGAAGACCTGAATTTCAAAAGGGAATAGTGAATTAGTTGCTTCTTCTGTAGTAATTTCCGTTTTGCGAATACCAATTGGGTTGCCGTACTGATCATATGCGATGGCGGCAATAACAAGATGCTGAGCAGGCGATTGGTCTTGTGGAAAGTTAACAGTGCCGCTCAATATGGCAGAAGTTGAGCTAATAAAAGTTTCCACAATAAGTATATTCGATACAAGATACCGCGATGTGTCGATAATCTGTAAAGCCGATAAGAGTTGGATACGGCTTGATGAATAAGGTGGTACAGGAGCCGGAAAAAATGCTGCTACAGGGAAAATACTTTCAGCAGCAGCCATATTAGTTGGCGGCAAAGCTGTTTGCTGCGCGAGTAGATCACCGTTGGTTGATAGTAGCGCGATGGATGCTGTGACATTTTCTATTGCTTGTGCATACAGATTTTCAAGCAGGGCCAGGCACCATAATCCGCCATCGGACGTGGGGTAGCAGCGAGGTTGATTTACTTGAACAGGAAATGGTGTTGCGGTACTACCTATCGCGAAATTTCCTTCGCCCGCGGGGATTATAATCTTTGTTCCGATAGAGAGAAAGTTGGGATCGATTCCTGGGTTGGCTGCCAAAAGATCATTCAATGCGATGTTGTGTCGATACGCAATAACCGATAAAGTATCATCTTTCTGAATTTCATAAAGAAAAGGTGTGGCGGAAGGCTGTATTAGCGCCGTAGGTTGCGCGTTAGCAAGGGGAGTAGGTGTCAGGACCGTCGCTGATTCCGTTGGGGTGGAATATGGAGTCAACATCGCCATTGTGGGCGCAGGGGTTGGCGTAACCGTATTGGGGGCAGTTGTACAGGCCGCGCCCAAACTTAACAATACGACTAATGCGAGTTTCCAACCCATTAGATGTCGTATCAGCATAATATCCAAATCAATTTAAATTCTGTGTGCTGAATAGTTTTCCTGCTTTGCTGGTGAGATCTGATTAGATCAGCGCAGAGGTTTATAGAGAAAGTTTGTCAGGTTGCTGCATACCAGATCTTCGATGATCAAAATAAAATACAGTGCAAGTAATTAAAATGGCTTTTTTTCTCGGAAGGTAATCTTCTGTCTTTCGAGCAGGTCAAATTGTAGAGCAGTTGCCGAACAGCCGTGTAGTTTGATCGCCTTTATAACAGAGTGTTTCAATATCGGCAAGAATGTATCTGTTTTATGGTATCCTTTTATTCTTGTGAGCAATCAATTATCTTCGAATGAATTTAAGACTATTTATTCTGAATTCAGCGCCCCAATTTGCGCTTTGGATTGCGGTCAAAAATGTGCCCCTCAAAACGATTGGGGCATCCCTTTTTGCTGTGACAATGGTCATGTTGTGCCCACAGCTTATACGTCAGAATGGCAGTATTTACGTACTCATACTGATTTATGGAATTTATGGGAATCCGAGCACCCTGCTGAAATGGCCAACTTACAAGCCGAAACACCCGATGGCCAAGTTCTGATTGCATGTTTAGGGCATCAACACTGTCAACGTGATTTTCGTTCAATAACCTGCCGTGCCTTTCCCTTTTTCCCTTACGTTACTAGCGCGGGTATATTAATCGGATTATCCTATTATTGGGCGTATGAAGAATACTGTTGGGTGATCAGTCATTTGAAGCAAGTTACAAACCAGTATCGCTCGCAATTCTTTACGATATACGAACGAATTTTTGAAGATATGCCCCAAGAATTAGATAACTTCCAATATCACTCTCAAGCGATGCGTAAATTATTTCAAAAAAACCGACGAGCTATTCCGCTATTGCACCGCAATGGTCTTGCTTATAAAATCACGCCGCATAATGAACGCTTGCGCCGTGTAGATATTGCAACATTTCCAAAATTTGGTCCCTATGCAATTGCCGATTTACTGCCTTTTCCCGATGAGATAGACTGATTACAATTAACTCATGACAGCCATTCAAGCTGAATTTACTTTATCTGACCGTCGTTTATCAAATCGCCATGGTCCTGTTCGTTGGATTATTTCCCATGCATTGCGCTATTGGTATTTAATTATCGTCATGATTTTGGGGGCTATAGGTAACGCTGGTTTGGCGGCTGTTGTTCCCATTTATGTGGGGCGAGCTATTGATTTGATTAACTCAGGCCAATTTGAGAAAAAAATATTGATTAATATCGTAATCGTAATCGCTATTACGCAAATTGTGCGCGGTATTTTGCAACTTGGCCGAAATTTTGGTGCTGAGTTGATTGGCCAAAATTTGGAGCGTAATATTCGTGATGAGCTTTATGTCAGCCTTTTAGGCAAGAGCATGACATTCCACAACTTGCAGCCAGTGGGGGATACGATGGCCCGCGCCACCAATGATGTGCGCGAAATTAATCTCATGTTTAACCCAGGTATCAATTTGGTCGTTGGCTCGGCTAATTTCATTTTCATGCCGCTGATCTTAGCGCCCCGCTTCAATTCTGCGTTGATAATAGCCCCCTTGTTTTTTGTTATTTTCTACTTTTTAGCGTTATGGCAGTTCTTGCACGAACTCAAGCCTATTACAATGCAAGTGCGCGCATCTTTTGGGCACTTAAATACTCGGTTGGCTGAAGCGATTGATGGAATTGAAACGGTCAAAGGTATGTCGCAAGAGCAGCGTGAGATCGAATTGTTCGCAGAAAATGCGCACAATTTTCAAAAACAATTTGTTCACCAGGGTGATGTTGAGGCTCGTTTTATCCCCTTTTTGTTAATGGCATTGACTCAAGCTGGTGGACTCTTTCATGCTATTTGGCTATATCGCCAAGATATGTTGCAAGTAGGAGATATTGTTGCTTATTTTGGTCTGTTGCTCTTGTTGGGATTCCCAACATTTGTGTCGCTTTTTGCCTACGCTCAAGTATCTTTGGGAGTTGCAAGTGCACACCGGATATTAGCCTTGATAAATCGTGAGAATAATCTTGATCAAAACCTGGCCGGAAACGCAAACTCGATTTTGGGTGCAGTTGAATTCCGAGGGACTGGCTTTGCCTATCAAGATGGGGAAACGGTCCTGAAGAATATCAACCTGAAAGTTCAGCCAGGCCAGACGGTTGCCATTGTGGGCCAAACTGGTTCGGGCAAGACATCATTGGTTAAGCTCATCAATCGCACGTACGATGTCACTGACGGACAAATTTTGGTGGACGGTATCGATGTGCGTTCTTGGAATCTTGAAATGCTGCGTCGGCAGATTTCGATCATCGAGCAAGATATATTTCTTTTTTCTCGCTCCTTGGCGGACAATATTGCCTTTGGGAAACCAGGCGCCACTCAAAAAGAAATTAAAGCAGCAGCCAAGGCTGCCCAGGCTCATAACTATATTATGGAATTTAAAGATGGTTATGAAACCGTGATTGGTGAACGTGGTGTGACTCTTTCGGGCGGCCAGCGTCAACGTTTGGCTTTAGCGCGTGCCTTTTTGACTGACCCACGTATTCTTGTGTTGGATGATTCTACCAGCGCAATAGACAGCGCCACAGAAGATAAAATCCAGCAGGCGATTTATGCCGCAGCCAAAGGGCGCACAACCTTTATCATCACTCACCGTCTATCGCAAATTCGCTGGGCTGATCTGATCATTGTGATGCGCCAAGGCGAGATCGATGCGATGGGTAGCCATGATGAATTGATGGCTTCGTCGCAGGCATATCGGCGTATTTTTCGAGACATTACTAACTAACTAACTAATGGGCTTTTTTTCTGACCTAGGTACCGAATCTTATGATCGCACTTATACTGACCGCCAACTCGTTCAGAGGCTGTGGGTATATTTTAGCCCCTATCGTGTCCGTCTCGCAGGCGTTGCAATATTACTGATCACACTGGCTTTGGCATCAGCCGGTATGCCATTATTAGTTTCCTATGGTGTTGATTTGATTGCTGCGTTTCCCACTGACCGGGAAATTTACTGGCTTACCGGTGCCGTTTTGGGTGTTGGCTTATATAACTGGGGTGCTAATTGGATCAGAAGACGTTTAACCGCTCGATTGATTGGTGATGTGATTTTCACTATTCGCACTGATGCTTTCCGTGCCGCTACATCTCATGATCTCTCTTTTCACGATCAATTTTCTTCGGGAAAAATCGTTTCTCGAATTACATCCGACACGCGCGATTTTGGACAATTGGTTACCTTAGTGACCGATATCATCGCGCAGATGATTCAAGCAATAGTGTTGGCCGGGGTCTTGCTGACAATCTCTTGGCGGCTCTCATTGGTAATGTTTGGCTTTTTGCCAATCCTGTTTTATGCATCTAAAGCTTTTCGTGGACTAGCAAGAAAAGTTACACGACGTGGTATGCGTGCCATGGCCAATGTCAACGCAACAATTAAAGAAACTGTTAGCGGTATCGCCGTAGCTAAAAATTTCCGTCAAGAAGCTGCTATCTTGGATGAATTCGATCAAGCCAACCAAAATTCTTTCAAGGTCAATGTGCAGCGCGGTTTTTTGCTTTCGTTAGTTTTCCCGTCGCTCAATGTTTTAGGTGGTATCGCTACAGCGATTTTAGTATACGTGGGCGGATTGAGTGCTGCTTCAGGAGCAATTTCCTTAGGCGCTTGGTATCTTTTCTTGATGAGTTTGGATCGTTTCTTTTTCCCTGTGCTCAATCTTTCAGCTTTTTGGGCTCAAGTGCAATCGGGTTTATCGGCTGCCGAACGGGCTTTTGGTTTAATTGATGCAGAATCTTCAGTTGTGCAAACTGAGCAGCAAGATGTAATGCGATTAAGAGGGGATATTCGCTTTGTAGATCTTTCCTTTCAATACACGGAACAAGAACAAGTGCTTGAGAAATTCAATGTTCACATTCAATCTGGCGAAAGTGTGGCGCTCGTTGGGCATACCGGTGCAGGGAAATCATCAATTGCAAAATTAATCGCCCGTTTTTATGAATTCCAGAGCGGCAAGATATATGTCGATAATCAAGATATTCGCACACTAGATTTGGTTCAATACCGCAGTCAATTAGGAATTGTCTCCCAAACACCATTATTGTTTTCTGGATCTGTGGCTGAAAATATATGTTATTCTTGCCAGGGTGCTACTATTAAGGACGTTGAAGCCATTTCTATGAAGATAGGCGCAGGGGAGTGGTTTAGTACATTGCCCAACGGATTAGCTACCCAAGTTGGAGAGCGCGGCGCGCACTTGTCTATGGGACAGCGTCAGATGGTTTCCTTGTTACGGGTTTTGTTGCATCGACCAGCGATTTTTATCCTTGATGAGGCCACAGCCAGCATTGATCCATTTACTGAGTGGCAAATTCAGCAAGCTTTAAAAATGATATTAGTAAATAGCACCAGTATTTTAATTGCTCACCGTCTCTCGACGATCAAGGCGGCTGATCGTATACTTGTGCTCGAGAAGGGCAGTGTGATTGAAGAAGGTAATCACGATCAGTTAATGCAGCTCAACGGGCATTATGGCAACCTTTATAATACTTATTTCCGTCATCAGTCGTTAGATTACAGACCCCCGGGGTTAGAAGATATACTTTCGACGAAATTGCACCTTAGAGTTGAGCCAGATCAAAATAGAAATGATTAAGTTTCTTCAGGACCCGACTTAGACATTTCCAAATATTTTGTGCCTAAAATGAAAAATATTCCCTTTTAGGGAGCACTTTTTATTATGTATTGCAAAGCTATTGTATATTGCTAAATTAAACATTCCATATTGAATAATTGTATTGAGTCAGAGCCCTCAAGACAGAAATAGAGTAAAAACTAAGAGACACATTTTGTCACAGTTGATCTCCAAGATCTCTGTAAATATGTTGGGCAATGGATGAACATATTGAGTATTTTTCTGATTTTAATCCTTGTCTTATAGGAAAAAGTATCTATTAAATTTCTGTTCTGACCCCAATAATTTTAGTATTGTTACCAAGCACGTTGTTTGTTGGGGCTCCTGTAACAATATATCCACTCATACCTTTCTTTCCTGACATAGCAAAAGTGCCCCCTACGTTTATTTTCTCACAGGGGGCACTTTCTTTTAGTGTCTAATATTTTTCGAAGTCAAATTTTATTGGTCTCCTCGTTTTTTTTATTATTTTCTCGATCTATGGTGGCGGTGTGCCTGTGATTGTGATGCGCAACTCAACGGCTGGATCGGGTGGCGCAAATGGAGAATTAGCCCTGACCCAATCAACGACGATGTCACGTACAAGCACATAGCTGTTGTATTGCAGATTTACGGTAAGCGTATAGTACTCGTCACCACCATTGGCCATGAAATCATTGACGGCTACATAATAGGTGGTAGTCGATTCAAGTGGTAGGCCGGTGCTCAAATCAATCACATCACCAACAATTACACTGTCAAATGTTGCTGCAGTACCGTACTCGAAAGCGAAGCTCAAGCCGGATACCTGAATGACACCATTACAGGTGGCCATGGTGTTATTCAGGTT
>PVMK01123919.1_pt1 | contig 20878 bp, 20 predicted proteins | sample 1853481 | NCBI WGS metagenome assembly PVMK01 (sample SAMN08533507, study PRJNA380276) | Marine sediment metagenome, whole genome shotgun sequencing project.
CCGCCGTACACGAGTTGGCCAAAACTGTTCCCGCCGCTTCAGGCCGCAGTGATCGACGGGGCTGCGTCTGCGGGCGCGAAGCTGGTCGTTATGGAGAACCTCTACATGTATCCGCCAATGAACGGACAACCGCTCACCGAAGATCTTCCCTATTCGGCAACGACACGCAAAGGTTCCGTCCGGGGACGGATGTCAGAGGATCTCATGGCGGCACACCAGAGTGGGAAAGCTGCAGGTCACGGCTGGACGTGCGTCTGACTACTTCGGTCCGCGAGGCCTGCTGTCGGCCATGGGAGAGCGTGTGTTCTATCCAGCCCTCGTTGGAAAGAAGGCACAGGTGATGGGGAACCCAGATGTCCTTCACACCTATAGCTACATTCCCGACATCGCCAAGGGCCTCGCCATACTCGGGGGAACGTGACGAAGCCGATGGCCAGGCATGGCACCTCCCCAACGCTCGGGCGATCACGACCAGACAGTTCATCGATCAGGTGTACAGGGCCGCGGGAACCGAAACTGGGAATCTCGGCGATGCCGCGGTGGATGGTGAACACGGTTGGCCTCTTCAACGGCAATGTCCGTGAGCTCAAGGAGATGCTCTACGAGTTCGAAGAGCCGTTCGTCGTCGACGACAGCCGATTCAAAGCTACCTTCGGCGACATCGCCACGCCACTGCCCGAAGCTATCGACACAACCGTGGCCTGGTTTCGGGCCAACCCAAAGTGACTCATCCGACCGCATCCCCGGGCGCGACCGGGACAAGAAACAAGGAGACCACAAAACTCGGACTCATCTCAGCTGTTGGGACGCTGCTCGCGCGTGAAGGGGTTCAACGCCCTCGGAATCAACGCTGTGGCCGCTGAAGCCGGCGTCAACAAGGTCCTGATCTACCGCTACTTCGGCGGAATGGACGAACTGCTCTCTGCCTTTGGCCAGAGCAGCGGTTTCTGGCCAAGCGTCGCAGAGGTCATGGGCGAAGACCGGGAGGCTCTGATGAAGCTCTCTGTCGCCGAGCGCTGGGCCATGGGTCTCAGCCGCTATGCCGCCTCACTGCGGAGTCGACCGGTCACAAAGGAGATCCTTGCATGGGAGCTGATCGAGCAGAACGATCTCATCCAGATTCTCAGAAAGGCGCGAGAAGAATGGTTCGAGGAGTTGATGACTCACTTCCCCGACGATGCCGATCTCACGGACGCTGAACTCATCGGCACAGTCCTTGTCGTCGTCGGCGCCATCCACTACTTCATTGTGTTGGGTCGTCTCCAAACAGACTTCAGCGGAATCGAGATTGATGCCGATGTTGGATGGGAGTACCTGGATCTGATCATCTCCACCATGTTGGAACGGACTCTGACCGCGCCAAACTGATCGGTTCGCTACGTTTCCCCCGATCAAGTTCTCGCCCATATTTGCCGATAGTTACGGCAAGGCCCCTATTCGTCGCGCCACCTCGGACGCGGGCTGTCCGAAGGAGGACATGTGTTTGGACGAATCGCCATTGCTTGCGGGTCAATGGCTGTCGCATTCTTCATGATTTCCGGGCCAGCTGCTGGCGCCGACTATCCGCCTCCCGGCAATCCTGACGGTGTCGCTCCTGTACCAGCTGAGGCACAGGCCGTCGATACCTCATCGCCCGACCGTGTCATCGGAAATGGAACTCCCGCATCGTGCACTTCATCCGCTGTTGTGGATGCTGTCGCGCTCGGCGGGATCATCACGTTCAACTGCGGCGCGGCACCCGTCACGATCGACATGTATGCAACAGCGAAGGTGTTCAACAACGCAAGCGACGAAGTCGTGCTTGACGGCGGGCGGGAACGGTGACGCTCAACGGCCGAAACGCCATCCGCATCCTCTACATGAACACATGTGACCCAGCTCAGGTATGGACAACGTCACACTGCCAGAACCAGAGCTACCCGACGCTCACCGTTCAGAACCTCACGTTCATCAACGGCAACTCGAAGTCCGAAACCACCTATGACGGGGCGGCGCGATCTGGGTCCGAGGTGGCAGGTTCAAGATCGTGAACTCCCGGTTCTTCAACAACGTGTGCGCCGACGTTGGTCCAGATGTGGGCGGAGGCGCGGTACGCGTGTTCAGCCAGTTCAACACGCAACCCGTGTATATCACCAACAGCACATTCGGCGGTGCCCCGGGGCTTGGCAACATCTGCTCAAACGCAGGGGCACTGTCGAGCATTGGCGTGTCCTGGACGATCACGAACAGCCTGTTCGCCGACAACGACACCACGGGATGGGGTGCGAATCCCGCGAAGTCCGGGACTCCCGGTGGCGGAAACGGTGGCGCTATCGCTCTCGACGGAAACACCTACACGTTGCGAGTAGTTGGCTCCCGATTCGAGAGGAATCACGCCCGAGCAGGTGGAGGAGCGATTTTCTACGTCTCGAACAACCGCACCGGTGAGTTGTACATCCAGGACTCCTACATCGTTGGCAATCCATCCGACAGCTTCGAGACAAGGGCATATCCAGGGTTCTTCATCATCGCCAAATCCGGATTTCCTGTGGTGACGAACTCGTTTATCTCCAAAACACCGCCGGCAACGTATGAGGGCGTACCAGGCGGCGACTCGCCCGGATTCGTCGACCCCTCATCGGGTTTGTGGACGCTCTTCGACTTCGAAGGAGACACACAGTCGTTCTACTTCGGGAACCCGGGAGATCTCCCATTCCTGGGCGATTGGAACTGCAACGGCATCGCTACACCGGGTCTGTATCGGCAGTCCGATGGCTACGTGTACCTCCGGAACGCGAACACGCAGGGCAACGCCGACGTGTCGTTCTTCTTTGGGAACCCGGGCGATATTCCCCTCGCAGGCGACTTCAACGGCAACGGGTGCGACACGGTGGGTCTGTATCGCCCGTCCCAGGGCAGGTTCTTCGTAATCGATGAACTCGGATCTGCCGACAGGGGCCTCGGGACCGCCACTACGTCCTATCTCTTCGGCAATATCGGTGATGTCCCATTCGTCGGGGACTTCGATGGTGACGGCACCGACACCTTTGGGCTGTATCGCACGACCTCGGGCCTGATGTACTTCAGGAACAGTCACGCTCAGGGCAATGCGGAACTCCAGTTCTACTTCGGGGACCCAGGGGACCGCTTCGTGACAGGGGACTGGAGCGCAGACGGCAACTCATCTCCTGGTGTGTTCCGTCCCTCCACCCAGACGCTCTACGTACGGTTCACCAACACGCCTGGAAACGCTGACGCTGCCGTTGGCGGAGCATCACCGACGCTCCTCCCAGTTGCAGGATTCCTTGGAAATCTTCCATAGGTTGCACAACGCCGCTGCTCCCTTCGATGGAAACAATTGAACGACTCAGATGTTCGGCAGCCGTCGCCCTTGAGGTCATCGGAGCTATTACGCTCGACTGATGGCCGACGCCACACGCACAACGCCCCCGTACCACAGAGTCCTCTTCGGCACTCTCTCGATCCCTGGAGTGATACCCGGAGCTGTACTGCTGTGGTTCTCCTTCGGATCGAGCCTGCTCCCCCGCGAACCAATGATGCAGGGCGTCCTTGGCGCGCTCTCCTTCGCGTTCGGATATGCCATCGGCGTACTCGTGTGGTTTCTCGTCAAGTGGGTCGCCAAGCTCGTCAGCAAACCAATCCCGAAGGATGCCGGTCCAACCTGGCTCCGATGGGTGGCCATTGGGTCGGTTGGGGCGATCTTCATCGTCGAGATCCTACGATGGCCCACATGGCAGTCCGAGCAGCGCCTGCTCGTCGGACTCGATGAGCTCAGCGCGACAAGCGGCCTCATGGCTGTGGTGTGGACCCTCGCGTTCACTCTGGTGCTCGTGTTCATCGGGCGCTCGATCAGGTGGCTCGTATGGAAGGTCGATGTCTTCAACGAGCACCACATGTCACCGCACGTCGCAAGAGGTGTCTCCGTCGCGATCAACGTCGGCATCGTTGGAGGTGTGTCCTGGTTTATCGCAAGCAGCGGACTGACCGCATTTGCAAACGAACGGTTCGGTCCGGGAGATGACACGACCCTCGAAGGCATCACCCAGCCGACCGAGCCGGAGTACTCCGGCTCACCCGAATCGCTCGTGCAGTGGGATGACCTCGGGTTCCAGGGCCGTACGTTCGCGGGATCAGGCACGACTGTTGAGGACATGGCAGCGTTGAGCCCGGACGCCCAAAGCAGTCCCCTGGTGCCGATACGTGTCTATGCAGGCCTGAAGTCGACCGATTCCACCGAGGAACGTGCACAGCTCGTTGTTGAAGAGTTGAACCGAACGAACGCTGAGGACCGTGCGATAGTGATCCTCGTTTCAACGACGGGCACCGGGTGGGTCGATCCGATCGCTGCATCGACAGTCGAGTACATGTACAACGGGGACACGGCGATTGCAGCAATGCAGTATTCGTTCCTGCCAAGTTGGATCTCGTTCATCCTCGACACGGCCACAGCTACCGAGGCAGGCGTTGCCATCAACGATGCTGTCATTGAATGGTGGGAGGGTCTGCCAGAGAATGACAGACCTCGCCTCGTTGCCTTCGGGGAGAGCCTCGGGACGCTCGGATCAGAAGCTGCCTACGCCGCAGCCGACCTCGATGCTTCGTTGCAGTCCCTCCAGTCCAAGGTCGAAGGCGCGTTGTGGGTGGGTCCGACGAATGCGAACGAAATCCATAGCCAGTACATCGACGAACGGGATCCATCGCCTGTGTGGAAGCCCACCTACAACGGCGGAGCGATTGTGAGGACGTTCAACGGCCCGGGCGAGTTTGACGCAGCAGCCGACTCGTGGGCCAAGCCAAGGGTTCTGTACTATCACCATCCGTCTGACCCTGTCGGTTACTGGAACTGGGAGACGCTGTGGAAACCACAGGAGTGGACAGACAAGCCGGTCGGCTACGACGTGCCTGACTCGGTGCGTTGGATTCCTTTCACGACCTTCACCCAAGTGGTGGTGGATCTCATCAACGGATTCAGCGCGAGCGTTGGTCACGGCCACAACTACAACGATGTCTTCACTGACGGTTGGAGTGTCATTGCACCGCTGGAAGGCTGGACGGATGCAGATACGGCTGGAGTCGAGGGACATGTTTCCTCTCTCGACCTTCCCGGCTTGTAGCCTTAATATCTGACGATCGGGCACCAGCGATGACGACCAGCAAGAGCATGTACAGCACGGATGTGCTTCATCCGCTGACCAAGGACGAAGTCGCAGAACGGGTCGCTTCTGGTCAGGTCAATATCGTCAAGGCCGTCGAGTCACGGTCAGTCGCGAGCATCCTGAGGGAGAACATCCTCACCCGGTTCAACGCGATCATCTCCGTGATGCTGGTCGTCGTCCTCATCTTCGGCGACCTAGCTGACGCGATGTTCGGCCTGGTGATGATCGCCAATGCAGCCATCGGCATCATTCAGGAACTCAGGGCAAAGGTGACCTTGGATAGATTGACAGTGGTGGCTGCCCCCATGGCAACCGTTCGACGAGCCGACGGCGACCTCGAGATTCCAAGCAGCGACATCGTACTCGACGATCTCCTCCTCCTTGACCGCGGGACCCAGAGCCCGGTCGACGGCGTAGTGGTGGAGACCGCAGGACTCGAGGTTTCGGAGGCACTTCTCACTGGAGAGGCTGAGCCCGTGTCGAAGAGGATCGACACCCCGGTCATGAGTGGCAGCTTCGTCGTTTCCGGAACAGGCATCGCCCATGTGAGGGCAGTTGGAGACGATGCCTACGCGAGTCAGCTCGCAGCTGAGGCGAAGCAGTTCACGATCTCGAAGGGCGAGCTACAAGTCTCGATCAACCGAATCCTCCAGATCGTGACCTGGCTCCTCATCCCAACATCTGCCCTTCTCCTGTGGAGCCAGGTGCAGAGTGGCCAGTCGATCTCGGAAGCAATGGTCGCTGCGGTCGCGGGTGTCGTCGCGATGGTGCCCCAGGGTCTCGTGCTCCTCGTGTCAGTGTCCCTGGCGGTAGCAGTGGTCCGCCTCGCCCGGCGCCAAGTGCTCGTCCAGGAGCTCCCCGCAGTTGAAATACTTGCCCGCGTCAACACGATCTGCGTCGACAAGACAGGAACGCTCACGTCTGGTGGAATCGCGTTCGACGAGACTGTCAATATCTCGGGATCCGACCTCGACGAGTCGGCGATCCTCGGATCGATCGCTGCAGCCGACGCGGACCCGAACGCCACCATGGAGGCGCTCAAGGCTGCATACCCCACGGCCGAGCCTCTCACTGTGTCCTCCGCAGTGTTGTTCTCCTCGACGCGCAAGACCTCGGCAGTCTCGTTCACAGACAACTCGGCGTGGCTGATTGGTGCCCCGGAGTTCGTTCTCTCACCCGAGCAGCAGAGAAGGCTCGGCGGTCAGATCTCATCATTCACAAGCCATGCGCAACGAGTCGTGGTCGTTGCCGAATCAACCCCAGACTCCGTTGCAGCTGGATCTCCAGCTCCTGGTAGACCCGCCTTTCTGCTGGTGTTCTCGGAGCAGATCCGCTCGGATGCGGCCGACACCGTTTCCTACTTCCACGAGCAAGGCGTCGAAGTGAAAGTGATCTCTGGCGATGCACCCGATACGGTTGCAGCAGTTGCGCGAAGCGTGGGAATCTCTCCGATCGTCACATTCGACGCATCCGAACTCCCTGAATTCGAGGACCCTGAGTTTCAGCGGATCGTTGCCGAAACGACTGTGTTCGGCCGCGTAACGCCCGAACAGAAAAGGAACATCGTCTCAGCGCAACAAGATCAGGGCAGGGTGATCGCGATGACCGGCGATGGCGTCAACGACGTGCTCGCCCTCAAGCAGGCGGATATGGGCATCGCCATGGGTTCAGGAAGCGGTGCAACCCGAGCTGTTGCCCAGCTCGTTCTTCTCAATGATGAGTTCGCTGCACTACCAGACGTCGTTGGTGAGGGCAGGCGCGTGGTCGCAAACATGGAGAGGGTCGCTTCGCTGTTTCTGTCAAAGACGGTGTACGCCACATTGCTAGCCGTAGCGATCGGGTTCGTCGGCTTGGCCTTCCCATTCCTACCGCGGCACATGACGCTCGTCGGCATGTTCACCATTGGGATCCCGGCTTTCGTGCTCTCCTTCGAGAGTCAGGAGCGTCCGATACGGCCCGGGTTCCTACCAAGAGTGCTTGGATTCGCCATTCCTGCAGGTCTTGTCGCTGGCCTCACGACCTTCAGTCTCTACGGCGTGTCTCGCATGGACAGATTCGGGTTCACCATCGAGCAATCACGAACCGGTGCAACGATCCTGATGGTGTTTCTCGGATTGATCATCCTCCACGACCTGGTCGCCCCACCGTCGCGGATGAACCGACTCCTTATCGCAAGCCTGCTTGGTGGATTCCTTGCTGTGCTTGCGATCCCCGCTTTTCGTGCGCTATTCGATCTCACTCTCCCCGGGCTCGAGGCATGGGCCGTCATCATCGCCACCGCGATCGTGGCAAGCGTCATCCTGAAACTGGCCCTCGCCTGGAGCCGCAAGATCATGTTGAAACGCATCTCGATCAACAGAGCACTTCACACTGATGGACCCACTTACCAACGTTGATGGACAAAGGGCCTTGCATATGTGTCGTAGATCTCAGCTACTCGAGCAATCTCGTCGGTCGTCAAGGGTCCCAGGTCACCAGCGGCTGCATTATCGGACACCTGAGAGGCGTTCTTTCCTCCAGGGAATGACAGTCGACACCGCCTTGTGGGAGAGGATCCACTGGAGTGCGAACTGGGCAGGTGTGACATCGACGGGAACGAGCGGTCGGATCGCATCCATGGCCTCGAGTGCAACGTCATACGGGACGCCCGAGAAGGTCTCCCCCACATCGAAGGCTTCGCCCTCGCGATTGAAGGTACGGTGGTCATCATCCGCGAACTCAGTCGATGGAGTCATCTTCCCTGTGAGTACGCCGCTGGCAAGTGGCACACGAACAATGACACCAACATTGCGTGCGACGGCCTCACGAAAGAACAGCTCTGATGGTCGATGACGCAACATGTTGAAGATGATCTGGATGGTGTCCACGCCCGAGTACTCGATGGCCTTCAGCGCCTCTTCGACCTTCTCGACACTCACGCCGTAGTGCCGCACCTTCCCGCGTGCGACCATGTCGTCAAGCGCTTCGAACAACTCAGGGCGGTAGTAGATGTCCGGTGGAGGGCAGTGAAGTTGAAGGAGATCGAGCGTCTCCATCTCAAGGTTCTCGCGGCTTCTATCGACGAAGGCTTCAATCGCCTCAGGTGTGTAGACCTCCGCGGTGTGGGGTTCGAGGCGACGACCTGCCTTGGTCGCAACGATCATCGACGCCTCGGGCCGCTCCCGACGGAGCTGTGCAATGAATCGTTCGCTCCGTCCGTCGCCGTAAACATCGGCTGTATCGAAGAAGGTGATCCCACTGTCGACCGCTTTGTTGAGGGCGGCCATTGCGTCGGATTCACTCACGTCGCCCCAGGTGCCGCCAATCGCCCAGGCTCCGAAGCCTACGGAAGAGACCTCGTATCCGGTACGTCCCAACGTGCGGTACTCCATGTGGCAGTCTCCTCTCCCGGTGCAGTCCCGCCTATGGTACCGATGGGTGCAATCGTCACCTGCAAAGGCAGCCAAGTAACAGGTTCCAGCGGGCTGGAGTGAAGATCATGCGACACATGACCCATGAGGAAGCGATCGGATTCCTCTCTGCAGGTACCAGAACCGGAAAGCTCGCAACGGTGCGGGCCAACGGAACCCCACATGTCACGCCGATCTGGTTCGTGGTCGACGGCGATGATCTCGTGTTCAACACGTGGCACACCAGCGCGAAGGCCAAGCACCTCGCGCGCAATCCTCGAGCGTCCCTGGTTGTCGACCTCGAAGAGCCACCGTTTGCGTACGTGCTCGTTGAGGGATCCGTGACGATCTCACGTGATCTCGACGAGATCGTTCGCTTCGCGACTCGTATTGGCGCCCGGTACATGGGAGCGGACCGGGCTGAGGAGTTCGGTGCCCGCAACGGAGTCGAGGGAGAGCTACTGATTCGTCTTCATATGGAACGTCTCGTCGCTCTCGACGAGATCAGCGAGTAGCGCTGCTGAATTGCACGGCGAGTTCCTCCAATCCGGCGCTGATGTCCGGTGAATCGGTGAGCACACCAACGAGTGGGTCGTCCTTCATAGACGCAAGGCGTCTTGGCATGGTCCTGATCGTGAACCTCGAAACGTCGAGCTTCTTGGTGACTTCGCTCCAGCGAAGAGGTGCCGACACTGTGGCGCCTGGAACGGGCCGCACGCTGTAGGGCGAGACAATGAGCTTGCCACGTCCGTTCTGGAGATAGTCGATGTATACCTTTCCATCTCTCCTCGACGGATCCCGAACGGTTGTCGCGATGTCACCATTGCTGGACTCAACCACGCGTGCAATGAGTTCGCCGAGCAACTTCTGCTGGTCGTAGTCGAAGCCATGTCCCATCGGAACGAGGACGTGGAGCCCTGTCTTGCCGCTCGTTTTCGGGTAGCTCGGTAGCCCCATTGCATCGCAGACTCTCTTCACCTCTCTCGCCACGGTCACGACTGACACGAAGGGTGCATCCTTGGGATCCAGATCGAGTACACACCAATCCGGCGATCCGATCTTCGACAGTCGGCTTGCCCATATGTGGAGAGGTATCGACGCCAGGTTCGCCACGTAGCGCAGGCTCTCGACATCGTCAACGATGAAGAACGAATTGCCGGTCCCCTCGTCACCCACTCTCCGTGTCCTTATCCAGTCCGGCACGAATTCAGGCGCGTTCTTCTGGAAGAAGGACTTGCCGTTGATGCCGTCCGGGTAGCGGTCCAGGACCAGAGGGCGGTCCACGAGGTAAGGGAGGAGATAGCCAGCGACTGCCGTGTAATAGTCGATGAGATCACCTTTGGTGTAACCCTCCTCTGGCCAGAACACCTTGTCGGTATTCGTCGGGTCAGCGGAACGAGCATCGATGACAGCTGGCGCGGGAGCTTCTCGCTCATCAGATTCGAGCTCCGTGATCTCCTGGAGATCGAGTGGGCCATATCCGTCGAACACGGGCTGGCGAAGCGCTCCGCCCGCGGTGACCTCCTTGTACCTGACAGTGCACTGAAGCGAGGGACGGACCCACACGGTGTCCGCGCCCTCAATCGGCGAGTTGGCGGCGGATGGCGCGTCGCTGACCTCTTCGTCCAGACGCGCTCGAAGCTGATCGATCGTTTCCCGGGACAGCCCTGACCCGACCCGACCCGCGTAGGTCATCACACCGTCAACCATTGCCCCAATGTGAAGTGCGCCGATCCCCGAACGGCTGCCTTTGGGGAACGTGAACCCGACAATCGCGAACGTGCCAAGGTGCTCTGTGCGTATCTTGAGCCAGAGGTCGGAGCGGCCACCGACGTACTTCGAGTCCGCTCGCTTGGCCATGACACCTTCGAGGTGCATAGCTTCGGCCTGCTCGAAGAGTGCTTCACCTACTCCAAGGAAGTGATCCGCAAATCGGAGAGGTCCAAGACGAGGCATCACTTCGCCGAGTACCCGCTTGCGTTCCAAGAGGGGCACCGGTCGGGTGTCGAGGCCGTTGAAGCCAACCAGATCGAAGCCGAAGAACGTCGCTGGGAGTCTCGCGGCGGCTTGCGCGATATCCCTGCGATTGGAGAGACGACCGCGCTGTTGCAGCAGCTGGAAACTCGGCGTTCCATCGCTATCGAGGGCAACCACCTCTCCGTCGATCACGAATTCTTCGAACGGGAGCCGTCGAATCGCCGACGCGACCTCAGGAAAAACTGCTGTGGCGTCGAGTCCGCTCCTGTACCGCAGCGACACGTGGCGATCTCTCTTTTCCGCGATAAGCCTGTAGCCGTCGTACTTGATCTCAAACAGCCATGCATCGTCACTGAACGGCTCTTCTGCCGTCCGTGCGAGCATGAGGTCGAGGTTCGAGCCGTCGACTCTCCCATCACGAGCTCCGGCAGTCACGAGTTCCTCTGTGAGACGCGATTGAGTGTCCTCGCCTGCCCTGAGATCCTCCACGGTGAGACCGCTAAGGATCGATTGCTCGTTGAACACGTGTTCCTCTGCGCTGCGGTGCCAGCCATCCGGCTTCTTGATGAGCAGCCACTCCTTGGGAGTCTTCTTCATCTGGACGAGCGTCCACTGGCCATGGAGCTTGTACCCCGCGAGCGAGAAAAGCAGCTTTCCCTTCTCCATTCCGGTGTCAGGGTCCTCGTCCCAGGTGAGTGCGCCCCTGTCCCACACGACCATCTCCCCACCGCCGTACTCACCAGCTGGGATTACGCCTTCGAAGTCCGCGTACTCGAGTGGGTGATCCTCGGTGTGGACCGCGAACCGTTTGACCTCGGCATCGAGAGAGATCCCAGCGGGGACGGCCCACGAGAGGAGCACACCGCCGTGCTCAAGCCGTAAGTCGTAGTGCAGCCTGCTCGCGGCATGTTTCTGCACCACAAAGATGCCCGATCGGCTTCGTTCGGTCCCTCCGAAGGGCTCCGGTGTTGCATCAATCGCCCTCTTGGCTCGGTAGGAACCGAGACGGTCGGTGTCTGATGCAGGCGAAGATTCCATGCCGTGAAATGCTAGACACGGTACGGCGTTCGGCGCGCGACTGGAAATATTTAGTGGCGTTTTTCGCTCTCTGTGCTATACAGGAACCCTTATGGCACGATCAATAGCATCAGCGACGATCAGTTTTGGGCTCGTCGCAATACCAGTCAAACTGTTTTCGACAAGCGAATCTGGCGCTCGAATCCAGTTCAATTCGATCCACGAGGCGTGCGGATCCCGAGTCCGTCAGCAGCTCTACTGCCCAACAGATGAGGTCACGGTGAGCCGTGACGAACTGCTCAAGGGCTATGAGTTTGCCAAGGATCAGTACGTCACCTTCAAGCCGGAGGAACTCAAGGCAATGGAGGTCCCCTCGACCCAGTCGATCGACATCAAGGAGTTCGTTCCGCTTGATCAGATCGATCCGCTCTACTACGAGAAGGCGTACTACGTCGGTCCTGCGGTGGGCGGGGCCAAGCCGTATGCGCTTCTGTCGGAGGCTATGAAGGAGACCGGTCGGGCAGCCCTTGCTCGCTATTCAGCTCGGGGCAAGGATTACCTTGTGCTCCTGAGGCCCTTTGAGGACGGCATCCTCATGCAGCAACTCCGCTATTCCACAGAACTCCGGGCATTCGACGAGGTTGACCTCGGCGACGCTGAGGTTGACAAGACAGAACTCGCGCTCGCTGTCCAACTCGTGGAACAGATCGCAAGTGATGCATTCACTCCTGAGGCATACAGCGACGGAGTACGCGACAAAATTCTCGCCGCGATCGAGCAGAAAATAGCCGGCCAGGAGATGACCTTCGCACCAAGGGACGAGCCAAAGGCGCAGGTCATCGATCTCATGGATGCACTCAAGGCATCCCTTGGCGACGCAGAGGAGAAGGCTCCGAAGAAGCGGAAGCCTGCGAAGAAGACCGCGACGACAACAGCGAAGAAGCGCAAGCCAGCCAAGAAGGCGGCCTCCACGCCGACGAAGAAGCGCGCGAACGCAAAGAAGTGACCGCAACCAACATACGCTGTCCGCAATGACCAGCCAAGACGACGGGGTAACCAGCGGCAGCTACTCGGTACGGCAGGTATCTGACATGCTCGATCTGTCCCCAAAGCAGATTCGAGCCGTGGCAGCAGACGGGACGATCACGCCGACCATCGGCGCACGCGGCAAGTTCCTGTTCTCATTCCAGGATCTCGTTCTACTGAGATCTGTGGCCGAGCTGATTCGCTCCGGAGTGCCACCTCACAAAGTGAGATCCGCTGTTGCCAGCCTGCGTGACCAGCTGCCCGATAACGCTCTGCTCACAGAAGTGTCACTCGGCGCGAGCGGCCGGTCCGTCGTGGTGCGTATCGACACAACGTCCTGGGAACCAGAAACGGGCCAGATTGTGCTCGACCTCGACGCCGGCGCTGTGTCTGACCGGATCGCTTCGGTGGTGGACGTGCCACTACCTGCGGGTCGAGGGAACTCAGCTGTCGACTGGTACATCTTTGCCGATGAAATAGAGGCAACGGATCCCATCGCTGCACAAGAGGCATACCGCAAAGCGATTGAAATCGACAGCACGTTTGCTGATGCGCATCTCAACCTCGGAAGACTGCTGCACGCTGCAGGAGCCGTGGCCGATGCCCTCAGCGAATACCAAGCCGCAGAATCGATCGATCGGGAAGATGCAACCACTTACTACAACATCGGCGTGGCATCCCACGACCTCGGCGAACTCGATGACGCTGTCACCGCATATGAGCTTGCGATAGAACTCGCGCCTCAGTTCGCAGACGCGAGATACAACCTCGCAGCCGTGTACGAGGAACTCGGCGACAAGGCGCTGGCAGTCCAGCATCTCCGTATGTACAGGGAGATCGTCGACGGCCGTTGAGTAGGCGCCTGTACGCGTGGACAAGGCGCTAGGGTGCCGACTCACCTGTAGGCCAAGGGGGTCCGTGGTGGGGAAGAAACTTCTGTTCGTTCTGTCTGTTCTGATCACATCAGCAGTGGTACTCGGCGGCTGTGGGGCGTCAGATTCGACCGATGCTCCAGCTACAACCGTTTCAGAGGCTCCTGGAGCCGCTGCTGTGGCCGCGCCGGAAACAACGACTTCCGGCCCCACGCCGACCGAGGCGCCAGCGCCAACCAGCACCACCGAAGCGCCAGAACCTGATGCCACCGAAGCGACCTGCGATTGGGATTCGAGTCGCCTGCCGTCGGACGAACCGGGCGATGTACCAACATCGGAGGGAACTGACATCGCTCAGGTGATTTTCGGGTCATGGCAGCACACCCACATCGACGCTGGAGCTGGCTTTGAGCCGGTCAAACCGACAACAGACATCCGCTACGTGCTCTCTTCGGACCGGTTTCTGTACTGCCAGGATGTCGAAGGAGCAACGGACCAGTCCGAGAATTCAGCCCCTCTGAAACTGGACGGGACCGAGATCATCCTTCCTTCGCCCGCCACCGGCTACGCCGTAACGGCGTGGGACGACAACACGATGGTGTGGCTCAACCACCGAGATGATTCGCTCTACCTGCTCAAGCGACGATAGATCTGGGCCAATCGGCAGTTTCCTAGCCAGCGACGGCCGACCTCAGGTCATCGATGCGGTCGGTTCGCTCCCACGTGAAGGTACCAGGCCCCGCCTCGTCGGGGACTCGTCCGAAATGGCCGTGATACGCCGTGGGCTCGAAAATCGGGCGGGCTAGGTCCAGCTGGTCGATGATCCCGCCAGGTGTCAGTTCGAATACCGTCATTACAGCCTTCTCGATCAGCTGCTCGTCGATGTGCTCGGAGCCCTTGCAGTCGACTGACACTGCGGTGGGGTCTGTGACACCGATCGCATAGGACAACCTGAGTTCGCACTCGTCCGCAAGACCGGCGGCAACAACGTTCTTCGCCACATATCGCGCCATGTACGACGCTGACCGGTCCACCTTCGAGGCATCCTTTCCTGAGAACGCTCCCCCACCGTGGCGTGCCCATCCGCCATACGTGTCGACGATAATCTTGCGTCCCGTGAGGCCCGTGTCGCCTTCGGGTCCACCGGTCTCGAACCGCCCCGTCGGATTGAAAAGCACCTCCACGTCGTCATGCCACCATTCACCGAGTGCTGGGATAATCACCTGCTCGGTGACCTGTTCACGCAGGTCACCCTGACGATCGTTCCACATCGGGTCGTGTTGCGTGGACAACAGAACCGACTCGACGCGCCTATCGCCACCGTCATCCCATACCGTGGTGACCTGTGACTTTGCGTCAGGCCTCAAACCCTCTATGTCCCCCGCTTCACGCACGGCTGCCTGCCTCGCCACGAGCCGGTGCGACAACACGATCGGCAGAGGCATCAGCTCGTCGGTCTCATCGGAGGCGTATCCAAACATAAGGCCCTGGTCGCCCGCCCCGAGCTTTGCGCCACCATCAACGCCCATGGCAATGTCGCCGGACTGCTCCTGGATGACCAACTGCACATCTGCCCCATCAGGATCGAAACCAGTACCCGGACCCGAATAGCCGATGCGGCGGATCGTCTCGCGAGCTTGTGCCTCGATCTGGTCATCGAGGTCAGGGGGAAGGTCATGGGCCCGGATCTCTCCACCGATGACGAGGAGTCCGCCGGTGATAAAGGTCTCGCACGCAACTCGGGCGTGCGGGTCGAAGCCGAGGGCATAGTCGAGCACAGAGTCACTGATGCGGTCGGCTACCTTGTCGGGGTGACCCATCGAGACTGATTCAGATGTGAAGCGGTGGCGACGCATTGACGCGGAACTCCTTGTTGATTTTGGGAATCGTGGCCACTGCCGTGAGGGGCCAGTTCTGCCTGATGGTAGGCTCCCGCCGACACACAGACAGTCGAAGGGTCTCACAATTCATGAACATCCGGATCACTGGCGATGAAGGTCACTGAACACCTCGCCAGGGCAACAGAGCCCCTCATCAGTTTCGAGATCATCCCCCCGACACGAGGAGGTGACCTCGCGACCCTGCTCGAGTTGATTGAGGATCTCGCGGAGCACCGGCCTCCCTTCATCGATATCACGAGCCATGCAGCAGAGGTCGTCTATGACGACACACCCGATGGGGTTCGCCGACGTGTGACGAGGAAGCGACCCGGTACGCTTGGCATCTGCGCACTGATCCAGAACAAGTACAACATCGATGCCGTCCCACACGTGCTGTGCGAAGGGTTCACTCGAGAGGAGAGCGAGGACTTCCTGATCGAGTTGCACTACCTCGGAATTGACAATGTGCTTGCGGTTCGAGGTGACTCCACGGGGCGGCAGAAGCCGCTACATGACGGCCGGAGTCGCAACGACTACGCGAGCGACCTCATCAGCCAGATCGCCGCTATGAATAGCGGCCGGTATCTCGAAGACCTATCAGATCCCTACCCGACGGAGTTCTGCATTGGTGCGGCCGGTTACCCAGAGAAGCACTTCGAGGCGCCAAATCTGAGGGCGGACGTCAGAACCGTGAAACAGAAGGTGGATGCCGGCGCCGAGTACATCGTGACCCAGATGTTCTTTGACAACCGGTACTACTTCTCCTTCGTCGAAGAGTGCCGCGAACAGGGAATCGACGTCCCGATCATCCCTGGGCTGAGAGTGCTCACGAATGTACGACAGCTCACGTCGATTCCCCGAACGTTCCACTGCGAGATACCCGAGTCACTGGCCCATGAGATCAGCTCGGCACCGGACCAGGCACGCGATATCGGTGTTGCATGGGCCATCGAGCAGTCCAGCGAGCTCATCGAGGCGGGTGCCCCGTCACTGCACTTCTTCGTCATGACGAGGTCAGGCGCCGTCAACTCGGTCCTGGCAGAGCTGGACATCTAGGAGCGTGGGTCAGTATTGGGGTGTGTGGCTGGGCGATCAGGCGCGCCAGTCGCAAAGGGCGAGGTTTCGCCACTCCTTGTGGGGGAATGGTGGAGCCGAGACCACAGCGAGTGGTGATGCATGGTCGTCAAGATTTACGCATTCGATACTGACCCATGCTCCTAGGAGGCTACTGATTGATGCCGTAGCGAACCGGACCACTTACGCCACTCGCCATGTGGGCCGCTGCCCTCTGGGTTGAGACCGTCACGTCTACGCCCACGGCCAAGTTCGGCCACCTTGCGGGGTTCTGACCTTCGAGCCTCTGCGCCAATCCGGGAACGACATCCTCGCCGCTCTCACTGTCGATAAGGCGGGGGCCGTCGCCATCATTGCGGCTGAGTACCACGAAACAACCGAGGCGCTCTACCAACCATCTCGCCTCACGTACGGCCCAAGCCGAGAGGGGTGGAGTGCTCCCTCGGAGTCCGGGGGTGATGGCTGCCACGACCTCGTTCTGTAGCGTCCAAACCCATCCCACGGTGAGGCGCTCCGGGGCGTTGGTGCCCTTGTCGGGCGTGTACCCGTCGAGCTTGGCGAGGGCATCATCGGAGAGGTTCGAGACCATGCCGAGTATTTCCTCGATGCTCTGGCGAACCTTGGCGCTCTCCTCGGCATCGGCATCGAGGCGATGGAGTTCCGAACGGGCTGCGTCCAGGTCCTCATCTACGGCCCCGAGGGCAATGACGAGAGCGCCACGGTCAAGCCTCCCGGCCTCGGCATCTGCCGCCGCTTGATTGACAAGGAAGGCGCGCCGTCTGTCGAGTTGAGCGATACGCCCCTCGACTGCCTCACGGTCGGCATCTACATCGAGGGCTGCTCGGCGTTGGTCCCGGTCGGCTTGGAGAGTCTTCAACTTGTCGGGGTTCCGTACCAAGTCGAGTAGAAAGCCGAGGCCGAGAGCGTCGATACGGTCGGCCTTCGCTCGGGTCGTTTCCTTGCCTTGCACAATTCCGAAGCCGGGGCAACTCGGGTCGGCCCCGGTCTCGGGGTTGCGGCGTCCCGCGGAGCAAAGGTACTGGCGCTCCTTGCGGTCTGCGTTCGTCCCCACGGTGCGGGTACTCCCCAACATACTCACAAGTTCGCCTCCTCAACCTCGAAGCTCTTGCGGTCATCGGCGAGGCGGTAGCCGAATGGCACGGGAGACCCCGGCCACTCACCTCGGGCTGCCTTGCGGTAGCGTGCCGAACCCATGCGGTCCACGATTGAGTCGCGCTCGAACTCCGCCCGGTCTGGTACGACCTTCTCTGCCGCCCATATGCGCCGTTATGCGTGGGTGGAGAGCGTCGTCGGCGCGTCTCTCTCCTTCCGCAGGCATGGCGGACTATCGTGTTGAAGGCCTATCGAAGGAGACTCATCGTGCCTGTAGAAGATGGTAGAAGTGCGCCGAAGAATCCTTATGGCGCTCGCCCCGGCGGCGGTATCAGCCTGCCGGACTATTACCGACCGTGGCCGGCGATCAAGAACCGCAACCTTTACGCTCCCGGTACGGAACTGCTCCCGCAGAACGAGATGCGGATCTCGTTCATGGGCAGCACTCCGTTTCCAGTCTCTCAGGAGCAGTCGGGCACGTGCATGCTGGTCGAGCTCGGCAACGGCACCATCATGCCTCGCCGTTTCTTCTTCGACATGGGTGGGGGGAGTATCCGAAACGTGATTGCTATGCAGGTCCCGATCGCGTTGGTCAACGACATTTTCATTAGTCACCTTCACGTTGACCACTACGCAGATCTACCTCTCACGTACGCCTTCCGCGCGTTTCTGGGAGGGTTCACCCCGCTCAGGATCTATGGGCCGTCAGGGCGAACTCCCGAACTTGGCACCAAACACATGATCGCGAGCATGAAGGAAATGACCCGGTGGCACAGGGAGAATTTCAACGCTGGCCCGATCGGCGATGGTTATGAGATTGAGGTAACCGAATTCGATTGGACGGAACGCAACGGCGTTTGCTATGACCAGGATGGGGTCACCGTCCGTCATTGGCCTCGAAGCCACGTTAAGGACGGATGCTCCGCTTACCGCCTCGACTGGGAAGAGGCCGGTTTGTCCTTCGTATGGACAGGCGACGGACGACCGGACGTGTTGTCTGCAGAATACGGTCAAGGTGCAGACGTGTTCGTTTCGGAAGGCACCATCGACACACCATTCCTCTCGGGAATCAAGATCGGTGCCCCGGCTGAGCTGTGGGAGTACACCATTGATATCTATCACACGCTGTATTACGCCTCCGGCTACCTGTTCAATCAGGTCCAGCCTCGTATGGCTGTGATCAACCACTATGAGAGCGGAGGTCCGGCGCTTCATTCGGAGTCGGTGGCAGAGGTCAGAGCCCACTACGACGGGTTGTTCCAGTTCGGAGGGCCTGATGTTCAGGTCATCAACGTGACGAAGGACGCCATCTGGTCGCGGGAAGCGGCACTGCCCAAGAATGCCGCTCCGGCATCGATGGATCCCCGGTGGTTCGTGCCGCCAGGCGCTGAGTTGCCTGAGACGCTCTCGATGCCGACGCCGAGGAATCCCCGTGAGAACCAACAGGAGCAGTGGGTTCGCGATCTCGAGATCGACCCAGATCTCTACTTCCCCCCGGACGCGAAGCGTGAATTAGTGCAACAGTGGCCTGGTATCACGCTCAACCCGCGAGAGATGCTGGCTCAGCGGGGCATTGACATTCCATAGAGCGGCCAGGTACCGACCGTGAGGACAACGGTGTTCCACCTGGCTTTCTGCCGCGAAGTGGCTGTGATCCATGACTGACGAAGCTGTTCCGATACTCGCCCCTGGTCCGCGAACCGATCCTCTGGTGATACCTGGGCGAGAGCCCGTGCCGGTCACGCTTCTGACCGGATTTCTCGGTGCGGGCAAGACGACTCTTCTGAATCGCATCCTCAATGGCGATCACGGTCTTCGGGTGGGAGTGTTGGTGAACGATTTTGGAGCCATCAACATAGACGCTGAGTTGGTTGCTGGCGTCGAGCAGAACACGATCAGCCTGACGAATGGCTGCGTGTGCTGCGAGATCCGCGACGACCTGGTCGATTCGCTCGAACAACTCCTTACCCGAGATGAAGCGATCGACTACGTGATTCTGGAATCCAGTGGAATTGCGGATCCCGAAGGGATCGTGATGACCTTCCTGAACCCGAGGTATGAGGGACTGCTCTGGATCGACAGCGTCACATGCGTCGTCGACGCTGTTGGAATCTTCGCAGACGGCGACAACGATCGCCTGAACATGTTGAAGCTGCGCCAGATCGGATTCGCTGACCTCGTGGTGCTCAACAAGACGGATCTTGTCGGCACGGAGCACATCGAGGTGATCAGGGAGTGGATAGGGCTACACAAGGATCCGGTACGAATCATCGAGACGACATACAGCAATGTCCCGATGGAGGTTTTGCTGAGTGCGGGCCGATTCGACTCAGAAGCTGTCGCGGACCTACGCACGGAAGACACAGGCGCTGCACAGCCTCACCATCCCGATGATCTGGACCGAATGTTCGACCGTTGGAGTTATCGAACTACCGCGCCGTTCTCACTCAACGCTCTTCGCCTCATGGTGCGGAGAGAACTCCCGGAATCCGTGTACCGCTGCAAAGGCATCATCTATGCCGCTGATTCGCCGACCACACGGCTGGCGCTGCAAGTCGTTGGAGGCCGGATGCAGATCGTCGATCTCGGCGAGTGGGGAGATCGCCAGAGGGTGAGCGAGATCATCGCTATCGGAAGCGAGATCGATAGACAGCACCTGAGCGACCTCTTCGATGCATGTCATGAAGAGAATGAACCTGCCTGACAGCCAGCGAGAGGCTAGGACGAGAGACTGCATTGCCAACGAGTGCCCACCGCCGTGTGCCCCAAAGGTCACATCTGACACGCACGAGTGCGGCGGGGGCTAGGGTTTGGCTATGCCAATCTTCATGGATATACACGAGGACCTCGGCGATGTGACCGAGGAAGACATCAAGAATGCACACCAGCAGGACCTTTCTATTCAAGACGAGTACGGCGTTCAGTTCCTGACGTTCTGGTTCAATAACGAAGACGGTCAAGCATTCTGTCTCGTCGATGCGCCTACGAAGGAAGCGGCAGTTGCTGTGCACAAGGCGTCCCATGGTCTCGTACCTCATGACATGGTTGAAGTTCAAAGACCGACTGTGAGCCTATTCATGGGTGACTGGGAGAAGAGTGTCCCGAACATTGCTCGGCACGACAATGAGGAGCTCGACACCGGGTTGAGAGCGATCATGTTCACCGATCTTGTCGGGTCCACTCAGATCAGTAGCCGAGACGGCGACGCCAAGGCGCTTGAGTTGTTGGGATTTCACGACCGAATTGTGAGGGAAGCGCTCTCGTCTCACGGCGGGCGTGAAGTGAAGCACACCGGCGACGGCATCTTTGCCTCATTCAGCCGCATCAGTTCCGCAGTCGATTGCGCCATACAAATTCAGCACGGTTTTGGGGAG
>PVMK01142443.1_pt1 | contig 20877 bp, 23 predicted proteins | sample 1853481 | NCBI WGS metagenome assembly PVMK01 (sample SAMN08533507, study PRJNA380276) | Marine sediment metagenome, whole genome shotgun sequencing project.
TTATGACCGCTGCATATGCTGTGGTAGAAGTTGGTGCATCGAGCGGTAAAAAGCCCATGAAACACAGGGGTGAAGAGTTGGTTTATTGTCTTCAGGGAAAAGTAGAATTTCAAATTAAGGGTCAAACTTATGTTTTGGGTCCTGGAGACAGTCTCAATTTTAGGACTCTAACAAATCATAAATGGAAAAATATTGGTGACAAAAAAGCAAAATTAATATGGGTACTTGCAGTTTCACCTTCATAAGGTTGGATCTAAATATTGACTGATAATAAAGTGAATGAAAACAAATATATTGCGCAGAATATAAATGAGGCCAATAAGATAGCTGTCGAAAGGTTGATGTCTGTACAGCCTGTACTTACCGATATAGATACTGCCCTTAATGTATTACCGGGGATGACGCCTCATACAATTCTTCATTCAGGCCCTCCAATTACATGGGGGAGGATGTGTGATCCTATGAAAAGGGCAGTTAAAGGAGCTTTGATCTTAGAAGGCTTGGCAAAAGACGATAAATCAGCCGAGAAATTAATGAAATCAAAGAAAATTACCCTTTCTCCCAATCACTACCACGGTACAGTGGGACCAATGACTGGAATTATCTCGGCTTCCATGCCCCTTATTGTTACAAAGGATATGACCTATGGAAATACTTCATACTCGACTTTTAACGAAGGGGGAGGAAAGGTTCTCTGGTTTGGGGCCGTTGAAGAAGAGACAATCGACAAACTACGTTTCATAAGAGATGAATTTGCTCCGGTTATGAAAAAGGTAATTAAGAAAACGGGGGGTGTTCCTATCTGGAGCGTTCTGGCTCAAGGGATTCAGATGGGGGACGAGTGTCATAACCGCCACGCCGCATCAACAAATATTTTCTTAAAAAGTATTGTTGAGCCTCTTTTCTCATTAAACATATCAAAGGAGAAGGCTTTTAAGGTTTATAAATTTATTGCTGGAAATAGCCACTTCTTTCTTAATATAACTATGACCGCTTGTAAACTGGCTATGGTTGCCGCAAGCGATATTGAGAACTCTACAATCGTAACCGCTATGTCCCGAAACGGAACTGATTTTGGAATCAGGGTTAGCGGGCTTGGGGATAAATGGTTTATAGCTCCATCACCACTTCTCTTGGACGCACTCTATAATCCGGGATACGGTTTGGATGACGGTGCTCCAGACATTGGTGACAGCTCCATAATCGAGACAATGGGTCTGGGAGGTTTTGCAATCGCTGCAGCGCCTTCGATGGCTTCATTTGCAGGTGGAGGTTTTCAAGACTCCGTCAATATTACCAAGCAAATGGGTTTAATAACTACTACAAAAAACTCAAAGTTTGGAATCCCTTCCTTAGATTTTGAAGGAACTCCAACGGGGATAGACATACGTAAAGTAGTTGAAACGGAGATTTTGCCTAGCCTAAATAGCGCTGTTGTTCATAAAAGCACAGGGGTTGGGCAAATTGGAGCAGGCATAGTACACGCGCCATATGAATGTTTTACGAGTGCAGTAATGGCATTTGGTAAGCATTATGATCTTGCAGCTTAAATTTAATAGGGATTTATAAATAATGGCAATAGTAAGCATAATTAAGAAAAATCATTATCAGGATTCAATGAAGCTCATGCAGATAAGCCAAAAACTGGGTGCTCTTGAAGGCGTCAGACAAGCCTCCGCAATTATGGCGACTAAGGCCAATTTATTAATGCTTAAAGAGGCGGAATTAATTGAAGAGATACCCGAATCTGCCGGCGCTAATGATTTGATTGTAGCAGTTCAGGCTAAGTCCGCAGAAATCGGCAATGAAGCGATTCTTAAACTTGATTCACTTCTAATGCCCTCGGATCTTAGTACCACTTCAAGTGTCAAATACAAAAGCCTTGAGGAAGCGTCAAACGCTTTACCGGGAGCTAACGTTGCAGTTGTTTCAGTTCCGGGAGAATACGCCAAACTTGAAGTTGCAAAAGCGGTCACAAAAGGATTACATACATTTTTATTCAGTGACAACTTATCTATTGAAGAAGAAGTCGAGCTTAAGGAAAGGGCGAGAGAAAAAGGCTTGCTAGTAATGGGCCCTGGGTGCGGCACCGCGATAATTAACGGGATTGGACTTGGGTTCTCAAACGTAATTAGAAGCGGGCCAATTGGGGTGATTGCCGGAGCGGGAACGGGTATGCAGGAAGTCACGAGTCTGATTAACAATCTGGGATCGGGGATAACGCATGGGATTGGTGTCGGTGGGAGGGATTTATCAGAGGAAGTAGGTGGGATAACGACATTAGAAGCAATAAAGATGCTAAGTAGTGATAGACATACCGAAGTCTTGCTTTTGGTTTCTAAACCTCCTTCAATAAAGGTTGCTGAGAAAATCCTGACTTCAGTCAGAGAAACTGGTAAACTTGCCGTAATTTGCTTTTTAGGGAGCGACCTAAAAAGTGAGGACCCTGATATTTACTTTGCTTCTACTCTTGATGATGCTTCCATTCGAGCGGTACAGTTAGCTCAAAAAAGTAATAAAAAACCAAGGATTAATTCTAGTAAAAATTGGAAAAAGCTCGCACAACAATCTGTTAAATCTTTAGATTCTAAACAACGGTATTTAAGAGGTCTTTATTCAGGAGGCACTCTTTGTTATGAGGCCCAGCAAGTTCTTCAGCCTATTTTAGGGAATATATATTCAAACGCTCCGCTCAATAAAGAATTCAAGCTTAAAGACTCAAACAAAAGCCAGCGTAATTCCTTAATAGATCTAGGTGAGGAAGAATTCACTGTTGGACGTCCTCATCCCATGATAGATGCAAATTTAAGAAGCGAAAGAATAATGAGCGAGGCAGCCAAAGCCAATGTCGGAGTGATTCTTTTTGACGTTGTTCTAGGTTACGTAGCTAGCCCCGATCCAGCAGGCGATCTTTTGCCTGCTATAAAAGAGGCAAAAAAATCAGCGAAGAAAAAAGGGCGAAATTTAGTCTTTGTGTCTCACGTTTGTGGCACTGATAAAGACCCACAAGGACTTATTGAGCAAGAAGAAAAATTAAGGCAAGAAGGAGTGCTGGTCTTTCCCACTAATGCACTTGCTTCTAGAGTTGCCGGAATGATTACAGCCAGGAGAGATATCTAAAATGAAAGAAAAAGAGAAGGTAAAAACTGCTGTGGTAGCGTTTGGGGGGAATGCCCTTATGGGTGAGGACGGGAACAGCACTTATGCGGAGCAGATAATTAAAACTGATATTATGTGCAACAAACTTCTATTCCTGTTTGATATGGGTTATAGGATCTTAATCACGCACGGGAACGGCCCTCAGGTAGGCAACTTCTTAATGCAGCAAGAGAGTCTGGCTGAAAATGTTCCGCCTATGCCTCTTGATGCGTGTAACGCAATGACCCAAGGACAGATAGGGTATATGATAGGACATAGACTTAGAAATACCTTTACTCAAAATAATATTAAAAAGCCCGTAATTGTATTTATCACACAAGTTGTTGTCTCTGAAGACGATCCCGCATTCAAAAACCCAACTAAATTCATAGGGCCTTTTTTCAATAAGGTCCAGAGCGAGAAACTTAGTAGAGAAGAAGGTTGGTTAATGAGAGAAGATTCCGGAAGGGGTTACAGGCGTATCGTAGCTTCTCCTAGACCTATCGATATTATAGAGAAAGAAGAAATTGCCGAAATGGCGCATAAAGATTTTGTTGTAATAGCATGTGGAGGCGGAGGCATTCCTGTTATTAGAGATGAGAAAGGTTGTCTTAAAGGTGTACCGGCTGTTATTGATAAAGATTTTGCAGCCGAAAAGATTGCAACTTTTATAGGTGCCGAGCTTCTTCTCTTAATCACTCCTGTTGACCGGGTAGCTATTAATTTTGGAACTCCAGAGCAAAAAAACTTATCTAAAATTACGCTTGAAGAGGCTGAGCGTTATTTTTCAGAGGGACATTTTGCGCCAGGAAGTATGGGCCCCAAGATTGAGGCCGCTATTCAGTTTCTTCGCTCAGGAGGGAAAAAGAGGCAATTATAACCTCACTTGATTGTATAGAATCTGCAATTAAAGGAGAGGCGGGTACGGAAATAATTCATTGTCATTGAAATTATAAGGTTCTTAAAAAATAGACTATGGAGAGAAATTAATTGAATTTGGTTCTTATTTATTCTATGATGGGAGTGATGGGTTTTTCAAAAGGGGAAATATGATAAAAAAGCTTTTAGTATTTTAAAAACGGCAAAAAAGGGCTCGTTGTTAACATAACAGCGGGTTCTAAAATAAATAACTTTAGGAGGTATTTATCATGGCAGTAGATATGGTTAAGGCCGAAAGGCCGGAAAATGGAAAGGCGTTAGTAAACTACGAGGAAAAACTTTTTCCCGATCACAAGGCTAATGAGGGTGAACAGGCTCTATTCCTTATTCACTCAGTTCCTTATGAAGGTTCAGTAGCTGGTATCAATATGCTTACAGCAATTAGAACAAAGAGAAAAGGTTATGATGTTAAAGTCCTTTTCTATGGTCCTGCATCAGCTATACCTGTTTATAGAGGATGGCCAAACGTAGGAGACGACGGTTATGGCGCTGGTCTTCAGTTGTATCCTAACCTCGTTAACAAGATGCTAGGTGAGGGTATTACAGTTTATGCATGCCGTTTTTCCGCAGCAGCTCTTCTCGGCCTGCATGAATCTTGTTTCATCGAGGGTGTAATACCAATTCATCCGACCGATATATTGGACATAGTGATTGAACATCATAGAGCAGGCGCAATGATGTTCAGCGTATGGACTGTGTAAGGTACTCTATAAATTTTTGTAGTAGAGTACTGATAGTTTGGAGCGAAGTTTTGCCGGTAATGCTTTAATTTGCCGGTATGTAGTTCTTTACCTAAATAAATTGCTAGGGGGCACAAGATGGACTCGACGACCCTTAAAGTAGAGTTGCAAAGTCTGGGACTTAGGATTCCTAATACCAAAGGTATAAGGAGCGGTGGAGCAGGACCCACGGGTGGGATTCATTTGAAAATCCTTCCTGATAGTGAGGCAAATATTCCTGTTGTGGGAGATTTTGTTAAAGACTCTCCTTATCACTTGGATGACATTAACGGTGAATACTGGATATTCAAGGACGATGTGGCCTTGGTTCAAGTAGAACCTATGGGTAACGCAAAGTTCTCTGAGCACAAAACTTCTGTTGGAGTATCAATGCAGAAGATGGGAATTCTTCACTGTCCGACAACATTTGCTACTACACTACTTCAAACATGCGATTTTTGGCGAGACGAGAGGAAATGTCAATTCTGCGGTATTGAACTTACACTCAAGGATAGAAGCACCGTAGGATTTAAAAACGCCAAAAGTTTAGTTGAGACTATTAAGCTAGCAAAGGAGCTCGACGGCATTTCAAATATAGTATTCACTTCAGGCGTAGCGCCTGATGAGGAAAAGGCTTTAGAGAAATATGCCGAAATATGCTCTGAGGTAAAGAAAGAAACAGGGCTCCCGATACAATTACAAATAATCCCCCCTGAAGACTTCTCATGGTTTCAAAGATTAAAAGATTCCGGTGTTGATGCAGTGGGTATCCACATCGAGACCTTTGACCCGGAAGTGTTTGAACGCGTTACACCCGGGAAAGCAAGAATTGGCTTTAATAGATATGTTGAGTCATGGAAAGAAGCCGTGAGAGTTTTCGGGAGATGGCAGGTTAGCACCTATGTCCTGGTAGGCATGGGTGAGGATTTGCAAACAGTAATAGACGGCGCTGCGTTATGTGCAGAGATGGGAGTTTATCCTTTCATCGTACCCTTTAGGCCCGTTGCCGGGACTCCAATGGAGAACGTAAAGCCCCCAAGTCCTGAAACAATGGATTATGTATATAGAGAGGCTGCTAAGGTGATGTCTAAATATGATGACGCTGCAAAAAGCAGTATTGCAGGGTGTGTTAGCTGCGGAGAATGTTCAGCACTTCCTGATTTTGAAAAAGCAGCTCAGCGGGAAAAGGTGAAGTTCAAAAAGTTTATTAAGCCTATAAAGGTAAGTTAATTTAAAAATATGATAGGAACTCCAATTAAGATTTAAAAGGTGGATTTAAATGGCTCAAGATAATCTCAAAGTAATAGTTATAGGAGGAGGAGCTAGCGGTATTTCGGCTGCTTCAACTGCTATAGGGCTTTTGCCCGATGCTTCAGTTACACTTTTTACAGAATATGAGGATGTAGCATACAGTCCGTGCGGTATCCCGTTTGTACTAGGAAAGGAAATTCCTAACTTTGACAATTTATTTCTTCAAACATCAGAACATTACGCCAAGATTGGTATCGATCTCCGGCTTCAAACCAAGGTGACCGGTATTAATTTAGAGGACCGTACGGTAAGCGTGGGATCAGAAGCTTTTGGGTGGGACCGTCTAGTAATAGCTACCGGGTTTGAATACGATGAGCCTGATATACCGGGAATAGATTTAGACAGGATTAAATATATAAAGAACATAAGGCGGGCAATGGAGTTCGATAAGGAGCTCGAAAGCCTGAAAAAAGCTGTGGTTGTATGTGCAACTCCTCTTGGTATTGAAATGGCGGGGAATCTCGCACATAGAGGGCTTGAGACTCACTTGGTCGATGAAGGCGGGTGGCTCATGTCTGAAATTGCTGATCCGGACATTATGGAACCAGTAAGAGAATCTCTTGAAGAGATGGGTGCCCAGATGCACTTTGGCACCAAAGTGCTCGAATTTAAAGGAACAGGTGGAAAAGTTACAAGTGTTTTAACATCAAACGGCGAGATTGAGTGTGATGTGGTTGTAATAGCAGCTCACAAGAAACCTAATAACTCTCTCTCAAGTGAAGCAGGGATTGATCTTGGGGCTACCGGAGGAATAGTGGTAGACGACCATATGAGGACTTCAGTAAAAGACGTTTTTGCTGCAGGTGACTGCACCGAAATTGTTCACGGAGTCACGGAAATTCCGATTCAGGGACTTTCGGGAAGCCATGCTTATTCTCAAGGCCGTGTTGCTGGAGCAAATGCAGCCGGAGACGACCGTGCCTACGATCCTGTATTTATCCCTTGGGGAATGGTCGGAGGCCAGGTGCAAATTGGTGGGGTATCACTTGGTGAAACTCTCCATAAAGCGCTTGGGATACCACATGTAGTGGCATTTGCAATGGGTATATCCAGAGCAAGATACTATCCGGGAGTAATGAGGATTCGGGTAAAGCTAATTGCTGATCCGTCTACTCGAAAGGTCTTGGGCGCTCAGATGTCAGGAGGGGAAGGGATTAAGGAAAGGGCGGATTTCCTTGCTTTTGTAATAAAGCGGGGAGTTACGCTTGATGAGCTTGCATGGATGGAGAATGTGTATTCTCCTCCAATTGGCGCTTTGATGGAACCTATTGCGCTTGCTGCCCAGGCGGGGCTCAGAGAGCTTGCAAAATAAGAATTATTGGAGATAAGAGATGGCTTTTGGACACTGGTTGAGAAAAAACGCTGAAAAACACCTGCAGGAAGCTGCTGCGGATGAGCTGATGTCCCGCTATCCTGAGAGCTGTGAGCAGCCTTATAGGGAAAAAGGGCATCGATCACTTCTTCTGGCGCAATATATTCGTTCCTATATATCTTATGATTCCATGGAGTATTCGTAAAAAGATTATTCTTGCCAGTTCTTATCCCGGAGGAAAGCGTCCTCATTGGAAGAAATATAATTGAATAATGTCAAGGTAACTTGTTGGTGTAGTTACATTATGTATTGATTTTTAATATCAAATATTGCTAAATCTGATTGTGAGGCTCCAACTCATCGCACCCTTTACAAATGAATAAGGAAAAAACACATTCTAGCCTGCTTCATGCAGAGTTAATAGGACACAAAGTGCGGGAAATTCTTATAGGATCTAAGCCCATATTAGAGAGTAACCATATTTTTGAACATGCGATATACATTGATTGCGGAAAAGAAGGTCTAATAAAAGTAATGAAAGACAGAGACTTTGTTAGTCCGACATCGATAGTTCTAAACGGAATGGAAAGCAGTTCTTTTAAGTTGTTGGATATACAAAGTGGAACTAAATTATTGCTCAATGATGATGAGATAACATCAGAAGATAGTGGCTTTAGTCTCCATATCGGAAACGCTTCAATATGGCATTCTCCCTGAGCTTCCAAATGAAAGTGAATTGTTAAGCCTAGAAGAAATAAATTTAAATCTTAGAATTTTAAAAGACATGATATATACAAGCCCATCTAGAGAAGGGTTGGTTCCACTGCTGGAAAACGTAGAGAAATACAGTCCACTTGAAGTATTTGTGAAGGAACAGAAGCCCACAATGTCAGAGAAAGCAAGGCCCTATATAGATGTTCTAATGTGGGGGATAATGAGTGGAGATCTGGAAGCTATAAAAAGGAGTGCAGGGTCCATTTTGGGACTTGGTCCCGGGCTTACTCCATCATGCGATGATTTCTTAGCCGGCTTAATGTTGAGTCTTAATACCGCAGGTGTTTCACTATTTAAGAATGAATCAAGCACGCTCCAATTTTTTAGCAATACTTCAAAAGAAATATCTGCCTTAGCCAGGGGAAAAACTACTATTTATAGCCAGAGTTTTTTAAGTGAAGCGGCATTGGGGGAAGGTCCTAAAACCGCACTTGATTTAATTTTCTCAATTATAACTAAAAGCCCGGATCAGGTAGCGAGATCTCAAAAAGATTAATAGGGGTAGGCGCTACTTCAGGAGCTGATATATCAATAGGTATTTATTACGGGATTAGATTTCTAACCTCAAGGATTGAATTAAGGGACTTAAATGAATTCGAATAGAATAGCGCTTTTGACATATTCTACAAAACCAAGAGGCGGTGTGGCCCATACATTATCTCTAGCTGAGAGCTTAGCAGAATTAAATCAGGATGTACATGTTTATGCTCTTGCTACGGGGAGGGAATTCTTTAGGCAAGTAGATGTGCCCTACACACTCATAGAGTGCCCGGAAATTAAATACAGTAGTATGGATGAAAAAATAAAAGGCTATATTGGTATTTATACCGATTACCTTCAGTCAGTTGACTAGTGAGTACGAAATATTTCATGCAGAGGATTGTATATCAGCAAACGCTCTTTTAAACCTAAGGGATATGGGTCTTATCAATTACTATGTAAGGACTATTCATCATATTGACGATTTTACCTCCAAGTCACTCATCGAGTGTCAGTTAAAAAGCATAATTGAGCCTGATTATGTGATTACTGTAAGCAAATTCTGGAAGAGAGAGCTAAGTGAGAAATATTCTCTTAGTCCAATAGTTATAAATAATGGCGTTTCTATTAAGAATTTAGTAAATAGTGACGACACTCACACCAAAGAAAGATGCTAAGAAAAGTTTTAATGTATACGGGGCTAAAGTGATCCTAAGTATAGGGGGAATAGAGCCCAGAAAAAACACGATTACGACACTTAGAGCTTTTAACATTGTAAGATTAGCCCTAAAAACAAAAGGTGAAAAATTAGTTTGGCTAATAGGTGGAGGAGAAACACTCTTTGACTATATGGAGTATAGAGATGAGTTTTTCTCTGAAGTTGAGAATCTTGGATTAGAACTTGATAAGGATGTTTTTGTGCTCGGCAATGTACCGGAAAGTAAAATGCAGAGTCTTTATAACTCTGCGGATGTGTTTGTCTTTCCTTCTATAAAAGAAGGTTGGGGACTTGTAGTACAGGAGGCAATGGCGGCAGGAGTTCCTGTAATCGCTTCGGGTATCGAGCCTATGACTGAATATTTGGTAGACGAAGAGAATTCGCTTCTTATTTCTCCTATGGATTATGACGAGATGGCTCAAAAAATAATAATGGTGTTTGATAATTTGGGATTAAGGTCAAAACTTATTGAAAACGGAAGGAGTACAGCAATTATATACAGCTGGGAGAATGCCGCGCGAAAACACATTGATTTCTACAACGAGATTTTAAAGGAAAAGGGTGTTTCAATAGAAGATAAAAGAGCAGTAGGAGATGGTTGAAGCAACGGCAGAGTGGAAAAATAATTATCAGGTCCAGGTTGAAGTGAGGCAGTTTAAAGTAGACATTGATGAACCTCCTCAGTATCACGGGGAGGATACAGGGATGATGCCTACAGAGCTATTTATTTCTTCTCTGGCATCATGTTTTTGTCTGGCGCTCGTTTTTGTAGCTAAAAAAAAGAGAATCAACATTACCGATATGAGGGTGGATGTAGCGCGGAGGCGGATACTAAAAACTTCAGGTATTCAAGACTAATTGTTAAAGTCATGAGTTCAGTTCCTGAAAGTAAATTAGAAGAGCTGATCGGGCAAGCTAAGCATTACTGTTATGTAAGCAATACGGTATCACAATCTTGTCCCATAGAATATGAAATAGCTTAGATAGATTTAATGAAAAAGTAGATGTCGGGAGAATTGTTGTGGCTCTAAAATTTAAAATTAAAGAGAACTATTTTCAGGACGCGCTAAGGTTGATGCGCATATCCAAAAATGTTCGCGAATCAGATGGGGTAAAAAATGCAGTAGCCGTAATGGCAACTGATAAGGCAAAGTATGCCCTTGAGGATGCCGGGCTAATGACGCCTCAGATAAAAGAGGCTTCTGGAAGTGATCTGGTTATTGCAGTCGAAGCCAATACAAATGAGTTAGCAGATCAGACTATAGAGCAAATTGAAGGCCTTGTCTCCTCTGATGCATCTGGAGGCCGTGCATCATCTGATATAATCGGCCAGGAAATAAGGGTCGTAAACATAGGTCTTGATATTTTCAAGGAAGCTCTAGAGGCCCAAGATGTAAAAGTGGTTCAGGTTGATTGGGAAGTCCCGGCAAAAGGGGATGAGAAAGTTATCAATGTATTAAAAAAGATGTACTAATACAAATTTCAACTATAGAGAGAAGCGAGAAAATGAGCATACGTAACCCGGAACAATTAAAAGAAGTTCTTTCAGACCCCAGGCGACTAGCAAAAGCATTCTCAAGACATTCATACGGGATGCTTGCGTGGGTGGATTTATTTGGAGACAAATTAAAATCCATTAAAGATCTGGATAACAAGCTAGTTGTTACAAAAGTAATTGCTGATAATGCAAAACATGCAAAACTCTTTTCAGATAGGGCCAGGGAGTTAGGAGAAACCCCGGAAACTTATAAACCGCCTGAGATCGGTCAGAGGATATATGACATTCTTGATACCTATGACAATATCTTTGATGATTTTGCTTACGCATGGGGATCTCTCATACATTTTTCAGACTTGCTGAGCTTATATCACAGTGTAGCCGATCCCCCAAAGCCAGCATGTGATTGAGCAGGTTGAGGATGATGTAATAGGGCACTTGACTTATCTAGAGAAGTATTTTGAGGCAAACGCCGATACCCCTGAGAAAAAGAAGCGCGCTCAAGAAATTGTAAATGTTGCAGATAAAATCTATGCAGATAGGGAAGATGAGGAGATTAAGTGGTATGCCGCGTGATGAAATTCCTAGCTTTGAGCAATTGCAAAAGCCACTTCTAAAAGAAATAAAGCGAAGCATATGAAGATATCTAAAAACTTATTGGGACTAATTGGAAACACTCCACTTGTTAAACTTAATAATTTATCTAGTGAAATTAGTGGCAATATATACGCTAAGCTTGAGTTTTATAATCCGGGTGGAAGCGTTAAAGACAGGGTCGCACAATATATAATACAGGATGCGGAAGACAAAGGTTTACTCAAACCGGGTGATACTATTGTAGAGGCGACATCGGGCAACATGGGTGTTGCGTTTGCCTTGTTAAGTGCCCTGAAGAAATACAAATGTATATTTACGCTTCCGGAATCAGTTACAAAAGAAAAAATTCAGGCTCTTAAGCTTTTCGGATCTGAAGTGGTGCTCACACCCAAGGGTCTGCCGCCTCAGGATGAAAGAAGCTGTTATAAAGTAGCTCATAAAATAGCTCGTGAGAAAGGGGCCTTTTACGTAAATCAATACTTTAACGAACTGAATCCCGAGGCTCATTATAAATCAACTGGGCCTGAAATCTGGCGTGATACTCATGGCAATATTGATACTTTCATATGCGGAATCGGAACGGGCGGGACTATTACAGGTGTTGGTAAATACCTAAAAGAAAAGAACGCGGATGTTAAAGTTATCGGTGTCGAGCCCGTTGGATCGGTGTTTAAAGCTTATCTGGAGAAAGGAGTACTTACAGAAGCATCAGAGTTTGATATAGAGGGAATAGGGAAGAATTTCATACCGGGAGTATTAAATTTTGATTACATTGACGATGTAATCCAGGTTACAGATGAAGAAGCTGTTAAGATGGTGGATATTCTAATTAGATGTGAAGGGGTATTAGCTGGAGTATCGAGCGGCGCTGCAATGGCTGCCGCTGTCAAATATGATTCAGCATCAAAGAAGAACGAAAATATTGTTGTAATACTTCCCGATACCGGACTCAAATACTTGTCCAAATTCTCTGTTTAGGACTAAGCTAAATATTTTATTAAATTAAACTGCCGATTATACTTCATATGTTCTAAGTGTGAAGGAGAGAGTAATATCAAGGGATCTCATGACAAATTTAAGTGAAGCAAAGATTAATGCTCTTGCCGAAAAATATGGCTCCCCACTTTTTGTTGTTTTTGCAGACTCAATCAAGAGCAATCTAGAAATTCTTAAGGCTGGATTTTGTAATAAATATCCCAAAGTTGTGGTTGCTTACTCATATAAAGTTAACTATCTACCTGAAGTATTAAAAATTATTCATAATCAAGGCGCATGGGCTGAAGTAGCCTCGGGTTTTGAATATGAAATTGCGAGGAAATTAAATGTCCCGGGTGAATCAATAGTCTTTAACGGTCCTTACAAGACAAAAGAAGAGCTGGAAAAAGCAATAAATGAAAGAGCGATTTTAAATGTGGATCATTTTGATGAAATCTGCCAGCTTGAGGAGATTGCCTCAACTCTTGGAAAAACGATTGATATAGGTGTCAGGCTTAACATGGAGGTTGGTATAGACCAATTGCCTGACCGTTTCGGTTTTAATCTTGATTCCGGAGAGGCGCAACAAATAGTGGAGAGATGCTCTGAGAAGGGGCTTCTCAATATTTCTGGTCTTCATGTTCATCTTACAAGTTATATTGTGGAAAAGGAGAGCGAAGAAAACATTCCCGCAAAGGGAATAAAGCTCATTTGGCCCAAGGACCATGAGGCGTACAGGAAAGCGGCTGAGAAGATGGTTAATTTTGCAAAAGAGATCGGAGAAGAATTCGGAGTTAATATTGAATATTTAGATATGGGAGGCGGATTCCCAACTGTTGATGGTATATCTCCCTATGTAGATGCCGTTGTAGAGCCAATTATTAAGGGATTTAATGAGAATGACCTGCCTTATCTCATATTAGAACCCGGAAGAGCGATAGTAAGTGACGCTGCCCATTTGATTACCACTGTTGTAGCTGCAAAAGAGTTCCCCAATGGACAGAAGGCGGTAGTGGTTGATGCGGGAATTAATCTTCTTCCTACATCCTATTGGAAATACCAGGACATTGAATTTTTCAAACAATCTGAGCAAGTTTATGAGAAAACTATAGTGTATGGTCCACTTTGCCTTCAGACAGATATAATCTCTAAAGCGGAACTTCCGGAGTTAAGTGCCGGGGACAGACTCTTAGTAAAGAATGTTGGCGCTTATAATATTCCTCAGTCGAGTACTTTCATTTATCCCCGACCAACAGTTCTTTTGATAGATGGTAATGATATAAGAATTATTAAGAAAGGAGAGGAAATTAACGATTTGTTTCAAATGGAATAGCCCCTTTAGATGTATATTGGGAATAGAGTCAATTACTAATTTAGAAATTTGAATGTTTTTATTAGCTGAATACTAAATAGATTGAGAGTGCTGTGAATATCACGATACCTAGAACAAATAAGAAAGCGCCTGCACTTTGTTGATCGTTCATAATAACCTCCAGATAAGTTAATTATTCCTAATATATTCAATATGTACAGAATTATCATTTGGTTTTAGCAATTTGGGGTAGCAAGTAATTATTTAACCTTGGATCTTTTGTCTCTTCTAATAGTAGTTTAAGAAAGAATTACTTAATACCTACAAAAGCAGCGAAGCATGAATTCTTATGAAGAACATCAACAGTTCCAAAACCAACTTTCTTCATTAGCTCCATTTGATAGGACAGGCTTCTTGGAGAGTCCTCTTTATCAATGTACTCATGCACTTTGTCCCTGTAATCCGGACCGCCAATAGATTCCAGATGCTCGCCGTATCTCCTCCACATTGCACTGTGAATAGCGCTGTGCTGGTGGTGAACCATATCGCTAATAAATAGGGCTCCCCCAGGTTTTAGGAGATCGTATATCTTGCTAAAGCAATGCTCCCAGTCAGCGTCGTCTCTTAAGTGATGAAGCACGGCAGCTGCGACTATAAGGTCGTAATGAGAATGGGGTAGGGCAAGGTCTCTAAAATCGCCGTGAAATATTCTGACCTCTCCTGCTTTTTCACTGGAAATTCGCTCCATAGCCCTCTCAAGCATGGGGAGGCTAATATCAACCAGGTCACAATTTATATTCGACTTCTCTCTTAGTATCGAGATTGTGTTGTTGCCCGCTCCAGATCCTATGTCCAGCATGTTCTCAGCGTCAGGTTTGACGCTTACAGCAAGTTTGGATATTAGCCTCCAGCATAATAGGGGCATCGACAACAGCCTGCTGAGCGGTCTCGAGGTTGGAAAAGCGCTCCACATCCTGATCAAAGCGCGTTTTGATTTCCTTGACCGTAGATTTTTTATTAAGTGGAGTTTTCATAATAATGACCCTCTTAGTTTTGAATAAGTAACCATCATCGGTATATGTATTACGCCATATATTGATTTTTCATCTTCATACTGAATAAACCCCAGTCTTTCATAGAAGGGTACAGCGTATCTTGAGGAATTTACAGTTATATCTTTTGGAGTTGCGCTATTGGAAGAGATTTCCTGTAAAGCCTGTCTGACAAGGTCCTTTGCCACGCCTTTTCGGTGATAAGCTTTGTCGACATAGAGCATGGATATGTGCTTATTTCCTCTCATCTCAATCATACCAGCCAATTTGCCCCCAGACTCTGCAACCATTGTGAAATAACCGGATTCCAAGCGCCGTTTAAATGCACGGGGGTTTGAATATTTGAAAAACTCTTCGATCCCTTCTTCTGAAAATCCAGGAGCAATATATTCATTAAATGATCTTGCAACCAGGTTGCAAACAGAGACCTCTTCTCCCACTCTTGTATGTCTTACTGTAAATAGGTTTGTCATATCATCTCTTGGAAAAAATGAAATATATACAAACAACATAAACATGATAAGTGATAAGAATATATTTTCAGTATTTTCGTATTAAGAGATAATCTCTTTTGAAGGCAATATATTACAATTAAGGGAGATATTATAATCTAATCATAAAATACTATGATATTTAACACCAGTATAGCCAACCCGGTGAACGGCCAAAATAATAGTTTAGGAATTAAGTTGTTTCTGTATTGCACTAACTCCAAATTAGAATTTTGGAGCAGGATTGCATTTAAGCTGACTCCTACCATGATAAAGTATGTGAGGAAATAATAGTATTCAATATAAACAATTTCATTCGCACCAAGGGTTGATCTCAAGCTAATCTGTAAGAAAATTAGAGCTAAAAACAAAGTAGCATATGGCCTTACAACATAGTGACCTTTTGCGGTCTTAAAAATCGCGAACATTAGGAATAGTGCAATGACTATGGGTAAGAAGTTAGATATGAAAACATTTAAAATATTAGGGCCCATGATTACATTAAAATAAATTTCTGGAAAACCGGACTGCCCGATGAAATCTTCTATCCCAAAATTGGTGTTATAGCTATCAAATGTGTAACTGAAAAATGAATTTTTAATTTTCCAATTTCTAATGGTTATGTTCTTATCCAAACCGGGCAAATACCTTGATGCACTTAGTTTGTAAGAATCTAGGTCCGGCACTAGAACTACATTTTTATCAAATTCCTGATGTTTAAGCTGTAACCACATATTCTCATTGTTAAATGGATATTTTTTGTAATCAAAGTTAGAACTAATATTTATATTGAATACTCGTTCTATCAATGTGTAATTACCGAATGACTTTTCGAAAAACTTTGTTAAGGTCTGGTCATTTGCATTAGATATGGAAATGTTTCGAGATACATCATCATGAATTACTTTATAGTATTTTTGCCATATTATTCCTTTAATATTAACAGTGCCTGTGGAACTAAAATCTATTGATTCTATAAAAATTCCCGTGGGTATAAAAATAGGAGGTTCTTCTTTTTGATTTAAAGATTCTTTAATATAGTCCAACTTGAAATCTTCTAGGAGTGTTTCATTTAAAATAGCATTTTGTTCTTTTTCGGATTTGTCCTCATAATCAAGACCCAGATAACAAATATAAACAGAACCAATTATGTAAAGTACAAATAGCGGAGTTGAAAGAAACCAAAATAAGTAGGCCGATTCATAATTTTTGGTAATTGGTTTTATAAAATAAAAGGCTATAGCTGTTAAGAAGACAGTCAGAGCAATAATAATATTAATAACTTTTTTTCTGTAGGATGAGTAGTTCTCTAAGATTTCATTCTCAACAATTTCAAAGACTATAATCCAATCATTTGATTTCAGAGGAGTAAAGAATTGATAGACCATCTCATCGGTGTTTTTGTCTTTTATTTTTACAAAACCGGATTCTTCTTTCTTGATGTCTTTCAATCTATTGGCAGTTTTGATTCTAGTATCAGAGGGTTGAATAATATAAAGACCATCTATTGTGACTATGTATAGCTGTCCGGGGTAATTGAGGTTTAATGAGTATATTTTGTTTTTTATATCATCAGTTGAAATTCCGATAAATATTAGCCCCACAGCATCTTTGCCGTCAGATGAGGGCATTTTGAATCTTTTGGTATAGTATATGAACTCTTCATTACTAATTTCATCATAAAATGGACGAGTCCAATTCTCTTCTAATTCTATAGACTCTTCGTACCAAGGAACACTCTGAGTTGTATAATCATAGAATGAATCAAAGCTTACTTGATCTGTATCATTACCCTTTTTAATTATATAAGGAGAATAAAGCCTTAAACTTTCATCATAAGAGTAAGGAGAAAAAAGGATTCCAATACTGGAAATATCATATTCAAATTTGAGAGTTTGATCTAGCTGGTTAACAATATTGTCTTTATTTATTATTCCTACAGATATTTTGTCAGCAATTTCATCTGCAATACCTTCAATTTCATTTAAGAGAATCTCAGCATTTATGTTGAGTTCCTTTGTAACCTGTTTGCCTTCTTCCTGTATTCGATTTGAATTTAGGTGTTCGAATACCAATAGATCAAATAAGAAATATAGGAATACTAGAAATAGAATTACTAGTATGGAAATTATAAAATCATTGGAGAATTTAACTTTAGAGAACATTATTCTTGATAAATTTGCTGCTCGTTCATTTCCTCTACGTCGTTTCGAAACTCTTTCCAACTTATTTCTTGACAAGTGTCCTTGTCGACTTTTGTTAGCCAAACGTTATCACTTATTTGATGGTCGAATTCGTCGATGGAAAGATCAAATCCCAGGGTCAAGTTCTCAAAATCTATTTTTTCTATCCCTTTGATAATTCCATCTGATGTGTAATCGCCATTTGAATTTTTTAAGCCCTCTACAAATAAATATGCGGATATATAACCTTCTAATGAAACGAAGTTCGGCTGTGAGTCCGGGAAATATTTTATTAAATCTTTCTTGTATTTCTTAACCAGAGGCAAGTCTGAATTAAAATGCGGCACAACCTGTGTAACATATACTTCATCGGTATTGTCATCGAGCAGTTGTGCAAGCGGGAGACATCCAACGAACGATACATTTATAAAGACCGCATTGGGTATCAGCTTGCTGGCAAACTTAATAAATTTTGCAACGGGTTTATATGAGCCTATTATTACAACAGCTCTTATCTCTCTTTTGGCCTTTAATATGTCAATCAATCCGTCTTCGATATCTGAAGAATTTCTTTTATAAGTACCATAAGGAATTTCTTTTGAGTTGAGGTACCCCCTTTTTTTTAGCGCATCAACCGCGCCTGTATATCCGTCATATCCATAACTATCATCTTGAGTAAATATTGCGATTTCGTAGGGTTTGATACCACTGCTTAATAAATTCTGTATTATCTTTTCAGTTTCCTGAGCATAACTTGCTCTAAAGTTTATAATATATTTGTTTATGTGGTACTCCCTTGAGTTTCTAGTCTTTATTAAGAAATCTCTATCTTGATATGGTCTCAAGATAGAAGAGCCACTGAAAGGAGCATAATACAGTACTTCATTTTCTATAGTTATTGGTGTAGCCGCTTTTGCCGTAGGGGTTCCAACATTTCCAATAATAGTTGTGACACCATTATGATTAATTAATTTAAATACGTTAGACGATGCATATTTTGGCTCATAACTATCATCTAGAGATAAAAGTTTTAACTTCTTCCCGTTAATACCGCCCTGATCGTTGGTTTTATTAAAATAGGCCTGAATCCCCATCCTCATATTTATTCCAAGCTCCTTGGCAGGACCGCTAAACGCTGAAGACATACCTATTGTTAAATCCCCATTGTCTTCTACATGAGCGGGGGTCTCAAAAATTATTAGATGTAAAATGAGTGTTAACAGAATGATGTAATTAATATTCATCATAGTATCGTTCATCAATACTTTCGTAAGTCCCATTGTGATAATATTTTTAAATTCAGCTGGCAGTTTTGAAAATGTTGTGCGGCACTGCCATAGATCCTTTAAGGTGAATATGTATTATGAGATGAAATCATAAATGAATCAAGGAAGGCTGACTCTTATTTGTCATAGACAATAGCATTTGCAGCAAATGGATCTCAATTTTTGTATAAATATCATCCAGAAAACGTTTTATTCTTTGAGCCATTGCTTAGCTTTTTCTACTCAATTTATAATATGCTAACATTTTTATGCTAAATTTTGATTAACAAAGTGGCTTCCTTTGCTTAGAATTTAAACTATGGATTTTTCCCGAATCTAGTATATATTTCACCTTTCAAGAAATAATAACGCTTATAGCTATATTAGATATCTATCGTTTTTATAGCTAACTTTTAATTGGCACCTATATTGCAATAAAATGCCAGGATAACATCAGAGATTGTCGGGTTAAATATAATCTAGAGGGTGAGATAGGAGGATAAATTTATGATTTCTGAAATTGTAAATCCGTCTAATATAAAATCGGCAGAAATCGTTATAGGTATACCTTCATATAACGAAGCTGATTCTATTTCTTTCCCTGTAGAGCAGGCAAGCAAAGGACTTAATATCTATTTCCCGCACAAGTCCTCTGTAATTGTTAATGTGGATAACTGCTCAGAAGACGGTACTAAAGAAGCTTTTTTTAGCACTCCTACTAAAGTTCCGAAAATTTATGCGTCTACCAAAAAAGGTATAAGAGGTAAAGGCAGGAACATACGTAACCTTCTTGAGATTTCCTCGGGTCTTGGGGCCAAAGCTATAATTTTGATAGATGCTGACATAAAAAGCTTAACGCCTAGATGGATAAAATATTTCATGGAACCACTAAAGGATGGATACGATTTTGTCGTACCCATATATATGAGACACAAATTCGACGGCACAATAACAAACAATATTGCCTACCCTATGCTTCGCACATTATTTGGTCTCAGAATACGTCAACCCATAGCAGGTGATTTTGCTATATCCGGAAGGCTTGCCGACTGCTTGCTTCTTGAACCCACATGGGATGAGGATATATATAATTTTGGTATCGATATATGGATGACCAGTGTGGCGATATGCCGTAACTTCAAAGTGTGTCAGGCCTTTTTGGGATCATCCAAAACACACCGTCCAAAAGATCCTGCTAGCGACTTAGGCACTATGTTCTCTCAGGTAGTTGGAACTATTTTCAATCTTATGAAGAATTTTGAATACGTTTGGAAGGATATTGAGGAATCTAGGCCGAGTGTAATATACGGATTCGGACTCGGACAGTCAGGAGTGAGTGAGGAAGTAAAGATTGATACTGATCTTCTGCATAAGTCCTTTATTTCTGGTTTTGAAGATTACGGCGATATATGGAAGCAGGTGCTTATGCCCTCTAACATGCAGGTAATTCAGAGGCTTAGCAAAGTGGATCCTGAGAAGTTTCATTATGAAGACGATGAATGGGCGAGAATACTTTTTGATTTCGCTCTTGCGTATATGTTTAACAAGGAATTGGATAATAAGAAACTGATTGAAGCTCTGATCCCGCTTTATTATTCATGTACCCTATCTTTTGTGAACAGGGTGTCGAAAATGGACGATGCGGAAACTGAGCTCCATCTTGAAGACTGGACGCTAAGGTTTGAAGAAACTAAATATTACCTTATGGAAAGATGGAATCACCTTACTAGGCTTAACGGCAACAGGAAACTTTACCAAATGTTATCGGGTGTAGATCATCAAGAGGAATAAAATAGGTTTCAATCGCTCATTATATTTTAATACACTTAAGACTCTTAAATCCTTGACTCGGTGTACCCTTAAGGTAGCTTATCGGTTAGTTCTCCCCGAATAATTTCATCAAATATACATATGATAGATAAGGAAAAACTATGGGACTAAAATGCGGAATAGTAGGACTTCCAAATGTAGGAAAGTCCACTCTTTTTAATGCACTTACAAATGCAGGAGCTGAGGTTGGGAATTTCCCATTTTGCACTGTTGAAGATAATGTGGGAGTAATTCCGATTGCCGATGACAGGCTCCATAAGATAGCTGAGCTTGTAAAACCGGG
>PVMK01121607.1_pt1 | contig 20871 bp, 21 predicted proteins | sample 1853481 | NCBI WGS metagenome assembly PVMK01 (sample SAMN08533507, study PRJNA380276) | Marine sediment metagenome, whole genome shotgun sequencing project.
ATAGGAATATTATTTTTGGTTCTTCTTTTTGGATGTACAAACGTCAGTGAAGAAGACCTCATAGATTCACAGCCACCTCCTGTTTTGGCGACCTATAATGACAATGTAAAGTCCATTATCGATAATAATTGTCTCAATTGTCATATACAACCCCCGGTAAATGGTGCCACTATACCTTTACTTATATATGATAATGTTAAAGGTGCCGTTGAAAACAGCGATTTGATAGGTAGGATCTCTGCACAGGTAGGGGATTCCGGAGCCATGCCCGATGGAGGTCCAAGGTTGCCACAAAATTTAATTGATCTTATTATACAATGGGAAGCAGATGGTTTACTGGAATAATAACAACTGTTAATTTTATTATCTGGCAGGCTTTTTGTTATTAATTATTCAACGGAAAACAAACGAAATGAAAAACATCATTTATTTGCTGCTATTACTGAGCGTAGGCATTTCGGCTCAAACCAAATATTTGACCAAAACGGGTAATATTGGATTTGAGGCCTCGGTTCCTTCATTTGAAGAGGTAAAGGCCCAAAGTAATTCTGTTACGGCAATAATAAATTCTGAATCGGGAGAATTTGCGGCCCTGGCTTTTATAAAAGGTTTTCGGTTTAAAAATGCGCTTATGGAAGAGCATTTTAATGAGAACTATGCCGAATCACACATATATCCGAAGTCAAAATTAAAAGGAACGATCAAAGATTTTTCAACAGATAAATTAAGTGATAATCCGATCTCTTTTTATTTGGATGGCGAATTGGAATTTCATGGAAAAACCAAATCTTTCGAAAATATTGAGCTTTTCATTTCTATAATAAATGGCGCCATAAACTTATCAGGAGAATTTATTTCTTATGCTTCAGATTATGACATTAAAATTCCAAAAATAGTCAGAAGCAAAATAGCTAATGATGTCCAAGTGTCCTTTGATTTTGAGCTAATAATGAAATACGAAGATCACTAAATTTCAACTGTTTATTTGGTGAAAATTTAAGAAGTAAAAAATGCAATGAAAAATCCATAAGTTTTGACAACACTAAAAACTATACTTTACTTTTCAATATTTGATTATCCTGTAACAAGGGAAGAAATTTTTAGGTATTCTAATTGCCCTAACATAAATGACATTGATCGGGAAATCGGCTTTTTATTGAATAAGGGTATAATTTACAAGATTAAAAATTATTATCTAAAAACAAATTCTCCCGAACACATTCAACGACGATTAATGGGCAATAAAATGTCAAAGGAAATCATGCCTAAAGCACTGAAAGTGTCCGGATTTATTGGAAAATTCCCGTTTGTGGAGAATGTGAGTCTATCGGGGGCTTTATCAAAAGGGTATTATGATGATGATGCTGATATAGATTTTTTCATCATTACAAAACCTGGTCGTCTATGGGTTGCAAGAACCTTATTAATTTTATACAAAAAAATATTCTTATTAAATTCTAAAAAATACTTTTGCGTAAATTATTTCATAAGCAGTGACCATTTAATAATTTCAGAACAAAACAGATTTACTGCGACAGAGTTAACCACACTTATCCCCGTTTGTGGCAAAAAAGTTTATGAATCTTTTATAAAAGAAAATTCATGGACAAAGCAATATTTTCCAAATTTTAATTCTGTCGATTTATCTAATATAAAAAGCATTAAGAAGCCATGGTTTTCAAGAGGAATTGAAGCTTTATGCAATACCTTTATAGGAACAATTCTGGACAATTTGTTTAGATCAATAACTCTAATAAAATGGAAGTTAAAATTTAAACATTTACAACCTGAAGATTTTAACATTGCACTAAAAACAACAAAAACTGTTTCAAAGCATCATCCACAACACTATCAAAAGAAAGTTATAAAATCGCTCAACAAGCAATATACGCATATAAAAGAACAGTACAAATTGGAATTAATTGAGGAATATGCTTGATATCTTATTCTCACATTCTTACTTTTATAAATTTGATTCCAAGCAATGGAAGAACAAGACGCCTTATCCGCCTTTAGGTACGCTCTATGCCGCATCTTACTTAAGAGAAAGGGGTTATGAGGTAGATTTATTTGACACCAATCTTTTGGATGACCCGTTCAAGGTGGAACCCTACTTAAAAAGAAACAGACCAAAATATTTTGTGTTATACGATGATGGTTTCAATTACCTTACCAAAATGTGCTTAACAACAATGCGGGAAGCGGCGTTTAAAATGATAAAAATTGCACAAGAATTTAACTGTACCGTAGTTGTTTGTAGTTCAGATTCCACAGACCATTATGAAAAGTATTTGATTCAAGGTGCCGATTTTATAATTCAAGGTGAAGGAGAAATCACTCTGGAAAAATTAGTTGTTACAATTGAAAACAAAGGGGATTTGACTCAAATTGAAGGCATCGCTTTTAAGAAGGAAAATGAAATTGTTGTAAACCCAAAAAGAGAGGTTTTAAGAGACCTGGATAAACTTCCCCTGCCCGCATGGGATTTAGTGGATATTGATGCTTATAAAGAGATATGGAGAAGAGGAGGTAATACATTTACTTTAAATATTGCTACAACTCGAGGTTGTCCCTTTAAATGAAATTGGTGTGCAAAACCAATTTATGGAAATAGTTACAATTCTCATTCTCCAAACTATATTTTAAAACACATAAAATATTTAGTCGAAGAATACGGTGTAAATCGCTTTTGGATGTGTGATGACATTTTTGGATTGAAACCAAATTGGGTACAACAGTTTAATTTAGAATTAGAGACAGAAACATTAATATTTCTTATTATATGCAAAGTAGAGTTGATTTACTTTTAAAAGACAATACTATTGACGCTTTATTCGAGAGTGGACTGGAGGAAGTATGGGTTGGTGCTGAAAGTGGTTCTCAACGGATTTTAGATGCTATGGATAAAGGCACTTCCGTTGATCAAATTTATAAAGCAACAAAGTTACTCAAGGAAAAAGATATTCGCGTTGCATTTTTTATTCAGTTCGGTTATTTAGGAGAAACTAAAAAAGATATTCGAAAAACAATAGTTATGATTAAGGAATTGTTACCGGATAACCTGGGCATTTCAATATCTTATCCCTTACCCGGAACAAAATTTTACGAAATGGTTAAAAATGATTTAGACCTTAAAGCTAACTGGACTGATTCCGATGACCTGGCTATGATGTTTAAAGGGGCTTACAACTCTAAATATTATAAAAAATTACATCGTTATGTTCATAAAGAATATAGAAAAAGTCAAGCGATTCATTATTTTAAGAGACCATTTAAACAGATTTCATTTTCAAAATTGCGCTCAATGTTACTCTATTTTTACTACGTTCCAAGCTCATTCATAGATAAAATTCTATTAAAAAAATTATTACACAATACTAATTAAAGAGATTTATCTATTATGCAAAATGGGTTGGATTCCATAAACAAAGGGTTTTCTAATATTTCTCATCAATATGAGATGCTCGATAAAACTTCTAGTTTGATTCTATGGATGCGAGATAGAATAAGAGCGCATTTAATTAAAAATTTATCTGCTACCGGTACTATTTTGGAGATCAATTGTGGCTCGGGCATCGACGCTGTATATTTGGCCAAAAAAGGCTATGAAGTTCATGCTACCGACGTAGCGGGTGGAATGATTGACTATGTTAAGTCAAAAACTATCTCGCAACAGCTTGAAGGAAAATTGTCTTGTGAGATACTTTCATTTAAAGAACTTCATAAATTAAATGCTAAACGATATACCAATATTTTTTCAAACTTTGGAGGTCTGAACTGCAGCTCTTTAAATGAGTTAGAGAAAGTGTTCGATTCGTTTAAAGATGTTTTAGAGCCTAACGGTACTATAACATTAGTTATCATGCCCAAATTATGTATGTGGGAGGTTTTTAAAATCTTTAGAGGTAAAAAAAATGCTTTTAGACGATTTAATAAGAATGGTGTTTTTGCAAACATAGCAGGAGAAAAGGTTCGGACGTATTATCATAGTTCGAAAGAAATTAAAGCCCTTCTAAAAAACAATTTTACGAACTTTAGGGTTGAAAACATATGTGTTTTAGGACCTACGGGAAATCACGTTGATTTTCCAAAAGAACATCCTTTTATATTTAAAATCCTAAATGCGTTTAATACTTTCTCTAATAATATACCCTTTTTAAGAGGTTATGGAGATTATTATATTATTAGCGCTCAAATAAGAAATTGAATAACATAAAACCTTCCGTTTACTATCTTAGAAAAACAAATCCGCGCCTTTTCGAAACAAAAATAACATAACATAAAAACAAAACATATTCAGATACTACTAAACTTTTAGCCACCCCAATTATATTTTGATGAATTAGAAAATTTAAAACAATAATTAAAATTAGTAATTGAATAATTGCAAAACATAATATAATATTCCATTTTTTCTGGTTTAATATATAACTAAATAAAGGTATAATCATAAAGAAAATTGGAATGGATAGGGACAATATTTGTAGCGTTCTTACTGCTGGGATATTAATTTTAAAATTATTGAGAACGTAAATTAAATACGGGCTTAAAAGCCAAAACCCAATAACTGTTATTATAGAAAACAACAGAGCTAAATTCAATCTTTTAACCGAAAGGAAATTATATGATAATTTTTCTTTAGTGTATATAGGGAAAAAGCTCACGAATACTATCCCTGAAGTGCTTTTAATCGCATTAATTACTTTTTGAGCAATCGAAAATAATGCAGCAAATTCAAATCCTAATAAATAACTAACCGCAGGTAGAATAGCATTTGGTTTTAATAGCAATAAGAAATTTACCAGAAACAAATTAAAGGTTTTACTTAAAAATCGTTTTATTTCAAAAAAAGAAACCACTTGAAAATTGTAGAAACCATGGTGTATTCTCTTTAGGTAAAAAAGGATAGCAATTAATTCTGACGAAGCCAGTAATAAATTAACGAGATTACTATTATTACTAACATAAACTAATAATAAAAATAAAAGTTTAGAATAAAAGCCTATTTTAAATACGAATTTATTAACCTCCAAAGCGTTACAAAACAATGTTGGGTTAATAATTTTAGGAATCAAGAGAGGTAAGCTTAAAAGCCAAATCAAAAGGTATTCCTTATAAAAAAAGTATACAAAGAGGCTTATCAAAAGTGATAGAAATACAGAAAAATATGTTCTAATATGCAAAGCCAAATTCCATAGCTTTATGATGTAAATTTTATCTTCGCTTACTCTTTTTGAAACCGTAGGAATATAGTAAACAAAGCTGTAATTGGATATTGAAGCCAATATCATTACGATGGCCTGAACCGTAAATATTACGCCTACTTCTTTAAGACCATATTTACTAATAAGTATTGGAAATGTAATAAGTGCAAACACATACCCCAAACTATTAAATAAAAATAGCCATGAGAAATTTGTTGCAAACCGTAATATTGTCTTATTATTGAAAATAGTTCTTCAATTTGGAAATTAACCTTTTAATATATTAAGAAATTTAACTCTTTTATACTTTAAAAAATATATTAGTAGCTCCGGAATTCTCCAACCAATAATCTTTGGTGAATATAAGATAAAAAACAAAATTCGGTTCTTTTTTGGAAATTGAAGTTTTTTCTTATCAAACTGGGGTTTTATTTCGGTTAAGCAATTAATATAACATTGCTGAACAATTTTCCTTTCCTTTTCAGTTAATTTAGGCCGGTCAATCATAAGTACAATAAAAATATCCAACATTGCTCTAAAGTGATTCATGAAAATTAATTTAATTACTTCTTCCCTATCAAAAATATTGGGCATATATCTTTTTACATGATTAAGCTCAATAGAAAATGCTTTATTTAAATCAACAACTCGTTTTTTAGAAACTGTCCTTCTGGAAATTGAATTGTTCCTGGAGTGTATTTTTAATAGGCTATCTTTAATAAACCCTATCTTTTTTGAATTAAATAAAACTTCGAGAAAAAAAGGATTGTCCTGAGACCATATTTTTTCAGTAAACCTAATCTTTTTAATAGTTTCTGTTTTGAATAATTTTGCCGAAGACGTTGGGAAAACTTTATTATTATAAACGTTTTTAATAGTCTCAATGCCGGTCATTATACTTGTTATACCACTGTTTGTAAAGATTTTTATAATCTTTCCTTTTTTATCATATAAGGAATGTCCTATATTAATTACATCACAATCATTTATTAATATTTCATTTATACACGTTTGAACCATCTCGGTTTCAAATTCATCATCGGCATCCAAAAATGTTAAATAATTTCCTTTTGCTAATACTATCCCCTTGTTTCTTGCAGCACCTGGGGCACCACTAACAGAATTAATAAGTTGAATATGAGAATGTAACCTACATAATTTTTCAGCTATTATTTTAGAATTATCTGTAGAACCATCATTTACCAATATAATTTCTGTATTAGAGTATGATTGATTTAATACAGATTGTACAGCCCTGGGTAAACAAATTTCCTCATTATAAAAAGGAATAACAATACTTACCAAAGGAGATCCCATTCAATTTAAAATTTTAGAAGTTGAAAAACCAATTTTTGCTGTACTCTTAATAATATAGATACATTATTAGGGCTTTTCCATTGAGTAGAAGTTAAATTATCCGCACCAACTAAAATACATACAGCCGGTGTTTTATAATATTGTGAAAATGAATACACCGCAGCACTTTCCATTTCAACTAAGGCACAATTTTTAGATCTGTAGTAGTTAAGTATAGAAGGGGTTTCTCTAAAGGGGCAGTCTGTACTCCAAGTAACTTTCGGTTTTAGATTACATGTCTCCTTTATTTTTTTAAACCACTCTTTGTCATAACAATCAATCCCTTCATCTCTGAAGTAAAAAAATGAGGATCCTGAAGATGAATACACTTTCGAAACAATATAAGCATTATTCTGTTTCGCAGAATCAATTAGTATTCCTGCTGTTCCGATAAAAACAAATTGCTCAACACCAAGTGCCCTAAATTCTTCCAGAAGTGCTAACATTGCCGAAGCACCAGAACCAAATTCAGAACACAATAAAACTTTAGATTTATAAATATAATGAACTCCATTTAAACCTTTAACCCTTTTCGCAAACGGAGAAACTACTTTGGAAAATACATTCTTTTTTATAGAAATAATAGCCCTGGTTGGAAGTTCTTTAAAATTGTATACACCTCGTTTCCTTTTCCAGGACACAAGGTCTGAAGCTTTCAAAATTGAAGACTCATTATAAAATTCCGAATTTATATCCTTGAAAAATGACATAACCTAATAACTTATTTATGTAAAATTAGGTCAAAAATAATATACTTCCTTCCAGCGGTTAAATATTTGAACTATCAAAATAAAAAAGTAGAATAAATCTCCTTTTTTATTATTTACTCAAATACATCTTACGACGAGAATAAAGGTCGTAGAATTGATCGTCCTTCAAACTGTCTATAAATAAAATACTCTCTCCGGTACTTTTCATTTCCGGCCCAAGTTGCTTATTGACATTGGGAAATTTATTAAACGAAAAGACCGGCTGTTTGATCGCATATCCATTTAAACGGGGTTTAAAATTAAAATCACTTAATTTTTTCTCTCCTAACATTACTTTGGTTGCATAATTTACATAAGGTTCCTTATAGGCCTTGGAAATAAACGGAACCGTCCGGGATGCTCTTGGATTGGCCTCTATGATATAAACCATATCGTCCTTAATGGCAAATTGGATATTTATGAGCCCAACTGTCTTTAGGGCCATGGCGATCTTTAGGGTATGGTCTTTTATTTGTTGCATGACCAGGTCACCCAAATTGAAGGGTGGTAAGGTCGCATTACTGTCGCCTGAGTGGATACCACAGGGTTCAATATGCTCCATAATACCAATAATATAGATATTTTCGCCATCGCAGATGGCATCGGCTTCCGCTTCTATGGCCCCGTCTAAATAACGATCCAGTAATAGTTTGTTATTGGGTATTTTTCGAAGAAGGTCTACAACATGTTCTTCGAGTTCTTCCTTATTGATCACAATTTTCATTCCCTGTCCTCCCAAAACATACGAAGGGCGGATAAGAAGTGGGAAATCCAATCTGTCGGCCACTTCCAAAGCTTCTTCCGCGGTTTCGGCAATATCGAACTCGGGATATGGAATATTATTCTCTTTAAGCAGCTTGGAGAAATGACCGCGGTCTTCGGCGAGATCAAGCGATTCAAAACTTGTTCCAATGATCTTTATGCCGTATCGGTCCAATTTTTCAGATAATTTTAACGCGGTTTGCCCGCCCAACTGAACGATAACGCCTTCCGGTTTTTCATGTTTGATGATATCGTAAATATGTTCCCAGAACACTGGTTCGAAATAGAGTTTATCTGCCGTATCAAAATCGGTGGAAACCGTTTCCGGATTGCAATTTATCATAATGGTCTCGTAACCACATTCGGCAGCCGCCAAAACCCCGTGAACACAGCAATAATCAAATTCTATGCCCTGGCCTATTCGGTTTGGACCGGAACCAAGTACCACTATTTTTTTCTTATCAGACACCACGCTTTCGTTATCTGCATATCGTTTCCCATCGATAGTTTCAATATCTGCTTCGAACGTGGAATAGTAATAAGGCGTGTGTGCTTTGAATTCGGCCGCACAGGTATCGACGAGCTTGTAAACTCGATTTACCCCAAGTTCCTCACGCTTTTTATAGACCTGACTTTCGAGACAACCCAGCATATGAGCGATCTGCCGGTCTCCATATCCTTTTTGCTTGGCTTCAAGCAGTAAGTCCTTTTCGATCGAATCTATTGTAAATTGAGAGATCTCGTTTTCGAGGATATGCAATTCTTCATATTGCTTTAAGAACCACATATCGATCTTGGTGATCTCATGAATTCTACTCAAAGGTATTCCTATTTGAATCGCATCATAAATCACAAATACCCTATCCCAGCTGGCATTAGTAAGTTTATCTATAATCTGGTTATAATTTTTATATCCTTTACCATCGGCTCCTATTCCATTTCGTTTAATTTCAAGAGATTGTGTTGCTTTATGCAATGCCTCCTGGAAAGAACGTCCAATGCCCATCACTTCGCCTACCGATTTCATTTGTAATCCCAGGGTACGATCACTCCCTTCGAACTTATCAAAATTCCATCGTGGTATTTTCACAATGACATAATCCAGTGTAGGTTCGAATAAAGCAGAGGTTGATTTTGTAATTTGATTGTCCAATTCATCCAAATGGTACCCAATAGCCAATTTCGTAGCAATTTTAGCAATGGGATATCCCGATGCTTTACTTGCCAGGGCCGAAGAGCGCGATACACGTGGATTGATTTCGATAGCTATAATATCTTCTTTTTCATCCGGGCTTACAGCAAACTGTACATTACAACCCCCTGCAAAATCTCCAATACTACGCATCATATGAATAGCCATATCACGCATTCTTTGGAATGTTCTGTCACTTAAGGTCATAGCCGGTGCAACGGTTATAGAATCACCCGTATGAATACCCATAGGATCCATATTCTCGATAGTACAGATAATAACCACGTTATCATTGTTATCTCGCAGCAATTCCAGCTCGAATTCCTTCCAGCCTAAAAGCGCCTTATCGATCATAACCTCGTGAATGGGGGAAGTTTCCAGGCCACGCGTTAATAATTCGTCAAATTCTTCTTCGTGATGCACAAAGGAAGCCCCCGCTCCACCCAAAGTGAATGAGGCCCTAATAACCAACGGAAAACCAAATTCCTGCGCGATCTCTTTTCCTTCCAGATACGAAGTGGCCGTTGCCTGAGGTGCCATTGGAATTCCAATATCCAACATAAGCGTTCTGAACTTCTCCCGGTCTTCGGTAATATTAATAGCATCGATATCAACACCAATAATATCAACATTAAAGTCCTGCCAAATGCTTTTTTCATCGGCTTCAATACATAAATTCAATGCCGTTTGCCCGCCCATGGTTGGTAACACGGCATCAATTTGTGGATGCTCCTTTAGTATTTGAACTAAGGATTTGGTTGTAAGAGGGAGTAAATAGACATGATCGGCCATGGAAGGGTCGGTCATTATTGTTGCGGGATTAGAATTTATAAGAACGGTTTCAATTCCATCTTCCCTCAATGAACGCAATGCTTGAGTTCCGGAATAATCAAATTCACAAGCTTGTCCGATAATGATAGGCCCCGAACCAATTATTAATATGCTGTTAAGGTCTTTTCTCTTTGGCATTAGTAAAGGCTAAATTTAAATTTTTCAAAATTAATTATCAAAAGGATAAAAAAAAAGGCGTTACCTACAGTAACACCTTTAATATATTAACAATTGTTAATCATTATTTTTTATGACTCATTTCCGAAGACACAGATAATTTCTTTCTTCCCTTAGCTCTTCTACGCGCCAGGATCTTTCTTCCATTAACAGAAGCCATTCTTTCTCTAAAACCATGTTTGTTCTTTCTTTTTCGCTTTGATGGCTGAAACGTTCTTTTCATTATACCGTATCTTTAAAATCTTCTTAAAATTTCTCTTTTTATGAGCACTTTTCTCTTCTTAATAGCGCGGCGCAAATATACAAAGAGTTTTTACTTTGACAAACCTAATATTAAAAATAATTTTAATTGTTTTTACTACCTTTGTATTCTCAAAATCAAACTGAAAAAATGTACAATAAAAACATAAAACTATTTATCGCAATCATAATTTTTGCTTATGCCATCTATCAATTTTATGAGGGTTTTATTGGCAATGGAATCATGTTCATTCTTTTATCATCAATATTCATTTTCCTCTATTTTAAGAACGAATTTATTCTGCTTTCTTTTTTAAGGTTGAGAAAAGAAGATTTTGAAGGTGCAAAAAAATGGCTTAATAAGATAAAGAACCCAGGAAATGCCCTCACCAAAAAACAGCAGGGTTATTACAATTATTTAAATGGTATTATGGTTTCACAAACCAATATGAATGAAGCCGAAAAGTATTTTAAAAATGCTATTGCTTTAGGCTTATCCATGGATTACGACCTGGCCATGGCCAAATTGAATTTGGCGGGAATCGCATTTAGTAAACGACGTAGGCAGGAAGCCAATAAATTATTGGCAGAAGCTCAGAAATTGGATAAACGCAATATGTTGACAGACCAAATTAAGATGATGAAGCAACAAATGAAAAAAGCGCAGATCCCCAATCAACATTTTGGCGGCCATCGGCAACAAAGAAGACGCTAGTCAATACCAAACACACCCAATCGTTAGCGCTTAGGGCTGCAATGAATAGTACCCTTCTTTAGGAATATCAATCCAATATTTTCTTCTGCTTTTATTATTAAGATGTGGTTCCCTTAACCAGGGATTGTGCAATTTCAAAATCTTATAATTTATCCCAAATTGTTTGGAAAAGACTACGAAATCTGTAATGGCGGTATCCACATCAACCTTATAGGTAGGAATGGATTTATAAAGGTCTTTATGCCTAAAGTTATAGCCATATTTGGCCGGATTATTTAATATCTCCTTAAGGGCCACTATTCTAAAAACATATCGGCTGGTTTCTTCTCCTAAAAGCAGGTCATAATAATTGGTGCTGGACTGCTTATTTAATCGCTTTGAAATTCCTGCTTTCCCCGCATTATAGGATGCCGCTGCCAGGGTCCAGGATCCAAACTTCTCTTTGGCAGATAGTAAGTATTTGCAAGCAACTTCCGTTGCCTTTTCTAGATGATAGCGCTCGTCAACATTGTTATTAATTTCCAAACCATTCTCTCTTCCTGTGGCCTTCATAATTTGCCAGAACCCTCTGGCATTGGCCGGAGATACCGCGTTGGTTAATCCGCTTTCGATTACAGCGAGGTACTTAAAATCGTCAGGGACATTAAACTTAGCAAGTATCGGTTCAATAATAGGAAAGTATTTATTGGCACGTTTAAACATGAGCAAACCATTGGATTGCCAATACGTATTTACAAGCAATTCCCGATCCATGCGCTCCAGAATATCCGGATCATTCAAAGGTACGGCCTCTCCTGCAAAATCTAAATTTTCAGGAACATTTAAAGCATAAACATTATAATCGTTGATGATTTTCTTTTCTAAATTTTCGTCGCTTGGGGCATCTTGAACTGCAAAAATTAAAAGTCCAGACAAACTTAATAAGCCAACGAAAGCCAATATGTTTTTAATTGTTTTCATTTTCTAACAGTTTATTCGCATTAAAAGTAAAAAAAAACAACAACCTGCTAATTTTTAGGTTAAAATAAGTTTTGGAAGATTTTCATTGAACCACTTGTACTTATTGATAATCATGATATGCGATCCCCCTTTAACAATAATGCATTCCTTAATATTATGTATTGGAAAAATAGCATCTTTGTCACCGTGAATGTGTATTATGTTGACTAAGGCCTTATTTTGATTCCAATTTACCATGTTTTCAATGGCCCAGTCCAGATATTGCTTATCAATAACAGATAAGTATTTTTTATACAACTCAATTCGATTTAAAGCGGTTTCGCCAAAGGCATATTTCGCTAAAGCTTCTGCACTAGTCAATAACTTCGTTGGAATTAATTTATAGGCCTTGGTTTTTTTAGCGATCTTCATTCGATTGGGAAATTCGTGTTTGGTCTTTACACTCGAAACAATAATTAATTTCTTAAGATTAAGATATTTACTCATTTCCTGAACAATTATTCCACCGAAAGAAACTCCAAGTAAAACACTTTTATCATGTTTTACCAGTTTAGCCATTCGTTGTGCATATTCTTCTATTCTTTCTTTTGAATTGGGTGTAAGCCACTCTAACCAATGTATTTCAAATTTATCTTCAGGCAACGTTAAATGTTCAAAAATGATTGGATTAGCCGCCATACCAGGCATCAGATAAACATGTATGATCTCTTGATTCATAAATGATTAAGGTTCAATAATATATGGTTAATTATTATTTTTTTTGTAAATTTGCACTACAAAGCTATATAAAATAGCGCTCCTCCCGCTGATTAAAATAAACAAATTATGATTGATGCAGCTGAACTAATTGATAATGCCTTTTTACGCCAATACGAACTAAAGGTTGATGACGATCTTGCAAAAATTGAATATTCCCTTCAGGACAGAAAAATATTTTTAACCAAGCTCATTGTTCCGGATACGATTAATAATGACGTCTTTATCGAAGATTTCTTAAAACTGGTCATGGAAGACATTAAAGAACGGAATATTAGTGTAGTTCCTACAAGTCCTCCTATTGCGAAGTTTATTAGAAAAAACAGACGGTATAAAAGAATGCTTCCCGTAGGGGTAAGAATATAATTCAGGACCTTTATAGAATTGAACTTTGCTTATTTTTAGAACGCATATTCATTAATAAAGTCAAATCTTACCATACCTTCCTCATCAATTTTATTAAGTCCTATTTCATGCAAGGTGTTTACCAACTCGGGATTCCACGGCGTTCTAACTTTAACGTAATTTTCGGTAAATCCATGAATATAGCCCTCTTTATTTTCACTTTCAAATAGTACGGTTCTTGTGCTTCCCATTTGGCTTTCATAAAATGCTCTTCGCTTTTTAACCGATAAGCCCCGTAACATTTTACTGCGCTTTGTTCTTATATGTTTTGGAACAATACCTTCCATCATTGCTGCAGGTGTATTATCTCTTTCAGAATAGGTAAATACGTGGAGATATGAAATATCGAGCGTGTTTAAAAAGTTATAGGTTTCTAAAAAGTGGGCATCCGTCTCTCCGGGAAACCCAACAATAACATCCACCCCAATACAGGCATGAGGCATTAAGTCTTTAATTTTATTAACGCGGTCGGCATATAATTCCTTTAAATAACGACGTCGCATTAATTTTAAAAGGGTATTACTCCCACTTTGCAGCGGCATATGAAAATGAGGTACAAAAGTTCTGCTTTGGGCAACAAATTCGATAGTTTCATTTTTTAGTAAATTGGGTTCGATCGAGGATATGCGTAATCGTTTAACACCTTCATCCTCGTCCAGAGCCTGAACCAATTCGAAGAAGGTGTGTTCATGGCTTTTATTCCCAAATTCACCTTTTCCATAATCTCCAATATTTACACCGGTAAGAACGATCTCCTTAATGTTCTGTTCAGAGATTTCCCTGGCATTCTTTAATACATTTTCCAAATTATCACTGCGTGAAATACCACGAGCCAACGGAATTGTACAAAATGTGCATTTATAATCGCAACCGTCCTGTACCTTTAAAAACGCCCGTGTTCGATCGCCAATGGAGTAACTGCCAACATAAAAATCGGCTTCCTCTATTTCGCATGAGTGTACCCGGGCAGCTCCCCGGCTACGATCGGGGTTCTCTAATAAATCATTAATATAACTTGTAATATTAAATTTTTCGGTTGCACCCAACACCAAATCTACCCCATCGACGTCCGCCAATTCCTGAGGCTTCAATTGCGCATAACATCCAACAGCAATAATAAATGCATTAGGATTTGATCTCAAGGCTTGTTTTACAATGGTTTTGAAACGTTTATCGGCATTTTCGGTAACCGAGCAAGTATTAATAACAAAAATATCGGCCTTCTGCGAAAAATCGACACGATCAAAACCCTCATTGACAAAGCCTCTCGCAATTGTTGAGGTTTCCGAAAAATTAAGCTTACAACCTAAGGTATAAAATGCGACTTTTTTTCTAGCGTTCATTCTTGTATTTTTACAAGCGCACAAATTTACAACTAATATATTATATGATAAAACCTGTTTCAAAGCATTTAATCAGAATATTGAACTATCTCTCAATTAGTTGTGTGGTTTTAGCTTTGACTTCCTGCGGAGGAGATACAGATTCTAATAAAGAGGATCTAGTCTTTAGATATAACGAACATGCCAATATAAATACTCTGGACCCGGCATTTTCAAGGACTTTACAAGATACCTGGGTTGCCAATCAATTATTTAATGGCCTGGTGCAAATGGATAGCAATTTGAATATTATTCCATCTATTGCTAAAAACTGGACTGTTTCTGAAGATGGTTTAACCTACTCCTTTGCATTACGGGACGACGTTTATTTTCACAAGCACAAATTGTTTGGAAAAGATTCTACGCGACTGGTCGTTGCCGGAGATTTCGAATACAGTTTAAACCGTTTAAGAGACAGCAAGGTCGCTGCACCGGGAAGTTGGGTTTTAAATAAGGTAGATGACTTTGAAGCCACGAACGATACGATCTTTGAAATTACGTTAAAGCAGCAGTTCCCTGCGTTTATTGGGCTATTATCGATGAAATATTGTTCGGTGGTCCCTAAAGAGATTGTAGAACATTTTGGCAGTGATTTTCGTTCGAACCCCATAGGTACAGGGCCATTTAAATTTAAGCGCTGGGAAGAAAATATTAAGCTGGTGTTTAGAAAGAATCACCATTATTTTGAGAAGGATGATAACGACAATCAACTCCCCTACCTTGAAGCTATTGCCATTACCTTCCTACCCGATAAGCAAAGTGAATTTTTGCAATTTGCCCAGGGAAATATAGATTTTTTAAACAGCCTGGATGCATCCTATAAAGATGAACTTTTAACTGCCAACGGACAACTTCGTGATACATATGATGAGACCGTAAATATGATTCGTGGGCCTTATTTAAATACTGAGTATTTAGGGTTTTATTTAGACTCCAAAACCCCGGAAATACAATCGGAATTGATAAGGAAAGCCATAAACTATGGTTTTGATAGAAAGAGTATGATGATCTATTTACGCAATGGAATTGGCAATCCGGCAAATGGTGGTTTTATTCCAAAAGGACTTTCCGGGTATGATGAATCTATTGGTTTTACTTATCAACCGGAAAAAGCTAAACAATTAATAGAACAGTTTAAAAAGGAAAGCGGCATATCTCACCCCGAAATCACATTAACTACAACTAGTAATTACTTAAGTTTTTGTGAATTTATACAGCGTGAACTTGAAAAAATAGGATTAACAATTAATGTGGATGTCATGCCCGAAGCTACCTTAAGAACCGCCAGATCGAATGGGAAAGTAGATATGTTTAGAAGCTCCTGGATTGCTGATTACTTGGATGCCGAAAATTATTTATCGATATTTTACAGCAAGAATTTTGCTCCCAATGGATCCAATTACTTTCACTATAAAAGCACATTATTTGACAGTTTATATAATAAGGCTTTTACGGTGATTGACATTGAAGAAAGAAAATATTTATATACAACTATGGATTCTCTGGCTATGCAAAAAGCACTTATGGTTCCTTTGTACTATGATGAAGTCGTTCGTTTCACCAGAAAAGGTGTGAAAGGTCTGGGCATAAACCCGATTAATTTGTTGGATTTGAGGCGGGTAAGGAAAGAATAGGAATAAGAATGGTTTAAATCCTTTCCTGTATTCAATTGAAAATAATTAATCTCTTCTGTATTGTTTTGTTTCATCGAAGACATGCTCAAGGATAGCCTTATCGGTTTCGGTGAGTTCAACATTGGCTCTGGACATCACAATTTTAGCCACTTCAAGTGCCTTATTGGTGAAAAAGGTTGTAAAACCACTTTTCCCGCCCCAACTAAAACTGGGTACAAAATTGCGTGGAAATCCACTGCCAAAAATATTAACGCTCACACCAACTACCGTACCGGTATTAAACATGGTATTTATTCCGCATTTGCTATGGTCTCCCATCATGAGTCCACAAAACGTCAAGCCTGTACGTGCAAATCCCTCGGCCTGATAATCCCATAAACGTACTTCGGAATAATTGTTTTTAAGGTTGGAATTATTGGTGTCGGCACCAAGATTGCACCATTCACCAATAACCGAGTTTCCTAAATATCCTTCATGAGATTTATTAGAATACCCAAAAATTACCGAATTGTTAATTTCACCGCCCACTTTACTATGAGGCCCTAATGTTGTCGGGCCATAAATTTTAGCTCCCATCTTAACTATCGCATTTTCGCATACAGCCAGCGGCCCCCGAATAATGCTGCCCTCCATTATTAGAGCATTTTTACCAATATAAATGGGACCGGAATCGGCATTTAGTGTAACGAATTCCAGCGTTACTCCTTCTTCAATAAAAATATGTTCGGCATTAATTACATTATTGCTCGCCGGAATGGGTTGTGATTTTCTATTTTTAGTCACTAACTCAAAATCATCGAGGATGGCTTCGCCATTTTTAGAAAATATGTCCCAGGTATATTCTATTTTTAAAACATCATCCTTAAATTCGATGGCTTCGTATGTGTCGAAATCGACCTCCTCTTGTGTGTCTTTTGAAAAAAAAGCAATTACATCTTCGTCCTTAAAAATGGCCTGATTCTCCTGCAGTCCTTTAATTTGTTCTACCAATACCTGGTTGGGACAGTAGGAAGCATTAATCATAATATTATTGTCCATCTCCACCATTGGATATTTATCGGACAAATAATCTTCGGTGATCGTCGTTGTGGTAGATTCCAAAACCTTTTCCCATTTTTCTCTTATCGATAAAATACCAACTCTTATATCGGCCACGGGTCGGGTGAACGTAAACGGAAGCAAGTTCTTTCTTGAAGGACCGTCAAAAAGAATATAATTCATGTTCGTAATAGCTTTGTGTAAATATAATTATTTACGCCATTTTGGAGATACCAATTTCACATTTTGTTTATAATGTAAAATTTGAATTTAAGGCATAAAAAAGCCTTTCCAATTAGAAAAGGCCTAAGTAAAATATATTTTTCTACGAAATTATTTTTTAAATTTCGAGTACTTGCTTTTAAATTTATCAATTCTACCAGCGGTATCTACCAATTTAGATTTACCGGTATAGTACGGATGAGACGTTCTCGAAATTTCCATTTTTATTAATGGATACTGAACACCATCCACGTCAATGGTCTCACTTGAATTTGCAGTCGATTTGGCCAAAAACACGTCATTATTGGACATATCCTTAAAAGCTACCAATCTATAATTTTCCGGATGTATACCTTTTTTCATCACCTATTCTTTTAAATCGTTTCTTTTTTTCGAGCTGCAAATTTAAGTAATTTTCGTAATATAACAATTATTTTATTCGAATTTATTTTAAGATGGTTTCAAGAAATAAGATTCTCGAATTCGCGGGAATAGAATGTAACGATTTAGTATATTTGTTTACTAACTAACAATAACTCAACAAAACCAATACTTTATGGAAACACAAAAAATTACACCCAGTAAATTTGGAATGAATTATGGTCTCTATCTTGGCGGCTTAATGGTTATTATTTCAATTTTAATGTATGCAACAGATATGGCTTTAGAAGGAACGCAATGGCCCGTTTATCTGTATTATGTTGCATTTCCGGTAATTATTTTATTCGCTATCAGTAAGTATAAAAAATTAAATGCCAACGCGTTGAGTTTAGGGGAAGCATTGAAATTAGGGTTAATAATCGCGGTAATAAGTGCATTGGTTTATGTTGTTTACATTTTTATTTTTAATTACCTAATCGATACTGAATTTAATAACAAAATGATCGAAGCTGCCGAAACTAAAATTGCAGAATCGGAACTCCCCGTCGAAACCAAAGAAGCGCAGCTTAAAATGGTAAAAATGTTCTCCAGCCCATCTGTTGGCAGTTTAGCATGGATAGCTTTAAGTATGATATTCGGTTTGGTATATTCTTTAATTGGAGGATTGGTAATGAAAAGGGAAGCTTCTAATGATTAATTAAATTCTTTATTTTTGATAAGGAATTAAGTCATTTATTACATGAATATATCTGTAGTTATACCACTACTTAATGAAGAAGAGTCATTAAAAGAACTTCATGATTGGATTGCGAAGGTTATGCAATCCAATCATTTTTCCTACGAGATCATTTTTATTGATGATGGCAGTATGGATAGTTCCTGGCAAGCCATAAATGATTTGGTGAAAAAAGACCGGAATGTTAAAGGGATTCGATTTTCTAAAAACTATGGGAAGTCGCAAGCCTTACATATTGGATTTAAAAAAGCTAAAGGAGATGTGGTCATTACAATGGATGCCGATTTACAGGATAATCCCGATGAAATTCCGGGCATGTTCAAAATGATAACTTCCGAAAATTACGATTTGGTTTCAGGATGGAAAAAGAAACGTTTCGATTCCATTATAGGCAAAAATTTACCATCGAAACTATTTAATTGGGCAGCACGTAAAACATCCGGGCTTAAATTACACGATTTTAATTGTGGAATAAAAGCATTTAAAAATGACGTAATAAAAAATATAGATGTTAATGGTGAAATGCATCGCTATATTCCGCTTTTGGTAAAAAACGCTGGGTTTATTAATATTGGTGAAAAAGTCGTGCGGCATCAAGCCAGAAAATATGGAAAAACAAAATTTGGTATGGAACGATTTATAAACGGATTTTTGGACCTCATTACAATTTGGTTTATCTCTCGATTTGGGAAAAGACCCATGCATTTCTTCGGTGCATTGGGTGCTCTAATGCTTGTCATTGGTTTTGCTTTTGCCATCTATCTGGGCATCGATAAGATTATTATAAATCCTGGAGGGCGATTAATTACTCAAAGACCACAATTTTATATTTCCTTGGTTACAATGATAATTGGAAGCCAATTCTTTGTTGCCGGTTTCCTCGGTGAAATTATTCTTAGGTCCAGGCAAGACAAGAAACGTTATTCCATCAAAGAAGAATTGAATTTATAGTTGTCCCCTCAAATTAACGCCTTATTGTTTATTAACAACTCCCGAATTTCTTACTTTTGTGAGATACAATTTTGAATATGAATACTATCGAACCTGAATTATTACCAAGAGTCAATGCATGGTTAACCCCTGCATTTGATGATGAAACTCAAAACGGGATTAAAGAATTAATTTCCTCCAATCCCAAAGAATTACAGGAAAGTTTCTATAAGGATCTGGAATTTGGCACCGGGGGGATGCGTGGTATTATGGGCATTGGCACTAATAGAATGAATAAATACACATTAGGCAAGAACACCCAGGGCCTGAGTAATTATTTAAAGAAGTCCTTCCCCGAAGAGGCACTAAAAGTAGCTATTGCGTATGATTGCCGACATAATAGCAAGTCTTTCGCCAAGATCGTTGCAGATGTGTTTTCGGCAAATAATATCGAAGTTAATCTATTTGAAGATCTGCGGCCTACTCCCGAATTATCATTTACGTTAAAACATCTTAAATGCCATTGCGGTATTGTTCTAACGGCATCACATAATCCTCCGGAATATAACGGCTATAAGGTGTATTGGCAAGATGGTGGCCAATTGGTCCCTCCCCAGGATAATGAGGTCATTCAGGAAATAAACCGTTTGGATTATTCCGAAATTAATTTTGAGGCCAACGAAGAACTTATAAATTACATTGGAAAAGATTTAGATGAGGTCTTTATAAATGCGGCCATAAAAAATGGAAGTTTTAACACTTCGGAAGAGGCCAAGCACAACTTGAAGATCGTATTTACGTCACTACACGGTACATCTATAACCACGATCCCCGAAACCTTGAAACGGGCAGGCTATACCAATGTCCATATTGTAAAGGAACAGGAAGTCCCTAATGGTGATTTCCCAACCGTTGAATCTCCTAACCCGGAAGAACCGGCCGCTTTAAAAATGGCGCTGGAATTGGCTCAAAAGATTGGCGGTGATATTGTTATTGGCACAGATCCGGACTGCGACCGTTTAGGCGTTGCTGTTCGTAATTTTAATAATGACCTCGTCTTACTTAATGGGAATCAAGCCATGCTAATGATGACGGATTTCCTGTTAAAGCAATGGCAGGATCAAGGCAAAATTAAGGGTCAGGAATTTATTGCCTCTACTATAGTTTCTACACCCATGATGCTTGAATTAGCATCGGCGTA
>PVMK01169329.1_pt1 | contig 20866 bp, 19 predicted proteins | sample 1853481 | NCBI WGS metagenome assembly PVMK01 (sample SAMN08533507, study PRJNA380276) | Marine sediment metagenome, whole genome shotgun sequencing project.
CGGAGGGTCTGCCCAAATCCTACGTTCGTTATCTAACCAACAGTTTGCGCCAGACATTCGATCTGCCGGGCGTGCCGATCCGCTTCAATCTTCATCAACCGCGACCCTTGCGCTTTGCGAAGGGGTTTTCGCCTTTGCGAAGATTGAAGCGGATCGGCACGCCCGGCAGATCGAATGTCTGGCGCAAACTGTTGGTTAGATAACGAACGTAGGATTTGGGCAGACCCTCCGGCCGCGAGCAAAATGCGACGAAGGTAGGGGGCCGTGCGGACGGCTGTGTCATGTAGCGGAGCTTGACGCTCCGCCCCGCAACGGCGGGAGGTGAATGCCGCGCCAGCGCCTCCTGGAGCCAGCGGTTGAGGCTCGCCGTCGGCACACGGCGATTCCAGACATCATAGGCCTCTAGCACCGCCTCCATCAGCCGGTTGATCCCGCGACCGCTCAACGCCGAAATGTTCACCAAGGCCACGCCGGGCACTTGCGACAGACGCTCCGCCAAGGTTGCACGCAGCTCTTTCAGGGTCTTCTGCTTATCTTCGGCCAAATCCCATTTGTTGATGGCGATGACGAGCGCCCGCCCTTCCTGCGTGACAAGATCTCCAATCGTCAGGTCCTGATGCTCGATGAGCCGTTCCGCATCGATCAGCAGCACAACCACTTCGGCAAAGCGGATTGCGCGGATTGCGTCGCTAGCGCCGAGCTTTTCTGCCAGCTCCGACACTTTCGCTTTGCGCCGCAAGCCTGCCGTATCGTAGAGGCGCACGCGACGGCCCGACCACTCTAGATCGCTGGGCACCGCATCCCGCGTTAGCCCTGGCTCGGGCCCGGTAATCATGCGCTCCTCGCCGAGCAGCGCGTTGACGAGCGTCGACTTGCCTGCGTTGGGCCGTCCTACAATGGCAACGCGAATCGGACGATCGATGGCGAGTTCCGCGTTCGCTTTGGATGCCTCCGCGTCATCCTCATCCCTCGCGCCCGCGGCCAGACCAAGCGCTGACATCATTTCAGAAACGAGTTCGCCCAGCCCTTCGCCATGCTCGGCCGAAATCGCGACAGGGTCACCAAAGCCCAATTCGAACGCAGCGTAGAACCCTTCCTCGCCGGCGCGGCCTTCGCATTTGTTAGCCACGACGATAATCGGACGCCCCGATGCCCGCACCATGCGACCAAAGACATGATCAGCCGGCGTCACGCCCTCGCGCGCGTCGATCACGAACAGCACGAGATCGGCTTCCCTCAGCGCCACCTCGCTTTGCTGACGCATGCGCTGCGCGATCGAGCCGCGCTTGGCCTCTTCGAGACCGGCTGTATCAACCAACAGAACCGGGTGGTCGAGCAGCAGGGCCTCGCCCTCGCGCCGGTCGCGCGTCAACCCCGGCATATCGGAGACGAGCGCGGTACGCTTCCCAGTGAGGCGGTTGAACAGCGTCGACTTACCGACGTTGGGCCGGCCGACAATGGCGACTACTTGCTTTGATGGCATTGGAATTCGTCCTGGCTTGAGGGCCGCTTATGCCTCAAACTGGTGGACGAAGGAAAGCCCGGCGCATCGACGCGCCAATCCCCGGGCCTCAGAATGCTCAATTCAGCGCGATCAGCTTGGCTTCGTCGGTAAGCACATACATCCGCCCCTGCGCGACCACCGGCGCGATATAGACGGGATCGCCGAGATCCTTCTCCACTACGACGCGCCCCGTGATCGCCTCCACGCCCACGAGCTTACCGCTTGCTGAAGCAAGCCACAGCGTCCCGCCAGCCAACGTCGGGCCGGACCAGGAACCGCCGCCCGGCAGATTCACCGTCCACTGCACCTTGCCGGCCGTGCGCGAGATGGCCATCAGCTGTCCCGCCGTATCGACGACGAATACGCTATCACCGGCCACCCAGGGCGCTTGCGTGCCGGGCACATTGAGCGACCAAAGACGTTCGCCTGTCGCGCTTTGCGTCGCCACCATGCGACCCGCATGACCAACGGCATAGACAGTTCCTTGAAAGATCGCCGGGCGCGCGGTGTCACTCATAGAGCTGATCTGCGATGTCGTGCGCGTGCGCGTCAGGCTCTCCGACCATACCGCGGTACCATCGGCGACCTTCAACGCGACGAGTTCCCCGGACGGATAGGGTACGACCACGATCTCGCCTTCGACGGCGGGACTGGCATTGGTCAGCAAGCTTGCCTGCTGGGGCAATCCGCGCACCGACCATAATTCGCCGCCATCGGCGCCTGCGAGGCAATAGAACCGGCCGTCAAGTGTAACGACAAACACACGGCCGCCGGCCGCCGTGGGTGAGGCGCGCACGGGAGCACCTAACATCTTCTCCCAAAGTTTCTTGCCCGTTTGAGGATCCATCGCGACGACGTTGCCATAACCAGTCGCCGCGTAAAGGCGCCCGGAATCGGCTGCAAGGCCGCCGCCATATCCGCCCCCATCGCCGCCACTAAATAGCGACATCGACCAGATGCTGGTCTGGGCATTTTCTCTGTCGGGCTTGAGTGAGACGCGCCACTTGGCCGATCCGCCCGAAGTGGCAAAGGCGCTTAAGTTGGCCTCCGCATCGAGCGTATAAATGTTGCCCCTATAGACGATGGGGCTGGCCGTCACGCGGCCTGCACTGCTCGATCCCTCGCCGGCGTCAGCCGACCAAACTTCTTTTGCCGCGCCATTGAAAGCCAGATGGCCTGGCGCATTGTTTGGGTCGCCGCCGGGCTGGGCCCAATCCTCGTTCACGCGCTGTGGCGGCAACGTGATCGGTTTGCTCGCGTCGGCGAGGTCGCCAGGCAGCTTGTTGCCCTGAGCCGGCATCACGGAGATGCGCCGGCCGGGCAAAGGCACCTGCGTTTCCGCAAAGGGATTGAGATCGCCCAGTTTGGGTAAGCTATCAAGGGTATCGGAACAGCCTGAGAGCGGTGTGAGCGCAAGAAGCCCCACCACTGCAAATCCCGCCGGCCGAATCCTCCCCGTCATGCCCGCTACCCTATTCCTTCTTCTCGCTCGCTGCGGCTGCATCTCCACTTGGAGCGGGTGTCGCGTTCGCGCTTGCCGCCTCCTTTGGCGTCTCCGGCCCGCTTGCGGCCGCTTGCTTGGCAAGCTTGGCGGCAACGATCTGTCCCATCACGACCTGCGCACGTTCGATAACGCCCTGCGGCGTATTTCGATCGGCGAGCAACGGTTCGAGGATCTTGCGCGCCTCGTCGGGCTTGCCCGCCTTGAATGCCGCCAGTCCCAACAGCTCACGCGCGTTGTAGCGCCACGGGCTAATATCAGCAGAAAGATCGTTGAGCCGATTCTGCATCTCCGTCCAGTCTGCGTCTGCGAGCCGCAACGAGGCCGCCTGCAAGGCGCCGAATCCGCTCAACAGGGTATCGGCATCGCTATTCTTGGCGAGCGCATCGTAAGCGGCGAGTGCCTCGGCTTTTTTTCCCTGCTCGTTGAGCAGACCGGCGAGTTGTAGCTGCGCCAAAGCCCCATATCCAACCGGGCCTTCCTTTGTGAGCGTTTCGAAGGCCTTCGTCGCCTCCTCCTTCTTGCCGTCCGACTTCAAGGTCATCGCGGCCGCGTATTGCGCGCCGGCGGCTTCTGCCGCATCGAGCCGGACCTTTTCAAGATATTTGTAACCGAGGACGATGATGACAATCAGCGCGGCAGCGGCAATGACATAGTTGCCATACTGCTTCCACAGCTTCTCCATCCGCTCTCGTCGCAGCTCTTCTTCGACCTCTCGGAATAGGTTGTCGTTGTTGTCGACCATTCTGGACTCAGCCCTTCAGCTTCTTGCGTTGTATTCTTTGTGAGATGGCCCTGAGGGGGCTCTCAGTGATGGCGCATAGATAGCCGAGAGCTTCCTTTACGCAAACCATTGATCGGCCATGCCTATCACGGCTCGCCCAAACTTGCCTCGCGATGCTTAGCTGCTCGTCGTTTTCGGCTTTTTCGTGGCCTTCAGGTCGGCCGCCCTCGTGCGCCCGGCGGAGGGGCCTGAGCCGGCCTTCATGGAGTAGGTGTGCTCTGGGGCCGGGAAAGTGCCAGCCCGCACCTCCTCCGAGTAGGTGCGGATGGCTCCATCGATCATCTCGCCAATGCGGCCAAACTTCTTGACGAACCGTGGCACGCGGGGGCTGAGACCCAACATGTCCTCCATCACGAGGATCTGGCCATCGCACGACGGAGAGGCACCAATCCCGATGGTCGGTATCTCAATTGCCGCGGTGATCCGCGCGGCAAGCGGCTCAGTTATCGCTTCCAGCACGACCGCGAAGGCGCCCGACTCGGAAACCTGCCGGGCGTCCTCTTCGATCGCCGCCCACTGCTCAGGATTGCGCCCTTGCGCCTTGAAGCCACCGATCACGTTCACCGACTGCGGCGTCAGCCCGACATGGGACATGACGGGAATGCCGCGATCGACGAGATAGCGGATTGTCTCCGCCATACGCCGGCCACCCTCGATCTTCACCGCCCCGCAATCCGTTTCCTTCATGACGCGTGCACAATTGCGAAACGCCACTGACGGACTCTCCTCATAGGAGCCGAATGGCATGTCGACGACAACGAGCGCGCGTTTGGCTCCGCGCACCACAGCGCGACCGTGCATGATCATCAGCTCCAACGGAACCGGCACGGTCGTCTCGTAACCGTGCATCACCATGCCAAGGCTGTCGCCGACAAGGAGGAAGTCGCAATACTTGTCCGCAATCGCTGCAGTGTGTGAGTGATACGACGTAAGCGCCACGATTCCGCCGCGACCTTTAAGGGCGGTGATGTCGGGCGCCATGACGCGTTTCTGGGTGCCGTGCAAAGACATGCGCGTCCTTATACTCGAATAATCCGATCGTGTCCGGGCGCACCCTAGTTAGCAACAAAAAGAATGGCTAGGCCGCCACCGGTGGCCGGGCGCGAATGCCGCAACTGGCGCATGCAACGCCTCACCCCGCTAAGACACGTTTTGTTTGATTAACGAGAGGCTTAGCATTCGCTGCCGTCACGAGAGGGGTGAAACCCCTATCAGATACACGTGAGCCCAGAACAAAAACACGATGTAGAGCGCGGTCCCGCCAGCGATGACGATAACGTCGTTGATCGCAGGACCGGTCTTGGTTCCAAGCGGCCCGAGCGACCCTCGCTTCTTGAGCGATATGCGGTCATAGACTGCGAACGCAAGGAAGCTTCCAAACAGAATGAGTGATCCCAAATCGCCATTAGCAATAAGATGCGCTAGCGCCCAAATCTTGATCGCAACCAGCATAGGGTGGCGCAGCATCGTGTGGATGCGTGAAGGCACATAGGCTGCAACGAGCGCGATCATGGCCGGCAGCATGAACGCGACGGCGAGATGACGGCACCATACGGGCGGATTCCAAAGCTGAGGGTTCTTTCCTGGGTGCAGTTGAAGCTTGTGAAAACCAAAAACAATGATCACGAAACCGATCAGAGAAACAATCGTGAAGAACGCTTTGTAGCCGGTGTCACCAAACCGCGCGACGAGGCCATTGCGTAACTCGACGTTGCTCGGCACGAGATGGATCGACAAGAAAACGACCAAACCGATTACCAAAAGAAGCATTGCATGCCCTCCCAATTAATAAATGCTCCAACCTCACACATCTCTGCCACGCTCCGGCCATCACATTAGGCTTTATTTGATTCGAGGTGCAAACGCTGCCAGCCATCTTGGTGTCCATATGAAGAAGGTACGCGGCAACGCGCAATGAGAAGGTTGTATCATGCGTGCCCCTGCTGTCCGCGGTCGTGATGCGTCCGTTGCGTTACCTACCGTTACCGCTCCGTTTCCGCGTCAGGATCTGTCTCTATACAGTTCAGAGTCGATGCCTTTGCGTCGCGATCTGTCTTCGCGTGTGCTCTCAGAATCTGTGATGAGTGGCGTTGCCCACCCACATCCCGTAACGAGCCGGAACTCCGCTACGATGGCAGCGCAAGCCAACCCGAACTTACACGAACCGATACAGTCGGAAAGGGATCTGGCTGCCGAAATAGCCCGCGTCATGCATCAGCGTCCCTTAATGAACCGCTTGGCACGTGTTGAATCCGCCTACGCAGGCGTCCCGCCAGACAAGGGGCCGCCGCAGCCGCGAGAGCACAGCTCACCGCCAGTCCTTCGGCAGCCGCCGATGCCATCGAAACCTGTTGGCACCACGTCATCACAAACGCAAGCCGCACATGGCGCGACGATCGAGCGCCAACCCCTAAGGGAACGAACCACGCCGCCGCGATCAGCCGATTGGCTCGGTAAAGCCCGGCGCGAGCGCAATCGCGCACGCCTCATGAATGCGTTCGCGTGGTTGTCGACGGTGGCCATTGGCGGCACGATCATCGCCTCGACCATCGTGGCGCTTCAAGCCTAGAGCAAGATCGTTCTTGATGGAATCGCTCGCCAAGCCCGAGAGGTTTCCAACAGATAAGTGAATCAGGCTCTAGAGCGGCACGCGCGATTGTCTTTCAGGGAAGAAACCCCTTATCGAGGTTCAACGCTTGGCGCTCTAGCCTTTGCCCTTTTGCGTTGAGCCGCGTCGCCGTCCAGGCCACGTGCGTTCCCGCGTCCATGGATGTGCGTGAGCGCAACGAAATCGTCACTGCCTCACCCCCACGGACCTTCAACGGCGTCAGCAGCGGAAAATAGAGTTGCTCCCAATGCGTTCGCGGCGCATCAGGCGCGGTCGATAGCGTGATACCGGGCACCAGCTCTGCAGCCCACCACGTGGCAAATCCGAAAATCGTTGTTGTGCGCGACAAGCGCCAGATGACCTCGCCTTTACGCGCCGACCGGTTCTGCTTGGTGAAGTCGATGGCATCCCACACCTTGGCGCTTGCGCCATCATCAAGCAGCTCTTTAGACGCCAGGGTGCGCACGTAAATGTTGTTGAAGCTCATCGTCATCGCGGGCGAGAGATCGAGATCGAACCCGACGTCCTCCCAGGCACACAACTCGCCGTGGATACGATCGCTGATAACCGGCGCCACGAATTGCTCCAAACGGCCGGGGATGATCACGCCGCCCGGATTCAGAAAACGCCGGCGTGCATCGTTCAGCGTCTCGATAGCATTCTCTTCGAAGGGATAATTCCCAAGCGTTTCAGACACGACGACGTCGACCCGCGGTGGATCTTCCATTTCAGTCGAGTGGCAGGGGAACAGATGGCAGTTGGACGCGCGGTTTGCCTTCAACACTTTCTCGGCTACGCCAGCGACTTCGGCCGCCTCATATAAAAAGACCTCGCGCGCACCGAGACGCGCTGCAATGAGAGCCAAAATCCCCGTGCCAGCGCCAATATCCGCAACCGTCGTCTCACCCTTGCGAATGACCGATTTCAGCGCATGCGCGAACGCCTCGTTGCGCACGCGGTCGGCAATCAAGGTGCGATGATATTCAATGCGCATTCGTCTAAAGCGCCAGGTTTGGGCCACGTAGCTGGTAGAGCACCAGGCCGGCGGCCACCGCCAGATTGAGCGAGTCGAGCTGCCCCGCCATTGGGATCTTGATCAGCTGCGTGCCCGTTCTCGCTAACTCGTCTGACAATCCCGGACCCTCGCTGCCCATCAGCAACAACACCGGTCCACCAGGCTGTACCTTGCGGAAGTCCTCCTGGCCGTCGAGGTGCGTGCCGATGATCTCGCCTTTCCAAGCGGCGCGCCAACTGAGAAACGCCTCACGCGTCATCTTCACAAGAGGCACAGCGAATACCGAGCCCATCGTTGCGCGCACACACTCGCGCGCATAAGGATCGCAGCAATGACCGATCAAGATCACGCCAGACGCGCCGACCGCATCGACGGTGCGAATGATCGTGCCGAGGTTGCCAGAATCGCGCACCTCTTCCAATACCAACCATAGTTCTGCAGACACTGCTTTGGCCGCATCCTGCGCCGCGCGCCAGCGCTGGCGAAACACCGCTAGCATGTTTTGCGGATTGTCTTTCGATGCGAGTTTCCCTAGCACCGCCTCATTCACTTCAAGGCATTCAGCGCCAGTGCCTAGCGCCCAATCGACGAGACCGCGGGCCACTCCGCTTGGGGCCGTCCCCGCTTGAAAGACCAGTGTCTCTGGTGCGAAGCCGTGCTCGCGCGCGGTAATGAGGATCGATGCGCCTTCGGCAACGAACAGCCCCGTCTCCTTGCGGACCTTGCGCATCTCCAGCGCGCGGATCGCCTTCACCTTCTCATTTTGCAGGCTGGTGATCGGCTTCGCCGCCGATGCCGGCTCATGGGCGCGCTGCGTCATCGCACATCCACCTGGTAAAAAGCGATGTCGGGACCGCACGCTCACCTTTGTCTTCACGAATGGCAAGCTCGCCCGACTCGAAGCTGCCGCCTCGCGCGCCCAGCACCTCGCGCACAAGCTGATCGAAGGCCAGCGTCGACGCACGAATAGCATAGACCGTCAGGACCAATGCTGCTTGCGCGGGCGCGAGCAGATTTGCACAATCGGTCATCAAAGACGGCAAGCTCGTGAACAGGTCCCAAATCTCCCCGTCAGGGCCGCGCCCAAACTTCGGAGGATCGACCAATATGAGATCGTAAGACTTGCCTCGGCGCACCTCGCGCGCCACGAATTTTTTTGCGTCATCGAGAATCCAGCGGACGGGCGCATCCTCCAGCTTAGAGGCTGCTTGGTTCTCCTTGGCCCACGCGATCGCCTTCTTGGAGGCATCAACGTGCGTGACATGCGCGCCAGCGGCGGCCGCAAGTAGGGAGGCAGCGCCCGTGTAAGCAAAGAGGTTCAGAACCCGTGGGCGCTCATCGCGGCATTCGGCCAGGCGCGCTAGCATCCATTCCCAGTGCGGAAGCTGTTCGGGAAACAGTCCCAAGTGCCGAAATCCCGACAACCGGCACAGCATCGTCACACCGCGCACTTTAACGGGCCAGCTCTCCGGCACCGGCTTTTCGATGCGCCAGCGGCCCTTGTCCTCGCCGTCTTCGCCGGCGAAGACGGCGTGGGCTTCGTCCCACGTCGCCCTGGCCAAATGCGGCGACCACAGAGCCTGCGGCTCGGGCCGGTCGACAACGATCTTGCCAAAACGCTCCAGCTTGCGCCCTGCCCCGCTATCAAGAAGCGCGTAGTCTTCAAAGCCTGCGGTTTCGATCAATTTCAGAGGGTTTGGCGGCGGACGCATTGGTGATCCAGTCGTGAGGAAGAACGGCTTCTAGCACGTTCGCCCCCGCCGGCCACGTCCCCACCCGACGCTAGGGTGATAGGTTGATACCCCCCGGAGGCAAGAGATAAGGACCAGGCGGCAACGGGCCGCGTTGCACCAAGGTTTTCTCGCACCCCCTATCGCCTCTGTGCACTCTCACATCGGCACAGATGTTTTCAACGAACGACCAGGAGCCAAACCCATGCGCCTCGATGCGATCGCCATTGGGAATAACCCGCCGCTCGACATCAACGTGATCATCGAGGTTCCCGTTGGCGGAGAGCCAATCAAGTATGAATTGGACAAGGCCTCGGGCACGCTTGTCGTCGACCGGTTCCTCCACACGCCCATGCGTTACCCTGGAAACTACGGTTTTGTGCCGCACACTCTGTCCGCCGACGGCGATCCCATCGACGTCCTCGTCTGCAACACGCGCGCGCTTGTCCCTGGAGCCGTGATCAATTGCCGTCCCGTTGGCGTCCTCGTCATGGAGGACGAGGGCGGAGGCGATGAAAAGATCGTCGCGGTGCCAAGTAGGAAACTGACGAAGCGCTACGACAAGATCGAAAACTATTCCGATCTTCCCGAAATATCCGTGCAGCAGATCGAACACTTTTTCTCCCATTACAAGGATCTGGAACCGGGAAAGTGGGCCAAGATCGAACATTGGGGCGACGCGGCAGAAGCCAAAAAGCTCATCTTGCAAGCAATCGCCCGCGCCAGCGCGCCAGCGGCGAAGTGATGGAGAGAAGGCGCGCACCTAGCGCCTGCCATCGCGTCCAGGAGTAAGAACAGCGCCGACGCGGCAATTCAGCGTCAAGCGGCTTGCCCGCAGCTCTCACTGGCATCACCCCCATCAGCAGCGAATAAAATGCGCCAGGCCGCTCGTGCCAGGCGGCATCCTTGTGCAGATCGGGAGAGTGCAATGTCGAGCGTCGAGTTGCCGCTGGAGCCATTGGGTCGCGCACTTCGTGCGACGGTGCCCCTATCGTTCGTATCGGGCTTTGTCGACGTTATCAGCTTCGTCGCCCTGTACGGGCTATTTGCCTCTCACATCACCGGCAACTTCACAGTGATAGGTTCCGACATCGTGCATGGATCCTCTGGCCTCATTTTGAAGTTGCTCGCGTTGCCGATGTTCGTGATCTTTGTCGCTATCACGCGCTTCATTGTGGTGGGCTATGAGCAAAAGAAGCGTTCCCCTCTTCGTGCCCTTATTGTGATGCAGGGCGTGCTGCTCTTAGGCTGCATGTTCGTCGGTCAATCGGTATCGCCGGTCATGGAACCCGACAAGGCCGGTCCGATCCTCGCAGGTCTCCTTGGCGTCTCGGCCATGGCGGTACAAAACGGTTACGCACGGCTCATCTTCGCCGCTCACCCCTCAACCACAATTATGACGACCAACTGCGCACAAGCTGTGATCGACTTCATCGATATGTACCGTGGCATCCCGGACGTGAGCGAGTGCGCCAGGCGGCGCTTTGAACGCACCGCGCCTACTGTTCTTGCCTTCATCATCGGAACTATTGCCGGGGCCTACGGCTATATCTTTCTAACCTTCTGGAGCCTGGCAGTACCCCTCGCTGCGCTGCTTGGAGTCGGCATCTTTTTTTTCGACCGCCAACGCTCCGGCTGAGAGCAGCCAATGATCGGCGCCGTTGCCAAACGGGGCCGCCGCTAGCCTATTCAAGGTCCTCAATGTGCACAGAACTGCTGCCCTCGATGCGCTGCGCCAGAGCGCTCTCGATAAAGGGTGCGATCGCGCCGTCCAACACGGCTGTGGGGTCGGAGCTCTGCGTGCCGGTGCGCAGATCCTTCACCAGCTGATAGGGCTGGAGCACGTAGGAGCGGATCTGGTGACCCCAGCCGATCTCGGTTTTGCTCGCGGCTTCGGCTGACGCCTTCTCCTCTCGTTTCTTGAGCTCCAGCTCATAGAGACGTGACTTCAACATCGCCCACGCAATCGCACGATTCTTGATCTGCGAACGCTCCTGCTGGCTCGCAACCGCAATGCCGGTTGGCAAGTGCGTAATGCGCACTGCGGAGTCCGTCGTATTGACGTGCTGCCCACCCGCACCTGAGGACCGGTACGTATCGATCCGGCAATCGCCATCGTTGAGTTCGATGTCAATATCGTCATCGACCACTGGGTAGACCCACACGGAGGCAAAGCTCGTATGGCGGCGCGCGTTGCTATCGTAAGGTGAAATGCGCACCAGCCGATGCACGCCCGACTCTGTCTTGAGCCAGCCGTAGGCATCTTCCCCCTTGATCTCGATGGTCACTGACTTCAAGCCTGCCTCTTCGCCGGGGCTCTCCTCGATCACCTTCACCTTGTAGCCGCGGTCCTCCGCCCAGCGCATGTACATGCGCGCCAGCATTGAGGCCCAGTCCTGGCTTTCGGTACCGCCGGCCCCGGCGTGAACTTCCACGTAGGCGTCGTTGCCGTCGGCTTCACCCGACAACAGCGCCTCGACACTGCGCCGCTGCGCCTCCTCGGCAATCTTGCGCAATTGCGCTCCGCCTTCGGCGATGCTGGCATCATCGCCCTCGGTCTCGCCCAGCTCGATCAGCGTCACGCTATCTTCAAGATCGCGCTCCAGCGATTGGTAAGCTGCCATCGAGCGCTCCAGCTGTTGGCGCTGGCGCATGACTTTTTGTGCGCTCCTGGGATCATTCCACAGGCTGGGATCCTCAGCCTGCTTGTTGAATTCCGCCAGCCGAGCTTCCGCAGTATCCCAGTCAAAGATGCCTCCTTAAGAGGACCAAGGCCTCCTTGATGGAATCGACGAGCTTTTGCAATTCGGCGCGCATGGCAGACTCCAGAAACGAATGCGATGTATTGGATTCAGATGCAGTGATATAGTGATCGAAACCGCGCATGTAAACGCGTCCAGTCATCACGCCGGCAAAGACGCCTAAGAGCAAGATCGTTCTTGTTGGAATCACTCAGCCTTCGCCCGAGAGGTCTCCAACAGACAAGTGAATCAGGCTCTAGGCCGCGATCACCATAGACCGCCCCGTCCCGACCCAAAGGTTGGGCGCTGCGGTGCAGGCTGGTAGGCGTCGTTGAGCGCCGAACCCGCCTCAGTCACGTCCGACATCCCTATCACCGAGTATGCGTCGTCAGGTCCCCCGCCAGGTTTGAACGCTTCGATGATGGTGTCTGGCTGATCGGCAGATGCCCGCAAGCCCGTCCGGTGGTTGATGCGCACCAGCTTAATACCAGAAGGAATTCGAAACGGCGTAGCGGGCTCGTCGGCGAGCGCCTTCTTCATGAACGAACCGAAGATAGGTGCGGCGACGCGCCCGCCCGTCTGGCCTTTGCCCATCGGCCGCGGTGTATCGTATCCAACGAACACGCCGACGACCAGATCAGGTGAATAACCGACGAACCAGGCGTCCTTTTCCTTGTTGGTCGTGCCCGTCTTTCCCGCCAGCGGACGCCCCAGCTTCTTGAGCGAGCGCCCCGTGCCGGATTGAACCACGCCCTCCAGAATCGATGTCATCTGATAGGCGGTGTGGGGATCGATGATCTGTTGGCGATCATCGAATATTTGGGGCTCGTCCTGGCCCGTCCACTCTTCTGCCTTGCAGTTCTCACACACACGCTGGTCGTGGCGCCATACCGTGCGTCCCCAACGGTCCTGAATGCGATCGATGAGTGTTGCGCGCACCTTCCGGCCACCATTGGCTAGCATGCAATAGGCAGTGGCCATGCGCAGAAGCGTCGTCTCGCCCGCGCCGAGCGACATGGAAAGAACGGGCAGCAGATCATCGTAGATGCCGAAACGCTTGGCGTATTCGGTGATCATCGGCATTCCGAGATCCTGCGCCAGCCGCACCGTCATCTGATTGCGCGATTTTTCGATGCCAAGACGCAAGGTCGAGGGGCCGCCGGATTTCTCCTTCTCGTAGTTCTCCGGCCGCCAGATGTCTTGGCCCGGACCCTGCTCGATCTCAATGGGTGCATCGAGCACAATGCTCGTCGGCTTGTAACCATTCTCGATCGCGGTCGCGTAGACAAAGGGCTTGAACGATGAGCCCGGCTGCCGCCGTGCCTGCATGGCGCGGTCGAATTGGCTTATGTGGAAGGAGAACCCGCCCACAACTGCCAGCACGCGTCCGGTATGGGGATCCATGGCGATGATACCGCCGCTCACTTCCGGGATCTGCATCAGCGACCAAACGCCGGAGATGTCCTCAGGATCCTTGGGCGCAACGTAGATCACATCGCCCGGAGAAAGAACGTCGGTAACGGCCTTAGGCACTGTCTTCGTCTTGGCCGACTTGGCCCACTTCACCTCTTCGAAAGCGATTTCGACAGCTTCACGCGTGTCGACAAGCTTTCCGTCCTGCTTCTTGGCGGGCTTCAGGCCGACAACCGCCTTCTTCGCGTCTGCGTTCAACACAACACCCAGCCGCCACGGCGAGATGTCGTCCGGGGATTTTGTGTCGATCAGACCCTTGCCCCAGTCTCCTGAAACGTCGATCTTCGACACCGGCCCGCGCCATCCCTTGCGGCGGTCGAATTGTGCCAGCCCGCCCATGAGTGCGTTGCGCGCTATCCGCTGCAAGCGCGGATCGAGTGTGGTGCGCACGGAAAGACCACCACCATAAAGTTTGTCTTCGCCGTACTCCTTGTAAATCTGGCGCCGCACCTCTTCGGCAAAGTACTCCGCGGCAAAGACGTGCGCTCCCAATTTGCGCAATTGCACGCCAAGCGGCTTGGCCTTGGCTGCCTCGGCCTGCTCAGACGTGATGTAGCCGTTTTTCTCCATCTGGCCGATGATCCAATTGCGCCGGATCAGCGCCGCCTGGGTCTTTCGGAACGGATGGTAGTTGTTGGGGGCTTTGGGCAACGCAGCAAGATAGGCCACTTCCTCGATGGTGAGATCTTTGAGCTCTTTATTGAAGTAGCTGAGGCTTGCCGCGGCTACACCATAGGCACCGATGCCGAGATAGATTTCGTTGAGATAGAGCTCCAGGATCTTGTCTTTGGAATAAGCGCGTTCGATACGGATCGCGAGAATGGCTTCCTTGAGTTTGCGCTCCATCGAGCGCTCGTTGCTCAAAAGAAAGTTCTTGGCCACCTGCTGCGTAATGGTGGATGCACCCTCGACACGGCGAACCTTGCCTTGGACCTTTGCCTCAACGAGTTTGTAGACCGCACGAGCAATACCTTGAAAGTCTAGTCCGCCGTGCCGGTAGAAGCGGCTGTCCTCCGCCGATAGGAACGCCGCGATCACCTGCTTGGGGATCGTGTTGATCGGCACGAAGATGCGCCGCTCGCGCGCGTATTCGGCAATGAGCGAACCATCGTGCGCGTGGATGCGAGTCATCACCGGTGGTTCGTATTTCGAAAGGCTCTCGTAGTCCGGCAGGTCCTTGGAGACCTTCCAGAGCACATAACCCGCACCAGCGGACGCAGCGATGAACAACACCACGGCGGCCCCAAACCCGTAGCCGAGGAAGCTCAGCAAAAGGCTCCGGCGGCGCTTACGTTTCCGCGGCGGCGAGCGTAGTGGATGGTTGGCAGCTCGCATCAACCCTCGATCCGTTGATCGGGCATCCTTAAGGCGGCCTTGTAATGCAGAATCTCAACAATGCGACGCGGGCAGCTTAACATTGATTGTGGCATTACATCGTCGCACGTGGTTGCTTCAGAAGACATCAAGACGGTATTTAGAGGGTTAAGACGCGCTGAGGCTCACGGCGCCCTTGCCGTCCTCTTGGCAAAGTAGGAATCGACCGCCGTCCCGATAGAATCTGCGACCTGACGTTGCCACTTGGCGGAATTCAACAATTTCTCATCCTTCGTATTCGTCATATATCCGAGTTCAATGAGAACAGAGGGCGTGTCCGCTTGCCGCAGCACCTTAAACGCCGCCGACCGGCGCGGGCGGCGTGACAAAGAGATGGTTTTGCGCAACTGCTTCACAAGGGTATTGGAGAAATCGGTAGAGAAATTCGCGGTCTCACGCTTGAGAAGATCGATCAGGATGCTCGTCACCTCACCCCCATCGTCCATATCGGAGGTGTCGAGACCCGCGAATCTGTCGGATGCGTTCTCCTTCTCGGCCATGAGGCGAGCCTCCTCATCGGAAGCGCGATCCGATAGCGTATAAACGGTCGCACCACGGATCGTCTTCGCGTAGGCCTTCTGCGTGATAGCGTCGGCGTGCAACGAGATGAACAGGTCTGCGCCGAAGCTTCGTGACAGCTTCAGCCGCTGATCTAGTGACAAAAACACATCTCTGTCCCGGGTCAATCGCACCTCGTAGCGGCCGCTCTTGGCAAGGCGCTCCTTAAGCTTTTGTCCGACTGCGAGCACAACCCGTTTTTCTGGAACCTTGGTGGAGCTGATCGCGCCCGGATCGACGCCACCATGACCGGGATCGATCAGAATTAACGGCCTTGTTGGGTTCTTCCGCCTGACGGTCCGAGCTTTGCGTGCCTTGCGCTTGGTCGCTTTCTTGCGGGAACCGCCCGTCCCGGTACCAAAAACCTCCCGGGTCGTTGGCGTCAGCTCAACCGCAAGGCGCACCTTGCGACCATCGACCGCCGACATACTCGCTTTGCCGATCAGAACGGGCCCCACCGCATCGAGCACAATGCGTGCCTTACCGTCGGACAGAAGGCCGTAACGAAAAGCGGAGATGAGCCCGCGCCCTTCCTGACCGGTCCCCGCCGGCAAACGGAATGTCACGTCGGGCAGATCGATCACGACGCGGTATGGATTGGAGAGCGTGAATACCTCCAGCCGCACGCCCGTTGAGAGATCGAGGTAGAACGTGGTCTTGGACTGATCGCCGACCAGTCGGACACGGTCGGCTTCGATGGTGCTCGCGGTTTGCGTGGACCGGTTCGCACGCGTCTCCAAGTTCCCCGTCGCAGCCCCACCCGCTGCTGACGCGGTGGCCATGACGGGCACCATCAGTAGTGCCGTCCCCCAGCTTCTCCACCCGCCAATCGGCATAAGTTGTCGACACCTCATATCGCGTGGGCGGCCTCGCCCCAGACATATCCAGACCCAACTTCTAGGCACAAATTTAACGAATTCTTGGGCGTAATCCCCTCAAATTGCAGGAGGTTGGCGGGCAATCTCCTTGCAGCGGCACTTTTATCACGCTTGCAAGGCCCCCGGCGAACCCCTACAAAACCGAGAGTTACGGCAGAAGTGCCTGTCAGCGGGATGCACGTGTGCCGCGAGGACGTTATTTGGAGGCTTTTGCCTCATTTGTTCGCGCTAGGTCGCCGCGCTCCCGAAGAAAGTAATGCGCTTCTACTGTTAAACGGTTGAGCGGTGGTTGTTGACCCGGTTGCACGTGCTCAGATCTCAGCGAAGGTCGAGCCTTTTTGCCCATGTGACCAGCTCCCGCTTGAAGCTGTGGCAACCACAGGCTGTATCGCTCCGCGTATTCGCCCAAGAAAGGAAGGCGACAGGAGCATTGGGACCGCCCCCGGTTCCCGGTCCTTCCTCCGAAATGGAAGCACCTCGAGCGGGCGTGTCCGCAGGACGTCGCCGCGAGCGAATTGGAAGTCTATGCATATGAAAAACTTGAGCACATGCTATTTGGATGCCCCAGCGCTTAAAAGTCAGCGCGGCGGGGCGAGCTCGGCGATGTCCGGCGCCAGATCGGCATGTGTTGTTGCCAACCCCCCATCCATTCTTTTTTCACATCAAACAGTGCGCGCCCGGGATCGACGTCGCGCCGCCAATGGTCCATCTCAACCGAGCTTTGTGACCGGGAGCGGCAGGCTGCCCCGCCGGCGCGCCAAGGATCGGCGCACATGTCCAATAACGAAATGCTCATTGACGCGACGCACCCGGAGGAAACCCGGGTCGTCGTGTTGCGTGGAGGCCGGGTAGAGGAGTTCGATTTCGAATCCGCAGCGCGCAAGCTACTGCGCGGCAATATCTACCTCGCCAAGATCACGCGCGTGGAGCCTTCGCTCCAAGCCGCCTTCGTCGAATACGGCGGCAATCGCCACGGCTTCTTGGCCTTCAACGAAATCCATCCCGACTATTATCAGATCCCCATGGCCGATCGTCAGGCGCTCCTCGATGAGGAAGCAGCCGCTGAGGCTGAGGACGAAGCGGCCGCCGAGGCTGAGGCAGAGGCGTTTGCACGCCGCCGCGAAGCCATCACCAACGACGCGGACGCTAACGATCCCTATGGTGAGCCTTTGGAAGAAACCGTGAGCGATCCGGCGGAGGCCACCGACGAAAACCCCGATGGCATTGACGACCAGAATTCCGAAGACCCTGCACGCGTTATGGCCGAGGCCACGCTGCCTAAAGACGACAGGATCGAGGCGCCAGACGAGCCGCCGATCGAGACTGAGGCCGGCGTAGCCGCGGCTAACGAAAATTCGCAGCCAGCCCAAGTCCTGGAAGCTGACGAAACCTCGGGCGGCTCTGAGTCTGAGGCAGCGGAAATTAGCGACAGTGCCGGCGAAACTGCGCTGCGAGACGGCAACGGCAGCGCCGATCCCGAGCGCGTAGAGCAAGTCGCCTCTGGCGAGGACGCGCTCGAGGAGCTCCCCTCCCGCCCGCGCCGGCGTCCGCGCAGCTACAAGATCCAGGAGGTCATCAAGCGCCGCCAGGTGATCCTCATCCAGGTCGTCAAGGAGGAGCGCGGCAACAAGGGTGCAGCGCTCACGACCTACCTCTCACTCGCGGGCCGCTATACGGTGCTGATGCCCAACACAGCCCGCGGCGGCGGCATCAGTCGTAAGATCACCAACCCGCAGGACCGCAAGCGTCTCAAGTCGATTGCAACCGACCTCGAAGTGCCCGAGGGCATGGGGCTCATCATTCGTACCGCGGGCGCAGCACGCACCAAGCAAGAGATCCGGCGCGACTTCGATTACCTTTTGCGCCTGTGGGAAAGCGTGCGCGACCTGACGCTACAGAGTCAGGCGCCGAGCCTCGTTTATGAGGAAGGCAACCTAATCAAGCGCTCGATCCGCGACCTCTACAGTAAGGACGTCAGCGAGGTCATCGTCGCAGGCACCCAAGCTCACCGCGAGGCCAAGGACTTCATGCGCATGCTCATGCCGAGCCATGCCAAGAACGTCGTCCCTCTACCAGGAGCCCGAGCCCCTTTTTACGCGTTACCAAATCGAGCGCCAGCTCAATGCGATGTTCAGCCCTTACGTAACGCTGCGGTCGGGCGGCTACCTGGTCATCAACCAGACCGAGGCGCTGGTCTCCATCGACATTAACTCTGGTAAGGCCACGCGCGAGTTCTCTATCGAGGAAACAGCGCTAAAGACGAACTTGGAGGCGGCCGATGAAATGGCGCGGCAACTGAAGCTGCGCGACTTGGCCGGCCTCATCGTCATCGACTTCATCGACATGGAGGAAAGGCGCAACAACCGCGCCGTCGAGCGCCGCCTGAAGGACGCCTTGCGCTTCGATAGAGCCCGCATCCAAGTTGGCCGCATTAGCCATTTCGGCCTGCTTGAGATGTCGCGCCAGCGCTTGCGCACTGGCGTGCTTGAAGGATCGACATCTCAATGCGCGCACTGCCAGGGTACGGGCATCATTCGTTCAACCGAGTCCGTGGCGCTTGCCGTGCTGAGAGGCCTAGAAGATGCGATCACGGCAGGTGCACGCACGCCGCTTATCGCCATGGCCGTTCCCACCGTCGCGCTCTACATTCTCAACAACAAGCGCCCCTTCATCATCGACATGGAGACCCGCCACGGCATGCCGATCACGGTCACCGGGAGCGACAAGCTGGCCGGCGCCAACTTCTCCATAGAGAAGGACGCCGCGCCGTCGCAGCCCCAGCGCCGCACTGATCGCGGCGCAGTCAGCATGGATTGGGGCCTTGAAGGCGAAGGTAACGGCGAAGTCGATGGCGAGGAAAGCGCCATTGCCCGCGGGGCGTCTCCAGATGCGGAAACCAATGCGGATGGCTCACCTCGCCGGCGCCGGCGCCGCCGGCGTCGTGGTGGCCGTCGCGAGGACCAACCCGAGACCGACGCCATGGCTGATGAGCAACCTGCCGATGGCGTCAACCTGAGCGAAGCCGGCGAAGACGAGAGCGTCGCCCAGCCCTTGGAAGCCGCCAATGGCGAGCCCCGCCGTGAGGACGAGGAACAGCGCACCAGCCAGCGAGGCCGCAGGCGAGGCCGCCGCGGTGGGCGGCGCACTCGCCAAGCCAGAGCTGCGGCGGAGAATTCACCGCCGAGCGCCACGGCCGAGCAGCCGGAAATTAGCGCATCTGTCTCCGAGGCAGCGCCCGGCGAGCATCGGTTCGTCGATACCCAACCGGCCGCAGCCGAAAACGCGGTGCAGCCAGAGCCCGCTGCACACTCAGCGGATGCTCCCGATACCACCGAGACGCGATCTGAACCATCGCAACAGAGCGAGTCGAAACCCGCACGACGCACACGCCAACATGCCCAAGACAGCGAGCCGCGCCTAGAGCCCGTCGCGGTCGCCCCGCCTGAGGCAAACGGCGACGCAACCTCCGACACGCAGAATAAAGAGGCGCCCCCGCCTGCGCGAAAGGGCTGGTGGCAACGCCGTCTCAGCGGCGAGTAAGCCTCGCCCTCACGCACTTGAAGAAAAAGGGCCAGAGGATACCTCTGGCAAACGGCATTGATTTCGTTGTGTTTTTCTGCCGTTTGCCGGGCTGGCCCATCAATGGGGCCATCAATCAAAATGCGTGCACGCTTAAGCGGCCAACGTCTCAATATCGGTGGCACTATCCTTGGCCATCGTCGGCGCGATGAAATAAACGCGACGGCGTTCACCATCGACCCACTTGTACGTCTTCTTGCCCCCGGTCAGCTCCCTCATCTCGGGGGCCAATGTCTGCCAAGCGTATGGCTTCCAGCCAAGATGCTCACACATCACCGGGTAGATCTTCTTCAAGTCCAAAGAGAGCACGAAGTTGCCTGCAAAGCCGGCGGTGTGCACCCAGCGCAGAAGTCGGACTGCGTGTTGGCGCTTGGTCGATCGTGATGGCGGCTGCGTCTCGCGATCAGGAAGCCAGATACGCGCAACCGGAGGCGAGGTCACTGATCGATGACGCCGCTTTGGCGCCTTCTCATGTGACGCCGGTGCCGGCTCTAGAGTCGCCGATGCCGCCGCGATTGGAGTCACTTGCGGCGTCGCTTTCGTCCAAGTTTTCAAGAACCCCCACAAGAGCGGTACACCCCTCGTTCGACCGCGGTTCGCACTCACTCTAATTACAGCATCAAGACATTTCCTCAAAACGTGTTGTGCGCATACGAATCACATCGTTGCAGATGCATTCCCCCCTCTAGCGATAGAGAGGCGGAGAGCAGCAGCAGGTTTGAGGTAGCGAAATCATCAGAGGCGTGGCCTAGAGGCAAGCAAGGGGCCCCAAAATGACTCAATGCAAGGTGCTCAAGCTGTTATCCGCCAGCATCTTGTGGATCGGCGTGTTTGTCGTGGTGATGACCATGATAGAGATTGAGTCGTTCTAGCGCGTTCTGTCGAGTTTCATGGTGCCGGGAACGGTCAATGATCTAATCTCTGACAATGGGGGCGAGAATGAGCGGACAGGGAACCAGGAAGTTGCATGAGGCGACCGAAGCATTCATGCACGATCTTGAGGGTGCACGTTGGATCATGATGCGCGTTGCTCAAATTCAAGCCAAAATGTCCCAGTGCATGGACGAATGTCTAGGCGAATTTCGCGACATATTTCCGACGCCGAGCAGCCGCTGGATCAA
>PVMK01126584.1_pt1 | contig 20862 bp, 22 predicted proteins | sample 1853481 | NCBI WGS metagenome assembly PVMK01 (sample SAMN08533507, study PRJNA380276) | Marine sediment metagenome, whole genome shotgun sequencing project.
CAGGATCAGGAATAAAACCAGCATGCTTGAGAATTGCTTCATTATTTTGCTCCGGGAATACTCTGCGCACCGACCAGTTGCAATGCGCTGGGCAAAATGAAGAGAGTCGCCAGGGTAGTGAACAACATTAACGAGGCGAAAAACATCCCCACCGTGACATAGGGACTTAGGCTCGAAACCATCAGCGGAAGAAAACCTATCGTAATGACGATTGCGTTACGCGCGATGGCACGTCCAGGTTCGCTGAACATGTAGCGGTTTGTGGCCTCCAGGCTTTTCGATTCAGCCAGGTGAGCCCTGAATCGTTGTAGGAAGTGAATGGCAAAATCGATGCCAAGACCGAGCGTAAGAGACGCGCAAACAGCAACTGGCATGTTGTAGTCCTTGCCCAGCCAGCCCACAAGCCCATAGGTGAGTACGATGGAAGCGGACAACGGCACCATGGCAAGCGCGCCAAAGGTGAACGACCGAAATTCGAGCAACATGAGGAGAAATACTACAGCGAAGCTGCCAAGCACAGCCTTGAGCATGCCGACCACCATCAGGTCCTGCCAGACCTTGTTGATGAAAGTCAGGCCGGACCATCGCAGACTCAGGCCTACTGGTGGCGGATTCGTATCCATAAAGGCCGCAAGCCGTTCCTCCACGATTTCCATTTGACGATTATCACCACCCTTCATCTGCACCCATATATTGGCTTTTAGCGCTTCACGGTCAATGAAGTTATCCAGGTCGTTGGGATCGCCAGAAGACTGATAGAGGAACAAAAACTGGCCGATGGCCTCGCTGTTATCAGGCACAACCTCGTAGGTGGAATCATTGTCGTGCAACACCAGGTTGATGCGCTTGACAATATCAGCGACAGACGAAGTTTTTCCAATAATTGGATCGGATTCCAGATCCTGCTGCAAACGATCAATGTAGCCAACAACTTCAGGGCGCTTGATGGTTCCCGCTTCTTCGCCTTCGATCACCAGGTATGCCATGTAGGTACCGCCAAACAACCGATTCATGGCAGTATCAGCCTGGCGCAGGGGGTGGCTGCTCTTGAACCATTTCACCGGGTTATCGTTGACCTGTATCTGAAAGATACCGCCAATACCGAAAGCAAAAACCAGGACACCAATCAGTAAAATCTTGCGCGCGTGGGAAAACGTCAATTCACCGATGGGTCTGAGCAGACGATCGAGCCAGGGGGATGTATCTGTGCTGCCCCGGTACAATCTGCGTTTGAGCTTTTCATCATCCATCAGGCTGATCACTGCCGGTACAAGGGTTAGCGCCAGAAGGAAAGCGGCTGCGATTCCAAAGGCCACAAACAAACCAAACACACGCACCGGCGGAATATCGGCCAGCGAGAGTGAAGCAAACCCCACAGCCGAGGTCAGCGTCGTATAAAGCATGGGTTTATAAAGAGGGCGCATGGCCTCTAGAATCGCCCGGCGTTTGTCACCAAGAACCCGGTAGCGGTCGAAGAATTCACTCAAGATATGAACATCGTCCAGGATCGCGATAGGCATCAGGAACACTGGAATCATCGAACTCATGATGTGGACGGTAAAACCCATGCCGATCAGGGCGCCCATGGCCCAGATCACGGAAAACATTGCAGTGAGCGCGACCGGGATCAGGAAGGCCACTTGCCTGAACATGAGATAGACGATCAGTAAGATGACCATAAATGCGAGCGGCGCAACGACAGCCATCTGCACGAACATCTCATATCCAAAGGTATCTTCAGATACCGGCAGGCCGGCCAAATGGTGCTTTTGACCTGGCAGTAGTTCGCGCTTGAGAATACCTTCAATCTCATTGCCGATGCGACGGCTCATGTCCTTACGTTCGATAGGTATGTAGAGCGCTATTGCGGTGCCATCAGCAGATGCAATTTTTTCATGGAGAAAGGGGTTGTCAGCAATATCCTGCCGTAATGAGGCAATGTCTTCCGGGTTCCGTGGCACCTCGCGCAGAACCGGTCGAATATCCAGCAGACCGCCTGATGATTTAACATTGTCAGTTGTCGATGGGCTGATCACGTCTTCGATGATCACACCTTCAATTTTCAGGATTTCATTGGTGGCACGAATGATCCGCTGCAATGATTCTGAGCGGAAGATGCCCTTTTCATCCACAACCCCGACAACAATAAGGTCGTGTATTCCGAAGTCTCTTTTTGTTGCATCGTAAAACATTCGGTCGGACTGCTCCGCCTCAAGCATGTTCTCAGGATCGGCATCTACCGTGATGTCTGGAAACTGGAAGGCAAACAAGGCCGTAAGAAAGACAGAAAGTGCAATGGTTAACTTTGGCCGGTCAATCGAAAATGTCGTGAGCTTCTCTAACATGAGGCATTACTCCTTGGTGTTACATCCCCGGGTTTATCTACTCTGAAATACCTGTACTACCAAACCCACTTGGGGGTTCGCGTTGCTCCACGGCGAATCTTCCACAGGTAGTAATCTGCAAAAAACCGCTTGGCCCACAGCCAACGTCGACCCATGCTCATTGTGGAAGTGTTGCGAGGCGGGCGAACCGGGTCTGCAACCATGTGAACGGCCGTATCCCCCATGTCCATGATGCATTCAACCAGCAGATGGTCTGCGACTTTTTCTCCCCCCAGGATATCGGCAGCAATATTCCTGGCCGCCATCTTGGCCATTTGTTCGGTCATGTGAGCGGTCTTAGGGAAATTCACCGGCACCGGTGTGTCTTCGACCGGAGGCAAGGCAACGGCGACTCCTACAACATAAATACTGTCGTAATTCATATGTCGGTAATGGGCATCTACCGGAATAAAACCCTTGGGGTTGCCCAGGTTCTGGCTCTCAGCAATGGCCCTGACACCGGCCAGGGGTGGAATAATCAGTGAGTAACGCGACTCAAATCTCTGCCCATCGGAAGTTTCCACAGTATCTTGTGTGATACTGCTTATTGCAGCAGAGGTATGGTAACGGACATCACGTTTCTCCAGTTCACCCTCCATGAACTGGCGGATATTTCCAAAACCACCAACCCCAAAATGACCAAGAGTGGGCTCAGGGGTAATAAATGTGATCGGGGCTTTGTGACATAGAGAACGCTTTTTCAGCGCATGATGTGCCTCGAACAGGAACTCGTAAGCGGGTCCGAGACAACTGGCCCCCGGCGCACAACCGATGACCATTGGACCAGGGTCACGAAGAAATGCTGCCCACGTATCACGCGCTTCTTCAGCTTCGGGCGCTGACATCAGCGAATGGCCCGGACCAGTGAATGGTCCAAGTCCAGGCACCGCCTCGTTTGCACTGCGGTGACCGGTAGCAATGACCAGGTAGTCGTAATCGTAGCTCTCGCCCATTGTGTGAACACATTTTGTAATCGGGTTAACTTTTGTGGCTGCTGCCTCAACGAACTCAATGCCCTTCGACCTCAGGGGTTTTTCCAAATCGAATGAAATATCATCAATGGTCTTTTGCCCCATAGTGACCCAGGGCAAGGCCGGGATAAATGTAAATCGGCGATCTTTGGAGATCAGGATAATTTCATGATTCTGACGGCGTAGTAGACGGCGCAGATCAAATGCTGCGGTTAGCCCCGCCGAATGACCCGCCGATAATGATAATACGCATTTTATTTTCTCCGTTGGAGGTATTCTTCCTAACAGGTCAGAACACCAGGACCTTGTCGGCGTCAAGCGTCAGTTGTGCCAGTTCGGGCATAGTGCTTCGTGCCGTTTTCTCCAGCAGTTCTTTTTCATTAATACCTCGGGCATCCAGGCAGTTACCACAAAGCAATACCCGGGCTTGATTAGCGACAGCGCGAATCATTCGTCCAAGGTTGTAATAACCATCCGGTGTGATCTGGCCAGCCTTCGCGCAAACGACCGAGTCCGCCATCAGGAAAACGGTAAGTTGGGTGTCCGGATCGGACTTCAGCAGAGCCAGTGCCAGCCTCAAGCCGTTATAACAGCGCTCGGTGCCATAGGGGGGGTCGTTGAGAATGATACAAATTTTCATGATGAGTCGTTGATTTAAGATATTCCTTTGAAAAAATACACTCCATTCACAGCACGTGGAATGGAGGAAAAAACTATCGGAATACAGCAAAAACCGGAATCAACTGATGAATTCATAGTTTAATATTGTATTCACGTGATTAATTGAATACTACATACACCTGTGTTGGAATGTCAACAAGGATTTCAAACCAGACTCGGTTTAAGTAATCCAATCGTGCGCAACCACAACTAAAAACAGTTAAAATACCCCCTCTCAACGCGCCCGTAGCTCAGTCGGATAGAGCACCAGATTCCTAATCTGGGGGCCACAGGTTCGAATCCTGTCGGGCGCGCCATTCTTCTAAAAGTGTCTTGATACGTCCATGCTTGAATGCAGCACGCGTACGATAAGTAAGTTTTCCGATTCACTTATGTTGAAGCCCACATGTGATTGATATTCAAATCGTTGCAGACCACGTATCAATTGTTCACCCCCCTAGCAAACGCTGGATTATTAGCAAGCTGGTCAAAACAAGTTTTCAGGCCATCACCATACCGGCGGGCATTCAGCCACGCTGCCTGGCATTCCGATCTGTACGTCCATCGCTGTAATGCCCGACCAGACCGGTCACTTTACCATCTGAATCACGCTCAAATTGAAGGCGGAAGTAATCCAACCCGCCAACGTGAAAATAGTCAGTTTTACCCATCGGTGACAGAATCATTTTTTGTCCCTCACCCCGCTGGTAAATAAGCTTGCCGTCCTCCAGTGCAATCATTCGTGGCCCATATTTGCCAACGTAGGCCATGGCACCATCCATCTGGATTGCCGGCGGGTTTAGCTTGAAATCCAGTTCATCTTTAGCCCAATCGTAATTGAACCTGCTTTGCTCGTCGGTAGCGGCCGCTGACAGGGCTTTGAGAATTTCGAATTGAGCGATATCCAGTGCCTGCCCTGCAGGTGTCTCGATGTGGGGTGTCACACCTGTGCCCTCCCAGTTGGTACCGGTGATCGGGTTAATGGCGCGCCCGAATGGCAGCGAGAGGCGGGCGTAGTGATCGTCACCCAGGTCCAGCATCACCATGTCCACGGGATGGGCACCGCCACCGGTGGTTTCGCCAATCACGGTGGCACGTTCCATATTTTTCAAGTTATAAGTGAATTCTTCAGCGGCGGAAAAAGTACGGCCCGAGGTCAGGATGTAGACGGGTGTATCCACCATCTTGGGTCCCTGCACCTGGGATTGGGTCCAATATTGCTCGATGCTGTCAGTGCGTCGCACATGAAAGGAGTTCAGGTGTTGTGATTCGTCAAACAGGTAGCTGCTGATCAGTTGGATCATGGACGGGCTGCCACCGCCATTTTGTCGCAAATCGAAAATAATGGCTGAACTGTTGGCCAGGAAATTCATTGCCGCCACGGCAGTATCACCACCAATGCTGGCATCTTCAAAACCACGCAAATCCAGGTAGCCGATATTGCCGGGCAATATTTCAAGACGTTGGAAGCCGAAATTACGTATACGCGCCTGTTGTAGGCGGCGTTCAGCACGTTCAGCCGGTGATAAACCTTCACCCCCGGAATTGCGTGGTGGCGGCATGGCGGCACGGACGCTCAGATGCAGGTCGTGACTGATTGACTGCAGATCGGCTGTTAACTGGTCTGCCAATCCGCTCACCGTGGCAAACTGGTCATACTCGCCACGATCGTGCTTATCGTTGATCAGCTCGACCATTTCCCTGGCGACATCCTCAAACACATAGACCTCTGACAAGCCCTCTGACACATCCCGGATCAGCTCAGCACGATGACTGGCCTCCAGGGGGGTAGCAGCAAGTTGCGCTGGCTGTGACCAGGCGGGTATGGAGAAAAGAGAAAAACAGGCAAACAGGAAGGCGGGGGCTATGCGAATCATCGAAAACTCCTTTGTTGGAAACAGCCCGACGGGCACCGCAATTAATTTACGACACCCGGGTACTCGGACCGAAAATTATCGTTCAAATATTTCTGACGCTGGCGTGGTAGAAATGGTCGCAGCATTTGTCCGGGGAACTGCGGTTCCAAATGATCCGTCTACACTCAAGAATCGATTGTTAGCACATAAGCTGGTGCAATACCGTCCAGCCATCCGGGGTACCCGCCCCGGATCACATATTTGATTAATTGCGCAAAGTTTTGCCGGGAAAACACATAATGACCAATCGTAGTCTTCTCTTTTTTACTGTTTTGAACCAAAACCAGGTCGATGGGTGTGCCAAAATTCAGGATCATTTGGATAAATTCATCCCTGGTTTTAAATCCCCCGGTTTGCTGTTTGAATTTCGTTTTATCCTTGGGAAAAGGATATTTTTTGTAGGTTTCGCCGATGAATCCGGAATAATGTGCCCCTGCGATTCCTCCATGCAGGTCACCAATGCCGGCAGCATCCTTAATCACATAGGCTGGAAATGTGAACCTGTTTATTGTCTCACCCTGCTCTTTGGCCATATTGCAGACAACTTTACAGAAATCAGTGGCAAAAAAGAAATACCGATCCAGCAGTAACATATCGGATTCAATATTGAAAAATCCGAAAGCTATGGTTCCATGACTTTCTGATTCAAAGGCCAGGGGCATTCTTTATTTCGTCCTCGTATTCAATGCACATATTCCTATACCTCTTTATTCGTTTTCATCCCGGGCCTCGACCAGGCAACTGCCATTCGCAGAAATACTTACCCGGATGTCGATCGGTTTGCAACACACCTGGCAGTCTTCGATGTATTGTTGCTCTTCCACCGATCCATCCACCAGGATCGTGATCAACTCTCCACAATAGGGACAGCTAATGGTGTTTTCCTGCAGCAGATTCATGACTATATATCTTGCCAGAATATGCCTTGCGGGGTTTAATTGTTATGGTCGGATTTACCTTCAAAGAAATACGCAGGATTGTATTTAATTCACCTCTACAGGCAGCTTGCATGAACACTAAAAACACCGTTTGGGCGCTGGCATTAATAATGCTAACCGGTCTCTCCGCATGTGCAGCAAACAAGCCTAAAACCCAGCCAGGCCAAGGGATACTTTGGGTGGACTCTGCCGCGGAATACGAGGCACTTGCATTGCAGGCGTTTCAAAACGCGACCCGTAATCTCGATGCTTTGATCGCTGACAAAAACTGGACCGCCTTGCCGGGGCAAAAAGACATGGCTGAACTGCCAACAGCCATTATTCTGGATGTCGATGAAACCTCGATCAGTAATATCGATTTTCAATTACAGCTTGAGGGTAGCTTTAGTCACGAAGCATTTGATTACTGGCACCAAGGCAATCCAGCGAGTCGTATGCCCGGCGCGCCTGAGTTTATTCAAACCGCGAGAGACAAGGGCGTAACCGTGTTTTTTATCACCAACCGCCCTTGTCATCCGCGCGATTTTGCGCCTGGTCCCTGCCCCCAGGAAGCAATTACGCTCAAGGACCTCGCAGATGGTGGTATTGAATCGGATACGGATCACGTGATGCTGGTTGGCGAACAGGACAGCTGGACCCGCGAAAAACGCCATCGCCAGGAACTGATCGGCAGGACCCATCGCATCATCATGTTATTTGGTGATGACCTGGGTGATTTTGTACCCTGTGTACGCGCCACACCGATTGCTCCGTGCCCGGCGGCAAGCGCGGAAGACCGTTCACGAAGGACGCTGGAAAACCAGCAATATTGGGGGGTCGGCTGGTACATATTGCCAAACCCTATGCATGGGTCCTGGGTCAACTTTATTCAGAAATAGAAGCGATTAGAGTCAGGCTGCTCTGCAACAAGCATTTTGGTGAACTATGCTTAGAAAGTCCACAATGTCGTCAAGAATATATTGACAAAGGAAAAGCATCATGCCTGATAACAACAAGTTCAACCGCCGTTCATTACTCACTGCCGGTGCGGGTATGGCAGCAACTGCGATGACGGCAACAGTCATGGCCAAACTGACACCAGTCACACCTGCCAACCCGGAAGGGCCTTTCTATCCAAAGCACCAGCAGGTCGACAAGGACACCGACCTGACCCTGATTGAAGGACATACTGATCGTGCGCAAGGCGAAGTAATCCGGGTGACCGGTCAGGTGCTTGATGATCACGGAAATCCGGTCGAAGGGGCGTTGGTGGATATATGGCAAGCCAATAGCCACGGTCGCTACCACCATGAGGATGATCCAAACCCGGCACCCCGGGATCCGGATTTCCAGGGTTGGGGCATGGTCAAAACAGATGCTGAGGGACGTTATGCATTCACCACGATCAAGCCGGGCGCTTACAAGGTAGATGATAAATGGTCGCGGCCACCACACATCCATTACAAGGTTTCGCGCCGCGGGTTCCACGAAATAACCACGCAGATGTATTTCGCAGGCGAGGCACTCAATGGACCCGACGCGTTGCTGCAAGATGTTGCTGAAGATGACCGTGATTCCCTGGTGGTGGATTTCCAGGAAGTTGATGGCATTTCGAGTGGCCACTTTCCCATTGTGCTCGCGCGTGTGGGCTGAAACCAGGAATATTGACCCGACCCCGGTCGGGCCCACTTTTTGCTATATCAGTTTTGAGATTTTTCCACGAAGTAGAACATGCTGATACCGGCAGTAACCTGGTCATTGCTAACCACATCCTGCTCAAAAGGTTTCATTAGTTTTCGTGCTCTTTTATCTGTCTTTAAAAGGAATTTTTTAACAATTCCCCTTAATTTTTTGCATTCGTTTTTGTCAAGACGATTGGTCCAGCAGCCTTGTTGATAAAAAGACTCTCCATTTTGTAAAGGCGCATTCAGGTTATGAGTAATCGTGTCCACCAGGTTGCCGACTGCCGCCATTCCAATTTTGGCATTTTCAGTTTGATCTTCAGATTCAAACGGTGTGTAACGTTTATCTATCATACGAACCCTGTTATTCGCTTTATCAACCACAACTGACTTGCTCGCTTCCAACCTTTGCAGAAAGGACGTCACGGTAACGCCCCTGGTTGAATTTGAATCACTTATCAGAGATTCAAAACTGGTTTTTGGGCCCTTTATCGCCAGTATCTTTGGCTTGCCGGATTTTGAATCCCGGTATTTTGCACTGCTTTCCCAGACATCCAAAACGCTGCACTCGGGCGTGATTTCACTTAAAAAGCGTTTTTCCTCGTAGAATGGCCTCAGGTAGCTTTCCTTACCTTTGATCTTTGTAAGCGTCCGGGTATCAAAACCGGTTACCACTGCCAAGGTCGACAGGGGTACATTCTTCCCGGGTTTTTCCAATTTTAATTTTGCCTCCGCTTCTTCAACAAAAATCACCTGGATCATCTCCTGGAGTTTCTTCAGGGATATTTTTCCGATCAGCATACGGATCAATTTTCTGAAAACAATTTCGACGGCACGTGTGAGGATGGCGACGTCACCTAAAACAGCTTCACTAGGTGTGGCCATAAGGCTCTCCTTGTCCTTTCTTTATTATTATTGCCATAGATGTCACTTATTGCCTAGTATGGCATATATTGACATTTATGTCATTTAAAGGCCTTTGGAGAGAATACCTGAATCGTAGCAACGATGGGGCCCGTCAACCCGAACGGGCGTATAAAAAGGTATGTTTTCTTAAGCTGGTGGCTCTTCCTCAAAATAGAACATGCTGATGCCCGCGGTCATTTGACCCTTTTGAGTTTCAGTTTCAGCCAGGGAAAGAATCAAATCGCGTGATTTTTTATCCGTTTTTCTCAGGTACCTGTGTATTACTTTCCGGATGTGGTCGATTTTCTCCGGGCTGAAGTGATAATCCCAACTTCCCCTTTGAAAGTACTTCGCGTCTTCATTCAAATGATTCTGAATATTATGATCAATGGTACTCGCCAGGTTTCCAATTGCGGTAAAACCGACATCCAGCAGGTCCAGATCATCCTTGCTTATAAATACGTTATCCTCCTGCTTCAGTACCACCGTCCCGGCAAGTGGATTCACATCTACAACATCAATCTCTTTCAGGCGTTTCAGAACAGCTTTTGCGGTTAATCCCCTGGATTGAATCGCCAATTTGACCAGTTTTGAAAATGTAGTCCCTTCACCTTCAATATTCAGCGTTCTTGGTTTGCCGGATCTTGTATCAAAAAACCTCGAATCATTCATCCACAGATCAAATACTTTGAACAAGGGCATAAAACCGTCAAGAAAAACATCATCCTGGTGAATGGGGTTGCTGACGGCAATGTAGGTCTTGATTTTTTTGATGGTTCTTGTATCAACACCGGTCTGTAAGGCGATATCCCCCAAGGCTACATTTTTCCCCGGCGATTCCTGTTTTAATTTTGTTTCCGCCTCTTCAACAAAAATAATTTGAATCATCTCCTGAAGTTTCTTCAGCGACATTTTTCCAATCAGCATGCGGATCAATTTCCTGAAAACATTTTCGACGGCACGTGTGAGAATCGCGACATCACGCAAAGCAGGTTCGTTGGGTGTGGCCATAGCGCTCTCCTTGCTCTTTTTAGCTCCGCACAAGACAAAGCCCAGCCTGTTTCAAGACCGGAACTCTGTCCCCCCTTTTACAAGTAATTTCAGATCCCCCTTGCGGCCAGGTATTGCCCCCTTTAAACTCTACCCCGCCATCTTCATCACTTGTTGTTCAGGTTTCCCCCTCCTATAATTTGCCATTAATGTCATTAATTGCCATATATGTCACTTATAGACAAATATGTCATATTTTGACATTTATGTCAATTTAATTTTTGTAGGAAGATCGATCGAATTGTTGTAAATATAGCCGCATGCGCCCTATATAACTGTTTACAATGGTATTGTGACTATTTTTGAATGTCTTCGAGACGAATTGATTTGAACAGCCATTTAAAAATCTGTAGAAAAAACCACAAAAACGCAACCGGTAACACCCCGGTTTGAAGGATAAAAACAACACTCAATTGAACCAGGTGCTCAATGACCTCAGCAGCGCGGGTCTGCATGCGCTCAAGTCTTCCGGACAGATCAATTGAATTTACCGTATTACTCCAGACACCCATTATGGCGTCCAGCATGCCGGCTTCAGTGCTTCCCACGTCTTCTGCACTGACCTGTGCGCTCAACTGTTCAAGCTCCTTACCGGCTTCACTGATGACTTCCGTGCTTTGCTGGTAACGTGACTCAAGAAATTGTTGGTATAACAGATCGTTGGCTATCAGCATCACGGGCACGGCAAAACGTATGAACAGCAGTAGCAGGAACGTTCGCTGCAATAACACCCTGTATACCCGGGAACTCTGCCCCGGATACCACAGACGTACCAACAACCACACTGCCAATGCTGTGACCAGGGCCTGTATGGCCCACCATGCACTAACATCCAGTAACACGTTCTGAATACCAAGCGAAATTGTGGCGCCCAGCATGATCCATGAAAAACGCTCAACCAGGTCATTAACAGGGTCCAGTATCTCACCCGGTGTCAGCGTTACACCCACTCCGGCAGGCTGTAAGGCGATCTCGGTGCCCTGGACCACGGAAATCACACCATTGATGGTCCTCGCCAGTGCAAAAGTGATGAATGCCCGCTGGAAAAGCTGCTCATAATCGGCAGCAGCGCGCTGATCCACAAAGGGCGTTACAGAAAGTATGGCTGCAAGCAGCAAGCTGACACTGAGTAACCATTCTTGATTGACGTGCCCGTTTCAATCGGCACTAGACTAACATCATGATAATTACACCGCCAAGCGTCAGAGCAATACCCGCCATTTTGCGCCGGTTGATCTGCTCTCCCAGCATTAACCAGGCCAATAAAACTATAAATGCCACGTTGGTCTCATTGAGGACCGAAGCCACGGATGCGTCGATCAATTTGTATCCTGCCAGCCACAGTATCAGTGCAAAATATGCACCCAGAAATGACGCAAACATCACCGTTCCCCAGGGTTGGGGCCGGCTGAAATTCCGCTTTACACTTTGCCAGCGTGCAGGAACAAGCATCACTGCAAACATGCCGACAGCACCACCGACAAGACGCAACTCAACGGTCCACAAAAAAGAGCGCGTCTCGAGTATTTCTTTTACCATGACGATACCGACGGCCATCATGAAAACCGCACCCGCGGCATATGCCGCCCCTCTTTTAACATCACTCACATCCACACTGGAACGATGTTTACGCCAGGTGACCAGCAACACACCGGACAAAACCAGCACCAACCCAAGCCACTGCCACGGTACCAGGCGCTCCCCCAGGAATATCGCCGACAGCAAAATAACAAATGGACTGAACAGGCTCGAAACAATACCGGTCCTGCTCGCACCCATGATGTTGAGGGCTTTCAGATACCAGGTATCCGCCACTGCAATGCCGAACGCGCCGGAAACAAATACAAGCACCAATTCGATGGCTGTGTAACCAGGAAGTATGAGACCGTCAACCAGCAGTATTGTCGGAATCATCAGGACAATGCCGAAACAGGTCTTGAACAGGTTCAGTTCAAACGCCGGCAGGGTTTCACCGGATCGTCGCAGCAAAATAACCGCCAGCGCCCAGGCCAGCGCACTGGTCAGGGCGAAGAATTCACCCCAGCCCATTATTCAAAGCACTTCGGGTCAGACACGGACAACCCCCTGGTGGCTGATGACAGGCGTCATTACTGCACACTGGCCCGGATCAATAATACCTGCTTAACGGGCACATCCTCTGCATCAAGATCCTCACTATAACCCGTTTCTACATCGGAAATTGCCTGCAAAACATCCATCCCGGAAACAACTTCACCAAACACCGTGTAACCCCAGTTACGCGAACCAGGGTCGAGGCTGGCGTTGTCATTCATATTAAAATAGAACTGCCGCGAGGCCGAGTGCGGGTCGTCGTAACGTGCCATCGCAATGCTACCGGTGATATTTTTCAAACCATTACCTGACTCATTGAGCACGTTGGCATGCATGGTTTTTTCTTCGATATCCTTTGTATACCCTCCACCCTGCACCACGAAGCCCGGCATCACGCGGTGAAAGATCGTTCCATCGTACTCACCTTCCAGCACGTAACGTAAAAAATTATTAACGCTGGCCGGCGCGCGCATGCGGTTCAGTTCAACTTCTATTTCACCCATGCTGGTTTCAAGTTTAACGATGGGAAACATGTTGTCAGGAATCATATCCGGCGGGAAACATTTCTTGTCAACAGACCAGGCAGTCAGCGGAATCGAAATCAGCATCAGAATTATCGACAAGACATTCTTTTTAATCATGGCTACACTCCGTGGGTCCGTAAACCGGTATTTTCACATGTCATTCGGGAGTTCACCACATTGAACTTGCTTAAATCAGTATTTATCAGCGGTTTTATTACCTGGCTGGCCCTGGTCAGCCTGTATGCTTTCACCCAGTTGGTAAAAGGTACCGAGCCATTGCTTTCCTGGCTGGGTCTAGCCATGGCTGCTTTCGCGCCGCTGGCCTTTTTTATCAAGGCGTTTGTGGCCAAATCGCCACGCACCCGCCGCCATCCTGTCGAGTACAGCATACTCAGCGGTTTGGGGTTGGCTGTGACCATGGCGATGTCCTATCAGCATGGGGATTCTGCCGGCATCATACATATATGGGCCGGGATCACGTTGCTGGCATGGCTGGTTTATTTACGCTGGTATTCCGTTTTTCACGGCCGCGATGCGCAGGCGCTGAGAGTGGGTTCCCCGTTACCGGAATTCCGGCTTGAGTCCCTGGATGGCCATGTTGTTTCCTCGGAAAGCTTCAAGGCAAAACCACACTTGCTGCTCTTTTACCGTGGCAACTGGTGTCCGTTCTGTACCGCCCAGATAGAAGAGCTTGCTGCCGCTTACAAACGGCTGGAAGAAAAAGGCGTCACGGTGGTACTGATCAGCCCCCAGTCCGCCAAAAAGAACCAGTCACTGGCCGCCCGGTTTGACGTTCCCATGGTATTTCTGCGGGACCCGCACAACACGGCGGCGACGCAACTGGGCATACTGCAAAAATGGGGTACGCCAATGGGTATGCAAATGCTGGGTTACGAGTCTGACACGGTGTTGCCTACCGTCATTTTTACCGATGCTCAGGGTCAGATCATCTATTCCGACCAGACTGACAACTACCGGGTGCGACCCGAACCCGAGGCTTTTGAAGCTTTGCTCTGATCCACCGATTGCGGCAAACGCCCTGCCTTGCGCAGGGCGTCACGGAGTACATATTCGATCTGGGAATTTATGCTACGCAACTCGTCATCCGACCAGCGGCGTAGCGCCTGCCAGATATCTTCGTTGATACGAAGCGGAAATGCCTTTTTCGCTGCCATCAGTGTTTGATCTTCAGTATAAAGAGCCTGTATTAGGTCTGAACTCATACCCTGCATTTACGGTTAATTGACCAAAGGGTTAAGCGAGGACATATAATCGTGTTCGGCTGACAAAAAAACAGGAGAACAACATGCGTGGCCTGATACTACTACTTGCTGCATTACTGCCCTTATCGTCGCCGGCAGATTCTGTCCTGCCTTTCATGAAAGAACTTGCCGGTGATATGGAATTACCCCGCCCATGGGGTATCAGTTTTGACTTCTACACCATGGATCAGGATTACGATATAAAGGACCTGCAGTTCAATCTGCCAGGCATTTCGCTGGGCGACCCCTCACAAATAGAGGTGACCAATGAGGTTCAGCATTTCGATCTCCAGGCCGATGTCTGGTTACTGCCATTTCTGAATGTTTTTGGAATTATCGGCAAGGTGGACACCGACACCTTGGTGGATCTCAGCCAGGCAGAAATCAGTGGTCTGCCCTTTAAGCTTGGCACCCTGCCGGTTTCTTTTGATGGCACCGTCTATGGCTTGGGATTTACCCTGGTTTATGGCACTGAAAACTGGTTTGCTTCTGCAACGACCACCTTCACAAGGACCGATACCAGCGGTGATCTCGATTCATCGGTTGATTCGTTCTCTATCCAGCCACGTGTCGGGATGATCAGGGACAACTGGCGATTTTGGGTCGGCGGCATGTATCTGGATGTGGATGAAACACACAGTGGCGTGTTTCCATTGCCTGTCATTGGTGATGTGCCATTTTCAGTCGAACTGGTTACCAAGGACAACTGGAATTATGCCGTGGGGGTTGGTTACGTTTTCAGTGACCGGACAAACCTGAGTTTTGAGGTGGGCTTTGGCAGTCGCGAACACACACTATTCAATTTTAACGTACGGTTCTGACGCCCTTGAATGAGTAACAAATTCTTACTCACCTTTCTTGTGCTACTCATAGCCCCGTCATTCGGCGGGGCTTATGAAACTGACCAGTTTAACAACCGTATGCAGGTCATCGGGGATTCAACCTCGATAATGAATAAAAAAGTCACATTGGCCATCTCAGAAACCATAACAGGGTGGCATGGCGCCCGTGATGAAATGAAAGTGGTGAATGGTATTTACCATAAAATTGGTGGTAAACACTGGGTGGACAAACTGGAGCGTTTTGCGATGAATTCCAATGAAGTGGAACGTCTCGACTCCACAGCTAATGATTCCATTTATCACGGGCACCCCATTTGGGCAACGCGTGTCGCCTTTTTCTTTGGGGTCGATGAAACCGTACTTATCAACGGCGTATTGGTCGGAACGGACAAGATCGGCCACTTTCTTTCCCAGGGCCGCAAGTTTTACAAACGTTGGCTTAAAGTTGGTGATGAGCGCAAGGCAGCCGAGCAATCGGCTTACACGGAAAGAGCGATATTCGGCCAGATGACGACAGGATCCTATTCAAATGCAGATCTTGTTGCCAACTATGAGGGTTACCGTTTTTATCGCAGCCTGTTTGAAGATGACGTCATCAGGAACAAGCCGGCTATACTGGCATGGGTACAAGACCACTGGATTATGCAACGGCCATTTGACTGGTCTGACCATGTCAACGACTACTGGGACGAGGCACTCAATATCAATCATTACGACAAGCTGCTCTATCCGTATATGAAAACCCGGTTACTAACCCTGTGTGGCGACTACCAGTCCTTCCCGGAGTTGTTCATCGTGCACAACGAAGCAGCATTGCAGAATCGCTACCGTCACCTGCAGTTACGGGATACATCCGAGTTACGTCTGAGCAAGCTGTGCACTGACGAACAACAAGGCTCTGTTGAGTCCGCCCATACGACGGACGGATGGTAGCAGGGTTATTATTCCAGGCTGCTGCGTTTTACCGCATAGCGGACCACACCGGTCTCTGAACCTGGTCCGGTGAATTTAAAACCGTTTCTCTCCAATACTCTAATTGACTGGGTGAGATGTGGCAGGGTTTCTGCGCAAACTTCTTGTACATTGTGGTGTGAAAACGCCCATCCAACCAGTCTCAGAACCGCTTCCGTGGCAAAACCCCGGCGCTGATAAGGACCAAGTACCGAGTATCCGATTTCGACTGAACCCATATTATCGGGCCGGCCTTTGAACCCGCAAATCCCAACCAGTTCGCATGGTTCATCCGCAACCGCCAGGTACCAGAATGACCAACCCTTCTCCGAAGCATTATTCAGTTGTGTCAGCGCATACTGCATAGCCGTGGGACCGTACAAATCCGGTGGCCATGATTCCGGGATGCTTATATCCAGTGCCTCGGCCAGAGCCTCCCGACCCTCAATATCTTTTTTTATCAAACCGGTGGTTGCGGCGATTAAATTCAAGCGTGGTGATTTAATCATTCTGAGCAACGGCGTTGGTGGGGGATTACCCATAATAGCTAGCCTTTAGTTGAGTCCATGCTGGCTGCAACGCAGACAATTCTCCAATTGGCCAAAGTTTGGCAAGTGACCTCTTGAGCCGTTTTAAATTACCACCCCCATTCACTGCTTTACCGGGTGTAAAACGTGCCCGGTCAAAATCTAACAGAAACACCCGCAAACTGGCATCCAGCAATATGTTACGGGCGTTCAAATCCGCATGCCAGACACCTGCATCATGAAACCCGCGTATACATTTACCAACATCTGTCCAAATTCCCGCAACAGGATCAGGGTGATCAGTATAAGCGGGCAAAAGATCAGCAAGTGTTTGTGCAGATGGGATTCTTGCCATCATCAGCGCACCGGTCGAAATCAGACCACGATATTCACACAACGCACCGACAGGACGTGGCACAGGCAGCCCTTGTGCATACAAAGCAGCAAGCAAATGGTACTCCCTGAATGACCTTGAGCGTTCAACCGTGGTAAAGAAGTAACTTTTCCGACTAAATCTTGCCACCCAACCACCACGCAGATATTGTCGTAGCACGACAGGACCTGATGGCGTTTCAATAAACCATGCGCCGCCTCGGCCCACCGCTTCCCCTACCAAAGCCTGGCGGGAACTCCAGAAATCCACACTGAAATATTCCACACCGGGGAAATCCATAATACTGGCGTCATAGGCGATGGCGAGTGATTTTTCCTTGTGAATAACTGTCTGCATAGGTGACTTATTCTAAAGCACAAAGCCTGTGCCTGTTAATATGTTGGTTAATTTGCAAATGATCGTGTTTTTTATTTTCAGGGGTTATGGATGTCTGAATATTCCATATGCATTTTGCGGCTATCGGCAATCGGGGATGTAACCCACGTTGTGCCCGTCGTTCATGCTATTCGCAGGCATCTCTCCCAGGTAAAAATCACCTGGATTATTGGCAAGCTCGAAGCACGCTTACTGAACGGACTGCCGGGTGTTGAATTTATCGTATTTGACAAAAAGGGCGGTTTTGCCGCGGTGCGGGAACTCAGGCAAACACTCAAGGGCCGAAAATTTGATGTCCTGTTGCATATGCAGGTTGCAGCCCGTGCCAATTTACTCAGTAAACTGATCAAATCACCACTCAGGATCGGCTGGGACAAGCCACGCTGGCGCGACCGGCATCAATGGTTTATCAATCAGTCCGTGCGTAGCGTGCCCGGGCAACACCAGGTAGATGCATTTTTGGAATTTGCACGTGCACTTGATGTGCCCATTGGGCCGCCGCAATGGAACATGCCGGTTGCCACTGATGATATCGCCTGGGCGGAACAGGTTTTGGGGGAAGGGCCGCCGATACTGATGATCAGCCCGTGTTCCAGCCATGTACTGCGCAATTGGCAAGCCAAACATTATGCGGCGGTAGCTGATTACGCGATTGCAGATTTGAACATGCGGGTTGTACTCACCGGTGGCCCCTCCGAACTGGAATTGCAAACCGGCCGGGATATTGAATCGGCAATGACACAAAGGCTACAAAACCTCATCGGTAAAGACACCATCAACCAATCAGTCGCATTATTGAAACAAGCGGCGGTTGTATTGTCACCGGATTCCGGACCCGCGCACCTGGCCTCAGCAGTTGGTACGCCCGTCATCGGTCTCTATGCGGCGACACCCAGCAAACGTTCCGGCCCCTATAACAGTCTGGATCTGTGTATCGACAAATATGTTGATGCCGCGCACAAATTCAGACATAAAGAACCGCAAGAATTGCGCTGGGGACAACGTATTGAATTTCCCGGCGTCATGGATTTGATCGAAACCGCCGAGGTGCAGGATATGCTCAAAAAATTTATGCTGACCTACGAATAATCCTGGTAAGACTTCTCTTCGACGATCTCCGAACCCAGATAAACGTTTAATTCCTTTTTCGCATCGGCGCGTTGGTCGTTGGTGACATAAACGCTGCGGGCAAGGTCGATAAATACCTGGTCAAACTCCCTGGCGCGTTCCTTGTCACGGATATCGTCCTCGATCTCCCACAGGGCTTCATTGATGGTCTTCAACTTGTTGTGGATGCGGCGAACCGTGTCATCTTCATCAACCGATTGCTGCCAGGAAGCCTGCAGCAATTCCAGTTCGCGCCTCACGTTAACAAGTTTTGACGTGTCGCTGATGCGCTCCGATTTGATTTCCAGAATAGTGATCTTGTCCAGCACTTCACCCGGAGAAACCGGTACTTGAATAATATCCATAGTTATACCTTGAATGCGTAGTTTTTATCCGGGTCTCTCTCGATATCCGGCGGGTAATTTTTGCGTTTATCTGCGTAATATTGAGCCCTGTGATCACCCTTGGAGGCCCTGTTGAACGTAATATACAGTACACGGCGGGCATGGTCCGTGTTGTTGGGTTTGGACCGATGCGGCGCATAGGAACCAAAGAATACGGCGTCGCCGGGCTGACAATGAACGGGTTCATAAGTAACGTTAGCCGTATCGGCATCGGTCAGTGGCGCCCACATTTTGCCCAGTAAGCCCTGCTTGTGCATACCGGGGATCATTTCGACACTGCCATTTTCAGCGTTGGTTTCATCGATCGCAATCATGGCAGTGATATGCAGATCAGCGTAGTCATCCCAACCAGCCTGCACATCCTGGTGCTCTTTGAAACCATCGCCACCGGGTAGTTTGAAATTGATTTTGTCCTTGAATAATACCGCCGTTTCGCCAAACAACTCACTGACAGCCTCTTGCATTCTGAGGCGTGTGATCAGTTCGGCAAATCCCTCATGGAATGAAACAAAATCTTCAATCCTCGAGATAATTCGGGAACCATCCTGTTTGCTGGACTCAAAATACATCATGTAATGGCCCGCTTTCTCGGGCGAGCCTGCAACCTCGTCTGTCCAGCAGCTGATGTCTTTCATTTCATCAGCGCTGTACATGCCCCTGACAAGCAAAAAACCGTCACGGTGATATTGATCGATCTGCTGTTTGCTCAACATGTTGCCTGCCTTGTGTTTGACTGCTTCAAGTGGCGATTACTTTACGCTTTTTCCAGAGTGTTTTAATGACCGAAATCAGGTTATTGGTGGTCCAGTACAAAACCATGCCCGCCGGGAAGGTATAAAACAAGACCAGGAAGCCCAATGACATCAGCACAAGATTCCGTGCGTGCTTGCATTGCTGGGCCACATCCATGGCCGGGTGGCTATGCAATTTCGAAGCCACAAATGAAAACCCGGTCATGATAAACGGCAGCAGATTCAGATATCCGCCAAAAAATGGCAGCTGGAAAGGTAATTGCAGGAATGCATCCGGATGGGATAAATCCGCTATCCACAGGAATGACTCGCCGGACAAATGGATATTCTCGGCCAGCATATCAAATGCGCCGATAAAGACCGGTATGACCACGAAGACACCCATCAGGCTTTTCAGGCTATATAGCGGATGGACCTTCTCCTCCTTATACATGGCGAGAATTTTCTCTGACTGTTTCGCGCCTTTATGATTTTTCTTGATCGCCGACAGTGTCGGTGCCAGGCGCGCATCGATCTCGTGCACCTGGTCCTGCAGGCGATCTGCAATTTTGCTTAACGGTCGCATCAGCACACCAACCAGCACCGACAGGACCATCACGGCCAGCCCCCATTGTGGCACCACCATGGCGATGCCATTGAGCATGAAATAGAGCGCCTGACATATCCAACGCAACCAGAACCACAGGCCGGAATACATCAGACTTTCCAGCTCCGGGGCAGCCCGGGAAAGTGCGCCTGGCTCGATGGGACCAAGGTAAAGCTGCAGTTGAAACCCCTGGCCCGTGCTCTCCATCTCCACACGGGCATCGGCAACCGATTCACCCGTTAACGGTGTTATGGACAGCGGCGCTGCCGGCAACACCATGGCGGTCCAGAAACGATTGCGAAAACCAAGCCAGCCATTACTCACACGGTCAATTTGATCCGTGTCATCCAGACCAATTGTTTCAACCAAGGCGCCGTCATAGATCAGGTAACGGGACTGCTCCAGTAGATAACCGAAACCGCTTGATGCAGCCGGTCTGAAATCCTCACCACTCGTCAGGCTTGCCTTCAAAGCTTCGGGAGATGTGACAGAAACCGTCCAGCCCTGGTCCGGAATCTGCCAACGACGCTTTCATTCGCTGATCAGTCAGGTCGGGAATTGCGTCGTTGGCAGATTCCG
>PVMK01127622.1_pt1 | contig 20853 bp, 18 predicted proteins | sample 1853481 | NCBI WGS metagenome assembly PVMK01 (sample SAMN08533507, study PRJNA380276) | Marine sediment metagenome, whole genome shotgun sequencing project.
CGATTCATCCTGCGCAAAAAGTGGCAGGCTTGTGACAAGAACTAGGATCGAGAACAGAGCGCGAGTCTTCATGTGCCGTCCTTTGGAAGTAGTCGGTGAGAGCCACAACGGAGACAATACCAGGGATAAGAGGGTACCCCAACCGATCGGGTGGAATAGATTGAGGTGGTTTACCCTTCCCTAACCGACGACAATTGACCTCGAGGGTGGTTGCGGCGATAGTGGAGAAGCCGTTTCGGGACGGGGAAATCCGCTTCTCAACACTCTCCGGGCGGTAACGATTGGAGGATCCGAAGTGAAAACTGGCTTGTGGATGACGATGGGGTTCGTCCTGTTGACCGTGGCCGCGGTGGCGTGTGCTCAGCAGCCGCCCGCGGCGCCGGCTGGCACCGGCGACCCAGTGGTGGCGAGAATTGGCGACGAAGTGATCACGGAGTCCGAGCTCGAGGATATGCTCGGACCCTCGCTGCTGAACCTGCGGCAGCAGATGTACCAGGCCAAACTGAGCCAGCTGCAATCGGAGATTTTCGAGCGGCTCGTGACCGAGAAGGCCACGGCCGAAGGCATGACCCGTGGGGAGTACCTCAAAAAGCACATCAACGACAAGGCGGTCGTGCCGGACGAGGGCGAGATCGTCAAGCTCATGACCCAGTACCGGTCACAGCTGGCCGAGGACGACCTGCAGGCTCGGGAGCAGGTCGCCCAGGTCCTGAAACAGCGCCAGCAGGCCGGGTTGCAGGAAGAACTGCGAAAGACCCTCTTTGCCGACGCAGGCGTGAAGATCCTGCTCGAGCCGCCGCGAGTGACGGTGGCCATCGCCCAGGGGACCCCTTCCCGTGGACCCCAGGATGCACCGATCGTTCTTGTCGAGTACACCGACTACCAGTGCCCATACTGCAATCGGGTGCAGCCGACCATCACGGCGCTGATGGAGCGTTACGACGGGCAGATTCGACACGTCTTCAAGAACCTGCCGCTGCCGAACCACTCCCAGGCCCAACTTGCCGGCGAGGCCGCGCTGTGCGCCCAGGACCAGGGCAAGTACTGGGAGTTTCACGACTGGTTGTTCTCTAACCAGCGCACCATGACCCGGGAGATGATGGTGGCCCAGGCGGGCGAGCTCGGAATCGACGGAGAGCTCTTCGATGCCTGCATCGAGCAGAAGACCCATGCCGGCGCGGTGAGCGCGGACGCCAGGGAGGCGCGGAGCTTCGGGATTACCGGCACGCCGGGCTTCCTCATCAACGGGCGAGTGCTCTCGGGCGCTCAGCCGATCGAGGCCTTCGAGGTGGTGATTGACGAGGAGCTCGAACGCAAGGGAATAGACGTTCCGGCTAAGAAGACAGCAGCGCAGCCGGCAGATACCACCGATGAGGTTGCCACCGAGTAGAATTCTCAATTCTCAATTCTTAATTTCCAGCCGTCCACCCGGCAGGCGGGACGCCTGCCCCACAAGGCGACCTCCAACTCCTGCCGTTGCCGGGTACGCCTCTCGGTAGTTGGACGGCAAATCCGAAATCCGAAATCCGAAATCCGAAATCCGAAATTTCGACCCGGGTGAGCGGTCATTGAGAATTAAGAATTTAAAATTGAGAATTAATCCAGGTCTATATCCCTGATCGGCCTCTTCCCGTCGTCCTTCTTCTTGGTGTCGTCGAGAAGCTCCCGAAATCTGTCCTGCATCAGGCGGTCCTTGTCCTTTTCCCTGCGCATCGCCTCCTCCATCTTGTCGGCTGCGCGCTCCTTCTCACTCTCTATCTGTTGCAGCCGGGCGTTGAAATCGACCTTCTCGGAGTGGTGAACCGGGGGAGTGTGGCCAGCGACGACGCCGGCCTCCATGTCCACCTGAAGGTTCGAACCGCAGTGCGGGCAGGTGACGGAAACCTTGGAACTCATGTCGCCCCCCCGACCTTCTTGATGAGCTGGTTGGCCGCCACCAGCACCGGATCCCAGACCGAGGCGAACGGCGGCGCGTAGATGAGGTCGAGGTTCTGCAGGTCTGCCACGGTCATGTGTGCGGCGAGAGCGGTGGCGAGGGTGTTGACACGCAGCGCGGCGCCCTCTCGTCCGACGAGCTCACCGCCGAGGAGGAGCCCGGTCTCGCGGTCCGCGACCAGATGCACTTGGATCGGAACGCCCCCGGGGTAGCCGTGGGCGCGCGAGCTTTGGCGAATAGTCACCGCCACCGGGTCGAACCCCTCTGCGGCGGCCTCCTCCTCCCCGATTCCGGTGCGGCCGACCTCGAGGTCGAAGACCACGAAGCCGGCGGTTCCGACGATTCCCCGAAAACGCTGACCTGCGCCGAGAACGTTGGCGCCGGCGATCCGTCCCTGCTTGTTGGCTGTGGTGCCGAGAGGGATCCAGGCGTTGCGGCGGAGGATCCGATGATAGGCCTCGGCACAGTCACCGGCGGACCACACCTGATCGTGCGATGTCTGTTGGTGTTGGTTGACCCAAATCGCACCGGTGTCGCCAATCCGCAGACCGGCCGACGCAGCGAACTCGACGTTCGGCCGCACACCGGCGGCCACCAGGACGAGGTCGGCGTCGAAGCGCCCGCCTTCGGTAGACACCGCCGCGACCCGGCCATTGGGTCCGGCCTCGGCGCCCTCGACGGTGACGCCGGTGTGAAAGTCGACGCCGTGGCTGGAGAGGGTTTCTGCGACCACCGCCACCGTCTCCTCGTGCCAGCCCGGCAGCAGCTCCGGCAGCTTTTCGAGCATGGTGACCTCGAGCCCGCGGACGGAGAGGACGTGCGCCATTTCCATTCCGATGTAGCCGGCGCCGACGATGACCGCTTTGCGCGGTTCGTCTTCGAGGATTTTCTTGATGGCAGCGCCGTCGCCGAGATCGCGCAGCACCTCGACTCCCGGAAGGTCGAATCCGGGCAAGGGAAGACGGACGGCCCGCCCGCCGGTGGAGAGCACGAGGGCGTCGAAGGGCTCGTCCAGCTCTTTGTCGTTGTCGAGATCCTTGACCACGACGGTGCCGCGGTCGAGGTCGATTCCAGTGACCTCGTGGCGGAGTCTGAGGTCGATGCCGCGCCGTGACCGCGCTTCCTCCGCGCTCAAGACCACCAGATCCTCGATCGATCGGTCTGGGTCCTCGATGTTGTACGGCATCCCGCAGGCGCCATACGAGATATAGTCGCCGCGTTCGAAGACCGTTACCTTGGTCTCCGGGCGGCGGCGGCGGATATGGCTCGCCGCGCTCATGCCGGCGGCGACCCCTCCCACCACGATCGTTCGGTCGGGCAATTTCATTCGCGCCTCCAGGTTCAGAGAGGAGTTTACATCCGCCCGGTGCGGCGCGCGAGCCGGGACCATGCCTGTCCCCACGCGCTACCTGGCAACCCTGTGAACCCCGCTGAACCCAAAGCCTCCATTCCCTATTTGATGGGTCGGGCTAGCCGCGAAGCGGCGGCATTTACATAGCCTGGGGCGTCAGCCCCAGGAACATGATGGGGAAAAACAACCAGCCGCGAAGCGGCGACAGACAAATGGAAGATGATGGCTGCGGCTCACGCCACAGTTGCAATCTGTCGCCCCTCCAGGGCTCCCGGCGTTGGGCGTTCGTATCCTGGGGTTACTGACGGCCTTCGGCCGTCGTGACGCACCGCCACCCGCGCGTGGCTCCTGGCCTCCTCCTTCGGATGAGGCCTGAGCTCACTGCGCTGCCGTCGACGGGTTGACGCCCCAGGCTATGGATCTATCGCGCCTTCGGCGCTCGATCGTGTGCCCCATTCCCATAACCCGCGCTCCTGAGAATCTCGGGAGATTGTCAGGCGACCGGGCTACCGATGCTATCCTCCACATCGGGGTAACTGGCGTATGGCGAAACACATGATCGTGCTTGTCTTGGCCCTTGTGGCGCTGATCTCGGCCGGGTGTGAGAACACCGACCCGACTCCGGCTCAACGAGAGGCTGTCGAAACCGCCGTTCGCGGTTACCTTTTTGCGCTTGCCGAGGCCTACTCGACCCTCGATACCAGTGTCCTCGAGGGTCACGCCAGCCCAAACGAGATTGCGGCGGTGCGCAAGCTGCTCAAACAGCTCGTGCACACCGCGGATCGCATCGATGCAGAGCTCATCGGGTTCGAGGTGGAGACGATGGCCATCTTTCGCCACATCAATGCGACCGTACGGTTGATCGAGGTCTGGGATGTGACCCGGTATGGAGCGTTTGACGGTCGCGAGAAGGGTCGAAACCCGAGTTCGCTCCAAAGCACCCTCCTCCAGTTGCGGCTCGTGGACGGGGCGTGGATCGTGGTGGGGCGATCGATCCTGAGCCGGGAGACGCCCGTCCCCGAGGAGCAGCCTCCCACCCCCGGGGCCGGCGATTGAGCCGGCAGCCGGTGGTGGTGGTGGTGGGCCGACCGAACGTCGGCAAGTCCACCCTCTTCAACCGGCTCACCCGGAGCCGCAGGGCGCTCGTCCACGATCTTCCGGGAGTGACCCGAGATCGCATCTTTGGGGAGGCCGAGCGCCCCGGCGGAGGTTCGGTCATCGTGATCGACACCGGGGGTCTGCTGATGGGGGACGAGGACATCTTCGTGCCCCTGATCAGGGGACAGGCAGAGACCGCAATCCGCGACGGCGACGTCGTGATATTTCTCCTCGACGGCGTCGCCGGGCCGATACCCGAGGACCTCGAGATCTCGGGATACCTGCGTGGTCTGGGTGTGCCGGTAGTGCCGGTAGTCAATAAAACCGACCGCAAGGAAGTGGACCTGCAGGCCCACGAGTTTCATAAGCTGGGCCTGGGCAACCCGGTGGCGATTTCGGCCGAGCACGGTGTCGGCATGGGCGATTTGTGGGACGCGCTGGATCCTCACCTTCCCGTGTTCGAGGAGGATGAGGTTCGGCCGGAGCGTGCCGGCAGCCAGATTCCGGTAGCGGTGATCGGACGACCGAACGTGGGCAAGTCGTCGCTCGTCAATCGGCTTCTCGGGGATGAGAGGCTGCTGGTCACCGAGGTGGCCGGAACAACCCGCGATGCGGTGGACACGATCCTGGAAAAAGACGGTGTCCGCTACCAGTTCGTGGACACCGCCGGAATTCGCCGCAAGGGGCGCACCGATCGCGGTCCGGAGGTCCTGTCGGTCGTCATGGCCCGCCGATATCTCGAGCGCGCCGACCTGTGCCTGCTCGTGGTGGATGCCGAAGAAGGCATCACCAATCAAGACGCGCATGTGGGCGGCTATGCCTGGGAAGCCGGTCGCGGGATCATTCTGGTGGTCAACAAGTGGGATTTGGTGACCGATCGCGCTCAGGGGAGGGAGCGGATCGAGGACGAGGTGGGCCGACACCTCAAGTTCATGCGCCATTCGCCTCGGATCTACCTGTCGGCGCTCAACGGCAAGGGGGTTCATCGCCTCTTTCCGGCCATGCGGGATCTTCACCGGGCCTATCGGACACGCATTTCCACCAATGAACTCAACCGCATTATCCGCACGGCGTGGGAAAGGCGTCCGCCGCCGATGGCCGGGAGAAAGGCGCCCAAAATCTACTACTGCTCGCAGGTACATTACGCGCCGCCAAATTTCGTCCTCTTTTCGAATCTCTTGAAGCCCCCACATTTTTCCTATATTCGCTATTTGGAAAACGTCCTCCGCAACGCCCTCGGTTTGGATGGAGTCCCGATTCGGGTTATGATCAGGGGACGACAGAGTTAGCTGGCAAGCAAAATCTGGTCGATTAGTTGGTGAGTTCGGGCTGAAGGATTTCCATGGTTTTCTTCAACTATGCGCTGCGAAAGCTTAACGCGAAGATCGTCTACTACGGTCCGGGGCTATGCGGAAAGACCACGAACCTCACGTGGATCCACGACAACTTCGAGGGTGGTGAGCGCGGCAGGATGATCTCCCTCGCCACGGAGGGCGATCGCACCATCTTTTTCGATCTTCTCCCGATCGAGATCGGGTCCATCCGCGGCATGGACGTCACCCTCCAGCTGTATACCGTTCCCGGCCAGGTGCATTACAACTCCACCCGGCAGCTCGTGCTTCGCGGCGCGGACGGTGTCGTCTTTGTCGGCGACTCGCAGCGGGCGATGCAGAGCTCCAACATCGATAGCTTCAAGAACCTTCAGGAGAACCTGCTCCTTCAGGGGATCAGCCTCGACGGCTTCCCGCACGCGCTGCAGTTCAACAAACGAGATCTCAAGGACATCGTCCCGGTCGAGGAACTCGACGATGACCTCAATGTTTACAGGGTCCCGATTTTCGAGGCCGTCGCCACCGCTGGAATCGGCGTGCAGGAAACCCTCGAAGGTATCGTCAAGCTGGTCATGAGGAATCTTCGTGAGCGCTACGAGGGCGCCACAACCGGCGCGCGAACTCCGGGCGTCGAGGACTCGGCGGTTTCACGTCCGCCGGTCAGCGTGCCGGAGATGCCGCCCGGACCGACGGCGGTTCCGACACCTGAACAGCCCCTGGTTGCGCCGTTGCCCCCCGCCGACCAGCCGCCCGCGACCGCGGCGCCACTGGGGGGGCAGAACTTCTCGCCGGAGACGGGTGCCGAGACCACCGATTTTTCCAAGACCATGGGACCGGAGACCTTCGGGGACGGCGGTGTAGGGGGCTTCGAGGACGAGGTCGCCACCGGGGTTTACAATCTCGGCGACGAGGAGACGGGACACCTGCAGAACCTCGGCCGCCCCTCGCAACCCGATATGCCGGCCGCGGAGGAGCCCGGGGCTCCGGAGGCGACCTCAACCCCCGATTACGACGTGGTTGGCAACTTGATCGACGGTATGCCGCCTCCGCCGGTGCTCGAGGTGGGCGGGGCGCCGTTCGCCGACATTCCCTCCGACCCCGGGATGATGGCGCCGGATTTCGAGGAGGTAGCGGCTGTCGATGAGATTGAGGACACGGACTTCGAACTCGACCAGCCTTCCGATGGTATGCCGCCGGAGTTCGAGGCTCTGCTGACCGCCGCGGAACCAGCGGCCCCAGAGTTCGAGGCGATAGCACCGCCGACGGAACCGGAGATCCCCGAGTTCGAGGTGAGCGTGCCGCCTTCGGAACCGGAGGTCCCCGAGTTCGAGGCCGCCTCGCTGTCCGTCGAGCCGGAGCCGTCTGATTTCATGGAAACGCCTATCACGGCGGAACCCGAGATTCCGGAAATCGAGTTCATTTCGACGCCGGGGGAGGAGGATGCTGCGCCGCCGGCAGCCGACCTTCCGCCTCCAAGCGAACGGTATGAAGACCGGATCGAGGCGCCGAGTCCTTTCGCCCCGCAGCCGGCAGCCGTCTCCGAAGACACTCCCCAGGATCTCGAAGTGGTGGCGGATGGAGAGGCGGAGACCCCGGCCGATGCCGAAGGGGTGCTGACCGCGGATGAAGTGAAATCGATGATCGCCGAAGCCGGGTTTGAGGTGTTGGACGAGGCCGACCTGGAGGTTGCGGAGCCAATGACCGCCGAGGCTGAGGCTGAGGTGATGGACGAGGCCGAGCCGGAAGACACGGAGCCAATGATCGCCGAGGCCGGGGCTGAGGTGATGGACGAGGCCGAGCCGGAAGACACAGAGCCAATGATCGCCGAGGTCGAGGCAGAGGTGTTGGACGAGGTTGCGGCGGAAGATGTGGAACCAGTGATCGCTGAGGCTGAAGCTGAAGCTGAGGCTGAGCCTGAGGCGTCGGATAGGGCCGCGTGGGAACCGGTGGTGATCGGGGAGGGCGACCCCTGGTCCGAAGAGGAGATCACTGGGGTTCTCAAGGCCGCGGAGGTCGAGATTATTGAGGAGGCGGCCATCGAGCCGGCGGGCCGGCGCGAGATTGCCGTGAGGGCTGAGGACAACCAGCTCCACCTGCGCCTCCAGGGCTCGGGCGCGATCGTCGAGAGCGGACAGATGCGTGAGCTGGAAATCGAGGTCCCGGTGCCGGGCTCGTGGGTCGGCAACCGTCGCGTGACCCTGCAATTGCGTTTGACACTCATACCGGATACGGAGGACGAGAATGGCGGATCAGGTGACCCTTCCTGACGACCAGGAGCAGTTCAAGCTCAACGAAGTCTGCAAGCTCGCCAACGTTCAACCGTACATGCTCCGATTCTGGGGAACTGAGTTTCTGCAGCTCGAGGCTGCCAAGAGCGGAACCGGGCAAAGGCTGTACTCGCGCGAGCAGGTCGAGCTGATCCTCGAGGTCCGCCGCCTGCTCTTCGATGAGGGTCTGACCATCGCCGGTGCCCGCAAGAAGATCGCGGCCGCGGACGACGGGGGAGGGGAGGCCAAAGGCCCCGCCGCCGAGAAAATGGCCGCCGACAAGAAACCGGCCGAAAAGAAGACCGCCCCGCGGACCACGAGTGCGCGTAGAAAGACTGCGAAGAAGGCAGCCACCAAGGTTGACAAGGAGGCCCCGCCCGACGTACAACCACTGCTCGCGACGCTCAAGAACGTTCGCGACGAAATCGACAACATCGTCGCGGAGCTCAAGAGCGGGTAGGACCAGCGAGTTTTGAGTTATGAGTTTCGCCCACCCACGGGAAATGAGGGTGGAATGAGGCTGCCGTGACGGCTTCTCAAGACGGAAAGTGTTGCGGCCGAAAGTCAGACCGTCGTCTTGTGGTGACGTTTCTGGTTGCGGTTTTATTGCTGGGCGCAACACCCGGCATATGTGGGACCTGCAATGTACCGTCCGCCAGCTACCCCTCTATCCAATCTGCCGTCGATGTGATCAGCTGCACCGAGATCGTTCTGACATCGGGTGACTTCTTTGGTGGGGTGACGATTGGCCGCACGCTGGAGATCCGAGGTGTGTCCAGCGACACCACCAAAATTCTGGGGAAAGTTTCCGTTCAGGGATCCGGCACCACAGCCACCCTCACGGGATTGACGATCGCGGTCGGTTCCGAAAGTCTGCCATCCGATGGGCTGGTGGTAGTGAATGACGCTGAGGTGATCCCAGATGATCTGGTGATCTCGACCACCGACCACATTTTTTCCGATGGTTTTGAATCAGGTGACACAACAGCGTGGTCAATAACAAAACCGTGAACCTCTCCAAAAAATGGCAGTGATCCGACATAAATGACCCCAGGTTTTCGGCCTCCTGCGGATGGATGAATGAGTATTGTGGCGTCAGCCCGCACTTCTCACCGGGTTTCGTAGCGAGGGCGGCGAAGCGCAAGTATCCGCTGGGATTGTCGCGAATCGGGCGACGCAGTCGTAGTAGCGCTACGTCGAGGAGCACGATTTGAGACAAGCACGGCGGGACGCCGCGATTCGCCGCCCGTAGTAGACACCCGGTGAGAAGTGCGGGTTGCCGGCCGGGAGTGGATAAGGCAGCCAGAAGATCGAAGTTCGGGATGAGATACCCTTGCCGGGATGTGGAAATCGGAAGAAAACTCGGCGAGAAAGTCTGCATCGCTGTGGCTGTTCGTCGCCGTTCTGATCGTGCTCAATCTCCTGTTGTACCTGCCGGTGTTGGACAACGGGTTCTCGCTCGACGACTTCAACTGGCTCGAAAGAGCGCGATTCGCGCAATCGTGGAGCCAGTTCGTGTTCGACGTGGAGCCAGGTCAGCTGCTCAACCCGGTGCCTCGAGCTTTGGTACTGAATTTTCTCCACATCTTTGGAACGAATCCGCTGCCGTTCCATCTTGCCGTCCTCGCCCTGCACCTGGTCAACGTAGGCCTGCTGCTCGTGTTGGTGGATCGGCTGGTGGGGAATCGAACGATTGCCGTGCTGGCCGCACTGTTGTTCTCTTTGCAAACGAGCTACGACGAGGCGGTCTTCTGGGTTTCTGCGTTTCCGCACGTGTTGAGCGCCGGATTCTGCATGGCCACATTGCTATCTGCGAGGTCCTATCTCGAGAGCGGAAGGAACATTTCGCTGATCCTGACTGGTCTGGGAGGAATCGCAGGACTGCTGACGAAGGCCAGTTTCTTCGTCCTCCTGCCATTGGTCTTGTTGCTTCCTGGACCACGTGGGCGGCGAATGTGCCTCGCCGTTACATCGGCAGGACTGATCGTGGTTGCCATGATTCTGAACTTCTGCTACGGAGGCGGGAGCTCGTATCTGATCGAGCGGGACTTCTACCGACCCGGAATACACATGGTTACGAACCTCGCGGAGTACCTTGGTTGGTTGGCACTGCCCTTCGATGCTGTTGCCGAGTGGGTCGGTGACCCCGGGATCGTTCATGCCCTGAGACAGCCTCTCGGCTGGGCTGTCTTTGTCGCGTTGATCCTGGTGGCGGTTCGAGCGCCGGCCAGTTGGCGCCCCTTTGTCGGACTGGTTCTTGCCCCCCTGGTACTGGTCCTTCCCCTCGTGTTCGATCCGGCGTCCCGCTACACCTACCTGCCGGCGTGCGGCGTCGCCATGCTCGGTGCAGGGTGGCTTGCAGCCGGGGGTATTGGAGCGCCGCGCTCTCGGCCGTTACGAATGTCGTTGCTGGTGGCGCTCGCTCTCCTGTCGCTGGCTGATACGCGGCTGCGGGACAACGTGTACGAGTACCGCGAGCGACTCATGGCGACATGGGTCGCGGATGTTGTCGCGGCGTTGCCTGTTCCGCCGCCATCGGGAGCCATCAAAATCGTCGGACTCCCCACTCTCGCCATCGATCCAGGGATTCACCTCGAGGCTGCGCTCCGCCTCGCCTACGATCATCCGTCGGTGCAGCTGGAGGTCGTAGCCGACGACCTCCGCCGCTGATCAAACCGGCGTGCTTCACTATCACGCGGGGCGCATCATGATCTCGAGTGCCAGGCCGGCGCCCAATCGTCGAGGAGGGCGCCCCTCAACGACCCAGGTACCAGGGGATCACGTGCCGGATGTTGAGCAGGTTGACCCACAGCAGGGCCAACGCGCTGACCAGACCTCCTACCGGAAACCACCTGCCGAACACCGTGGCGAGCCCGACAGCACACAGGATCGCACTGCCGGGCGACAGCACGAGCAGGTACCGGCCCTGGGCCTGGAAGTCGAACCGGCCGTAGACCACGAGCGCAGCCAGCAGCAGCAGGTGCCCGCCGGCCAACCACATGAGGAAACAGTCGGCATCCTGCCGGAGACTGCCTGGACGATTGCGGTCAACCAGCCGTTTGACGAGCCCCACGCCGCTCCGATCGACAGCGCGAGGTAAACCCGAGCGCGCGTGATCCGGCAGCATCTCCATCCAGCCGAAGGTGCCCCACCAGCTCTGAAAGCAAAGCCAGAGGAACGGGAGGAGGCCGGCCTCGCCGGTAGGGGCCAGCCGCGGTCGAAGCTCGTCGAAGCCGAGCGCGCCGGCGCCGATTGCCATGGCGTCCGCTCCACCGTAATGCAGGACGTTTCTGATGAGCCACGGTGCGGCGATCAGCAAGGCGGTTGCAGAGGCCACCACCCACGGACGCAACCGCGGTGGTTTGTCTTTGACGATCCAGAGCCAGCCTGCGTACAACGGAATCGCCAGCAGGAAGACCGCCTTGATCAGCAGGCCCACGCCGGTTACGACGCCAACCCACAGTGGGTGCCCACGTCGCGCCACGACCAACAGCAGCACCGCTCCTGCCAACTCGGCGGCTGGATCGTTGCCGATGGATACGGCCATGAAACAGCGCATGGGGTGGAGCGCGAGGAACCCGGCGGCGGCCGGGGCGATCCATCGGTCCTCCGGCCACAGCGACCGAACGATCGCCGGGGTGATGGCCACCACGGCGCACGACAGGAGCAGATTGAAGAATCTGACAACGGTGACGGATCCGGTCAGCCGGAGCAGCAGTGCCGCGAGGACGTAGAAAAGCGGCGGCTGGTGGGCCTCGTAGGTCATCTGAGCAATCTCCGGGTCCGACAGATCGACGCCCTCGAAGTGGCGGCTCTTGAGCCGGTCAAGGGTTTCCGGTGCCCAGCCGTCGGCAGCCATCTCCGGCAGGCCGCGGCCGTTGGCGATCGAACGGATGTAGTTGAGATGGGCGGGCTCGTCCGGCCAATTGAACGCCGGCATCGCGGTCAGGTACCCGATGGCGAGCGACGCGTGCCCCAGGAGCGCGGCGAGCAACCACCAGCGGCGGGCGATTCGTGTGACGGCGACGATTCGGTGACCCATCGGAGTTAGTGTAATGGCGCCGAAGACAGTTGCCGTCGTGCCGACCTGGGGGCACCGTGATCACCTGGAGCGGTTTCTGCCCACCGTGCTCGATCAGACGCGACCGTTCGCGCGAGTCGTGGTCGTCGGTGACGAGGGCAACGAGACGGTCGTTGGAGGTGATCCCAGAGTCGAGCTGCGAACCATTCCCGACACTTTCGGTTTCGCCTGTGCGGTCAATAGGGGCATCGAGGACGCCCTCTCCGATAAGGATGTGGATCTGGTGGGCGTCATCAACGACGATGTCTCCCTCGATTCGGAATGGCACGCGCGCGCCGACCTTGCGATCCGGCTGCGCCCGGAGTACGGCTCGTGCGCCACCTGCCTGCTGCAGCTCGAACGACCCGAGACAGTGGCTTCGGCCGGAATCGACTGGCATCCCAGCGGCTTCGCCCGCGAGCTGCTCAACGGCCGGCCGCCGCCGCCGGCGACGTCACCACCTCGAGAGGTGTGGGGGGCGTCGGCTTCGGCCGCTCTCTTTCGTCGGGAGTTGTTCGACAGCGTGGGGAAGTTCGACGAAAGCTTCTTCGCCTACCAGGAGGACGTGGAGCTGGCGCTGCGGGCCCACCGCGCGGGCTGGAAATGCGTGATAGCCCCGGCCGCGTGGGGTCTTCACCTCGGTTTCGGCAGCAACCGCCCATTCGCTGTCGGCGGCAGTTACGCCGACTACTTCAACGCCCGCAACCGGCTCGCCCTGCTGGTAACCACCCTGCCGACCGATGACTGGCGGCGTCACTGGCGAGAGATGTTGGTGGCCCAGCTTCGTCTGCTGACGACCAGCCTTCCCGAGGGGAGGGCGGGAGCAGTGTGGGCCGGTGTGCTGCACGGCTTGTGGCGAGTGCCCCGGGCTCTCCGAGCGCGGCGACGGGTGTCGGATGCAATTTCACGCACAGCAGATCGACGTTGCCCATGAGCTCGTTCCCTGCGCTGACCGTCGGAGTGATCACCAAGAATGCGGGCGAGGATCTTCCCGGTCTTTTGGAGAGCCTCCCGCATGAGGTCGAGCTGGTGGTGGCGGACGGAGGTAGCGAGGACGCGACCGTCGACCTGGCGAGGGCAGCCGGTGCGATCGTCATCGAACAGAACCAGGAGGCCATTCGACTGGCCGGCGGCAACTTCGACGTGGCCCGCAACGGCATCAGCCGTGTCGCATCCCGTGACTGGATATTGTTTCTTGATGCGGACGAACGGTTGACGGTCGAGTGCCGCGAGGAGATCTCGGCAGTGCTCGCCGAGCGGCCGAACAACGCGGCGTACGACATCCCCAGAATCAATCTCTACTGGGGGTGTTCGGTGCGGCTGCTGGGTGACGACCGCCAACTGCGCCTGGTGCGTAGACACAAGGGTCGCTATGTCGGTGAGAGGCTGCACCAGCCCATGCAGGTAGACGGATCTGTGGGCCACCTGCGGCATCCGATTCTGCACGTCAACGCCAGGTCGTGGTGGGATCTGGTGCGCCGCCTCAAGCGGGATGCCGAAGCCGAGGCGTCCTCATCGGGCGCTCGACCCTCTTCACGAAGAATTTTCACCGAACCGCTACATCATTTCCGGCTTTACTACGTGGAGAACCAGGCGTGGCGCGACGGAGTGGCCGGACTGGTGGTGAGCCTGGTCTACGCCGCCAATCGGGCATCGGTGCTGCTGGCGCGCTGGAGGTCGCACGGTGCGTGACGCCGCTGTGGTGATCGTGAATTACCGATGCGAGGCACACACGCTGGCGTGCGTCGGCCATCTCCGAACCCACGAGGGAGATTGCCCTGCAGAAACCATCGTTGTCGACAACAGCCCCTCTGAGCTGTTGGCGCAGGGTCTCGTCCGGATCGATCCGACGGTGAAATACCTGCCGCAGTCCGAAAATCTCGGCTTCGCGGGCGGTGTCAACCGCGGTCTGATGAACGCCGCACGCCGGTTCGTGATCCTCCTCAACCCGGACGCCCGCCCCGATCCTGGCTGCCTGGGTGGACTTCTCGACGTGGTGGCTCAGGAGGGCGACGTCGTGGCCGGGCCGGCGCTTGTCCCTTTGACCCCGGGCCGTCCGAGCCATCCATCGGCCCTGCGGCGGGATCCTGATCTGTGGACCGCCCTCGTGGAGTACACCGTCGCCCACCGCGTGGTGGACCGGAGCTGGCTCGATCGCAACTACTTCCTCCGTCCGGAGGATGTTGCCGATTCGCCGGCGGAGTGCGCCACGGTCCAAGGCGCGTGCCTGGTTTTTCCACGGGCCCTGACCGATCGGGTGGGGGAGTTCGACGCCGCCAAATTTTTTCTCTATTGGGAAGAGACCGACTTTCTGCGTCGGGTCCGCGCAGTGGGTGGACGCGTCCTCTTCTGCCCCCACCTCACGTGTCGCCACGATGGAGGCGCGAGCATGGTGAACGGTCGACAGGATGCAGAGCTGTTCTGGAGGGGTTTGTACCGCTACCACCGCAAACACAGTGGCCGGCTCGGGGAGCTGCTGCTGCGGTTTGCAATGTTACCGGGCATGGTCGCGGAGTTGGCGGTGCTGGCGGCACTGCACGTCGGGCGCCGTGGTGGTGACCGGAACCTTCGCCGCGATCTGGAGACGGTCCGGATTCGGTTGCGCGAGCAGTTCCGAGTGTGGCCGGCCCGCGGCACGGTGTCGGGACGGTGACGGTGCCAGGATCTATCGCTCACATCCTGGTGCGGAATGCGGTTGCAGGTGGGGGAGCCCGCGTCGTTACCCTGCTCGTCGGACTGTTCATGACGCCCTACGTGCTGCACCGGCTGGGTGAGGCGCGGTTTGGGGTTTTGGCCCTGACAACGGTAGTGACCGGTGTCGCCGGCGTTCTCGATTTCAGTCTCAAGTCATCGTTCATCAAGTTTTTGGCCGAGCTCAACGCCCGCGGTGATCGTGAGGGGCACGACCGGGTGGTGGCCACGTCGGTGGTCTTTCTACGCCGTGTTCGGTGCCGTCGGCTTCGGTCTGTTCGCGGTGTTTGGGGATCGGATGCTGGATCTGCTCCGTATCCCCACCGATCTTCGTGGAGAGGCGCTCTTTCGTGTTCTTTGTCGCGCTGTGCGGTTTGTTTCTCGGGGGCGTGCTCTCGGTGTTCCCGGCCGTGTGTGACGCCCGTCAGCGCCTCGACCTCACCAACGCTCTGGGCGTTGTCTGTCTGCTGGGCGCGGCCGCGCTCACCATCGTTGGTTTAGAGCTTGGAGCAGGGCTTCGGGGTGTCGCGCTCGCCCAGTTCGTCGGGATCGCCTCGTTCTACATCGGTGCGATCGTGCTCGCGCGGGCTGTCGCGGGACCGCTGCACCTGTCGGTGCGCAGCCCGAGCTGGAGCTGGTTTCGGCGGATGTTTTCATTTGGTCTCAAGCTCCACATCAGCTCCACCTGCGCCATCGTCAACCGGCAGCTCGACAAGCTGCTGCTCGGCCGCTGGGTAGGTTTGCCGACCGTCACGTCATACGAGATCGGTCTGAGAGTGGCCGCTAATGCGGGGTCATTTCAACCATTCCTGGCGGCGGCGCTACTACCGGCAGCGAGTCATCTTCACGCCGTGGGTGACAACACGCGTCTCGTCGAGCTGTACGAGCGTGCGTCGCGCTACCTGTTTCTGGTCGGCGTCCCGCTGTTCGTTTTTATCGCGGTGAACTCTCCGGACCTGGTAATGGCGTGGATGGGCCGGCCTGATCCGATGGCGAGCGCCGTGCTGCGGTTGCTGGCCGCGGGCTACATGGTTAACTCGCTGAGCAACGCAATGGCCTGTGTCTGCCAGGGCATCGGCCGGCCGGACATTCAGGCTTGGCAGTCCGCCATTCAGCTGGTCGCGAACCTCGTGCTGAGTGTTCTACTGTTTCGGCTGATGGGTCCGCTCGGGCCCCCTCTCGGGACGTCGCTGGCACTGATCCTGGGCGCGTGGTTGTTCGCCGTGAGGTTCCACCCCGTGCTCGGGACCTCCACCCTGCGTGTGCTCCGACACGCCGCGGTGGCACCAATCATCGCCGCCGTGGTAGCAGTAGTTGCGGGGTGGGTGGCCACGGCGTGGCTGGACGCGGCGGGTCGGCCGGAGGCTGCGCTGAGACTGTTGCTCGCGGGCGGGGTCTTTGCTGTCGTGTACCTTGGTGGATGTTGGATCATCGGAGTGCTGGGGCGGGAGGAGCTGGATGTGCTGCGATCGGTGATTTCCGGCAGCTGGGGAAGGGCGACGGGTTGATGAGGGTGGGGGTGGCCGTGCCGCGGCGCGAGCGGTGCGGGGTCGGGGATTTCGCCCGCAGTCTGGCAAAGGCAATGCCGGACACGGTCGGATGTCAGTTGGTCCACCACCCGACGCACGATTCATCCCTGGCCTGGCGCACGGCGGCCCGGGCAGCGGACGGGCTCGATCTGGTGCATGTCCACTTCGAGTACGGTCTGTTTGGTACCGTCAAGCCGTACCGCAACCGATTCGCCGCCTTCGTGGGACGATTGCGCCCGCCTGTGGTGGTGACTTTGCACGGTCAGCTGCCCGAGCTTGCCTCCCGGTGGGGCGCCGGTCGGTTTCGAGCTTCGGACATCCTTCGCGATCTTGCCTACCTGCCGTTCTTCGGGCGCTGGCAGCGGATATTGTACGGACGGGTGGCGCACTGGGTTGTCCACAGCCGCGAGCTTCTCGATCGAGTCACGGCCGTCGTCGGCAGTGGGCGAACCACCTATCTGCCCATGCCCGTGCCGACGACCGACCGAACATGGCGGAATGCTGAAGGAGGAGATCTGGTACTTGTCTCGCCGGGGTTCGTCAAATCGCACAAGGGGTACGATGTGTTCGTGGACGTCGTTCGTGAGCTGGCGTCGTATTCCTGGGTGGTGGCCGGCGGTCCGCAGGACCGACGCGACGACGGGTATCTCGACGAGCTTCGCCGGTTGATCGACTCATCGGGGATCGGTGATCGCGTCCAGGTTACCGGCTATCTCTCCCGGTCGGAGATGGAGGAGATCATGTGTCGGGCCACCATGGCGGTGTTCCCCTTCCGCGACGTTGCCGGTTCGGCGTCGATGGCCTGGGCGATCGGGTGCGGGGTGCCGGTGGTGACCACCGACCTGCCGGAGTTTCGCTCGCTGCGATCGCGGGGCGCCGGGATCGAGCTGCTGCCAACCGATGCGCCTGACTCGTGGCCAGAAATTATCAAGAGGTTGGGAAACGACCGCGAACGTCTGGTGGATCTGGCGCGGCGGAACCGCGAGGCCGGTTCGGTGACTACCTTTGATGCGTGTGCCGGGGCTCTCGTGGAGATCTTTGAACGAGTGACGTTCGAGTGCCGGGACGTCGACGGATGAAGGTCCTGATGATCTGTACCACGTGCCCGGTGCCCTCGTTCGGTGGGGCGTCGATCCGCTCTTCGGGTTGGCTGCGAACGGTCGCCGAGTTCGCCGAGGTGGGACTGGTCACCCTGACGAGGAATGAGCGGGAGCAGGCGGCGCTGCCCGAGCTCGAGACCGTGTGTGCGGTGGTGCGTGGAGTTGCGGCGCCGCGCACCCCGGTCAGGAAGATCAGAGACGCAGTGTCGGCAACGGTCACCGCGACGCCGTACATGGTGCGATCCGGCCGGGAGCGGCGCCTGCGGGCAGCCGTCCACGACGTGTTGGACCAGTGGCGCCCGGACATCGTGCAGGCCGAGCTGCTGCCCGCGGCGCCGTATCTCGAGAGCGCACGCAGTCGCGGAATGCCGACCGTTTACTCGGCGCACAACGTGGAGAGCCGGATCGTCGCGGGGCCAAAAAACAGTTGGGCAGGGCGACTGAGAGCAGGGCGGATGGGGCGCGTGGAGGCGCGAGTCGCACGCCGGGTGCATACGGTGATTACGGTTAGCGAGCAGGAGGCGGCGCTGTTCCGACAGCTCGCAGCCCACGTATGCCACGTGGCAAATGCGGTCGATCTCGAATCCTATCTGTTCGCACTGCCCTCGAATCGAACCGGTCAGACCCTTCTGTTCGTCGGCCACCTCGGTTACGGCCCGAATGTGGATGCCGCCACGACGCTGGCGCGCCAGGTGTTTCACGAGGTACGGCGTGAGCTCCCGCAGGTGGACTGTGTGATTGCCGGTGCCGAGCCGTCGCGCGCGGTGCGGGCGCTCGCCGGGGACGGGGTCGAGGTCATTGCCGATCCTCCCGACCTCGCGGGGCTGTGGTCGCGCGCCGCCGCGCTGGTGTGCCCGTTACGCTGGGGCGCCGGCAGTCGGATCAAGATCCTCGAGGCCGCGGCGAGCGGCGTCCCGGTGGTGGCGACGAGGTTCAGCGTCGAGGGATTGGAGCTCGCAGAGGGTACCGAGTTCTATGCCGGTGAAGAGCCTTCCGAGCTTGCCGCGTCGGTGGTATCGCTGGTGAGGGATGTCGCGGCCGCCGACGAGCTGGCTCTGAGGGCGCGAAGGGCGGTCGAGCGGAACCACTCCTGGCCCTTGATGCAACCGAGGATGGCGGAGCTGTATGAAAGTCTCGTTGATCACCACCGTCAAAAATGAAGCGGCAACCGCCGACCGGCTGATCCGGTCGATCCGCGATCAGAACCGGGTGCCGGACGAGTGGCTGGTGGTGGACGGGTGCTCGACGGACGGCACCGCCGAGATATTCGAGCGCGAGCCACGCTGCACGGTGATTCGCGAAGCCGGCAACATCGCCCGTGCCCGTAACCTGGCGGTGAAAGAGGCCATCGGAGAGGTGATCGTGGTGATAGACGGTGGCTGCGCCGCCGATCCCGACTGGCTCGATCGACTGGTGAACCCCATCGAGCGCGGTCAGGCCGACGTTGCCGCCGGGTCCACAGTGCCCGAGATTGTTCGGCCATTCGACGCCGCTCAGTGGGTGCTGCTCGACCAGTTCCAGATCGCCGCTCTCGGCCTTCGCAAACCGGCGCTTTCAAGTCGATCAGTCGCATTCCTGAGGACGGCGTGGGAGCGTTGCCGGTATCCCGAGTGGCTGGATCACAGCGAGGACGCCTGGCTCTTCGAGCAGTGGCGGCAGCTCGGGCTGCGGATTCTTCGTGTGCCCGGGGCGGTGGTGGAGTGGACACTGCGCGCCACCGTCGGGCAATGGTTTGAGCAGCACTTCAGGTATATGCGTGGCCAGGGCCGGGCACGGTTGTTCGGTCGGCGGCAGCTGGCGAGGATACTGTTCTACGGCACCATCGGAGCTTTGCTGCTGGGGGGTGTCCGCTTGCCCTGGTTGGCGTTGGTGGGCGTGGCCGCGTGGGGATCGTACCTGGGGTTGTCGCTCGTACGGTTCCCGGCTGCGGTGCGCGGCAGCAGGCCGCTGTTCAAGGTAGCGACCCTGGCGTGGCTCCCGGTTATGCTACTCACCATGGACGTGGCGAAATCGGCCGGATACCTCAGGGGAAGACTAGCCCGGATGGCCTCCCACCGATGACCCGCGTGGGGGTGGCGATCGTGCACTACCGCGCAGAGGAGCTGTGCGCCGAGTGCGTGCAGCGCCTGCGCGCGTCCAGTCTTGATGATTGGAGCGCGGTGATCGTCGACAACGGGAGCACGACACCGTTGCACGGCGTTGATGGAGACCCCGCATCCGCGTTGAACTGCCGGGAAGAAACCTCGGCTACGCGCGGGGAGTCAACCTCGCCCTGGACCGGCTGCCCACCTCTACCCCGTACGTACTGTTGCTCAACGCCGACGTGCTCGTTGAATCTGAGACCCTCGGGGCGGTGCTGGAGGTGCTGGAGGCGAGGCCCGACGTTGGAGCGGTCACCTGCAGATTGCTGTTGCCCACCGGAGACATCGACCCGGCGTGTCGGCGGTCCGAGCCGACCGCAGTCACCGCTCTGGCCAAGCAACTCGGACTCAGCCGCCTGTTTCCGCGCAGCCGTGTGCTCGGCCGCTACAACTTGACGTATCTGGACGCGTTGGAGCCGCACGAGATCGACAGTGGCACCGGTGCGTTCTTGCTGTTGCGGCGCAGTGCCCTCGACGACGCCGGTAGCCGGCTCGACGAGCGTTTCTTCCTGTACGGCGAGGACCTAGACCTCTGTCGACGAATCCGCCAGGCGGGACATCGAATCCTCTACTGGCCGGAGGTGACCGCGCTGCACGTGAAGGGCTCCGGCAAGATCCGCGCCGCCCGGACCACGCGCCACTTCTACCGGGCGATGTGGATCTACTACCGCAAGTGGGGACGGTTCCGCTCGAACCCGTTGGTGCTCGCCGGACTGGCGGGAGGCCTCGTGGTCCTCGGCTCGGCAGAGTTGGCGCGAAACGCGTTTCGGAGGACATCCCAAACTGGACGATCAATGTGAGAGTGTTGATCGACGGCCGACCGGCGCTGGGTGGTGTGGGAAGGGCGACGCGCAATCTGGTCGCCGGTCTCAGGGAACGCCTGCCCGAGGATCAGCTCGTGGTGTTCGGCGAGTCCCGCGCCGGCCCGATCGGATTGCCCGGGTGGCGGCGGATCGCCCGTGCCATCGGTGGGGGAGCCAAGGGCATTCTCACTGATCAGATCACGCTGCCGGCTGTGGCAGAGAGGAACCGGGTCGATGTTTTTCACTCGCCACGCTACGTGGTGCCGCGGCGCATCGGGGTCCCGGCGGTCGTGACCCTCTACGATCTCACACTTGTCGACTTGCTGCGCACAAAGAAACGTGGTGTCGTGAAGTTCTACGAGCGGTGGGCCTTCCTCCAGGCGCTGAATCGATCCGCGTTCATCATCACGCCGAGTGACTCGGTTCGAGAGGAACTCGTGCGTCGATTCGGCCTCGACGAATCAAATGTCGGTCGCATCTACCCACGGCTCACGAACCTTGACCGGCTGCCGCCGCCTGCGGCGCTGCCGACGGACATCCCTGCCT
>PVMK01189045.1_pt2 | contig 20847 bp, 18 predicted proteins | sample 1853481 | NCBI WGS metagenome assembly PVMK01 (sample SAMN08533507, study PRJNA380276) | Marine sediment metagenome, whole genome shotgun sequencing project.
ACACTTATTACTGTTTTTATGCACAACCTGGCACTCGCCGTCTTCGCAGGCGTAATCGTATCGGCGCTGGTATTCGCGTGGCAGAGCGCACAACATGTACGCCTGAATCCGCACGATACTGAATCCGGCACCCGCATATACAAATTGCAGGGCGTACTTTACTTCGGCTCCGTACGGGAGTTTTCCGAACGCATGTCACCCGCAACAGACCCAGATGAAGTCATTATCGATTTCATGGAAGCTCGTGTTGCCGATTACTCCAGCCTCGAAGCGCTGAATGCCATTACCGAACGTTACCGTAAAGCTGGCAAACGCTTACGCTTGCGGCACTTAAGCCCTGAATGCCAGAAGAAAATTACCTCGGCTGGCAGACTCGTTGTGGTTGAAGTGGCAGAAGACGACCCGCATTACAGTATGGCTAAAATCTAGGGTTTTGGTGTCTGACATTCAATGACGAGCGTCTTTAAATGTCTGACACCGGGTTAAGCCACGGCATGGATAACTTCCTGCAATAATCATCCGGCTTCGCCCCACCGAACACTCGGTTACGAGTAGAATTTGACCCCTGAATCAATAGTTTTTACTCTGATCCTATTTATTTAATCGATAGTTTTTACTCTGACCCCATTTATTCCTCACCCACCACAATTCACAGGCCGATGTATCCGCCGGCCCCAATACGACGTATAAGAGGCTAATGGAAGCAAAAAACACCAAATGGCTGCTGGCCCTGCTGTTCGTCGGGACACTCATGGGCGCTCTGGATCTGGCCATCATTGGCCCTGCCCTGCCCATGATTCAGGTCGAGTTCGGCATGCAGGCGGGCGAGCTCGCCTGGCTGATCAATTCTTATGTACTGTTGCAAATGATCGGTGCGCTGCTGCTGGCCAAGCTCGCGGACAGGCACGGGCCACGCCTGATTTACATCGTCAGCATTACCCTGTTTGCTGCGGGTTCGCTGCTGCTGGTGGTCGCCGATTCGGCCTGGATGCTGTACGCCGGCCGTGCGATCCAGGGCTTCGGTGCAGGCGGCATATTTCCAGCTGCGGCGGCTGTCATCGGCGCACGCCTGGCACCCTCTGAACGAGGTCAGGCACTCGGCATTCTCGGCATGGTATGGGGCGTGGCTTTTCTCGCCGGCCCCTTACTCGGCGGCATCTTTCTGCGGTTTTCCTGGCAGTGGCTGTTTGCGATCAACCTGCCCATCGCCCTCTTATTAATAGTAGGCGCCATGAAATTATTACGGGCTGGCGGCCAACACGAGCCACAACCTTTCGACCTGAAAGGCATGTTCACTCTGATGGCGGCCATGGGCGCACTCATTCTGGTCATCAATGGCATTGATGCTGATGCGGCACTCCAAAGCGTGCTCACACTACAGGTCGGCGGTGCTTTACTGTCGCTCGTGTTATTGAGTGCAATCTTTTGGCGCATCGAGAAACGTGCAGCGGACCCGATCGTGCAACCGGCCTTGTTCGACTCTGCACAAATCTCGAAAAGCTGTCTGATTTCCACGGGCACCAGCGCCTTGCAGTCCGGCAGTATTTTCCTGCCAGCGCTGCTCGTGGCCTCGCTCGGCATTTCCCCGGCTGATTCGGCCTTATTGCTATTACCCGGCGTCGTCGCCGCAACGATAGCGGCACCCCTGCTGGGCAAACTCATTAATAAAACAGGAACGCGGTTAATTATTGTCGTCAGCCAGGTGCTGGTGGGCATCTCTCTGTGGATTTATGCGTTTGTTGATATGGACATCTTCATTTTTATCTGCGCCAGCATCGTAGGCGGTATTGGCTCGGCCGGCCTCGTCGGCGCGCCGCTGCGTTACATCGTGCTCGCAGAAACCGGTGACCATGACCGCGCTGCTGCGCAAGGCTTACTCAGCGTGGTTTCATCGGTTGGGCGACTGCTGGGTGCAGCGATGGTCGGCGCTGTCGCCGCCTCTTACGGCGGTGGCGCGGCCGGCTACCAGGCTGCTTTCGCCGGCCTGATCATGCTGGCCGTGCTGATCCTGCTAACAGCGACCACGTTAAAGTCGAAAACCGACGAACAAATCGATACAGACTAGCTGCCGGGGTCAGGCCCCGGGCTATATTTGCGATTTAAGAGGCGATTATTCTTAGGGGTACCGACCAGCACCTGAGACTACAGGCGTTTGAATCGCATTATATTTTTGGTGTCTGACACCAAATAATTTCGGAAAGCTGCCCGTCATTGAATCTGACACCAATTAATTTCGATATTTTGCATCCAAATCGGGCTTGAGCTGCATCTTAGGTATGTAAGACAACTAATACCGAGGTGGATAGCCATGAATTTCAAGTATTTTGACCCTATAGCCGAAGACGTGATTGTCTTGATTGTGGGCTTGGTGATGTTCATTTGCATCAACAATCTGCTGGGTTAGCAGCTATGAGTGACGATATCTGGTCGGGTGTGATGCTATCGATGCTGCTTGCGTTAGGCTATGTTGCGTACCAGAACGCTGTCGCGACAAACCAGTGCTTTTTGTTTCCGTTTTAGGCCCCTGTTTAAGGTTTAGTCCTTAGACTAATCAGGAGATCCGCCATGCATTCCGATAACGCCATGTCCATCGTCGGGTTGGTTGTGCCCGTCGTCACCATGATCTGCTTTGCGGCGGTTCCCATATTCTATTTCTATTATCGCCATCGCAATCGGCAGGAGCTGCAAAAAACGCTGCGCGCTGCTATCGAGCAGGGCAAGGAATTAACACCCGAACTTTTAGAGCAAATGGGTGAACCCGTGCGTGGAAAAGACCTAGACCTTCGCCGCGGCGTGCTGGCCATCGGATTCGGAATAGGGATTGCGGCTTTTGGATTCCTCCACAATGATCCCGATGTATTTCTTAAACTGCGCGCCGGCGGGGCTTTGTTATGCACTATCGGCATTGCCTTCATCGGGCTCTGGTTTTTCAGTCGTGGACGTCAGCGATGAGGAACTCGTCGCCAGAGCAGTCTCTGCCAATGACCAGCAAGCGTTCGGTGAACTGGTGCGGCGGCATCAGAGCCGGGTGCGCGGCTGGTTGCGGCAGCTCACTGGTGACGAGTCGCAAGCGGACGAACTGGCACAGCAATCATTCATTCGGGCCTGGGAAAAGCTGCACACCTTCAGTGGTCGCGGCAAGTTTCCGGCATGGATAATGAAGCTCGCCTACAACGTGTTTCGCCAGTCGTATCGCGATGCGCAACGCGATCAGCGGCTCGGCGATGCGCTTGGCGCGGTGCAGGCACTAATCGATCCAGCGCAGGGCGAATTGCACGATCAGGAGCATCCCGATCTAAGCAAAATGCTGGCGGTACTATCCGACGACGAACGTCATGCGATGGTGCTGTGCTACGCGTACGGGCTCAGCCACGGAGATGCCAGCGAAGTAACTGGCTTACCTTTGGGAACTTTGAAGTCGCATATCAAACGGGGCAAGGAAAAGATTCGCAGCCGTTTCGATATCACGGAGAACGATCATGACTGAGCACGAAGAAGAACTCTTTCATACCTTGCTAAGTGATGCCGCGCCTGAATTGGCGGACGATGGTTTTTCGGTGGGTGTCACGCGGCAGATTAAGCGAGACTTGTGGGTGCGCAGAATTTTTTTGGGGGCAGCATCGATAGTCGCAGGTGTTGTGGGCATCAGCCTGCTCTGGGGCTTGTCAGTTGATCTCAGCAAGGAACTGATGGCCGCTTCCGGCAAGCTAAGTGACCCGGCCTGGTTAGCGGCCAATGAATCACTGCTGCTGCCGGTATTACTGATGGTTGGCAGCCCGATCCTGATCCGGTTTTTTGCGCGTTAGCTATTACCAGAAGATAACTGAAATTTATGAACCTCTGCTTCGCTCTGCCCCTCCTTGAGGAACCAGTCTTTCAGCGCCTTCCATTCCTCACTAACCCGCCACAACTCCCTGGCCAGTTCATCGCCCTCCATCGACCCTTCCGGGTACGAGGGATTGCAGTACAAATAGTCAGTTAGAATAATATTCTGATGCCAGTGAATTGGGGGTGGAGTTATGATCAGGTTATTTGGCTATGCGACACAAAATCATGCTCGTTGGAACAGAGCGATTTTCATTGGGGTCTTTCTTGCTGTATTCGCTGGTGCAGCCCAGGCAACCGATGCCGACATCAATATCGATATCGAGGGCGCACAGGATGAACCCCAGGCATACGTCAGTGCAATAAGTTTCGACGGCCTGGAGTTAATTGAAAATGCCCGGATGGGTTCCGCCTATATCGACCCCAATGCTGACTTCAGTGTGTTTCAGCGGGTTGCCATACTTGACCCCTACGTTAGCTTTCGACGCAACTGGTTACGCGATCAGAACAGAACCCGCAGTCGCAATCTGCGGGCCAGCGATGTGGATCGAATCAAAGCCGACGTCGCGGCATTGTTTAAGGACGTGTTTACAGCCAGGCTGGAGGCAGATGGCGGTTACGAGGTCGTTGATGTGGGCGGAGATGATGCCCTGTTGCTGCGCCCGGCAATTATAAACCTTGATGTTACTGCGCCTGACACCCAAACGGCCGGACGCTCCAGAACGTTTACGGCGACGGCCGGTGCAGCGACACTTTATATAGAGCTGTTTGATTCGGTAACCGGCGATATTCTTGGGCGGGCTGCCGACAACCAGAGAGCTCGCCGCAACGGGGGCAGGGTTTCCTGGTCAAACAGCGTCTCGAATTCTGCGGAGGCGCGCAGAATCTTCGGACGCTGGGCCGATATCCTGCGGGATTTTCTGGATTCACACTATATGAGCGCAAAGGATGCTGATATTGCAGCAGCCGAAGCGGAGTAACTAAATGATGACTACCGTTTGATATTCGGTATTGCCTATGAGTTTTGAGATTGTGTGCGGCAGTCCGGTCAGCATTGAGTATGTTCATGCAGACTCACGCTGACCCTGACCACCGTCGAAAGCTCTGGCTGCTGGCGGCGATCATTCTGGTAACGGTGATCGTTGCATTGCTGGTGCCACCTGTCCCGCAGGACCCTGAATATCATTCCTTTGCCGACCAGCGCACGCTCTTCAGCATGCCTAATTTCTGGAATGTAATTTCCAATCTGCCCTTTATTCCAGTCGGCATCGTCGGCGTGTTGCTGTTAAGCAGGCAGTCGGTACCTGGAGGGCTTGCAAGTCAGCGGGCGGGTTACGCCGTGTTCTTTCTGGGCGCGATTCTGATTGGCCTGGGTTCGGGTTACTACCACCTGCAACCGACAAACTATTCGCTGGTCTGGGACCGGCTGCCGATGACGCTGGCGTTTATGGCATTCGTGGCCGTGATCGTCGGTGAAAACATTGACGAAACCGCAGGCCGACGGGCACTGCTTCCATTGCTGGCATTGGGCCTGCTATCAGTTGGGTATTGGTATTACACCGAGCTGCAGGGCCGTGGTGATTTGCGGCTTTATGCGCTGGTGCAGTTTCTGCCGATGTTGCTGTTGCCACTCACCTTGTGGCTGTTCCGCAGCCCCTTTATCAGCAACCTTTGGGTATGGCTCGCGATGTTCTGTTATGGCGCCGCCAAAATTGCGGAAGCGGCTGATTTGCCGGTTTATGAAGTGCTCGGTATAAGCGGGCACTCTATTAAACATGTGGTGGCGGCACTGGGTGTACTGGCTTTTTACATGGCTTTGTGTCGGCGCCGAAACAAGCCCGCAATATCATGACCCACCATGAACGCACACGGCACCAGCACCAGTGTCAGGGGTGTTGCAAACAGCAGCCCCCAGCCCAGTGCCAGCGCCATGGGCCCCATGTACGGGTCGGCACCACCCAGGCCATAGGCCAGCGGCATCAAGCCGGCAACTGTTGAAACGGTGGTCAGGAGGATGGCGCGCAAGCGATCAGCCGAACCGTCGGCGACGATGCTGCGAAACGACTTTTCAGGAAACTGCTGACGCAGATCATTGACATGGTTAACCAGCACGAGTGAATCATTCACCACGACGCCGACCATACCGATGATGCCGGTGGCCGCGAGAAAACCGAGCGGGACATCATGTACAGAAAAACCAACGATCACACCCACCAGCCCGAAAGGGATCGCCATCATGACGAGGATCGGCTGCCACAGTGAGTTGAACAGTAAAATCAGCAAAAAGTAGACGCCGACGGCGGCGATGCTGAGCGTTACATACAGTTCTTCAAGTGAGCGGGCACTCTCCTCCGCTTCACCACCAATCACTATGCGCATGCCGGGGTAGTCGCGGTCTATATCAAACTGCTCGCGTACCGCAGCCGAAACTTTTAGCGCTGTAGTAACATTTTGATCAATATCACCCGAGACGGTAATCGCACGGTCACCCTTGAAATGACTGAAGGTCGAGGGCCCGGGTGAATTTATAAATTCTGCCACCTGACCCAGCCGGGTAAGCCTGCCACCCTGGTTGGGCAGGACCAGTTGCTTCAGAAAATCAGGGTCTTTACGCACCTGTTCCGCAAAGATCACGCGAAAGTTGACGTCCTCATCCCCATAACGCACGCTGGTTACCACATCACCGTCATAGGCAATGCGCACATTACGGGCGACATCGGCGGCACTGATACCCACGCGTGCCAGCTGCAGATAATCCAGCTTGATCTCGAGCTGCCGCTTACCTTCGCGATCATTGCGATCGATATCACGGGTGCCCTCGAGAGAATTTAAAAAGGCCTCGACAGCATCCGCCAGCTGCACCCGCTGCTTATCATCGGTGCCGATGACCCGTACAAAAATGGGCCGGCCCACCGGCGGGCCACCCGCATCAATGATGTACGTGATCTTGTCGAAGCCTTCCAGTGCACTGGTTTGCTGCCGCAGTGATTCGACTATGTCATCGGCCGTGCGATCACGCTGCGAGAACGGTGTGAGGGTAACGAAAATAGCGGCATGATTTTCCTGCTCACTGGAACCGACATCACCGAAGGTACCGATACGCGTAACAAACGAATCCAGTTCTGCATCACCCAGTGAAGTCACTATCGCCTCGACGGCCTCGGCCCGATCTGAGGTGGCCTGCAGGGACATGCCCACCGGTGTGCGCATGTTGACGACAAAACGCTCGGCGGTGGATGACGGAAACATCACGAAATCCATCGACTGGTAGGCGAACATCAGCGCGTAGGCCAGCACCCCGGCAAACACCACGACCAGCAGATAGCGCAACCGCAACAGCCAGGCTATAAAGCGGCGGTAAACTCGGCGCAACCCGGCGAAGCCACGCTGGCGTAATGACACTTTGGCAGTTGCCCCGTTGCTACCGGGTGTTGCACGCAGCCCCGGCACCAGGTGGGCAGGCAACGCCAGGGTGCATTCAACCAGCGAGATTAACAGCGCCAGCGTTACCACCAGGGGAATAAAACGCACGAAGTCGCCGAGCATGCCCGGGAACACGAAACAGCGGCGAGAACACCACGATGGTGGTACAGATTGTCGTCAGTACCGGTTTGAATACCGTGCTGACACCTTTGACGGCTGCATCAACAGGGGACAAACCCCGCTCGTGAAAACTGTAAATATTTTCAGCCACGATAATCGCATCATCAACGATGATGCCGATGACCAGCACCATGGCGGTCATCGTTACCGTGTCGAGAAAACTGTCGAACACCGGCAACAAAAAAATAACCCCCAGTATCGCGACCGGAATACCCAGCGCCACCCAGAACGCGATACGCAGATTCAGGAAGGTTGCGAGCACCAGCATGACCAGTGCCAGGCCTATCAGGCCATTTTTCATGACGATCTCGAAGCGGCCTTTTACCAGCTTGGATTCATCATTGGAGATCAGCATCTCGACGCCCTCGGGGAGATACTGCTGCTCATGTTCCACCAGGGTGTGAATGGCCTCAACCGCACGGATGATGTCGGCCGATTTTTTCTTGTAGGCGATGAAGGAAATCGCGGCCTGGCCATTCAGGCGCGAGCGGACTTTTTCATCTTCGAAATCATCGCTTATAACCGCCAGGTCTTTGACACGTATCGGCGGGCCGTCGAAGGTTTTACGCACGATTGCATCGCGCACCTCAAGCGGCTCGCGAAACTGTGCGAGGGTGACGATATTGCGTTCGCTGGTATACGACTCCAGCGATCCGCCGGTGCCGCGTACATTGCGGCCACTGATCGCGTCAATGATCTCGATCAGTGAGACCTCCTGGTCGACCAGCTTGTCGGGTGACACAGCGATCCGCACTTCGCGGGCGCGGTAACCGAAACGTGTGACCCTGGCGACCCCTTCGACATTCTCCAGCTTCTTCTCGAAGCGCCGGGCGATCTCGCGTAGCTCACGGTACGGGAGGTCGCCCGCCAGCCCCACTTCGATCATGGGTATCGAGGTGGTGCCGAGCTCGGTTACCAGCGGTGACTCTTCAACCTCACGCGGCAGATCATTAACCCGGGACACGGCCTCACGCACTTCGCGCTCGACATCTTCTTCGTCTTCGTCGGGATCCAGGGCTATATGAATGGTGGACACATTCTCCTGCGACCAGGACTGATAACGCTTGATCCCGGTGACTTCTTTGAGTTCCTTCTCGATCTTGTTGGTGACATTAAGCTCGACATCTTCCGGTGAGGCACCGGGATAGGCGGTCGTAATCAGCAACTCGCCGAACTCCACATCGGGATAACTGTCACGCTTGATCGTCGTCAGCGAAGCTACACCCAGAAGAATAATCGTGAGGGTGATCAGGAAAGCGAGCAGGTTGCGCTCGGCAAAAAAGCGGAAAAAAGCGTCGATGGCTGTGGCCCGGTTAGCTATCAGGGGTTTCGACCTTAACTTTATAACTAATTGGGGTCAGGCACTAATTGGCTGAGGTATGAATTAGGGTCAGCCACTCAGTTCATACCGCAGGCCGCCACGTTGTCGAAGTCGGCAGGTTCGCATCCGAGTGGGGTGAGCTTCCGAATCGGAATTTAACTATTGTTTCTGCGCCGGCTCTATATCCGTTATCCCCCATGACTCAAGCTTTGCCTCGAACGTCCAGGGCGGATGGATCTTTTCCAGATCGGCAAGATCATCGTTGCTCGCAAAGTCATAGGCATTACCGTCTTTTGCGTACCACTCGGCATAGCGAATGGGATAGATCACTTCAGGTGTCGTTTCGGCATATTTCTTCATCATTTCCATCGGGAACTGTTTGTACTTGAAGGTGGTGCCATGTTTGTTGGTGCGTTCAGCAATCGCGACAGCCTCGTTGCCGGTCATTGCAGCCGATGCAATCGAGAAGGTTTCGTTTAAAAACACTTCCGGGTACTCGAAGCAGGTGCCGCACCATTTGCCTACGTCGCGCACATCAATCCAGTTAATCACGATATCCGGGTCGTTAATGCCTGACAGGTTGTCTTCACTGATCATGGTCTGGGACATGGCACCGTCACCACGCTGCTGCTTGGTGTTGGTGTAGTCAACACGGTGCATGGCGTAGTAGTACGCCGGGCGGTGGATACAGGTAACGTTGATACCCTGAGCGCGCATGAGGTCAGAGAATCTGAGCCGCTGATCCATCCACCAGGGTATGGTCGGATAGTCGTCCACGATGCCAGTCACCTTGTCGGGCGGGAATACCAGGGTAATCACCTGCTGCACCGACGGGTTAGCCTTCAGCGCGACCAACGATGCCGACACCTGTTTCATAAAGGCGATGCGGCCGCCCACCGGGTCATTGCCGTGATTGGTGATTTTGCCAGCCTTGGCCTCGTTCGCCGTGCAATACAGCACCACGCCGTCACAATCCTTAAAGGCCTCGGTCAGTTTTTCTGCGGAGGTCATGTCAACCCCGGAGTGCACGGTTAGCAAGCCGGGGTGTTCGCTTTCTGTTTGCTCTAACAGGGTTTCGAGTCGCTCGGCAGCCTGTGTGCCGGGCGTACGGTACAGCGCACGCACCCGAAACTTTTTGGATTTGGTCAGCTCCTCGACAATCGCGTAGCTTTCCCAGCCGGTGGAACAGGTGACTGCAACCAGGGGGCGTTCGGCCAGCGGTTTCTCCGCCACTCCACTTTGCTCGCGCTCGGCCTTGATCTTAAGCACCGCATCCACGATGCGCTTGTTCTTAGCCTTAATGGCGGCCTGCGCCATTTCTACCGCTGTATCTCTGTCCATTAAATCTGCCCCAGGAATCTATCCAAGTATGTGATTGACGCATTTTTCGAATGCGTTTGCGAATGAGTTTGGCAGGGCCATTATAATTTTTCTGTGGCCCGGAGGGTATAAGGCGGACTGATATGCCCAGACGGCACCGGCGGAGACCGCTGGAAAGCCCCGACGGGCTATACATATATATAAGTATTGGTGGCAGGAAAAGCCGTGTTTTTCCTGCATGTGTCCAGGGAGGTCTTTCAGGCCGACTTCGTGCGGCCGGAAAGCCTCTCGTCATTTAAAGCCACCAGTCATTCAATCTGACACCAAACTGAATGAGGCGTATATTAACCCGATAACATCTATAGAACCCGCCACAATAATAGTAAACGGGGTAATACCATGAAGCTCTTACATCTGTGTGCTGTCGCAGTCACTGCTCTTCTACTTGGTGCATGCTCGCCATCCGGCGACCAAGCTCAGGCGCCCTCCTCTCCTGACATCCCTCAATATGGCGTACAGGAAATTGATGGTGTAAAGCAAAAAACCTTTGAAGACTTCGGCGGCGTCATCGCCGAGCGTTATGAAGACTCGGAAGAATGGTGGGCACCCTATGTCGAACCCAAAGCAGATGCACCCAACGTCATCATCTTTCTGCTCGATGACACTGGCTTTGCACAGATCGGCAGTTTCGGTGGCCTGATCGAAACGCCTAATATCGACCAGCTTGCCAATAACGGGCTGCGCTTTAACAACTTCCATACCACCGCCCTGTGTTCACCGACGCGTGCCTCCTTGATGGCTGGCCGCTTCCCACACTCGATTGGTCTTGGCAGTCATGCTTTAACCGCCATGGGCTTCCCCGGTTACAACGCCGTGATGCCGGCATCCGCAAAGTCGGTCGCCAACTACCTGGAACAAGCGGGCTACGTCAATTACGCACTGGGCAAGTGGGACCACACACCTTTATATGAAGTATCACAGGTGGGGCCGTTCGACCGCTGGCCCAGCGGCGAAGGCTTCGAACATTCTTACGTATTCATGGCCGCTGACGTACACCAGTTTGTGCCCGTCATGTGGAATGACCATACGCCCGAGCCGTACCACAAATCAGAGCATCTCGATAAAGACCTGGCCGACCGTGCCATCGAATGGATTACCGGTCACAAATCGATCAAACCCGATCTGCCATTCATGATGCTGTGGGCATCGGGCTCGATGCACTCACCGCATCATGCACCCGACTCACATATTAATAAGTATAAGGGCAAGTTTGACATGGGCTGGGACAAGGCGCGCGAACAAATTATCGCGCGGCAATTAGAACTCGGCATCATTCCGGCCAACACCGGTCTGACAGACCGCATCGACGCTATACCCGCCTGGGATCCATTGCCGGATGAAGAAAAAGAACTCTACGCACGGCAGATGGAAGTGTTTGCCGCACAGCTGGAGTGGGTGGATATGCAAATCGGCAGGGTTGTATCGGAACTGGAACGCATCGGCGAACTGGACAACACGCTGATTTTCGTTACGTCGGACAACGGCGCCAGTGGTGAAGGTGGCCTGGCCGGCACGTTCAATGAAACCTATGTGTTGAATGGCCTGCAGACACCGCTCGAGGCCAATCTGCGCAATCTCGAGGACTGGGGGCGCGAAAACACTTACCCGCACTACCATGCCGGCTGGGCGATGGCCGGCAACACACCGTTTCGCTACTTCAAGCAAAGCGAGCACCGCGGCGGCCAGCAGGACGCGATGGTGGTGCACTGGCCCAACGGCATTAAAGCGAAGGGTGAGATTCGCAACCAGTATCATCACATCAGCGATGTCGCCCCCACCATCATGGAGGCCGCCGGCATTGAGGTGCCCGAGGAGTATCGCGGCGTGAAACAGCAACCCATGGACGGCGTGTCAATGATGTACGCCTTCGATAACGCCGACGCGCCGAATCGCAAACAACGCCAGTACTATGAAATGTTTGCCAGCCGGGCGATCTGGGTGGATGGCTGGAAGGCGGTCATCCTGCACGACAACCGCATGCCCTGGGAACTCAACACAGTTTCAGATCCGGCCAACGATGTCTGGGAACTTTACAACGTGGCTGAGGATTTCTCCGAAAACAACAACCTCGCGGACAAGTACCCGGAGAAGGTTGCGGAACTGGCCGCCATCTTTGAAGAGGAAGCCTGGAAGTACAACGTCTACCCGCTTTACACGGACATGATCCAGCGTATCTCCAAGCAGCAGGACCGGCTGTTCGGCGACCAGAAAGAGTTTGTCTACTTCGCGCCAGGTGCGGTGCGCATTGCCGAGAAGTCATCCGCGCCAGTTAAGAATCGCGCGCACGCTATCGAGACGCAACTTGTGCGTAACGGCAATGAAGAAGGCGTACTCGTGGCCGTTGGTGGCATGACGGGTGGCTTCACGATGTTTATCAAGGACAACAAATTGGTGTACGACTACAACTACCTCGACGGCGTGCACTACGTCATGCAGTCAGAACCACTGCCACCTGGCACCGTTGATGTGAAATTCAGCTTCATCAAGACCCAGGAGTTCGGCGGCAAGGGTGAACTGTTTGTGAACGGCACAAAAGTAGGTGAAACGGAAATGCCACAGATGCACATCAGCACCTATTCACTGGCGGAAACGTTTGATGTGGGTCGCGACACCGGCACGCAGGTGTCGAAGAGTTACACCGACCCGTTCCCTTACAACGGTGCACTCGACCGCGTCGTGATTACGGTATCAGACGAGAATACGGTGCCACCAAGGAGGTTGCCGACAGCGTATTACTAGGAACGAGTGGTAAACACAGCATCAAATCGCAGCGCTGCTTAAACTGACCACGCGGCCGGCACATGCTGCCTGCATCGCGGGTAGCAGCTGGTTATGCAGTTAGGGTTTCAGGGGCCGGGCTCCAAGAGCTTTGGTTAGCGCCCCGTTATCAGCACGCACCGGCCGGACATTAATGCCAGCGCCGAGCCGAATAGCCAGAGCGCTTGGGGCAGCTGCCTAACCTTGCCAGCACTACGCGCGGTGCCTACTGCAGTTCATAAACTCGGCATCTTCCATCAATTCTTCGAAGTCTTCGCCTGCCAGATGAACCAGTTCTTCATGATCGCCGCCCTCAAAATAGATGTCCGGCTGCCCGCGCAGTGACTGATCAACCACCGTGTCCAGATCATATGCCCGACCCAGTGCGGGCACGGCGCCGATTTCACAGTCCGAAAACACGGATGCAAGATCATCTTCCGGTGCAGTTTCAAGATCGCGACCCAATTGTTCATCCAGTTTACCGATCCGGACATAATGCGTGGCCGGCACCACGGCCAGCACGTAGCCGGCTGCATCTTTCAGCAAAACACCTTTGGCGATCTGGTCACCCGGGACATGTGCAACCTGGGCGGTGCGCATACTGGTTGATGCATACGGATGTCGATCCACGCTGTAATGGATACCGGTGCGATCGAGATAATTACGAACGTTGCTTGCCATGCTCATGATATTTCTCCTTCAACCCCTGCAGAAACCCTCGACCTTATTTTACCGCGCCGGCGACTCTGCGTGACGCTGCGTGCGGCATCAGGCACCAGCCGGCACGCCCCCATTGGCTGCAGCAACGACCTGGTGGTCGCGCCCGAGATGCAGCACAACATCCGCGCGCTGCGGCAGCACACTGAGGCTGCTGCGTTTGATACGCGCAATAAAGTTTGGGGTCTGATTCAATGACGGGCGGCTTTGCGGGCTCGCGAAGCAGGCCGCAAAGACCATCCCGGACACATGCCGAAAAAATTAAGCAATGCTTTTCCGGCCACCAGTTTTTATTTGCAGTCTAATACGCGTGGCAAGTTCCGGTTTCGCATGAGGATGCGTCTATGGAATCAGCGCCTATAAACTGGTCGCCGCTATATGTCTCACCGGACAAGCCCACCTCGGTGTCATCACAGATGATTCCAGACTGGTTAACTTTAAAGCGAACGGTCGTGTCATCACCGTACTGGCCGTCGACATTCGCAATCACCGGTGCGTCGGCAGGCGTCGCCTGACCCGCGCCGAACTTCAACGTAGCCGGATCAACCTGGGTTGCGTCGAAGGTGGGACCGCTCAACACCGCAACCGGCAGCTTGCCCGTCTTATTGGGGTAGACCTGATTGGCAGGGTCGCCTGGCAGTACATCAACGCCAACCAAAAGCAGGGGCAACCCATCGATGGCTGTGTACATATTCACAACACCACCGGTGGCGGATGTTCCGGCCAGCCCGGGCACGGTACGCGCCGTGCTGAGAATACGATTTTTAATTTGCAGATAACTCAACTCCGGCTGCAATTCGAGAATCAGGCCTGCTACGCCCGTCACATGGGGTGCCGCCAGTGAAGTGCCGCTTTCCCAGGCATAATCTTCGAAAAACCCCACAAACAATTTGGTCACGCTCATCACTAAGTCGCCGGGCGCAGCAATATCGACTGACTCAGTGCCATAACTGGAAAACCAGGCCAACTCATCAAGGTTATCGGTTGCACCCACCGCAATAATATTGTCGAGGTCAAAAGATGACGGGTAATGCGGTGTGCTGTCGGTATTAATATTTTCGTTGCCGGCCGCCGCGATTAATAAATGGTTGTTGGCCTGTGCGGCCTGCATGGCATCGAACAGCGCATTGTGGTCCGCAAGCTCTTCCGGAAGAATCTCAGAATACCCCCAGCTAATGTTGGAGATGCGTACACCTTTATCAATCGCATACTCGAGCGCATCAACCGCATCAGACAGCAAACCTATGCCAGCATCACTAAGGACCTTGAGCGCCATCACCTGACCATCAGGCATGACACCCGCAATGCCTTTCGTGTTACCCGTAACCGCCGCGATAATTCCGGCCACCATGGTGCCATGGCCATGGCCATCCAGCGGGAATGGATCATTATTCACAAAGTCCCAGCCACGCACGTCATCGATGTAACCGTTGCCGTCGTCATCGACGCCCTCGATGCCATTCACCTCCGCTTCGTTCAACCAGACATTGGAGGCAATATCAGTGTGTCGATAATCTATACCAGTATCCAGCACGGCGATAACTACACCAGCGCCCGAGGCCATAGCCCGAGCCTCTAACCAGGCTATATCAGCATCCGGGGTCCCGGCGAGAAAAGCCCCGAACGTACTTGCCTGGCCGGTATTATTAAGAGCCCATTGCTCCAGGTAATACTCATCATCTGGCGGCACCTGGTCCAGGTGCAGCTGATAATTCGGATGTGCATATTCTACGAACGGCAGTTTGTTCAGTATCTTTACAGCCTTCTCAACACTCATACCGGGAGCCAGGCCGATGCGCTCCAGGCCGGGTACAAGTTTAGAACTGCGCGTAGCTGATACCTTTAATAACCCATGTGCTGATGCCTTTTTAGCTGCAGGCGTATCGGGCTTGTAGCGAACCAGTAATGATGTCTGGTCATAGCCACCGACCGGATGAGTAACGGGTGGAACAACCCTGGGTGTGTCAGGTTGTTGCGGCCTGGCTGCCAACGCAATTGGCCCACCTGCAATCAACCCAAGGACAGTGACAACAATTATAAAGTGCCGCATAGAGGCGCTCCCGGTGCGGCAGGAAAATGCCTAAACAGGCATTCATCCCTGCAGCATTTTTAGCAATCATTAATGCTAGCGTTTGGCTAATCAGATTGGCAGGAGCACGTATCAATAACGTGAACTGCGGCCGCTGTTATGTCTATTGCACCAGGTATGGGTATGAAACCAGGTTTTATTGAACTGAATCAGGGTCAGTGCGGTGGATTTTCTGCGGGCTTGATTTGCATCGATCAGGATCTCAGTTTCGTCTCGAGAGTCCATGACGGGTGAATCCGCTCCAGGTCCGCCAGGTCTTCATTGCAGGCAAAGTCGTAGCCATTGGCCTTATCGTTGTACCACTGCGTGTAGCGTAGCGGGTAAACCACCTCCTGGTTGAACAACGCGAGGGTCTTCATTATTAACTTGGGAAACTGTGCATATTTAAACGCGGTGCCGTGTTTGTTGACCTGCTTAACAATGTCGACCCGCTGGTTGCCGGTCAGCGCGCAGGAGGCAATGGAAAAATCTACGTTGGAAAAAACTTCCGGATACTCGAAGACAGTGCCGACCCATTTACCGACGTCGCGCACGTCAACCCAGTTCACCATGAAGTCGGGTTCCATGATGCCGGGACGGCGTTCTCCTTAATCATGGTCCTGGACATGGCCGTATCGCCGCGAAAGTCAGCCTTCGCCGTGTAGTCCACCCGGTGCATATTGAAGTAGTAGGAGGGCCGGTGGATACAAGTGACATTGATACCGGCATCACGCAGGAAATCCGATATCCGGAGCCGTTGTTGAACCCACCAGGGCGCTTCCGGCGCATCATCGACAATGCCGCGAACCTTGTCGGGCGGAAACACCAGTGTCACAGTATGTTTAACAGATGGATTGGCACGGAGCGCCCCGATCATGGCCATTGCCTGCCGCATGACGGCCGCACGCCCACCGACAGGATCGTTGCCGTGGTTATCAATCTTGCCTGCCTTGGCTGTGTTTGCCGTCACGTAGAGCACCACGCCGTCGCAATCGACGAAGGCCTTGGTCAGAGCTTCTTCCGAGTACATGTCGATACCGGATTGCAACGTCAGCAGACCGGGGTGGGTTTTCTCGGTCTCCTGTAGCAAGTCCGCCAGTCGCTGGGCAGCCTGCGTGCCGGGCGTGCGATACATCGCCCGTACCCGGAAGTTACGCGTCTTGGTGAGTTCCTGGGCGATGGCGTAACACTCCCACCCGGTGGAACAGGTCACACCTATCAGAGGGAGATCCTCGGTAGCTTTTGTCGTGGCGGGTTGCTGCTCTCGCTCCGCTTTGATTTTCAGCACGGCGTCAACGAGCTTTTTATTTTTCGCCTTGATCGCCTCCTGGGCCATCTTCACTGCTGTATCTCTATCCATTATTTTCTTACCTGGGTTATCTCACCTGCGACATGAATAACGTTGCTGTGTCCGTTAAAGTCCCCCAACGGGGTAAACGAGACGGTTCCCACCTGTGCATTGGCAACATTTATACGACCCATCAGAACTGCGATTCCTGCATGCGGACACGCTCGATGCGTCCGCTACGCTCTGAATTTGAGTACATACTTATTGCTTTGATCACGAATGCTTTTATCAAAGACGAGTTTGTCCATTGGATCATCGGGATTTGCCAGCAGATCGGATTCGTCGATCAGCTCAAAACCAGCCGCCGTTATTTCGGCCACCACGGTGGCTCGTTCCACACGATGCAGGTCTTGCGCCTGGCTGGTGCCCTTGCCCGGCGCAGTATCGTGGTCAACCACCCCGAAAATACCACCGGGTTTCAGGGCGCTGTGGATGGCTTTATTCATTTTCTTTCGATCCGTGCCGACCCAGACAGAGTCGTGATAGAACATGAAACTGAATGCCGCATCCAGCGGTTCCGGAAAACTGATTTCTTCCAGTTCGGCGACCACGTCAATCAAATTACTAAGCCCGTACTTTTCAATATAGGCGGGAATCGGCAGGTTGCCTTTAAAACGCTCAAGCAGAGCCGCTGAGTTCTGTGCATAGACTCTGCCCTCATCGCCGACGATTTCGGTGAGTATGGCGGCGATGTAACCACGGCTGGCCATAAGGTCGGCAATACGCTGGCCCGGCTGTACATCAAAGAAACTCAATAACGGTGCAATCTTGCGAACTTCATCACGCGCCCTGTCTGCATCGGATCGATGCGGGCTTGCAAGCGCATGACTAATGTAATCGGGTACGGTGATATCACTGGTATTCATAATGAAGTCTCCTTAGCTGTCTGGCGACAAACAGTATCTGTACCGGCTGATACGACCCACGCCGTGGATAGAGATAGTAACCATAAGCTTTTGCGGTGCGTTATCGCAGCACACTGCATACGGGCACAGACAATATTGCACCCTTGACCATAGACCATAGTCAAGGGCTTGAAACTTAGCCCGGAGATGCGCGTACGGAAAATGTGTTCACCATCAGCCATGCTGCCAAACAAGCCTATGTAGAGAACTATGACCCGATCGAGACCGGTCGCGCGGGGAGAAATCGTGCATTCCACAGCACTGGCCAACCCTCTGCCTGCACTGGTTACCAGCATGACTTGCGGCGCTTGTGCAGCGCGCATTGTATGTATAGATTGCGTATATAGACCTTGACCCTGTACTTTAGACCATGGTTTACCCTTAATAAGGGTCTATAAGTAAGGATTTGCCCCGGGAGTACCGAACAGATGTACATAAACTTTTGGTACCCAATCTGCAGAAGCGATGAACTGGCCCAGTCTGAGCCGCTCCGGTCTAAACTTTTGGGCACTCAATATGTCGTATTTCGGGATACGGACGACCAACCCCATGTACTCAGTGACACCTGTGTACACCGCGGTGGATCCTTAAGCAAAGGCAAAGTAATCGGCGATCGCATTGCGTGCCCTTATCACGGCTGGCAATACGATGGTGAGGGTAAATGCGCCCTGGTGCCATCTCTGGGTGACAAAAAGCCCCCCGGGCGTGCCAAGGTTGACAGTTATCCGGTGCAGGAAAAATACGGCATCGTATTCGCGTTTCTGGGTGACCTGCCAGAAGCCGAGCGTCCACCGCTTTATGAAATTGAAGAATACGATGACCCCGCGTGGCGTGAACACGAAATAATCATGCTCGAACTCGATTGTTTTTATGAGCGGTCGATGGAAAACGGCATCGACCCTATACACAATGAGTTCGTCCATCCTGCCCAGGGCAGCCCACAGCCTGTAGCGGGGTCGGTCTCTTATCCGGAGACGCCATGGGGCTCAGGGGTTCACGGTAACTATACGGAAACGGGCACCAAGCGCTCAGATAAACACGGCATGAAGGCCGATACCACCTTCCTGAATGCCGGCACCTGGCATCACGGGCCAAACACACTGATCACGTGGATTACTTTTAAAAAGGATACCAGTCTGCATCAGTACTTATTTGAAGCGCCGATTGATGGCGATCGCACCAAGATCTATTTCGTCAACCTGCGCAGCTTCAGACTTGGCCCCGAGAATGACGAACGCATTCGCAACGCCAACGTGTATGTAACTGGGGAAGACATCTCGATACTGGAAAACCTCTATCCGGTCCGCACACCCGCCACCCGCGTCCGCGAGTTACTGACACCGGGTGACCAGACCATTCTTCGCTACCGTGATTTCCTGGATGACTGGACTTCGCGCGGCTGGCGGCTGGACTGGAAACGCATGCAGGCCAACCAGGGCGACGTGGCCTACGCAATCCCCTCACCCGCACGAAATAAATCGGGCAACTGGGTGCTGGATGCTGTGCCGCTGCTCGCAGCAGAATCAGGAAGTGTCGATAGCGCGGCCTAGCCACGGATGATTGGCATTGAGTTTGAGCAGGCGAACTGAATCACGGTGGCTGACACGTGTCATTAAGGGGTCGAAATGAATCTTTTAATCGGTTCGACCCCTTTATTTTACAAGGGTCCAGAAAAAGCGGCTTAAATCGCCGGAGATTTTTGGTATCTGACACCAATAATACCCACAAATCCAAGCATCACGAACAGCATCGCCATGGGGTATTTGAGCCCATAGACCAGCGGCGTCAATGCGGCCCGGGTTGCACCTTTCAACCAGGTATTCCCGGCGATCATATTCGCGATGGGTGGGGACGTGCGGTAGTACCAGGCAACGAAATGTTGGCCCAGCATGTTGGGCAGCAGGTAACGGTCACGGAATTGGCGCAGCACCATGACCTCGGGTTCAAGGTAGGAGCCATAAGCAGCCGTTGCGATGAAACAGCCGCCGCCACCGCCGCCTAAACCGCCAGTCATAGTGGGCGAATCAATCCGCTGCACGCGCCCGGTCGTACCGAACGGTGTACCGGTGGTATTGGTCAGCACATAGATTTCACCGTTCGCGTCCTGTGCGAAACCGAGGATGGCGGCCGGCAATGGTCCGGCATCAAATTCACGGATAGTGTTGCCCGCGTCCAGGTAATACAACGGGGCCGCATCCGCACCGAAACTACCAAAGTCGCCAAACAGGTAGCGGCCATCCAGCGCGGGCACGGCACTGCCGCGATAAACGAAACCACCGATAATGGCGATGCCTTCATCATGATCGTATTCCGCCAGAGGATCGATCAGCCCCCCCGGCACACCGGGGGCGACATCCGTCACCGACCCGTCATTCGCGCCATTTCCCATGAAGAAAAATGAACCTTCCTTCAGGTTCCAGCCATAGTTGTTACCGAGGGTGACGACATCAATTTCTTCGATGGCATTCTGGCCCACGTCTGCCACGTACAGGTCGCCCGTTTGCATATCGAAAGACATGCGGTACGGATTACGAAAACCATACGCAAAGATTTCCTCAGCCTGCCCGACCTGACCCCTGAAGGGGTTGCTGGCCGGCACGCCGTACTGGCTATTGGCCGAGTTGATGCCGAGCGGATCGATACGCAGGATGGCACCAAACGGATTACTTGTATCCTGGCCGTTACCCGTCAGGCCGTGACCGACGCCTTCATCATCAGCGTTACCACCATCACCAACCGCAATGTACAGGTTATCGTCAGAACCAAATGCCAGTGCACCCGCATTGTGATTAAACTGCGGCTCATCAAGGCGTAACAGCACACGACTGGCATTCGCGTCAGGCATGCTGGCCGGATCGGATGGGTCGGGTGTTAGAAACTCACGGACCACCGACTGATGATTGGGCACCTCGCCCATCGGTAT
>PVMK01123960.1_pt1 | contig 20846 bp, 25 predicted proteins | sample 1853481 | NCBI WGS metagenome assembly PVMK01 (sample SAMN08533507, study PRJNA380276) | Marine sediment metagenome, whole genome shotgun sequencing project.
CCAATATTCCAAGGAATACGACTAACACCATCTAAATTGTAAATCTTTATATCATAGAAACCTCCTATTGCGTATTGATGTGTGCATATTAGATTAGTATCTGTGTAAGGTTCTAACGCAGTACCATCTCCCCAATCAATTTGTAAGTTAACAGTATTACCCTCATCAAATGGTAAAATGATAGAATCCGCAGGAGAATCAGCACTAGATGTCTCTGTGTATTACCTCCATAATAAGAGGTACACCTAGTTCTACTGAACCACTACTACTAAATAAAGATTTCTTTTTATTACTCATTAATCTGGTTGGTTTATCTCTACTGCGTAATCACCCGTTTTTATAAACTCTACTACTATCTGATTTCTTACCGCACCATCATACTCGCCTATTATATTTGTACTCCACCCCGCAGGAAACGTTAATGCAAAAGCACCTTGTACATATAAAGTAATAACCTTAGTATTTGTTCCGCTTAATGGTAAGTTAGACTCTGTGAAAGATGTAGGTGCGTTTATAAATAAATCCCACGTATCAAATGACCAATCTATGTTGTATGTTGGTGTGCCTATAATATCGGATACTAATTTAGATTCAACTAAACTCCCAACCTTAACCTTTTTCTTAGCACCTAACTCATCCTCTATTAGTAAAAATGAATCATTATTAGGTTCTGTTACCTCTGTGATTAAATCAAATTCGTTAGGAACGTCTTTGTGTATTGCGTTTGGATCAAAACCTGTGGTTATACTAATTGTAGGTATTTGATAATATGAGTTATAGTCCGAACCACTTAACAAAGTGAAATCTATTAAACTACCACCAGTACCTACTTTTTCTGCTATAACTACATATCTAAATCTTTGACCTACTAAAACCTCTGTTATCGTATTAGGGTTTTGTGTGAAATCCACAAATCCTTGACAATTAATAGATGTTGGATTACCTTGTTGAATATCTATAACACCACTATCAGCAATTAAAACTGTTTCAAAACCTAAAAAACCAACTTGACCACCGCCATTTAAAGGAACTCCATCAGAATCACAAACGTATGCCTCAATCTTTACCCTTTGTTCTGCTTGATTTGAGTTTACCTCTATTACTGGAAATGCAGCGTAAACACCCTCTACTACTGGGTTGTTAATTGGTGATGGGTCGCCTAAAAACTGAACAGGAAATGCACCTGTTTCGTTATCGTCTAGTGTTATTGTGTTCGTTGGTATTGGTTGTGGTGTAAGTCCTTTATCATTTATTAAAGTCTTATAAAATGTACCCTCTGTTGTTGTAATTTCATCAGCAGTAAAATAAACATTTGATAAAAGTCCTGCGGTTGTTTGTGTTACACTTATAACTTTTTCTGTTGTTGTCGCACCGTCTGAAATAGTTACGTTAGGAGTTCCCGCTACAATATTATTAACACCACTTGTCGGATTTCCATTGCCACCGCCAGAGTGATACACAATTAAATCTGTAAAACTGTTAGGGTTAAATGGTTGCCCCGATGTAACAATCTCAATAGGTATTGTGAAAAAAGATCCGTTGTCTACTGCCTCACCTGTGATATTTGCGTTAATAAAAAAGTCATCATCAGAACTCTGTTGTAGATATAACGCATCGCCTTGCTTTAATAACTCTAGTATATTATTTACACTCCTATTAGGATATGCAGTTGAACTAAAATAAATCTCTGTCGCTAGTGATAAATCAACGTTGTTAATCTGTAATGTATTTGCAGTTGGCTCTTGTGGATTTGTAGCACTTGCAAAAATATATCTAAGGTTCGCACTTCCCGAATCTGGAATACCTTGAGGAACAAATAAACCACCATCTGTACCAATTACTGCAATGTTATCCGCATCTGTTGAAATACTAGGCACATTTGCACCCCATTCGTAATCATAATCACTATCACTACTCTTTTTAAGTATCTGATCCTCTAAACCTCCACTAGGAATACCATCAGTAATCTGAGCCATTGAATAATCGCCACTTTGAGCAACTACCGTTCCCTGCCTGCCAAATACAGATAAAACAGAACCACCACCGCCACCACTTGAACTAGCGTATAGTTTACCATCCGCACCCAAAATAATAGCATTAGATGCATCGCTACTGATTAAATCAGCAATTACAAGGTCTGCATCACTATAAAAAGACGGATTTCCTAATGTTTTTAATCTGTTTTGAAATTCTGGTAAGTCTGTAAACACCTCTAAAGAACCCCCTACTGAATCATCATAAACTGCAACTTCTTCAAGTTTGTATTCAGCAAAGTTGTTACCGTATGGTTGTGTGAATATTACCGATTTATCAGAGTTATCATCTATTGTTGTGAGATGTTGTTTAGAACTCCCTACAATATCATCCTCATCTAAACGCACGTACTCCCATACATTACCGTTTTTTTTACGTATCTCTAATTTAATTGGCATAGTAGTTTTTTATTTTATTTATAATTATTCTAAATAGTAAAAAAGAACAAAAAAAATAAGTATGGGGTTATTGCAACAATATACAAAAATTATACTTATTTATAATCATTCTAAATAACATATTTTAAAGTTCTGAAAAATTAACTAGTATAGTTGTTTTAATAATTCCATCTGAATTAATTGTTAACAGATAATCGCCTTTTTCATACGTTACACCGTTAGACGTTCCAGAACTATTAGCAACCCAATTTAAAGCATTGTTTAACGGTACATTTGGCGCATCTGATTGTTCTATGTATTGCTTTATATTTATTGGCTTACTGTATGCGCTAGGGAATGAATTACCACTATCGTTGTCCTCTAGTTTAATACCGTCTACACATATCGCAGTTGATGGTTGAGTAAATCCACTAACACCGTCTAACGTGATCTTAAACGTGATAATATCACCAGAAGCAAAATTAAAAGGTTGATTGGCAATAAATCTGCTCCACATATTAGATTCTGAAATACTAAATGATTGTTCATTAAAAAGTGTTTCATTTTTAAATATTTTAATATCACCACTTAAAATTGTATTTTCTAATTCTTTAAAAAGCATTAACGATAGCCAATAATCACCGTCTTTTTTTATCTCTGTTGATTGTGTTGAATTTGTTGCAGTTATGGATTTTGTAGGATTTGTGTTTTCTATTTTCAAAGAGCCGCCTCCAATAAAATAGTTTGTATTTGTAATAGATGCACTTCCTGTATTGTTAACAGTCCATATTGACGGAATATTAAAACTTAGCAAATTATCAATTATATTATCTGCTTGATTACTTCCTGTTTTGTTAGTTTTTATCATCATTAGTTTGCTGTATTATATGTTATTGAAAAACGAACCCCCTCGTCTTGTGGTATTGGATCGCTAACAGTTAACTTATTACTATTAATTGATCCACTTAAAGATATTCTAGTTAAACTTGAATCAAATTCTAATCCACTAGGATTAAAACCTAAAGTATTTACTACATAATCCTCACCTCCAAAACTATTTTCTATTAAATAATCTGGATTTGTTATAGTGAAAAAAACAGTATTAACAGGAGTAATTATTGTTTTATTATTAAATATACGTCCGTTAATGTTTACTCTTGTGCCTGTTTTAGTTATAAATATTGAATAATGTAGGTCAGAATCCTCAAAAGTAACTATGTTGCTAGTTGTGTTTACTGCATTATTTTCATCATAACTTTTTATTCCATAAAAGTTATCAATTATAGATTCATCACTACCATGCAATACACCTCTGTGGCTTACCGCTTGTATATTACTGTTACTCGCTAGGTCTGTGTTTACCTTGTTTATTATTTCCGCTTTTGTTGCCATTTTATAAGTATAGTTTAATGTTTGTAAATGCTCCGTTATTACCTAATAGTAATCCATCCTCTAACACTCCCGATGGTGTGCGAGTTTCAAAAACCCACTCTTTATAATTAAATGATGTAGTTGTTCCACTTGCACCGTTTGAACTAGATATTACATAACAATACGCATCTCCAAATGATAAAGATAATTTTGTTATATCTGTCGGAACTGTACCCTGTGTATATCTCACTCTTAACTGATAAGTTCCAACGCTTAAACGTTCAAAATCTACATCTCTAAATGCTGACGGTGTGCTAAATCTACCGCCCACTAATAAAGTTCCAATTTGGGGAACTTGAGCAACTGGATCATTTGTCGAACTTTGAAATATTTGTGTGTTCCATTCTAAAGGTGCAGATACATTGTTAATTTGTGATTGTAACGCAGCATCTTGTTGGTCTACATAATCAAGAATGTCTTTCATCCTTTCGCCCTCATTAACATTAGATACACCTCCCGGTGTTGTTACATCTGTTATCTCTAGGTCTATCTGTGTTTTAATTTCTGTGCTTGTTGCCATTTTTTAATTGTAATTATTATTAAAAATATCATTGTGTATTCTCTGTAAAGGTGGTTCGCATCCTATTAGGTAATCGCTATTATCATAGTCAGCATCATCATAATCTCCATCGCTAATACTAAAAGCCCATGTAGATGAATTTGTAAACCCTAAAAAGTCAATATTTAAAGCATTAACAACTCCATTACTTACTGTTACGTAATAACTACCCATTGAGTTTAGAAAAGATGAAACACCGCCAACGCTTAAAATATTAGTATCTGATAAAAAGAACTCTGACTCGTTCCAAGTTCTTAAAAGAGCGTTTGTATCTGCGTCGTATAATTTTATATTACCTGTTCCTATGTTAACATCTAGGTTAAATGTTATACTTAAAGTTCCGTCTATGTCGCAAAAACTAACAACCCCAAAAGGATTAAAACTATCAACTTTAAAGCCCTCAAATATTTGATAATCATACTCAAATGTCCTGTAACTTAAATCGGGATTAAGTATAAACTCCGACTGTGAAATATTAGAGTCTAAAACTGGCTCAATAAATTCTACTGGTGTTGTGTTTGTCATCTTCCAACAGTCAACATACAACTCATTTGATATTATCATTGTGTCAATTCGTTGTGCTACCCAATTATTAATAGATGGCAGTAAATAACGTCTTTTACGCTTTTTAATATTCCTTTGACCTACTGTGTTATTTGTTGTTATTTCGTGATACTCATCCCTTGTATCTTCGTTTATAGGGTTTCTGTAATACGTATTAAGTCGTATTGCTTGATAGTAATCACTTCTACCATATTGAGTACCGTATAAGTCGCAATTATGCTTATAAACAAATCTAGTAGTTAGATGTTTATCATACTCTGTTATTCTTACTAAATTAGTGTACCACACATCATCGTTTAACGTATTTCTAAACCTAAATGATAACTCTTTTCCATAGTGTTCTGAATTACATAAATACTCCCATCTAATTTGTTTAATCGCATTCGTATCAAAAAATTCTTCTATAAAAACACTCTCTGTAACGTCCTCAATCTCCGTATCGTTACAGTCAACTAAAAACACCTCGTAATTATCATTAAATACTATTGATGTAGGACTATTTGAAATCTGAAAATATACCTCACCCTTTGCTAGTCTAATCTGATTGTTATAATTAATAGATGCAAGAGGTGATTCACCTAAATTTTTGGCATCATCAAAATTATCACGCAACCTTAAAAAACTAAAATCTTTATCAAAAATCATAAACCTGCTATTGCTATTGTTAAATCTGTCATGTTATTAAATGTTTGACCGTTTACACTAACTAAACTATAACGTAATTTGTTAGTTAATGGTCGTGTAACTGCATCAAAAAACTGAATGTAATCCGTATCAGTAACCTCATAATCCAGTTTAGTAACCGATTCAAAAGGATAACCAACCTCATTGATGAAAAACATACTATTTGCAAAACCTATATTTGTTATTGGGTTTTCGTATTTCTCCTCCATTTCTAACCTCAGTAAGTTGTTAGACCAAGTGAAATCCATTAACTTCGGATAACCTTTTAATACCTTACCGTTGTTATTTATCACACGAATAAAACCGCCTATTTTTTTAATATACGTATCGGTATTAGTGATAAGCTTAATCTTATCTTTTAAATCAATATATTGATCGAATGAACACCTTACATTGATAAAAATACTTCTGTCCGTTGTTAGTGGTGCAGGCAATTCACTTTGTTGTATTGGGTCTAATTCACTTACAATATTCTCACCATCTAATTGAGTACGTAAATCAACGTTATTCTTTAAGTAAGTTACATCTATGGGTTGTAAGTTTCTTAGTGTTGTAGTTGCTAAATAAGAACCCCAATAATTAATCAAAGACCTTTTAAGCGTGTACCTTAGATTTGAATAGTTATCTGGCACGTTTATACCCTCTATTAAAGTAAAGCCCTCATTAGTTCTATTTACATAGTCTACATCTGTAAGAGGGAAAGATACCTCTGTAATTTCTTCGCCTATTGTCGTTGGTACTACGTTTATTGGTGTTAGTGTTATAATATTGTTGGTTATTTCTACAACATTATAATCACCCGCATTTGATGTTGTTTCTATTGTGAATATATCTCCAACTTGAAACCCTAATATAGTCCAATTAGCATTATTTATAAATAACTTTAGTTCATTGTTAGTCGCACTATAATTATGGTCTAATATACGTGTAAAACCTCCGTTAGTGTTTGGGGCTATTTCTATGCAGTCAATTAAAAATTTCTTATCATCTTGTGATAAAGATGTAGTGGTTTCTGTTGCTGCTTTTATTTGTGTTGTAGATATTAAAAATGGATCACGTATAAAATCACACTCTATTACTTTTTCGTTCTCTACATTAAGATTCTTGTTCAATAGTTGCATTTCTGTGTGTACTGCATCTATTGTATTTTCGTCGTCTTTATCTTGGTTATAACTCTTAAACGATGTCGTATATTGATTGGTTAAAAACCTCTCATTGTATTCTAAACTATAACTTTCATCGGGATAGTGTTCAAATACTCCTATTTCTATATTTGGTCTAAAGTCATCCTCTTGACCTATAAACAAATTATTATCAGTAATATCTATGTCTGAGTTAATCTCACTCATTACATATTCTGTAACCTCTTTCCAAGTAATATTCAAAGGTGCTTCACGACCTCTAATCATATCACCAGAAAACACAAACTGGTCGTAATGTTCGCCTTGACTTTCTAATCTTGGTGCATCTAATTCAAAATCTTGATTAACACCCTTAGACACTCTTTTAACTGCGTCTATTAGCCTAACACCCTTTGTAACGGTGTCAATACCTGTTGCAGTTGATGTTATTTTTAAATCACCACCCGCTGAAATGTTTAAATTTCCCGAACTTGTTGGAGTTGCTGATGGTAATGTAAAATTATCAAATATTGTAAATATTAATGTAATGTAACCACCCGATTGTACAAATGGTATTGTTGCCTCATAATTTTGATTTATTAAACTAATGTTATCGTCGGAACTTTCAAACAATACAATACTTTCAAATTCTCCTACATTAAACCCAGTTCCATAAACAACACTTAACCGTTTATCTACGTCAACAATTCCACTAAATCCACATTGTAAACTAAGATTGTTAATAGTTAGAGTAATGTTACTTAAATCCTCTTGTGTTTGTATTACTCTAAAATCCTCTAAACTTTCTTCAAAGAAATTTGTTCCACTTGTGCCTGTTGTTGCCTCTTTAACTTGAAAAAAAGAGGTTAAAGTATCTTTTATATTGCTTTTAGTAATTTGACTAAATAGTGGAAATCTTGCAGCAGCTTGACCACCAAAAAAAGTACCAGTATATCCATAGTCCACAGTTTCCCACTCACTAAGTTGAAATACTGGTTTAGCCTTTAGTAATATATTAGATGTCTGTACAGGTGCTAATGGATTATTATCTAAATCCTCGTTACTAAATAAATCTACCTTTATATCAAACCGCCTTTTTATTAATGCTTGGTTTGTAGATTGTGTTATAGTGAACTTATAAAAACTGTACTCATCTGTTTTGCGTTTCTGAAACTCTAACTTACCGATTAAAAAGTATTCTAATGTAACCCTATTGTATATTAAAAACTCTATCTGACTCTCAAATCCTTTGTTTAAGTCGCATTCTGACAATTCAAAAAAGCAGTAACCTAAACCCTTAGAACCAACCTCACTAGTAAAAGTTAAATCAACAGAATCATCACCACCGAAATACACGTTATTTGCGTAACCTTTACCATCTGTTTTAGTTACTAAGTTAATTACATCTATTCCTATTGGTTCATCTATCTGCTTCATTCCAAAAGGCAAATCAATGAAGTTTAGATAAAAATCATAGTTTGATATGTCAACAGTTTGAGCCATTATACTTTCCTAGATTTAATGTGTTGAACGTTGTTTAGTATTCTTGTACGTGCATTACCTTTTTTAATGAATCGGTCTATACCATTCTCATTGTAAAATATTTCGTTTGTTGGTTGGCTTCTTATTGTGTTTTCTAATCCACCAATAACATCGCTTAAATCTTTTTTAGACAACCCACCGCCATTAATATTAATATCACCTAAACTTTGATTTCCAAATAAACTAGGCTCAAACATTATATTATTAAAGTCTGTCATAGATCGCAACTCAGTCATAAAAGCACTTTTATTTTTAAATACATCTGTACCCTTTGGAAGATTATAAAGTGTGTCTTTGCTTGGTGTCTTAAATACGTTTCCATCTGGTGTTCTTACATACTCACTTACACCACCATCACCTAGTATGGCATTACCACCCTCAAAACCTCTTACACCTGTTTTAAATGCAGGTATTTCTTGACTTGCTACTAATGCCGCTTGTATTCCACCTAAAGCACCAACTGCAATACTCAATGGTACATTTGGAGGTGTAGAAGTTAACGCTGCAACAACCGCTCTAGCAGTATTTATAGCAATATCAAAAAGTGCTTGATTCTTTTTAGCAATAGCTTGTTTTCTATCTATTTCCCTCCTTTTAGCCTCGTATTGTTCCTCTATTTGAAGTCTAGCCTCTGCGCTATCTCCTGCAAATTTTAAAGAGTTTTCTTTTTGTGCCTCTAGGTTTGCAAATTGTTTAGCGAATGAAGCATCTGATAGTGCGGTAATTATTCCAAATGCCTGTGTTGCTACATTGGTTATGTTTGTGAAAGTTTCCTCCCATTTATCAGTTGCCTCATCTGGTGGGCTTATTGCATTTGTGAAGTCGTTATTACTAAAGAAATCGTTTATTTCTTTAAGTGCGCCATCTGTATCAATTAAATCTTTTGCAGTAATTTCACCTAAAGCAATTTTTAAATTTTTTATTTTATCAATGTAAATTTGAGCCTCCTTACTTCCTTTAGGAAAAAGATTAATATATTTCTCGTATTCTTTTACTTGTTCTTCTAATTCTTTTTTAAGTCTAAAAATTGCTAAAGTTTCATTTGTTGCATTTTCAATACCTGCGTTAGCTAACTCTTGTTTTTCTCTAGCCTCTGTTATGTCATCAATAGTTTTTTTAACATCTTTATTTGCTGCAATCCATTTTTGCTCTCTCTTCAGTATAAAGCGCAATAGTATCTGCGTATTTACCTAATTCTTTTTCATTAAACCCTAATGCAATTGCAGTATCTTCTAGCGCTTTCCTTTCCTCTTTTTTACGTTGTATTGCATCACCAATTACATTTAATTGATTTTTATAAAGTTGTGTTTCTTTTTCAGATAAATCATTGTTTTCACTTATTGTAGTTTGTAAACGTTGGTACATACTCTCCAAAGTTGCAATACCATTAGCGTCAATATTTTCATTTACTTTGTTAAATTCCTTTTGTTTCTCTACTAAATCATCAAACTCAGAGTTTATACCACCTAATCCTGGAATTATAAAATTAAAAAAAGTTCTCCATTTACTTTGACCCTCTCCAACTGCTGCTACTACATCGCTTTGTGCTTTTTCTAATTTTGTTAATTGTTGTATTGCAAAAGTTATAGTTTCAATAAATCCAGAAAACGCAGTACTTAGTGTTCCCTTTCCGTTGTCAATAGTTAATATTAATTCCTCCCATGAGGATGTTAGTATTTTAGTCTGTGCGTCTAAACTTTTTAACTGCTCATCTGTTAGTTTTTTAAGACTACCACTTGATAGGTTATCAAACTCATTTGCTAAATCCGCAGTTTTATCAACGTTGTCTGCTAAAATTAAACCTAATGTAAAAGATTCTTTACCGAATAATTCAGTTGAAACCGCAACTTTATCCTGTGCATCGTTTATTTGGTCTAGTGCTTGATCCAATGTAATACCTTGACTAACTAACCTAGCAAAAGATGTGTTTAATAATCGACCTGCTCTCGCTGCCTTTATACCGCTATCTTGTAAGACACCAATTTGAGCAGATACTTGTCCTAAAGTTAAGCCTAATGCGTTAGCCGTTGGTGCAACAAATCCGAGTGCATCTTTTATCCTTTGAAAATCTAAAGATGTGGAAGTTCTTACATTTGCAATAATATCTGCAAACTCTTGACCACTTTCAGCACCTTTACCAAAAGCGTTTAATGTTTGACCTAAGAAATCAGCAGATTCTTCTGATGTAGAACCTAAAGCAACGGATAAATCATTAACAGGTTTTAAAAGTTTCTTTACCTCTGACTCTGATTTACCTAAAGTGAATAATGTAGATGCTAATTGTGCTACCTCGTTTGATGTTTTAATAGACGAACCCGCAACAGATACAATTTCAGCCTCTAAACTCTTTAAATTTTTTCTAGTGATTCCAGAAATACCTGCAATGTTTTGAAGTTCTTTATCAAAATCTCTTATTCTTCTGAATGCATCACCAAAAACACTAACCGCTAAAAATGCGCCACCTAATAAACCTAATGCAGATGATAAACTTCTAACCGCACCTGTAACCGCACCTAATGCTCTAGGATAGTTACCAACATTTCTCTGGAATCTACCAACAGATGCATCAGCACCTAGTACCGCTTTTTGGTACTTTCTAAATTGTAATGTAGATTTTCGTAACTCCCTTTGTTCTTTTTTGCTTAAATTCTGACCAGATAAACGTTTAGCATTTAGATTTTGAACACTTTTACCTGCTTGGTTCATCTTTGCCACTACTTTATCGTATGCAGATATTAAACCTAGTTCTTCTTTTGCTTGTCTTTTTGACTCCCTCGTTAATTCTTGTCGTTTTAACTTTAATTTCTCAACCTCTACCGCCTCTTTTCGTTCTGCTGCACCTAATGCTATTGTTGCCCTTTGTTGTTCTTGTAATATCTTAACCTGCGCCTGTTGTTGTTCGTTAAGTTGTTTGTATGCAGAATTTACACCCGTTATAGATGCTTTTGCAGTCTTTTCAAAGTTTTGTAATCCTTTTACATCTCCAACAGATTTGAATGATGTACTAACTTAACCCCGTTTTCAGAAACCTTTAATAGTGCGGTAACTGTATCGTTTATCTTTGTGTTTAATTTCTCAAACTCCCCGTTTGACTTAGATAGTCCAGGGATTCTAAATTCTTCAGCGATATACTATGTTCGGGCGCTCCATTCTTTGTAGATGTTTTTTAAGTCTTGTTTATCTTTGAAATATAAAATATCTCGTAAAAATCCCTCACCTCTTTTGGCTTGGTCAAAATCGTATATTCTACACATCCAAATATTTTGTATGGTGAAATGAAACCAATTAAACTCTAATTCTTCGTGCTTAATTGAATGTTTGTAAATGCATCCATCTTGGTGGCTAATCCAATAACTAGTTTTCTCATCTAATGTAGAGAAATTTAACCCAGTTACTAACTTATCTCTTTCGTTTAGTTGCATCTTTATTAGAGTTCTGCATCTTTATTTGCTCAATTAAGGCAAACCATTCACTAACAGTTATCTCGTGTCTATTAACGTGATACCCATTTATGCGCATTGATGCTAGCATACTCTCAAAGTTACTACTTTTTTCTGAATCATACTGCCTTTTAAACTGACTAATTTTTAAATTAATCTTATCAGTTGTTTGCAATATTGATTGTTCAAAATCCGTAACTCTGTACTTCTTTTTTATAAAATCGAAAATCTTTTGTTGCTCATTATTGAGTTTTAATCCTGTTAGGTTTCTCAAAGAGTGCAAAATACTAATCTTAACCTCTAAGTGTATGAGTTCAGATTTGTCTTTAAAAAATTTCTTTTGGTTGGTGTCTTTCGATAGTTCAAAGGACTCCTCTAGTATTTCAATCCAATGCCTTTGTAAATCCTCATCAGATTGCTTTGTTTTATCCTTAACTAAATAATTCAGATCGTTAGTGATTTGAATCTCGTTAAAGTTGTGCATCGGTAACTCTCTACAATTTTTGTAGAATGAAGCGTTAACCTCTTGCATTATGATTTAGTTCTTTTTCGTTTTGCTTTCTTTGGTTTTACCTGTTCAGATATAACCTCAATATCTTTTATTGCTTTTTTTACAACCTCTACTGGCTCATCTTTTACTATTTGATGCTCTACACCATCAGTCGTGAAATAACAACATATACCCTCTATTTTGTTAATGTTAGATTCTTCTGTAAATGATGGTTTCCCATCTCTTACAAATACTGCTGCTTTTCTGTTTGAATTAGATTCAAATTTAGATGCTTGGCTCATCGCTAAATCAAAGCCCTCTTTATTTCTACAATTACACATTTAATTTTCGTTTTAGTTTTGATAATGCAGTAGTTTTTATAATATTAATTACTACATCTTTTTTTTGTGGTTGATAACCAAATATTGTGTTTGGATTACTTAAAAAACCGTACTTCTCAATAGTTTCGAATAACGGTAATAGTGTTGGGCTTGAACTGTCTATTTGTACTAACACATCATTTGTAACTGTACGTGTTTTAATATCGGTTTGCCTTTTAAGTTGACCAGTCCAATCTAAATTATATGGTTGTCCTGCTATCTTATTATTAATACCCGATTCTTTGGCTACCTTTTCGGTGTACTCCGAATAAACACCAATAATTTGACCATTTTTATCTTTACCCTCTGACCATTGGTCTTTTTGTAACTGCGTGAGTATTTGCTCATTCTCAGATACAGAAACCTTAACCGAATTAATTAAGTCCGTTGGTGTTATAGGGTTCTTTATGTACTTTAATAAGTTCAAAAAATAAAGGGGAGAATTAACTCCCCTAATAAATTAAGTTAATGTTACTGTCAACTTGTTAGAGTCGTAATACACACCGCCTACTGCGATAATATCCTTACTGTTTGCCTCATCATAGAAATCAACATCAAAAGTTCCTGCTGACAGTCCACTAAATACATAGTTTCCGTTAGCAATAGCAATAGTGTAACCCGATACAGTTGAGCCATCTGATGTGTCTGTTATTCTCCAGTTAGTTTGCATCTGTAATAGAACTTATTTGAGTAGAGTTATCGCAACCAATAACCGCTGCAACTGTAAAAGTTGCTGCCTCTGTTGATACTGCTGAAAGATTTACATCGTTAACACCATCTAAGTTAGATATATCTAATTGATCGTTAGAGGATAAGTATGCAACACTTGAACGCATTGCTTGTGTTCCCTTTGTAGATAGTTGAATCCTTAAAGGTGCTTTTGTTGATGTTGCACCATCGTTTAAAGTTCTGTTTTCTGCATAAACTAGGTTAGTATCAAATCCTTTGAATTTACCGTTACTAGTTTCTTGACCCCATAAACGTGATTCACCTGCATCGTCAAAGTCTGACATCATTACTGACCAACTTTTACTGTTTAATGATGCTAGTGCGTTTGATAAGCATATCCCACTAGAGTAGTTAATTAAGAATTCATACAGTCCATTACGTACAGGAATTTTGCCTCCCGATGGTAATTCTTCGTAAACTGTTTCACCTGATTGATTCTCAAAAGAGAAATGTTCTGGTAGTACTACGAGTTGACCCCCTTGTACTAATTCATCTATTTTGGCTTGGTCTAAAGTATCTAAAGTCAAATCAAACTCAACCCCTTTCTCAAATAGAAAGAATTGGTTAAGATAATTTATATCAACTTTACATCCTAAAGTACCAGTACCCTGTATTGCGGTTGAGCAATCAGTCTGATTTAATGTAATCATTTTTTTATCTGTTTTTTATTTGTTACAAAAGCGTTTATAATCTTCACACCTGCAACTATTGTTTGTTAATAAATCTGTTGTTATTACAACTGCATCCCAAATATCTAAAGCCTTTTGTTTGGCGGTGTCGTTTCCTGTTTCCGATACTGAATACTTTGGTACATTCCTATAAGAATATTTGAGTACTCTGTTTTCGGTTACGATTCTAACATCGCCTCTAAGTTTATCTATTATTTTATCTGCAATCGCTTGTAATGTTGGAAAATGCTCTTTCCATCTAGCAGCGTTTAACCAACTCTCTGTAGTGTTTTTACAGATAATTAATTGAACACCGTTAAACCTCTTAATATCGCCCTCATTTACTCCCGTTGTTGGTGTAACTAACCAAATCAATGGGTATTTACTAGGCTTATTAATTTGGTGCGAATCTGAACCAGATATGTTGTAAAAATTACCTCCGAATTGCTCGTTAGCATCTTTATTTCTTATCCAATTAATCAACTCGGACTCATCACCCCATGAGTAAGTAATAGAGTCATCAGTTATGCAGGAGAAGTCTATTTTAGACAATCGCCATCCTAATAAGGTTTCTAAATCAATAATATGTTTTAAACTACCATATTGGCTCATAACTAAGGCATTTACCACCCCATTCGGGATAAAGGTTCTGGAAATCTTGTAAAAATCTATATAAGCCTACTGTACCGCTTCTCTCACACCCTTGAACCATAGACACAAATTTATTGTGTGCGTCAATCCTTTGGTGTTCATTGCTTACCCTTGTCGCATTCTTAACGTCTGCAACTTGTTCACCTGTTGATGATGTAAAAGAGTCTGTTCTTAAACACCACAACCAATAAACGTAATAAGCAATTAATGAACTTTTAATCATTATTGCGTTGGCACTTTGACCACCTATATTTATACTGGGGATTCTTCTCTGTTTAACTTTGAGAAGTCCTCCCCAATACAAATTTTTACAATTCATTTGATTACAACCGCAATCGCAGCCTAAGAATTTGAAAGTAGAACGCTCACTAATATCATCCTCTGTGTAAGAGTGTCCATTAAGTAACCAATCCCATTTTTCATCAGCACCCTCAATTAGAACGTATTTCTCAGAAATATCATCCCATTCAAATTGTGCCATAAATTCATCGTATAGACAATCGCCTAATACTATTCTAAGACATTGCTCTTCCCAACGTTCGATCCACTCGAAAAAATGCAAGTTGTCGCACTTCTCGTTTAGGTTAGGTACAAAAATGTCACCCGTAAAAAATGTCTTATCTATTAGCATTAGTTAATTTTTTCTACACAATTATTCTTATCGTAAACTTCATAGGCTAAACGTGAAATTCTAGCAATTTTGCCTTTTTTCATTCTTTTGAAATCCTTTGTAAATCTTACATTTACAACATCTAAGATTGATACTTCAACATCTTTGCCTCCTGCTGCTCTGTTTTTTTTAGATTGTTCCGCTTTTTCAAGTTTCACATCCTTAACAGTTGTCGCTTTCACTTCTTTTTTTGATTCTGCCATTTTATTCTTGGTTTTAAATTAATTTTTATGCTTCTGTAATAAGTGTAATTACATTATCGAATGTATCACGTATTAATGCGCCTTTTGCCCCATCTGGTAACATAACCGCTACAAATTGTGCAAGTTCATGTGTTCTAATGTTTCTAGCTAAACCAGTTGCAGGTGCAGTTGGTGCTGAATTTTGGTTATCAGTTACGCCATCAGTTTCAAAGTAGAATACATCTGAACCTAAACCAACTTTCACTGCTTCCTGTGCATCACCTAATCAGAACTCACCATTTTCTAAGAATGGATCTTCTACGATTGTAAGGTTGTTAGAACCGATTTTAACAGTACCATCAACTATCACGATAGATGAACCGTTTTGTAGTTTGTAATGGCTGTCTGAACCTGTTTCAGTAATCATTAAAGCGTAATCAATAGGAGATAATGCAATCATGTTAGGTGTATAACCTAATTTCTTTAAACTCGCATCTACTGCAACGATAGCCTCAAAGTAACTTGGTGAAGCCCACTCTAAATCTGCTACTGGTGTGTAAGGAATTGCGTTTGCTCTTACTTCATCAAGTACAAAGTTTGGAATAGCCTCAGATAAAAGAGTTCTAAACGTTTGTACAAAATCATTAACCAATGCAGGGTAAAATGCTCTCATGTGTAAAGTCGTGTAGAATAAAGATGCAACAGGATCAGCAGTTACTGTCTGTGCTGCAATAGATATTTTACTTACTGGCTTTTCTGTACATTCTGGAGTAATAGCAAAACCACTTGTAATAGTTCTGTTAAACGCAATTAACGTGTCAGAAATTAATGGAGATACAGATACTACATCCATAATCTTTGAATATACTCTAGGTACATCAAACATTCCTAAAATCTGTGAGTAAACAGTTCTGTAAGTTGCGCTTACTGCTGATAAAGTTCCGTTTGCAGGATAATCACTAGAAGACACATCATTTACAGAGTGTACATTTAAAGAATCAAATGCTTTTGTTTCAATTCTTAAAGCCTCACCTCTTTGTGTTGCTTGTTGATCTAAAGTACCAGCCTCTTTTGCTTTGTGTAACTCTTGGAATCTTGCACCTACTTTTTTGTTAACACCTAAAATCCCTTTTGATTTGTTTTTACCTAAATCATCAATAGATTTGTTAATGTTAGCAATAGTTTCTTGCATCGCTTTAAATTCTGCTGAATCTGGAGTGAATGCGTTCTCGCTTGTTTGCATTTTTTCTAATTCTTTAGAAAGTTCATTAAATTTTTCAGTAGCAATTTTAGACGCTTCATTTTTAACGTTCTCTTGCTCGTGAGTTCTTTTTGAAACTGAGTATTTCTCAACTTCGTCTGGAGTCATATTTGACAACTCCGCTTGTGTTTTGTAATTAAACATTTTGTTTTGTTTTTTAAATTGTATTAATAAATATTTGCGGAGTGTCTTTTGACGGCTCACTATCTTTAACAATGTCGTTAGACGGTTGCTCTTTTGTTTCTGTAATTTCCTCTGTTGTTAATGGTGTGGCTTTGTTAGAACCAAATACTACTGATGAAAATTCACTCTCTAATGAACTTTCGTAAACCGCAAAGAAGAAACCATCCTTTTCTACCTCCTCTTTATTGGCTATCTTATCAATGTGTTTGTTATACTCAGCAGTTTCCTCTTTCAAATCCTCATCATCTGGTGCGTTTATAGCCACTTTATAAGAGATGTAACGCATTCTAGGGCTACTCTGTAACGGTACACCCTCATTAACTAAGTTTATGTAGTCTTTAGGTGTTATGCTTGTTATCTTAGATTTAGCAGTTAAAACCTCTGTATTACCCTCGAAATTGATTCCTAACTGTTTCCATGCAACATCCTTAACAGAAAACTCAACATCACTAGGTTTAGATACTATGTGTGTTGTCTTTAATTCGTGATCTGTTACGTGATAAATCGCTTTGTTCTTATCTTTAATAGTTTTATTCCAGTTCTTTGGGATGTGTACGTCTTGATGAGAATCAAAATAATATGCGGTATTAACCACACTATGAACATAATCACCAACGGTTATGTTTTTTCGTTCCTCTCCTTTGGTTGCGTTATCTCTAAAGTGAATGTTCTGATTATAGGTTTTAAACTTCGCTTGATTTGCTTTTTTAATACGCAGACAGTCCTCTTTGTTTTCTTTGTAGAACTTAAATAGTTCCTCCTTAGTTTGGAAAGGCTTATCTGTTATATTTTTAAATACTATCATTTCGTAAATGTTTTTAAATCCTCTTTTTTCTTTAGTGATTCTTTGAGTGTTTTTAAATCAACACCTTTTAAATCCTTATCCTTAATTTTTTCTTTTATGTTAGATAATTTCATACGACCTTAATTGTTCTTGTAATTCGTTTACCGTTATAATTCCCTTTTCGTAAAGCATTACTAACCTATCAACTTGACTAGTCATACGTTCCTCCTCTTTCATCTTTGCAATCTCAAAAGCAGGGTGATGAGAAAAATCTAAAACAAACTTTCTGTTATCGTCTGGGATATAATGGTTCTGTATTGTTTCTGTGAAGTTGGTCGCTAGTGGTAAGATCAAGATGTTAAACAGTTCGCTCATTGCCTCCTTTCGATTTTCGTACTTCGCAACATCATCACCTATATTCTGTAACTCTCTAGGTATTCCAAATGTGTTTTTGATTGTACGCTTGTCCTCTTTGACTTCTTCATCATAAGAGTAATCTTGAATAGACTCCATTACATTCATTACCGCCATCTCTTTATTGGTAACTGTAATAGACTTACCACCTGCTAAACCAGTATGTTCTAATTTATCCTCAATAAAATCTCTTTGTTTGTAACTAGGGTCTTTTAAGTTTACAGGTTGGTCTAACTGCATACCTATTTGATTAGTTAACCCCGAACTTTTTGGAGTGGCTAAGAACTTACCAGATTGTCTTATCTTGTTTGTCTTGGCTCTGTTCGCTAGTATGATATTATCTATCTCATCTTTTAAACTACATAAGCGAGAAACTCCTACCCTGTAATTACATGGGTCTTGTACTTCATCCCAAAAGGGTAAGACGTTCTCGAAAAATTTAGTAGATTGGGTGTTTTTGTAGGAGTAGATAAATTCGCCTATCTCATCGTTAGGGTACTCTATGTAATCGTTATTTAATACAAATAACTCTGGTCGGTTTTCACTCATTAATTGATCCAACCGCCTTACATAAGCCTCATTATCTGAATAAGGGTATAAATAAGAGTAACCGCCACTAAATAAGTTGCGTATAAATTCCTTAGAAAATTCTTTGTAGTTCTGTTCTTTGTTTGGTTTGAGTATAAACTCAATAAACGCATCATCTTGTGTGCGTTCTCCGTTCTCATCCTCTAGGTAAGGAACACCAGAAGAAAATGCTCTTGCAATAATATCAATAGACTCATTGATTGGTGCAACGTGAAGCGATAAGTCGTAGTAGTTTCTGTGATACCCTTTACCCCATCCACCCAATGATAAAGAGTTCATTAGGGTTTCTGCCTTTAAGTATTCACTTCTTTTATTTCCAAAACGGAAAAAATCTCCGTTTATAATTTTGTTGTATAAACTAATCTTTCATAAAGAGGGCGCACCAATTTAATGTAAATATACAATTATTATTTAGAATGACAATAAATAAGGGTTTTTATTTTGATTTGGTTATTAAATTGTGTATGTAGATGTTTTAATCGTTATTAACTTTAAAGCAAAAGGTAACATAACCATCACCATTAACGCTTTTTATATTCATCTTAATTAATTTGTATAGTTTATACCATCCGATCCATTTATTCCAACTTGCAAAATGATTAAGAATAAGATTATTATCTAATTTAAGAGATGATGCGAACTCATTTAGATTACCACCCTCTTGATATATTGGTTTATACATCTCATCAATAGGACTAACATTTGTTAATGATGATTTTATTTGTTTTACTTGATTCATATCTAATCGTTATTAATTTAGTAGAGAGTACAGGATTCGAACCTGTAAATGTAGTTTTGAGCATCCTATACTACTTAGTTATGCCTCTTTCCAAGATGCCATAAAGTGGATTTGAACTCACAAGGCATAACAGCGTCTACCAATTCCGCCAACTCTCTGTTTTAAAAACTCTTTTATTTAGGTAATTCATTTAAACCTATCCATCTTTCAGGTGTCCAAAAAATAGCAACTATATGGTTTCCCTCATCATAGTATAACCACTCTTTATGACGAACACTAAACCAACCCACAACGTAATCACCACTATCATCTAGTAATAATTTTGTTCCATCTTTAGGTGCTATTTTAATTGGTTTCCATTCCATAAATATCTAATCGTTATTAATTATTTCATTAATCTAATCCGCACCAATCAAAAATATTATTCTTAGATATTGGAGATATTACTACACATTCCTCACCAAATCCAGAGGCATTTTCATCTCTTATATCTTGCCATCTAACTGCATCTATATTTTCTTCTCTTATTGGAACAAAACCATCTCCAAACTCATCAAAAGCTTGTTTGTATATTTCAACTCCATCAAATTTTTCACCTTTATTAAATCCATCTATTCCAAACCCTACAACAAGCATGTCCTTTGGATATTTTTTTAGTTCATTAATAACTTTTTCTACTGTAATTTTATCTGCACTCATATTATTTAGTTAATCGTTATTAATTATTTCAACCTCAGTCCATGCTTTAATGTAAACAATATCGCCTTTTTCATTGGTTGCTTTACAATGCATACCATCTAAATTAACTATTTGTAGTATCTCGTGCTGATATACTGGCAATGCGTTAGGAGGTACAAATACAACGTTATCTAATACTATTACTTTAGTTCCTTTGGTTACTTCGTGTGCTTGCATTGTTTCTTGTGTTTAGTTGTTTTTATAATCTACATATTAAAAACAAAGCATTATTAAGTTGTGGTCATCAAAAATATTTCCTTTAATATTAAATTCATTATCATCATCAAAGTAAAAATCTAAAGGTAAATTACCATGCTCAAAATTATTCATTATAACCCTACTGTTTACTTCTAGTATTAAGTAGTCTTTTGCACCACCTTGATCGACAATATCCCCAACTCTTATTTCTTCTCCTTTGTGGTTTATAAAACCAGTTTTTGTTTTGTTGTATTCAAAATTCATATTTTATATTTATTTTGTTATTAATACTGGGTTGTTTGCTTAATTGTAATACAAAAGGTGTGTTTATACCTGTGTTGTCTGTAATAACTAAAGAAAGTTCATTTTAGAATAATAAGCTATTTTACCTGCGTCATTCCTAACAAAATAACCACTAC
>PVMK01125939.1_pt1 | contig 20841 bp, 18 predicted proteins | sample 1853481 | NCBI WGS metagenome assembly PVMK01 (sample SAMN08533507, study PRJNA380276) | Marine sediment metagenome, whole genome shotgun sequencing project.
TGACGCAAAACACCTTTCTTTTTGAGCGGGAAGAGACTGCGTTCTTTTCTCAATTTGCCTTTGTCAGCGCCAGATCCGGTCAATCGCAGAGACAGTTTCCTTATCCTGACAGGGGTACCAGGGGTGATTTTAACTTCGATTCGATAAAGTTCTGCTGTTTCCTTCAGATCCGCATTTATCTCGCTTTGATAGTAGCCGAAAGGCTGCAGAGCCTTCTCGACCAGTCCAGGGATCTGTTCGGCAAAACGAAGTAGCCAGCGCCGGTCGACCTGTCCATCACGTACGATCCCGGGAGGGAGCCCAAGTGCCGCCTCAACATTTTCCTGCTTCGCTCCTTTCACCCCTGTGACCACCACCTCGACATCTGACGGCAAAGCGAAGGCTGGTGTCACAAGAGACAAAGTCAGCACACAGAAAAGACTATAGAGAATTTTCAACCTGAGTAAACGCAGAAACATCGACCTTCCAACTCCGGACTGTTTTTTATAATTCGCATAACTTGTTTGAGTCTGTTACGACAACACTCATATTCTCATCTAAGTATTCTAACGTTATCCACCAGAAAACCAAGTCGAACACTATGACAGCTCACGTAAAGCCAGTGGGATGATAACGATCATAGACCGCACTTAACGGCGATGTGTTCTCTACACGAAAGCTTACAATAAAAATAAGGACCTGCATTTGCAAAACGACCAATCTTTGCATATACTTGTACGAATATTAGACTCGCATGTAGATCATCTCATCCCCTCACAAAATGGAGACAAACATGAAAAAACTGATTCTACTCGGACTGATTTTGTCCACCCTGTTTCTGACCGGATCAGCGTGGGCGGTCAAAGGCACCGTCGGACTCGGTGTCGGCATGGCCCCTGACTACGAAGGTTCTGATGACACCACAGGCGTACCAATGTTTATGTTCGACCACAGATACGACAGCGGCCGTTTTGTCAACCTGATGGGACCAAAATTGAAAGTTAACCTGCTCGCCAATAAGCGTTTCAGCATCGGACCGGTTCTGAACTACCATATGGGCCGCGATGATGTTGACAACAACCGGGTCGATGACATGGATGACCTCGATGACGCTATCGAAGCTGGCATCTTCGCTGGCGCCGACCTCGACAACGTACTGATCGGTTTGGAATACCTGGCCGATGTTTCAGACGAGAGTGACGGTTATACCATTCAGGGCACCTTGGGTTACCGCTGGAAAGCAACACCAGACCTGACCATCACACCAACGGTCTTCGTCACCGCTGCTGATTCCGATTATATGGACTACTACTTTGGCGTCAACGACGGCAACCGCGGCAGCAGCACTATACCTAACTATGATGCGTCCGATGGTGACGTTAAGGATTACGGTATCAATGTGGTCGCCCATTACACCCCTTGGAAGAGCTGGGGGATCATGGGCCTGCTTTCCTACAAGACCCTCCTTAACGATGCTAAAGACAGCCCGATTGTTGATGATGAAGGCAACGACAAGCAGGTAACCCTAGGCGTGATGGCCACCTATCGTTGGGGAAACTAAACCACATAGAGCTTATCTGCTATGAATTCATTCCATAGTGAGAGAAGCCAGACATAACGTTGAACAGATAACGGCCAGCTGAATCATCAGCTGGCCGTTATCTGTTATGCACATTGATTATTATGGTCTGGTCCAATTTCTAAAGAGCAGACTTTAAGATTACTTGGCCAAAGGAATTTCCTTAGCCAGCTCGTACCGAGCAATTGCTGTCAGTTTTGATTCTACCTGCATATAACGAAAGGCTTTCTTGCCAGGCAAAACTTTTCCCACATCAACCATCATTCTCTTCATAACAGCCAGACGTTCATCCTGAATATTGTAATACTCATCTACGATTTTCGTCGCTTGATCATCTGTTAGGGATTGGTAAACTGACGCATAGGCAAGGATCAATGTTGCCCCACGTTGGCTGACCTGGAACAGCTCCTCCTGGTGCTTTTCATAAACCGGCCAAAATGCCTTGGCCTCCTCATCAGTGAAGTCCATATTCTCCATCACGACCAGCTTCTTCTGGTCGAATATGATCTTCTTCTTTAAATCCAGGGCTTCATCAGCAAAAGCAACAAATGGAACAGCCAGCAACAGGATAGTCAGTAAAATGGATTTTAGACGCATGGGGTTCTCTCCTTGTAAGGGACTACGCGTTACGCGGTTGGATAGTAATGACAACCCGACGGTTTAACTGCCGTCCAGATTCGTTAATATTGTCAGCGATAGGCGCCGATTCACCAAAGCCAATCGTACTGATGCGGTTGGGATGAACACCCTGGCCAACCAGGGCATTTTTGACATTTTCGGCACGATTCTCCGAAAGGGTCTTGTTGGTCTGCTCAGAGCCAGTGCTGTCGGTATGACCGGCGATCTGGATACTGGTGTCGGGATACTGGTTGAGAACCCGGCTGACCCGGCTGATCTCATTATAAGCACCTGCATTCAGATTGGCAGAACCAATGGTAAAAAGGTAGTCCGACTTGAAGGTGACTGCCAGCACATCGGCGTTGCGCTGGATATTGGCAGCTTCCACTGCAGCCAGTTCGCGGCGCATAGTTGCCTCCTGCTCATCCATCATCTTGCCGATCTGGTTGCCGATGACACCACCAGCCAAGGCGCCAACACCGGCCCCGATAAGGGTCGATTTAGTGTTACCACCGATAAGCTGACCGAGCAGAGCGCCACCGGCCACACCAACCAGAGCGCCGGTGCGGGTGCCTTGTTCTTGTTTGTTCTGGGGTGCAGCGCAGCCAGCCGCAAGAACGCTAACAGCGACTAAAAGTGTCAAAAACTTTTTCAATTTTTTCTCCTTAGGGTAAAAGAATTTAGTTAACTCCAAGCTCCTTACGGATATTTCAATATCCCGCAGGAGTGGTCACAATAACGTAAGTCACATTGCCGCCATGGTAGGCTCGCGAATACCAGTCCGAACCACAGCGGTAGTAGGTAACGCCGCCAACTACAATTAAGGTGCTGGTACAAGAAAGCGAGCGGAAAGCAGTAAAAGTCAGGGACGTACCAACCCGTCTACGATAGCGATCATCATACCAGTCGCGGCGGTCGTCACGGACATCATCCACATAGTCGCGGCGGTCATCACGGAGATCATCACGACGATCTTGACGATCATCGAGCCGATCACTACGATTTTCCGGCCTGTTACTACGATTGTCACTGCGATTATCATACATGTTACCTCGATTGCTACCACGCTGGCTACTAGTCGCCTTATGACTGCGAACCGAACCACTGGAAGCAGGACCGCTGCGGGAGAAGCTTCTACCGCCCCCGCCACCTCGACCGCCTCCACCACCACGACGAGCTTCTACCTCTGCCACAATAAACAACATGGCGACTAAAATGGTACAAGCAGCAACCATTGATTGCCATTTCCAGTTCATCATGGCTGGCCTCCTTCCTGCGGCATCTCAACATCGAGAACTGCAAACGGAATGCGTTCCGCCCCCTTGGGAGGCGCATAGGAGAAGGCACTTTCCGTTATTTCTGGAGAGAGTTCCCACTTCAGGAATTGAGCCCAGAACTGAGGCTGTCCTTCTTCTTTCTTATGTGTGATGATTATCCGGTGTGGTAAAGGCTTATCACCCCGGGTGACCCATATTTGAAAGTCGACATTGTCATTGCGCATGGCCAGGTGATCACAAAGGACACCGCCGATTGTCGATTCTCCCACGTACAGAGCAGACTCTATCTTTGCCATCATAATATCGCTGAGATCACTGGCAAAGAAATCCCGTAACGGAACCGGGCGATGCAACTCTTCGGCGAGAAAACCGAAAGCATCATCGATTTCACCTTTGAACGGAGCTTTGGCGTAAACAGCTTGTTCGGGGTTGAATAGTACAATCTCCTTGCCGTCATAAACAACATGACCGGAGACGCCATCCCTGCGGGCAAAATCGACCCGGAAATGATCAGGGCGTTGAACTGTGACTTCCTGGCGGGAGCCAAATTCTATCATCTGCCCGGACTCCTGCAGGACATCGAAACCGAACTCGGCGGTCACGCGAAATTGTTTGAGTTTTGCAAGGAAATTATTGGAATGAGTGAGGATCTCCAGAGCTTGTTCTTCGATCTGATTTTCTGTCTGTTCGGCACCCTGAGCCGCAGCCATAGAGACGGTCGTAATAGAGAGCAGAGCCAGAGTGAGAACTACCAGAATCATTCGTAATACAAGCATCTCATTCTCCTATCTTTGGGTAATTCATCATTCTTCAGCTAATGGTGATTAAGCTTATGCCTTTAGGAGCCGCTCAGTTAGAAACCCACCAAAAAGCATTAGGAATTATAACTCAAAAAACCAATAATTCAATCATGTTAATTTACAAATAAAGTCCGCAAGAAGAGCATAAATGAGGGGTCAGAATTTAGGGACCATAATATGGAGACTATAGGTGGGGATAGTAAGTGAATGACGCCAGGAACCTGTTAAACGTCAACGGGGAGTTTAGTCAGCTGAAGCGTACTTTTCGCTGGACGCGTTTTTCCCTTGACCAGTGCCAGATAGTTACCACACAGGATCAAAAGGATACCGCACACCGCTGGCAGAGACCAATGGTAGTCTTCCCATATGGTGGAGAGCGCAAGGGCGACGACCGGAAAAAGAAGTGTGGTGTAGGCCGCACGCCCGGGACCGATTCGTCCGACCAGGCTAAGATAACAACCAAAGGCAATCACCGAACCGAACAGAGCCAGACAAGCAAGTGATATCAGGTAAGACGCCGACAGATCAATGGTTATAGGTGCCCCACTGACCAGCACAACCAGCGCCATACAGAGTGAGCCATAAGCCATGCCAAATGCATTGGTTTGTACAACAGGTAAGTGAAGACGCTGGTTGCGGGCAGAGATGATATTACCGAGTGAAGCCAGATAGGTCGCAGCAAAACTGAGCAGCACACCGACCACTACTGGACCGGAAAAGTTGACAGCCGCCATCTCCGGCCAGAAAAGCAAAACCAGGCCAACCATACCCAAAGCCCCGCCTAAAAGAACTTTCAATTCAACCGGAGAGCCCAGAAACAACCGTCCATTAAGCAGGTTCATGACAACGATCGTAGAGAAAACGACGGCCGCCAGTCCGCTGGTGATCTGTAGCTCGGCGAGATAGAAGAGTAGATAGTTCACGGCGAAGAGGAAAACGCTTGCAGGGCGATGTAGAAGTGCGCCCCTCGGGAGAATCTCATGGGCAGACGACGTACCAGGCACCAGAGAAACAGAATCAACGCAGCCAGAGCAAAACGATATGCCACCGACAGAGCCGGATCAACCGTGCCGAGTTGAAACTTGATCCCCAACCAGGTGGACCCCCAAATCAGGATTGTAATTGCGTAAAAGAGAAAGTTGGTCATGCCTTAATCACCTGGTGCTGCTGTAAGTTGCTCTGTAGCCAAACGACCTAGTGTTTCAATTGCAACCTCGACTGCCGAGTTCCAGCAGGCAGCATTAAGCCGGATACAGTTGAGGTACTTGCCATCAACCGAGAATATCGATCCTGGAGCTATGGTTATACCCTGAGCCTTGGCTTTCTTGTACAGAACCAGTGAATCAACACCTTCCGGCATCTCCACCCAGAGCACGAAACCACCTTGAGGACGTGATACTCGTGTTCCTGATGGAAAAGTACGTCCGATAGCGTCACTCATTTTTGCCGACTGACGTGCGTAAACCCTGCGAATAGAACGGAGATGATGTTCATAACCACCATTAGCCAGAAACTCTGCAATAGCCAACTGGGTTGGGCTTGCTGTCGCAACATTGGCTAGCATTTTGCCGCGTTCAATCTGTTCCTGGTAGCGCCCGGCAGCGACCCAGCCGACCCTGTATCCCGGAGCCACGGTTTTACTGAATGATGAGCAGAGCAACACGTTGCCGGTTTTGTCAAAGGACTTGGCCACTGATGGCCGTTCATCACCGTATGAGAGGTCGCCGTAAATGTCATCTTCAATCAACGGCACCTGTTGATCTTCAAGCATCCTCACAAGGCGAAGTTTGTCTTCATCGGACATGCGGCCGCCGAGAGGGTTGTTGAAATTGGAGATAACAATACACGCCTTAACTTCACCCGCATTGCGATCAAGGGCATATTCAAGCGCCTCCAGACTGATGCCACCACGTGGCGAAGCAGGAATTTCAAGGGCCTTAAGTCCCAAATCCTGAATCATCTGTAGAAAATTAAAGTAGACTGGCGTCTCAATAGCCACCGCATCGCCTGGTTTGCAAAGAGCTCGCAAAGCCAGCACGACAGCTTCAACACAGCCAGATGTGATCACGATCTGATCAGGGCTGAGAGCACAGCCTGAAAGCAACAGACGCTGAGCGATCTGCTTGCGTAGCCGCAAATTCCCTGGCGGTAATTCGTATGCAACAGATTGAACGGGGAAGCGACGAGTTTCACGAGCCAGCATACGGTTGAGTTTTTCAATCGGCAACAGTTCCGGGTTCGGGACGGCGATACCCAGTTGCAGCAGATTCGGATTGAGCAAGTCGCGCATAACAATCTGGTAGATTTTGGAAAGACTGACCTCAGAAGGGTTGATTGCCGGATGGTCAACCACCGGCTCAGCAGGCAACTCTGGCAGACGTGCACGCACATAATAACCGGACTGTGGACGGGCCTCGAGCATGCAGCGATCTTCAAGCAGACTATAGGCTTCCTTGACCGTATTGATGCTAACCTGCAACTGCTTGCTCAGGCCCCGTATTGATGGGACACGATCACCAGGGCGCATCGTGCCTTGTTCGATCAGAAAGTTGATTTTGCTGGCCACTTCTTCATACAGCGGAACCTTTTCCCTTTGTCTCACCCCTATGTCAATCATCTTTGTCTCCCTGGTCCAAATCCACTCTCGCTTGCCTTTCATTTCTACCAGTTTGCTTCCCATACAAACAGACACAGTTCCCACATTCGTTGATGGTCACAGTTCAACAATAATCTATCTGTGACGGTTACAATTGTAAAGGGTTGTATCTGGCACCAGAAAGTGAAACGCGATTAAATACAGACATCGACGCATTACGGGCATCAACGAGTACATAGAAAGGGGGTTTATTATGGAACTACTTCTAGGTAAACAAGAGTTGCTTGATCTTGGTGAGGATCTACAGGGGGTCAGTATTATCTGTCGTCAAGGACGGTGTTGGATCACCCAGGCAGGTGACAGCCGCGACCACATTCTGGGTGTTGGTAGCAGATTCACGGTCAACACCAGCGGTCAACTCATCATCACGGCCACCGAATCATGCCGGCTCATGCTGAGTGGTTTTGGCGTGCAAAGCCAGGTGTCATGGTTAGCAGCACGTCGAACTCACCGGGTCGCTAGCAAGGGCTCTTTATTGGATTTTTGACAGTCGCACAACGAAAAAGGACGGCAACTGGGCCGTCCTTTTTTAACCACAAGTTTCACGAGTAGTGACTACGAAAGCTGACCATTCACGAGGATCTCCATCAACTGGTGACCGGGGGCAACCACAACCCCTGATGCCTTAGCTGCAGATTCGGAATACTCAGTGGCACTCTTCTCTGAAGTAAACTCGTTACCTGAGCCAGCAAGAACAAACGGTACCGGATCCTTGGTATGAGTCATCTTGACAACCGGCGTCGGATGATCGGGAAGTAAAAGAACCCTATATTCACCCAGAGCATCAATACCGTTCATAACCGTACCGACAACATCCTCATCAAAACGCTCAATGGCTTCGATCTTGTCAGTCAGGTTACCGCTATGGCCAGCTTCATCAGGAGCCTCGACATGCAGATAAACAAAATCTCTGGTTTGCAAAGCTTCCAGAGCAGCCTCGGCTTTTCCCAGATAGTTGGTATCCAGATAGCCCGTGGCTCCCGGCACATCGATAACATCAAGACCCGCATAGATACCGATCCCTTTGATCAAATCAACAGCCGAAATCACCGCACCATTCAGTTTGAATTTTTCCTGCAAGGTCGGCATCTTGGGACGACGCCCCTGCCCCCAGAGCCAGATAGAGTTCGCGGCAAGCTTGCCTTCCTTCTCGCGCTTGATATTGACTGGATGGCGTTTGAAGAGCAGTTGCGCCGCATTGGTAATCTGCATCAACGGCATGGCATCATCTGATCGCATCATATGATCCTGAACGCTCTGTCCGGTCAAATCATGCGGTGGCGGCATATTGAAGTCGTCCCGCCCTCCTCTCCAGACCATCAAATGCCGGTACGATACGCCAGGGTAAAACTGGAACTCATCATCACCCAGCTCTTCCTGGAGACACTCGATCAGCTCACGCGCCTCCTCAGTCGTAATGTGCCCAGCGGAGAAATCCTGCATGTACATATCGCCGCCAGCCAGACCAAGAGTGACCAGGTTGAGGCGGAAAGCAACATCGTCAGGGCCTAGTTCAACGCCCATACTGGCAGCTTCCAAGGGTGAACGACCGGTATAACAGCTCGCCGGATCGTAGCCAAAAACAGAGAGGTTGGCGACATCAGAACCTGGATGAAATTCTGCGGGGACCGTTTCAGCAAGGCCAATAATGCCCTGCTGAGCGAGTTTGTCCATATGCGGGGTTTTGGCAGCCTGCAGAGGCGTTTTGCCATCAAGTTCACCAATCGGCTCATCGGACATGCCATCGCCGAGTAGAATAATGTATTTCATGGTTATCCATAAAAAGAGAAAGGTTAAAAGACAGGTAACTATTAAACTGTCATTCCCGAAGGGTGTAATCGGGAATCCAGATTTTAAATCATTGGATCCCCGATAGAAGCATTCGGGGATGACGGACTTAATTCAAAAAAATTCGTCACGCACCACCTGCCACAGTTTTTAACCCCGAGGATGGTGCTGGGCATGTATCTTCCTTAACCGCTCGCGAGTCACGTGGGTATAAATCTGGGTTGTGGAGATATCCGCATGGCCGAGCATCGCCTGTACAGAGCGCAAGTCCGCTCCATTTTCCAGTAGATGCGTTGCAAAGGAATGACGCATGATATGCGGTGTGATGCTTTGTCGGATACCCGCCTCAAGACCGCGGCGCTTAATAATCTTCCAGAAGCCCTGACGTGTCAAGCCTTCACCCGAGCGATTAAGGAAGAGAAAGTGTGACCCTCGTTCCTTATCCAGGCCCGGTCGGCCATAGTGCAGATATTCACGTATAGAGGCAATGGCAGTCTCTCCCAATGGCACAATCCGTTGCTTGCTACGCTTGCCAAAAGCAGTCAAATATCCGACATCCATTTGCAGGTCACTCAGCTTGAGTGAAACCAGTTCTGAAACGCGCAAACCGGTCGCGTAAATAATTTCAAGCATAGCCCGGTCGCGCCAGGCCAGGGGAGTTTCCCCCTTGGGACTGGCCAGCAGATTATCCACATCCAGTGGTGACAGCGTATGCGGCAGAGCCGAAAGGCTTTTGGGGGAGACAACCTGGTCTGTCGGGTTATCCTTGGTGATCTTTTCCCGCACCAGGAACTTATGAAAGGTCTTCAACGCGGCCAGGCTGCGTGCTCGACTTCTGGCTGACAAACCTGTTTTTTTGAGATGGCTGAGAAAGCGTAACACGACAGCTGGCTTTATGCTCTCCAGGGTCGCAATCTGATGCTTCTCCAGATAGTCCAGATAACGCGCCAGGTCTCGGCCATAGGCGTCAAGCGTGTTGTTGGCCAGGCCTCTCTCAACGGTCAGATAGCTCAGGTAATGGTCGAGGTAATGGTTCATAACAACCTGTAGAGGCGATCAATCTTCCATGCATTTCAAAAGTGATTTGCAGATGTCCTTACGTTTGGCCTCATCACTGATCGTCTGACCGAAGATATCTTTGACATAGAAGGTGTCAGCAGCCTGATCGACTTTGGTGGAAATCTTTGCAACATGGATATAGAGGCCAAGGTCTGCCAAGGTCCTGGTGATCCTGTAAAGCAAACCAACTTCGTCGTGTGCAAAGATATCAATAACGGTGTGCTCCCTCGACACATCACAATCAAATTCAACCTTGTTCGGGAAGCGTGGCATTTTCTGGCCGGGCAGTGAGCTGCTTTTCTGCCGTTTCTTGACCAGGCTGGAGACCTTGACTCGTCCCTCAAGAACGGAAGTCAAATCAACCTTAACCTTCTGCCACTTGGCAGGGTCGTCAATGACACCCCCAATGGGACTTATTGACATGCAGAACATCCAGAGCAAAACCGTTACTTCGGGTGTAAATTTGCGCACCAAGTATATTGATGCCATTGGCAGCCATAACCCCAGCGATCATACTGAAGAGACCAGGTACATCAAGAGTAGAAATAGTCACGATAGTGTACTCTGAATCTGTGTCGTGGGTCATCTGCATGGCGACTGTTTCATCTCCACGTGACAACTCAAGCTCTACATGATCTTTGATTTCCCAGGAACGGTGGGTCAACAGGTAGCGCAAGCTCATCGAGCGCAAACGACTCTTTGACCCGCTTTTCCCCGAAATCATCTTTCAGAGCAGCCAAAACTTTACGCTTGCGGTTACGCACTCTTTCGGAACGCAAACCACTGATAAAGTTGCCGCGTTCGAGAGAGTGCGTAACCGCAAGCGTAAAGTTTTGGCTGCTCTGAAAGATGATTTCGGTGAAAAGCGGGTCAAGAGTCGTTTGCGCTCAATGAGTTTGCGTTACCTGTTGACCCACCGTTCCTGGGAAATCAGAGATCATGTTGAGCTTGTGGCCGGGTAGTGAGCTGCTTTTCTGTCTCTTCTTGACCAGGCTGGAGACCTTGACTCGTCCCTCAAGAACGGAGGTCAAATCAACCTTAACCTTCTGCCACTTGGCAGGGTCGTCAATGACACCCCCAATGGACTTATTGACATGCAGAACATCCAGAGCAAAACCGTTATTTCGGGTGTAAATTTGCGCACCAAGTATATTAATGCCATTGGCAGCCATAACCCCGGCGATCATACTGAAGAGACCAGGTACATCCAGAGTAGAAATAGTCACGATAGTGTACTCTGAATCTGTGTCGTGGGTCATCTGCATGGCGACTGTTTCATCTCCACGTGACAACTCAAGCTCAACATGATCTTTGATTTCCCAGGAACGGTGGGTCAACAGGTAACGCAAACTCATTGAGCGCAAACGACTCTTGACCCGCTTTTCACCGAAATCATCTTTTAGAGCAGCCAAAACTTTACGCTTGCGGTTACGCACTCTTTCGGAACGCAAACCACTGATAAAGTTGCCGCGTTCGAGAGTCTCATACGTTTTTTCGTAGAGGTCCTGCAGCAGGTGACCTTTCCATTCGGACCAGACATCCGGTCCAACCGCCTTAAGGTCGGCGAAAGTCAGCATATAGAGCATCTTCAGGGTTTCAACCATCTCCATAGTATTGGCAAAGTCCTGAATCAACTTGATATCATTCAGATCGCGGCGTTGTGAAATATGCGCCATATCGAGATGGTGGCGCACCAGGAATTCCAAACGTTTGCTGCTCTCCTTGCTCAGATTCAAGCGGCGAGCGATCTTGGGCATCATGTCCGCGCCCTTGTTGGAATGATCTTTTCCTTCACCTTTGCCGATATCGTGAAACAGCACAGCCAGTACGATCAACTCAGGTCTACCAATATCGACAGCCACGTTGGTCAGCAGCGGTTTGGACTCCCGATAAGCTCCGGACCAGAGCTTTTCGATTTCAGCCACCGCAAAGATCGAATGAATGTCAACCGTGTAAACATGGTAAGCGTCGTGCTGAACTTTACAGTAGATGCGTTTGAATTCGGGGATATACTTATTCAGAAATGCCAGGTGATGCATATCACGCAAACTCTGGGCAACTCCAGTGGGCCCACGCATGATCTCCAGAAACATTTCAGATACTTCGCGATTGCGTCTGAAACCATCATTGACCAGAGACAGATTGTCACGGATCTGACCTTTAACGTCTGCACTCAAAGCAAGATTATTCTGTTTTGCCAACAGAAAGGCCTGCATTATTGCTTCCGGGCGACTGGTAAAAAGGTTTTTACGGGCCGTTTTCAGTTCGCCACGATAACTGAAGAAATCATCGCCTAGCTTGCGCCGGCCAAGATAGCCGAATATCCCCGTTGAAGCATCTTTGTCCTTAAAAGTTCTGAAGATCAAAGAGGAGGCAAGATGTTCAGTCCTGGTTGCATGGGCATAGTAATCCTGCATGAACTGCTCAACAGAAAGAGCCAGTTTGTTATCCTTGTAGCCAAGAAAGGCTGCGATCTGTTCCTGTTTTTCATACTGGATCTGATCTGTCTTACGCTTTGACTGAAAATGCAGCTCGTTGCGAATTCGCCAGAGGTAATCGTAAGCCGCCTCGACTTCCTGCATTTCCCGCTCTGAGATCACGCCTTTCTTCAGCAGATCACGTAACCCTTTGGCTTTAAATTTGACACGAGCCATCCATACGGCCGTATGCAAATCACGCAGGCCACCCTCGCCTTCCTTAATATTCGGTTCGAGCATATAGACAGAGGAGCCATATTTAGCTAAACGGGTTTCATGCTCTTCGTATTTGGATTTCAGAAATTGCTGACTGTTACGACTCAGCAGTGCTGGCATAACCTGACGCTCAAACTCGTAGAAGAGCACCTCATCTCCAGCCAGAAAACGTATATCCAACATAGCCGTACGAATTGTAATGTCCTGCTGGGCCATCGTCAGACAGTCGGATGAAGTACGCACACTGTAACCAACATCAAGGTTGAGGTCCCACAATAGATAAAGGATTCGTTCGGCAATCTTCTCGGCCAGGTCCTTATTCTGATCGCTACAGTAAAACATCACGTCAATATCAGAAAGTGGGTTCAATTCGGCACGACCGTAACCACCGATCGCCAGAACCGCAGAGCAAGCTTTACCCGCCGTAGGAAAATCAGCTGTTGCACACTGATAAAGGTTAAAAATCATTTCATCCGCCGCGGCTGTAATACATGCAACGACCTCACGACCGCTGCCGCCTGCATCGTGCATTTCGTGACAGAGGTTGCGATGAAACTCCAGATAACCGCGTGCCGCTTCAAGGATGAAGGAACGTCTCTCTTCAAAAGAGACATCCCCGGCCATCATCAGTTCTGTCGCAAAAAAATCGGGATGGGTTGATTGATTTGACATATTAACGGACCGCTATCATCTTGTTGTTGACTGCATAATTTTTGACTGCATGGGCAATCGCTTCAGCAGCAGTCTTCTGGTATGCACTGCTGTTCAGTCGCTTTTCTTCACGGGGATTACTGAGAAAAGCCGTTTCCACCAGAACAGAGGGCATTGTGGCACCAAGCAGGACATAGAACGGACCCTGACGGACACCAAGATCCCGTACATTGCTATACTTCTTACGGACTCTTTTCACCAGGCTCTCCTGAATTTCTGTTGCCAAACGGCTAGATTCATTGATCTTGGCATTTGCCATCAGATCAAACAGAATTAGCTCAAGGTCTGACACCTGCTTGAGTGACGTGCCGTTCTCACGCGCAGCAACAGCAGCAGCCTTATCATTTTTTGAGAAGTTGAGATAGTACGTCTCTATGCCGTATGGCTTGCGACTCTTATTGGCATTGGCATGCAGTGAGATAAACAGGTCGGCACCCACTTTGTTGGCAATAGCTGTACGCTCTTCGAGGGGGAGATAAACGTCACCACTACGGGTCAGAATGACCTCGCAGCCGATCTGTCGCCTCAACTCCTTTGCGAGCGCTTTGGCCATCTTGAGTGTGACAGTTTTCTCGTAGACACCGCTCGGCCCGACCGCACCGGGGTCTTTGCCACCATGTCCAGCATCGACGACGATTCGACGCAGTGTCGTTGCCGCTGGCATATTGGGAATATGCAAAGGTTGTTGATCTTTCGGTGCTTCTTTAAGGACCTTGGCGATGGCATCGTTAGCCGAATCAGGCAATGCACTGATTTCTGTCTCTCGACGTTTCAGCTCGGGAGCCTTATCTCCTGCGACATCAATCACAATGCGCCACGGATCGCTTAACGGGAAGACCTTGTAATCACTCATGCTGTCCAAGTCCAGAACAACGCGCACCGTATCTTCCTGTGGAGAACCTGTACGGATCTGACGCAGCAGACCATCATCAACAACCGTAGGCTCTTTCAAACCATCAGATAAGCCGGTCTTTTCAATATCGATATAGAGCCGTGGGTGATTGCCCTCTTTTGGGTCAGGCACAAGATAATGGGTAGAAAACTGTGTGTCGCGGGAGACATCCAGAACGATCCGCGTGTAACCGGGGTTGGACCAATAGCGAATCGCGGTCAGGCGGCCACCTCCAGCCGGAGCGGCCGAACCAACTGCTGACTTCACCGAGGTTTGATCAACTCTTTTCTCAGCGACTTTAACCAGAGGTTTTTTGGGCGGTGCATACGTGGCAAGCGCCGTCAAACGAGCCTTGGCTTTTTTTGTCATATCACCGGAAGGAAAGGTTTTCACCAGGCGATGATAAATAATGTAGGCACCGGTTTTATTGCCAAGTGCTTCTTCCTGAAGCTTACCGGCCCGCAGCAGAGCGTCATCAGCAAGAGAGCTGTCCGGATATCTCTCAGCCATTTGTTCGAAAAGTTCAACCGCCCGTTGTGCATCAGTTTTGATGCGACTGATGGTATAGAGGCCAGCTGTCGTCTTGCCACACATATACAGAGCATCAGCACCGCGCTTAGTCTTTGGAAAGCGCTCGTGTACTGACTCAAATTGTTTGTAAACACTTTGCCACTGATCACGGTACATCTGCTTGCGTGATGAATTCTGTAGCGAATAGTAAGCATCTTTTGCCTTATGGTAAGCCGTTTCAACGCTCTCAGCAAAAGTCGTCACCGGTAAGAACAGGCAAGCAAGAGTCAATATGTAAATCGCAACACGGTTCATAGAGTTCAAAGCATCTTCTTCAATTCATCTAACAGATTGAGGGCCTCAAGGGGTGTCAGGACAGAAACATCCATCTCTTCGACGCGCTGTCTGAGAGGATCTGCCTGTTCAAACAAACCAAGCTGCGGCGTTTCGCTCTTCTTCGCAGTGAATTTGCTGCGGGCCAGACGTGGTGCCCCAGCCACATATTCGCCAGATTCCAGGTTATGCAAAACTTCCTTGGCCCGTTCGATCACCTGGCTCGGCAAACCTGCCAGGCGCGCGACCTGGATACCGTAGGAGTGACTGGCTCCACCCTTGACAATGCGCCGCAGGAAAATAATCTGGTCGTTCCATTCCTTGACTGCGACGTTGTAGTTCTGCACCCGCTCTCTGGTCTGGGCAAGGTCCGTTAATTCATGGTAGTGGGTCGCAAAGAGGGTTTTGGCAGCAACTTTGGGATTATCATGCAAATATTCAGCCACAGCCCAGGCAATACTGACCCCATCGAAGGTAGAAGTACCACGACCAATCTCATCGAGCACAATCAGGCTACGAGGTGTCGCATGATTGAGGATATTGGCCGCTTCCGTCATCTCGACCATAAAGGTTGACTGGCCCCTTGCCAGGTTGTCGCTGGCACCAACTCTGGTGAAAATTCGATCGACAATCCCTATATGTGCTTTTTTTGCAGGCACCAGACTGCCCATTTGCGCCATTAGCACCAGCAGCGCAACCTGACGCATGAACGTCGACTTTCCAGCCATATTCGGACCAGTAATGATCAGAATCTGTCTCTCAACGGTATCCATGTGGACATCGTTAGCGACAAAACGCTCACCCAGGTTCATGGTTTCGATAACCGGGTGTCGGCCGTCCTCAATCAGCAGCTCTGTCGATTCGTCCATCAGGGGACGACAGTAGTTGCGTTCATGGGCCAGATCGGCCAAACCAAGCAGCACATCCAGAATGGCAACCTTATCAGCAGTTGCCTGCAGACGCTGGCCTTGCTTTGCAACCTGAAGACGCACCTCCTGAAAGAGATCATACTCGATCTGAACAACCTTCTCTTCAGCGCCGAGAACCTTTTCCTCATATTCTTTCAGAGTTGGCGTAATAAACCTTTCGGCGTTTGCCAGCGTCTGTTTACGTTGGTAATCCTCAGGAACACGCTCCAACTGCGACTTGGTCACCTCAATGTAATAACCAAAAACCCGGTTATATCGGACTTTGAGTGTCGAAATTCCTGTGCGCTCTTTTTCATCCTGCTCCAGACGAGCAATCCAGCTCTTACCTTCGCGGCTGATATTACGTAACTCGTCCAGCTCCTCATGATAACCGTCACGAATTAACCCACCTTCGCGCATCACAAAGGGAGGATCATCGACAATGGCCATCGCGATCAATTCGACCATATCCGGCAGAGTGTCTAGAGTCTCTCGCAAAGATGTCAATAATGGACATTCGATCTGTTCGAGTAGATCGATGATTTGCGGCAACTTTTTCAGCGAGATACGCAGGGCAGCCAAGTCTTTGGCATTACCGGTTGCCATGGCAATCCGACCATTAAGTCGCTCAAGGTCATAAACCTCATCGAGAGCGCGGCGCAGATCATCGCGACAGAGGCTCTCCCGGACAAGCTCCTCTACGGCACTATGACGTTCTTCGATACGTTTCAGGTCAACCAATGGATGGGTCATCCAGTGGCGGAGTTTACGTGCGCCCATAGCCGTCACAGTACGATCCATAACGCCAAGCATCGAACCACGACGCCCACCGTCATGCAGAGTTTCCGTCAGTTCAAGGTTACGGCGGGTGAAATCATCAAGAACCATGTGATCGCGCACATGGTAGGTCTGTAACGGCTGCAGATGGGACGCAGCCCCTTTCTGGGTTTCTTCAAGATAGTAAAGAATCATCCCGGCAGCCTGGATGGCGCTGGGCATTTCATGACAACCAAAGCTTTCCAGAGAACTGTCCGGGAAAAACTCCAGAAGCACCTGACGTGCTCGATCTTCTGCAGCCGTCCAATCTGGCAAGCGGTTGACAATCCGCCCTTGCAGGGTGTTCTGCAAAGCAGCGATCAACTGATCGCCTGCGTCGCCTTCAGCGACAAGCACTTCAGCCGGGTCTCTGGAGATGATCTCACCGGCAGTGCTCTCAGGGTCGGGCAGTTCAGTCACCCGAAACTCGCCGGTAGTGATGTCAACATAGGAAATGCCATAACAATCATCAAGAGGCATCAGGGCCATCAGATAATTATTACGGCGAGGATCAAGGGTATCTGTATCAACGACAAGTCCAGGGGTGACGACCCTGACTACAGCTCGTTTAACAAGCCCTTTGGCAGTCTTGGGGTCCTCAACCTGTTCACAGATTGCGACATTATGACCGTTCTGAACAAGCTTGGCGACATAAGGCTGGCAACTGTGGAAAGGAATGCCGCAGAGAGGGATCTGATCGGCAGCCCCCTTGTTACGCGCAGTCAGAGTAATATCGAGAATCCGCGACGCAACGACAGCGTCCTCCAAAAACATTTCGTAAAAATCACCCATGCGGAAGAAGAGAATTGCATCTGGATAATCAGATTTGATCTCCAGGTACTGCTGCATCATGGGGGTTATTTTGGCCATCAAACGCTATATTCCTAAAAAACAACCAGTTGGTTGGCTTTTGCTATTTTAGATTCCACACTTTCATAAAATATTATGTTAACAAAACGGCAAGTTGACTGTAAACAGCAAAGACTCGGTTCGTAGATATTTTAGAGAAAAAACAGAGAACTCTGACGGTTGCCAACACACCACCAAGTGCATTATGGTTAGAACCAGACTGAACAAAGGAGATTCTGCGCTTTCATGACACCTTCGAACAAGCTCTCTCCCCTGCTGCAGGGGCTCAACAAAACGGATTACAATGTAGAGACACTTGACGATGAAATTCGTGTCGACAAGCTTTGCGTTGACCTATTGCGCCATCTTTATCAGGAACTGACCCAGCAAAGCAAAACAGCCCCCGAGCAGGCGGGTGAGCTCTGCCATGGGGCCGACTACTTTCTACGCGAGTTTATCGTTGCTGATCGTCGTATCAACCTGTTTGAAGCAAAGCCTATACATGTCCGTCAATTTGCCGGGCACTGGTACATCATCCGTACGACAGAACCCAACCTTACCGAGTTGAAAGGTGTTCTCTCTGGAACAGCAGAATTCTACCGGTTCCTTGCCAGACAAGGACTGATTACAGAAAGTGTTGCCAACGAGATTGCCTCTCAATGCCGGGAACTCGACTACTATCAACAGAGGATTGATAACTTCTGGGCCATTGAAGGTGACGGTTATAATGACTGGCGGCAAGCTTGCCCTATTGAGCCCGCGGCAGAATAGTTATGGCAGAGAGAACCAAATCACCCAAGATCGCGGCGGCCAGTCTCTCCATCTTCACCGCACTTTTTCTAGCTATTCTAAAGCTATTGACCGGCTTCTTTACCGGCAGCCTTGCTGTTCTGACATCAGCGATTGATTCACTGCTCGATATTCTCATGTCCGGTATCAACCTGATGGCAATTCGCCATGCGGAACAACCGGCTGACGAGGGTCATGCATACGGTCACGGTAAGTTTGAGACTCTGGCAACGATCTTTCAATCTTTTGTCATAGCGGCCTCCGGCGTCTGGATCATCTATGAGGCGACCCAGCGTATGATCGAAGCCAGCCCGATCAAACAGACCGGTATCGGCATAGTCGTTATGTCCATCAGTACGGTGGCGTCCTTCATGATCAGTCGCCATTTGCTCCGGGTTGCCAAAGAAACAGATTCTTCGGCTCTGGAAGCAGATTCTCTACATTTTTCAATGGATGTCTATACCAACCTGGCACTCCTGATCGGTCTAGTCCTCATTACCCTTTTTGACCTGCCCTGGCTCGACCCGGTCATGTCGGTTCTGGTTGCAATTTACATCCTTTTCGAATCGTTGCGCCTGTTGCGGCAAGGCATGCGCGATATTCTGGACGAGCAGCTTCCCGAAACCATTCGCAACGAAATCGAGGAGTTAATCAACGACCACAAAGATGAACTGTTCGAATTTCACAACCTCCGCACCCGTCGTGCCGGGTCACAGAAATTGATTGATTTTCACCTGACTGTCTGCAAGCACCTTTCGGTCGAAGAGGCCCACGACGTTACTGATTATCTTGAAAAGAAAATCGGCGAGAAGATCACCGGAACGGATGTCACTATTCACGTCGAGCCATGTCGACGAAAAGACTGCCCTGGGCGTGAGATGTGCTCTGCCCAGATGATTCGTCATGCAAAAGACGAGCAGAAAACCCGTCTGAACGATTCAACCATGCAGAATGATTAGCATACAGAGGCAGAGGATCTTCGGACAAATTCTTAATAGGACACGGGCGAGTACGGGTTTTGAAGTCAAACATCCTAATCTTTGTTGATCTGTGTAAATCAGATTTGATCCCTGCCCAAATGATTTAAAGATTTTAAAGGCAAAGAGGACACGGATTACACGGATGAACACGGATTTAGAGACATAAGGCATCAGATTTTGTTTGATCCGTGTAAATCAGATTTTTATCCGTGTCCAAAGGGTTTATAGCCAAAGAGATTACGGGGATTTAGGGCTCAGCCCGTTTTCTCCTTCAACCTGCGCAGATCCTCAATAACCTGCAGACTGCCTTTGCGACGATCATCCATCTCATCAAAAATCCGCTGGGCCATATCACTGACGCGGTCTACGGAGGTCTCTATCTGTAGAGTATTCTCTGATTGGCGGGAGGTTGCTGAGACCATATCGTCAGTCATTGACCGGACTTCCTCGACGGCAGCAACAATGCTCTTGGCGCCATTGGCTTCTTCACGGGACGCCCTTGAAACTTGTGACGACATCTCGCCCAGTTCTTCTATCGAGTTACTCACCCCAATCACTGATTGGGAAATCTCCTGATTGGATTTACGGATATCAGAAGCCATTTCCATAGCCTGTTGAGAGCTTCCCAGAATCTGGGAGAGAACTTCAGACATCTCCTCGCCCTGCTGCATACCTTCGTCAACCAATTGATGAGTACGGTGGATATGATCAACAGTCTCCCGGGTATATTTTTGGATCTCCTCAATAATCTGGTTGATCTGGTCGGTCGACGATGCGGATTCCCGGGCAAGGGTCCTGATTTCGTCGGCAACAACAGCAAAGGAACGTCCATGCTCACCAGCCTGAGAAGCTATAATTGCGGCATTCAACGCCAACAAACTGGTCTTCTGCGTCAATTCCGTCACCACTGAGGTAATGTTACCAACCTCTTCACCCTTGGAAAAAAGATTTACGATAACTCCTTCTGCCTGTTCAACGGCAGTTACAATATCACGCATACCATCGAGTACCTGATGAACCGTCTCGACTCCATGTTCTGCACGTTCCTTGACTGTCTCCGACATCGTCTGGGAACGAACGCTACTCTCTTCCACGGCACTGACCGTGTACTGGATCTCAGTCATCGTAGCAATCGAGCTCTCCATGAACTCGTTGAGAGACTTGAGGTTGTTGGACACCTGATCGATAGATACAGAGATTTGCCCAACGGCCGAACGCGTTGAATTGACTGATTCCAGGATGACACATGCTCCACCTGAGATATCAGATGTAGCACTTGTCGTTGAGGATATAGCCAAACGTAAAGAGGTTATAAGTTCAGCATGTTCATCACGATACTTAAGAAACTCATTGAAGGTATGCTCAAGCTGCTGGGTCAGAGATTCAACAGCATCAAGCAAATTGATGCGCATCATCGAAGAAGAGATCTGATCAGCAAAGAGTTTGACCGTGTCGACATCGGTATCGGAGAGCTTTTGACGTTTGTATTTGTTATCGACAGCCAGTAAGCCAATGGCCTGATTACGTACAACAATCGGACAGAGGATAAAATTGCGAGAACGCAGTTGCGGCACGGCATCGCAGGGCGGCTGCAGGTGATACTC
>PVMK01126677.1_pt1 | contig 20839 bp, 19 predicted proteins | sample 1853481 | NCBI WGS metagenome assembly PVMK01 (sample SAMN08533507, study PRJNA380276) | Marine sediment metagenome, whole genome shotgun sequencing project.
GGCGGTACCCAAGGGTATGTCATTGATTCGAACCAGCTGTATGGCCACGCATACTCACGAGCATCTCGATCGGGCCCTGGAGGCATTCGAACAGGTTGGTCGTAAGCTCGGCACGATTGGCAAGGACAAGTAGTGCACTGGTAAAGCATGGCAGGAGCGTAGATATTGGGACTCCGGCTACTGGCAATTCTGACAACCCTTGTTTTCCTTCCTGCCTCCGCGTCCTTTGCGGAGGATGTTGTGTGGGACCTTGCGAATGGTAATCCACCAATATTTGAGCCCGCGTTTCTGACCCAGAAAGACTACAACGAGTCATGGGAGTTTTTCTTTCAGTTTGGTGACGATACTTTCGTCTCTCTACAGATGTCATTCTTTAACATTGGAAGGGGTGACCACCGCACGCTGGTAATTGCAAAGCTCACCACTCCGGACGGCCTGGAAATGGTGCTCAAGAACGGGCGGGCCAGGCACGAATGGTCGTATGTGCCGGGCAAGTTCGATTTCCGCGTTGCAAAACATCATTTCTACCGGGATGGTGACGACTTCAAGCTGTTGATCAAACATTCCAGGGGCGAAATAGAGATTACCGCAACGCCGGACCTGGAACCCTGGGAGATCGGGTATACGGTCCGCAAACCGGGACGCAAGGGGAAGGAGGACTACCAGTTCATCTCGGTATTTGCGCCACGGATGACCGCCACCGGACGTTATCGCGTGAGTCCGGAGGGACGCGAGGAAGCGGAAGGGGAGCCGTGGATAGATCTCCCGCAAGGCCGGGGAATGGCTCTGCGGCAAGTAGCAAGCATGGATCTCGCCAAGTTGTTTAAGTCATGGGTGCGCATAGCACCTGTCACTTCTGATGCGACCGGGGACGGGCCCGATGTCATGCCTGTGATTCATCTTTTTGTCGGTAAAAGCGACGAGATTAAACATCGAATTGCGCTTTTCCGGGATGGTGAGTTGATGAGCGGAGAGATTGCATTCGACACAGGGTTTCCCCTGGATATGCCGGACGACCCGGAGGACTGCTGTGATATCGTTAGCCCGATAAGCGCGGAGGTCCCGGAGGTGGGCAGGACACTCAAAGGCACGGTCAGGATCGTTGAGCACGTGCAGAGTTTCGATTTATTGGATGTGCTGAGCGCGGGTGACAGGTTCCTCGCAAGTTTTAAAAAATCACCCAGGCATAATCGTTTCCTGATCGAATATGACCTAGTTATCGACGAGGACGGCAAGCAGAATCACGTCAGCGGCACAGGTTTTGCCGATAGTGTGAAATTCAAGTAAGACGAAGCCGCTTACCCGACCGGGGGATGAACCGAGGCCCTGTCGTCGGCAGTGTCCGTTACTCGACGACGTTATCCATCGTTATCGTAACTACGCCGGACTCGCCGGGCACGACTTCATCACTCAGGCCCTCAATATCTCCCGGCTGCGCAATCGCGTTTCCGCTACCCGATATCCTGGCGCCGACGATAACCCGGTCAAAACCGGATAGGGCAAATGCCGGTGTCATTGCATCACTGTCATCGAGTATCACTTCCGTTGGCAGCTCCGCGACCGTTATCCGCTTAACTGCCAGCGGCATAGGCGGACCCTCTGCGGCCCGTGCATATACGAAGACGGTATCGTCGGCATTCACCCGATCCATGAACGCCGCATCCACGTCTACCCTGACGGCGATACTCTTGTTTTGCGATCGGTTCGGGCGGAGTCTCGCTCCGGCAGATGATGCAACTCCCCCGTCACCCAACAGGTTATTTGCGTTTTCTATCAGGGATCTTACTTCTGCCTGCTGTTCAGGTTTGTCACTCAGCATGGGTTCAAGCCGCTGCCAATAGCCAATGGCTTGTTGTGGATTGCCGCCCTGTATGGCCGCAACACCCCCCATCCATAAACCCTGCGGATTGTCAGGATCGAGAGCCAGTGCGCGTTCAATCACTTCACGCGCCTTGTCAGAAACCCGGCCTTCGGCCGACATGGTCAACGCATCCGCAAACATTATCAGGATTAAGGGATGATCCCCTGTCAGGCTCAATAGCCGGTCGTACGCCGTTACGGCCAGTTCATACTGCCCGGTCGTCATATAGGATCGGCCCAGCAGGGCCCATCCTTCAGCATCGTCTGGTGATTGCTCGAGCCTTGCTGCGAGTGACGCGATCATGCCGGGAACGTCGTCGGTTCCGGGCATGTCCTGGCTGGTCGAGGCGATCACATTCGACGACAGGTTAACAGCTGATGGTGTGCCGAGGGTGAGATAGATCCCGGCAGCCAGTACCGGCAACATGAAGGCAATGGCCACGGCTGCCCTTGCCCACCACGGGAGGCCTCTGACAGGGCCGCTTCTCCGGAGAGATCATCGACAAGATTACGTTCGATTTCTTCACGCAACGTATCATATTTATCACCGTTGATGATCCCTCGCTCCAGATCGGCTTCGATCTCCGTCAGGCGCTCTCTCGCAATGGTGATGTTCTTCGTGTCCCTGCCCGCGGTTACCACGGGACGATCCAGGAATAAACCGGGGAGGAGAATGCCAAGGGCAATGACAACAAGGAGTACCGCAAGGGAGAAGAAGATCAACATGATCAGGGAGTCGTCAGTGCCGGGGCGAGGGTGTCAGCGAACGGTTCCGTCGTCGACAGTACCGTCCAGCACACTCTTTGCGTGTTCAAGTGCTGCCGGATCCAGATCAATCGTACGCACCTCGCGGTTTCGCCGCCGGATAAACAACATGCACATTATGAGCGTGACAATCAGCAAGACGAAAGGCCCGGCCCACAAGACCAGCGTGCCTGCTCTCAGTGGCGGCTTGTACAAGACGAAATCGCCATAGCGATCTGACATGTACTTTCTTACCTCATCATCACTATCGCCGGCACTGATCATATCGTAGGTGATCTTGCGGAGGTCTTTGGCAAGGTCGGCATTCGAGTCTGCCAGGCTTTGGTTTTGACAGACCAGGCAGCGGAGTTCACTGATCAGGCTATGATACCGTTCCTCTTGCGTGCTTGATTCGAATTGAAGCGTCTCGATAGCGGCAAATGCGGTTGTGGACAAAAATAAGGCAGCCGGTATTAATATTCTTAATAAAGCATGATTGCTCATGTCAGCCGCCCGATTCGTCGCGAAACCAGGGCAGGACATGAGTCTCGATGTCGTCTGCGGTAATGGGGCCGATATGCTTGTAACGGATTACGCCTTCTGCATCGATGACAAAGGTCTCGGGTACACCGTAGACACCCCAGTCGATACCGGTCGTGCCATCCAGGTCGCTGATAGAGGCATCATAGGGGTCACCCATGTTTTCCAGCCACTGGAGGCCATCCTCGGGATTGTCCTTGTAGTTCAGGCCTATTAATGGGAAGGCCTTTCTGGCAGCGTACTGGTTAAATACCGGGTGCTCCGCGCGGCATGCGACACACCAGGATGCCCAGACATTCAATACCCAGGGTTGTCCACGCATATCGGCCGATGTCAGGGCCTGGTCCGGTTTGTCGAGTACCGGCAGGCTGAATGCGGGGGCAGGCTTTCCTATCAGCGGAGAGGGGACATAACGCGGGTCCAGTCCGAGCCCCACGGCCAGCAGTATGGCCATCATCGCGAAAACAACCAGCGGGACGTAGAAGCGCATTTTAGAACGATCACTCACGCGGGTTCTCCCGCCCGACCGCCGGGCCCTTCTGCAGCTGGCTCCACGGCAAGGCTGCCGGCATATTCCGTTGCCCCTTGCCTGACCGATTTCCTGGCCGTTTTCGTGGCACGGTAACGCTTGTCGGTAACGGCGATCAATCCACCAAGCGCCATCAGCAGGCCGCCAAGCCAGATACATTCGACAAAGGATTTCAGGTAGATCCGGATACTCCATGCGCCCTGATCAAGCTGCTCACCGAGCGAAACATACAGGTCGCGGGCCAGGTTGCCGTCTATCGCGGCCTCGGTCATGGGGTTGGGATTTTGGCGGTATACGCGCTTCTGGGGCAGGAGGCTGATGATATGCCGGTCCGACACCTGGACTTCGAAGTCGCCCTGGTCGGCCGTGTAGTTGGGACCATCGACCCGTGTCACACCGTTGAACGTGAAGGTATACCTGCCAAGGGTGATCTCATCACCGGGGAGCATGCGGAGGTTTTTCTCAATACTGTAAGTATTGACATGGGTGACGCCGACGATGAAAACGGCGATACCGAGGTGCGCCACGGTCATGCCCCAGAAGCCGGGAGGAATCTTGCCCAGGGCGCGGAACTTGTTGGTGCGCAGCCGTACTCTGTCCCAAATACCGAAGAGCGCCCAGCAAGTGACCCAAACTGCGCAGGCGAGAGCTGCCATGGCTCCTGTCTCGAAGGTCTCGAGTGACAGGATTCGGGTAACCACTGCAGCAAGTACGAGACTGATGCTCGCAAACAGGATGGCAGGTTTTGTGAAGCGGTTCAGTTGATCGGATTTCCAGCGACTCATCGCACCGATACCAACAATGAGTGCGAGCGGGAGGGTGAGCGGAACGAACATGAAATTAAAATAGGGCGGGCCGACCGAGTATTTGCCGCTTCCGATGGCATCCATTATCAGCGGGAACAGGGTGCCAATCAGTACCATCAGGGCGGCAATACATAAAAGCACATTGTTGATCAGCAGGTTGCTCTCTCTCGAAAATAGGTCGAATGTGATCAGGCTGCGAATTCGGGGCGCTCTTATCGCATAAAGTATCAATGAACCGCCGATGACGAGGCTTAAAAACACGAGGATGAAGGTGCCTCGCGTTGGGTCTGTCGCAAAGGCATGAACCGAGGTCAGCACACCGGAACGCACCAGGAATGTCCCGAGCAGGCTCAGCGAGAACGCGGTAATGGCCAGCAGAGCCGTCCATGCCTTGAACGCGCCACGCTTCTCGGTTACTGCCAGGGAATGGATGAGGGCGGTGCCAACAAGCCAGGGCATAAAAGAGGCATTTTCAACCGGGTCCCAAAACCACCACCCACCCCAGCCGAGTTCATAGTATGCCCACCAGGAGCCAAGCGTAATTCCGGCGGTCAGGAATAACCACGCAACGGTTGTCCACGGTCTTGTCCATCTTGCCCACGCCATATCCAGGCGACCGCTGATCATGGCAGCCACGGAGAAGGCGAACGCGACACTGAACCCGACGTACCCCATGTACAGCATGGGGGGGTGGATGGCCATCCCGGGGTCTTGCAGAAGGGGGTTAAGGTCGTTGCCATTCGGTGGCGCCGGTATCCAGCGCACGAAAGGATTAGACGTAAAGAGCAGGAAAGCGAGAAAGCCGATACTGATCAATCCCATCACTCCGAGCACCCGCGCAATCATGTCAGCCGGGATATTACGGCTGAAAAAGGCCACCGCGGCCGTCCAGACCGAAAGTATAGTGACCCACAACAACAGCGAACCCTCGTGTGCGCCCCACACCCCCGAGATCCGGTACATCAGGGGCAACTCGGAGTTGGAGTTTTGTGCAACGTAGGCGACCGAGAAATCGTACGTGATAAATGAGTATGTCAGGCATGCGTAGGCAAAACCAATGAACAGGAGCTGCGCATAGGCAGCAGGACGCGCCATCGCGATCCAGCTACCGATACTTCGGTGCGCACCGACCAGGGGGAAAACTGTCTGTACCACGGCAGTTATTAATGCCACTACCAGCGCAAACTGGGCGAGTTCGGGAATCATTCTGCGTTACTCTCCGGTTTTTTCATCGCAGCGGCAACTTCCGGGGGCATGTAGTTTTCGTCATGCTTGGCAAGGACTTCATCTGCTATGAAGATACCGTCCGGGCTAATACTTCCGTTCGCCACAATGCCCTGGCCCTCCCTGAACAGGTCCGGAAGTATGCCCGTGTACTCGACTGTGACGACCTCCTCATAATCCGTCAGGTCGAATAATACGGTAACACCCTGTTCCGATCGCCGGACACTGTTCTCGACAACCATACCCCCGATGCGATACAGCCCGCTTTCAGGAATATCCCCCGCCCTGATGTCACTCGGCGTTACAAAGTACATCAGGTTGTTCCGGAATGCATTCAGTGCAAGTATCGTGGTGAGGGCTAAACCGGCGAGTATCACGCCGATGATGGTAAGTCTGCGTTTTTGAGTAGGGCTCATGCCTGTTTCCTGCGGTATTCGCGTGTAAGCACCTGTTTCAATTTTTTACGCTCAATAATCGGAACCACTATATTCCAGGCAATGACAACCAGTGCCATACCCCAGGAACTCCATACATAAAATGCATAGCCTCCCATATCGAGAAACTCACCGAGGCTCATAGCGTACCCTCAATGAGACGATATACCCACTGGCTACGACGTTCCTGTTGCAGGACCTTGTTTCTTGCGCGCATCAAAACCAGCGCCGCGTAGATGAATGTGAATCCCAGCGCCATCATCAATAGCGGCCACAACATGCTCGGATGTATTGACGGGGAGTCGAACTTCGTCACTGTCGGTCCCTGGTGCAGTGTATTCCACCACTCCACAGAGTAGTGAATTATCGGGATATTTACCGAGCCAACCAGTACCAGGATGGCTGCTGCCCGCTCTGCGGTTCGTCTGTCGTCGAACGCATTGTACAAGCCGGTAACCCCGAGATAGAGAAACAGCAGTATCAGTTCAGAGGTCAGTCGTGCATCCCAGACCCAGTAGGCTCCCCACATTGGTTTCCCCCAAAGCGCGCCGGTAAAAAGGGCCAGGAACGTGAAAGAGGCGCCAATCGGTGCAGATGATATCAGGATCGTGTGGGCCATTTTCATTCGCCAGACGAGCCCTATTACCGCACATACTGCCATCGTGGAATAGATGAACATGGACATCCACGCGGCGGGGACATGGACAAACATGATTCGGTAGCTCTCTCCCTGCTGGTAATCGGGGGGTGCAACGAAGAGCGCCTGGTATGAGCCGGCAAGCAGCAACAGCACGCAGGGCGCCCAGAACCAGGGTAATAATTGGCCACTTATACGGTAAAACTCCCGCGGTGAACCAAGCTCATGAAAAAATTTCCACATAATATAATAATGGCCCTAATAATGGCCCTAGTCTATTGTGGCCCTGAGTGCAGCGCTGATCGCAAATGGTGTCAGTGTCAGTGCAAGTACCAGCAAGGCAGCCAGTAAATACAATTGACCGGTGACAGGGACGGCGGCAGCAACGTTGCCTACCATGCCCGCACCGAAAATCAATATGGGTGTATACAGGGGAAGAATCAATATCGCAAGTAGCAGGCCGCCACGTTGCAGACCGACGGTCAGGGCGACGCCGACCGCGCCGATCAGGCAGAGCGTCGGAGTCCCCAGTGCAAGTCCAAGCAACAGGATGCCGATCTGCTCCGTGGAGAGACGCATTGCAATGGCGATAAAGGGGGAGGCCAGGACAATGGGCAAGGCAGTTGCAAACCAGTTCGCGGCAACCTTTGCGAGCGCGATCACTGGTAAGTATCGAGGTGAAAGCAGTAACTGCTCCAGGGAACCGTCCTCGCGGTCTGACCGGAAAGTGCTTCCCAAGCCCATCATGATGGCGAGTACGGCGGAAACCCATATTACACCGGGGCCTACGGCAGCCATCATAGCTTTTTCTGATGACATGCTTAGTGGGAATAGCGACGCGATGATTACGAAGAAGAACAGCGGATTTGCGATCTCCGACCGGTTCCTGACCAGCAGTCCGAGTTCACGCCGGAATATCAGGACAAATGTCCCGGTAAAGTGCCCGGGCACGTCTGTGTGCTGAATCGCTCGTTTCACAACCGGAGGACCTCGATTCTATCGGCCAATACGCTGTCATCAAGATCTCCATGATTGGTCATGACTATCATGCCGTCTTGATCCAGGTGATCGGCGCAAATATCATGCATGACAAGGCGACCGGCCTTATCCACACCCGTAAACGGCTCATCCAGTATCCAGAGCGGTTGCTGCGCCAGTAACAGCCGACCAAAGGCCAGCCGGCGTCGCTGTCCGAAACTCAGTTTGCGGGTCATACTTTCTGCGTTGTGCAGCAGATCCAGCGTGGTCAGAATTCCATCAAGTATGGACTCGTCGGGGGAACTGACCAGTTCCTGGTAAAAGGACAGATTTTCAAACGCGGTCAATCCATCCTTTAATCCATCGCGGTGTCCAAGATAGGCGAAATTCCACTTGAACTGTTCGCTGTTTCCAATATCTGCATCGTCCCAGCGAATTGTGCCGGATTCGGGTTCAATCAATCCGCAAATAATTTTCAGCAAACTGGTTTTACCGCTGCCATTGGGGCCGGAGACGTGCAGTAGCTCTCCGTTTCTGACGACAAAGGAGAGGCTGTCAATCAGGACCTGTCCGCCACGTATGCACGTCAGGTTGTCGACTTGGAGTTGTGTTGTATTCATGGTTGCGGAGACTTGCCGGTACCAGGCCCATCGGGGGCCGGGAAGATATTCAGGGATGACATGATTGATCGAACAAGGGTGGCGCGGCTGTTGGCACCATCCGGAAAACCAGGTCTGTGAAAACGGTAGCAAGGCAAGAAGGCATTTTACCAATGTGGTGTATCGACGCGCCAGCTAAATCGGTATGTGAAAACCGTGAATTTAAAGAGTCGAAACAGTTGATTGAATACTGGTGCCTGTCACAAAATTCGCGCAAACTTCACCGGTGGAGCCGGATAGTAAAAAGAATTCACGGGATATCGCGCGAGGTACCGCAGCTAACTATGGGGGCTTCGTCTTTCGCCTTTCGGTCCGGATTCCCTTTTTGTTTCTTGCGGGGATGTTGTACGGGGAGACCCTGTTCGGCGGCTACACATTTGCCACGGCCCTGGTTGAAACGGTCGCGGTGTCAGCACTCCTGGGTTTTAAGCGCTCCCAGTTCGGCTTTCTTGAGCAGGCTCGTGCAGCAGGCGACGGCAATCAGACGCTGGCAATTATTCGCTCCTGTTGGGCTTTGTGTATGCTTGTCGCGGTTTCTGCCGCCGTCTTGATCAGCAGTGTTGCGGGCCTGCTGGCTGACTGGATGAGTTCGCCTGATATCGCGGCGCCCACTCGTTTGATGGCATGGGCAATTCCACTTATTGTCAGTACAGATCTGCTGCTGACGGCGACCCGGTACAAGAGAAAGGTGCGCTACGAAGTGCTTGCAAGAAGCGTTGCGGAACCTACCGCCCTTACGCTCCTTGCTATCGTGTTTTACCTGTTGGGCTGGAAAGAAACCGGACTGCCGCTCGCCTATGTTTGCGCACTTGCCACGGCCTGCGCGGTTTCCATCTTCGGCTTTCGTCAGTGTTATTCCGGCGTGTTCCGGGCCGGCTGGATGGGGTTCTCGAAGTTGGTTGACATGACCGTGAGGTCCGCGCCAACAGCAGGCTATGACATCCTTCGGGCGCTGCTGGCCAACGCCCATATTATGCTGATGGCCTATTTTTTCAGCGAAGGCATCGTTGGTATTTATGGTGTGGCGGTCCAGTTTACGACGCTGGTCAGCAAGATCGGGCTGGGTTTTGAACCCATTCTGGCCCCGGTGGTGGCACAACTGACTACCTGGGGTAAACCGCGGCAAATGGCGAAGCAGATGCGTCAGGTTATACGCTGGATCATGATTATACAGTTCGCCCTCGTGCTGTTGTTCGTGTTGTACGGAGATATTCTGCTTGGCCTGATTGGTGAGCAGTTTACGGCAGGGGCGAACATCCTGTCGGTACTTGTCATGGCAGTTATGCTTAAAAGCGCTTTTGCATTTAATGATTTACCTGTCATCTATCGCAGGCCCCAGTTGAACCTTTACCTGGTGATTATCCTGTTGGCATTGAACATCTCGTTAATTTTCGTGTTGGCGCCGAATTTCGGACCCATCGGGGTCGCATGGGCCATGTTTCTTACTTACCTCGTCAATGCGGTGGTTGGCAGCCTGCTTGTGCATTGGCTGTTTGAGGTGTGGACGATTTCTGTCAAGTTCCTGAGGCCGGTTTTTGCACTGCTGGTGTCATTGATGGTGGGACTGATACTGGATGCCGCCGGCGTCAGTACGTGGATATCCATGCCTGCGGTTCTGGCTGCCTACGGAATACTGACCATTACGGTATCTCTGACAAGAGATGACAGGAACCAGATCAGGGAGATGGTTCGCCGGGATGGCGCCTGAGGCCTGGATTTTTCTATATCGTTGGGTCAGGTAATGTCTGGCGGGAATGTAATTCGTCGAAGGCGCTCATCTGGTGCACACACCCCAGGGTGCATTTCGGTGCGCAGGCCTTTTCAGTCTTATATTCGCGCTTTATGTCTTCCCGCGTGTAATCCAGCAGGGGAATTCCCGGGTAGCCGCGTTGCTGCGAACACCAGTGAACCTTGCCTTCCTCGCAAATGTAAAGGTATCGGGCTCCGGCGCGGCATTTCCAGTTATTTGGTTTCCCCTGGATCAGATTTTTTTGAAACAGATGGTAATTAAATTTGTGGGTAACCGCGCCGGATAATTCGCCGCACTGCCGGTATGCCGTAAGCTGTTTGTCACTGAGCGGCTTAAGTATGCCGGATTCATTATGGAGTACGCCTACGGTATGAAAGAATCCGTACTCCCTGGCCTTGCGTGCAACGACCATGACGTCATCTGTGCGGTCATCGCTGATGCCCAGCACAGAATTGATGTTCACCTTGAACCTGGCGTGCTCCGCCAGCAGAACCAGTTTCCGTTCAACTGACTCAAGGCTCTTCATCGATACCTCGTCGGCCTTCAGGTTATCGATACTGATCTGCATTTCCTGTAATCCGGAGTCGTTGAGTCGCTTAATCCTGTCAGCGGACAGTCGAAATCCATTGCTAATCATGGTTGCGATAATGCCATGCTCCCTTATACGGGCGACTACCTTCTCAAGATCGGGATGCATCAGCGGTTCACCACCGGTACAGGTAATCGCAGCAGTATGCAGTTCGGCAAGCTTGTCGACCTGGGCGATCAAAAGCTCAGTGGGAACAGGGGGGGGAAAAATCGTCGTACTCGTTGCAGTATCCACAAGAGAGGTTGCAGCGACGAGTCACAACCATTTGAGCTAATAATGGATTATATCTTGAACTTAATACTTTAAATATGAAGCTAGCCGCAGATGTGGCTGATTGGTTTTGCACGTTGGTCCCCGTATTGAGGATGGCGGAATTGGGGCGTATTGTCTTTGAGACTTGTGCGGGATTCAAGCTGGTTTCGGTATTACCCGCTGAAATACGATACCGTGAATGCCTTAAAATTGTCGAAATACTTTGGGTTTGATCAAAATTATGGCAAAATAGTGGCGATAGAATTGCGTTAAGCAGGGTCATAATCATTAACGCGCTCACGGTGCCGGCTAACCAGGAGGGATAGTGGGGCAGGTAACGTTGGGTGCACGTAGCCTGTAAGACGCTTGATGGGTAGTCATTTGGCATCGGAATGACAGGGCTTGAATGGCAGGGGTTTGTTCAGCTTCCGCTCATCTTTGGTCAGGTACTATGATGTGGTACAGGATAGCCTATTAACTCTACAGAGCCGGGGTTTAGGGCTGGGATTCAGGCCACGGCGTAAGGATCTTTTGGGGTGGTTTAATTGTTTGACGATTTGAACAAATTCAGAAATATATTTTCCGGAAGCCACCCGGGGCAACAGGGCATGCGTAACTTCCTGCTTGGGTCTGTTATCGCCATTTTTGCCGCCGGGTTCTTGTCGCCGGGACAACTGCTGGCCGAGGAGGAAACGACCTGCGGCTTGCTGAAGGACTCCTGGTTGGCGCGTCACATCGATACGATTCTTGCCGAAAACGAAACATCACCGCTGACGGCGATATCCGCCGACGGGTTGTCCAAGGTTGAAATCCAGGCAGACAAGATTGAATTCCCGGAACGAAACGTTGTTTACCTGACCGGCTACACCAAGCTGACCCAGGACGGTCACACCATTTCCGCAGATGAACTGATCTATAACAAGGATCGTCGGATCGTCGAGGCGCGTGGGATGGTCAGGCTGAGTGCCGAGAAGGGCGATATGATTGAAACCACGCAACTGCTCTACGATATCGCGACACGCAGCGCCCACGCCGAACGCGAGGTCAGGCTTATCACGGCGAAGGGTGATTTTATCAATGCCGTAAACCTGCACTACGACCTGGATTCGGAAGTGGTAAGGTCGGGTGCGGCCGATTTCGTATTTGCCAGCCGCGGCACCAACAGCCCGGTGCATATTGGCGGTGAACGGCAGATCAGTGCATTTGGCACCGCCAGGCATCTGTCACTGGTCAGCTCTGATATCGTAAATTTGACTGACGTGATTATTACCACCTGTCTGGACGGCCGGGAAGACATGAAATTCACCGCTGACGAGCTGATGGTGGACCTTGAGACCGGATACAGGAAGGCCGTTAACGCCCAGGTGCTGGTGATTGCACCAGACCAGTATCGATCCCTGGTCAGCGTGATGGACTAGCCCGCATATTTCACCAGACCTGCCGAAAACCCTTCAACCTGATCAATAGCGAATCACCCCGCCCGAATTATTCCTGGCGCACCCCCAATGTCCTGAGATTTTCAGTAGCAATGAGGTCCCCCTGGTCGGCAGCGAGTTTAAGCCACCGGATGGCCTCGTCCCGGTTGCGCTCCACACCCCTGCCGAGTGCGTACATAACACCCAGGTTTGTCTGCGCACCGGCATACCCCTGTCGTGCTCCCTCGCGATACCAATGGACGGCCTGTTCGTAGTCGCGGGTAACAACGACCCCATCTTCGTACAGTGATCCCAGGTCTGCCTGCGCCCAGGCCCTGCCGCCCTCGGCAAAGCTTCGAATGGCGGGCAGGGCGCGCGTTATCAATTCCTCTGCCCTGGCCGTGTCCCGGGTTACTCCCCTGCCCATCTGGTACATGATGCCAATGCGGAACTGGGCGCGGGCAATACCGCGATAGGATAGCGGCGTGAGGTACTCGTATGCTTCTTCGTATCGCCCCTCATAGTAGGCCTCCAGTCCCGCAAGTAATTGCCTTTCGTCATTGTTAAGAACCGGGTTTCCCGGTGCAGTTTCCGCGATGCTAAGGTCAACGACCTCGGGAACCGGTTGTCCGCCTGACGGCAGGTTAGCCGCAGGTGCGTCAGGTCGGGGCAATAACGATGGTTCGCGTCCGGGGGCAGTTGCCGGTGTCGTGCTGCTCTCAACGACGACGGGCGTGTCAACCGGGGGTTGCACCAGCCCGATGGCCTCTTGTCGCTTCTTGACGTCAATCTGCTCGCGCAACAGGGCGATGGCCGGGTTGTCGGCCTGGATTACCTCCACCGTTGTGAGAAATCCCTCTGCAGCACCAAGATCATTTGCCAGGATGGATTCGTTGGCCAGTCCCAGGTAGTGCTGTGAAATACTGCTTACGCCTTGCTCGGCTTCATCGTTCCCCGGGTCAAATAATAGCAACTCGCGGTAATGGTGCAGGGCATTGTCCCGTGCGGGGGACAGGATTTTCCCCTGGTCCATGGCATCTTCAGCAGATTTCAGCATACTGATTATGGCCTCATTACGCTCGGTCTCGCGTCGGGTTTCCTGTTCCGCGCGCCACGCGGCAACAGCCTGTTCCAATTGTGAGATCTGGGGTGAGTCGGATTCGATCTGGCGTATTTTATCAACGATACCGCCGGCTCTCGTGACCTCGTCGCGATCAAGCATACCCAACCCGCTCTCAACCAGTTTGTCCATGATGAATACAATGCCTTCGTTTGCCTTTGCATTTGACGGATTCAGCGCCAGGGCTGCGCGGTAATCGTCAAGTGCGTTTCCTTCCGGCGGCTCCGTGTATTCCAGCTTTTCAATATGTATTGCCGCAGATGAGAGTAACTCCTGGATTTTCATTTCCTCGAGTTCGGCCATCCTGTAGTCGTTGGCACGATCCTCATCATTTTCCCTGATGAACGTCGTGTCGTTCGATGGCATGGCTGTGTCGGCCATTTCATCGTCGACTCTTGATTCGGCGTAGATATCTGCACGTTCGGGAGTCGGAGGTGTCGTTCCGTCTGCCGGTTCCGGGCCGGGCTCATTAGTATTGGGTGTTGGAAACAGGAAGGCCAGCCCTACGAGCACAATAACGGTGCCCAATATCCACCACCCGGCCTTTCCGCCCGCTCGCGGCTTGCGTGATACGGCGCTTATCCGGCCGCCTATAATCTTTGTCTGTCGATGAGTGCCGGTCGATATGCCACCAGCACCGGCACCCACCGGAGTTGCTTCGCCCTGTCCTGGGCCGCGGTGATGGGCGCCAGGTGGGCTGATGGTATGAATGTTGCGCACGGATCGTTCTATTTCGGATCTGCTCACACGCCCGGGTGAGCTCTCTCCTGGAATCTTGCGCAGCACTTCGGCCGCATTTCCGTACTGCTTGCATTTTTCCGGGTCGAGCAATTCCAGCAGAATATCCTTGATAGGGGGAGACAAATCGGCCCCTTCAAGCCGGATAGCAACATTCTTCAAGGAGGGGCGCCGACGGCTCCCCGTCGCACACTTGTATATCAGAACGGCCAGTGAGGCCAGGTCGCCCTGGGCGGTCTCGGCGGAGGGGAACCCGCTGTCGGCGGCGGGGTTTCCAAAGCCGGTGAGCATGCATGGTCCACCCTCACGCAGGTAGACATTCCTGGCCGTCAGGTCGAGGTGGCAGATTCCGGCATCATGCAAGGTTGCGAGTCCGCGTAGTAACTCCCGGAATAATTTTTCGGTTTCTGCAGCTTGAAGAGGAAGCGTGGCGGATCTTATCCGTACATCGAGAGGTTGACCCTCGTCGAATTCTATTACCTGGTAAGCAGTATTGTGTGCGTGGATGGTGTCTTCTATGCGCTCGATATAGGGGTCGTGGATTTGAGCCAGGGCCTGGGTCTGTCGGAGAAACTCGGTCAGGCCGGTCTCGTACTGTGCCTCGTCATTTTCCCTGGGTTCAACGGTAATGCCGTCTTTTAGCCGTACCACAAGGTCGGTCGGGAAGTACTCCCGGAGTAGTCGGGTCAGGCCACCCCGGGTGTGGGTGGCACGGTAGGTGATCCCGGAATGGCTCCTGGAGACGACGGATTCCACCTTGAAGGAATTTACCGTCGACCCCTTGCGGAGAGAATGTCTGATTCTGGCTGCCATTTCCCCGAATCAAATCCCGGCGATTACCGGTAATTTCCAGATATTCAGGCTTTCAGGTGACATCGTGTCTCCTCGTTAGCGGGAGTTATATTAAGGGAACCCGTGATAAAAATATGAACTTGATAACAAGGCCTGGAAAATTCCGGGCCGCAATCCCCCTCGATCTGATCGAGATGAGGTTCCACCTCAATTATATAACAGGTAATTCGTTACACCACACTAGTGGGTTTAGGTCTGAAGTATCTCCCCGGTTAGAACTGACCGCCCAATGGCATCCGTGATGGCATCCAGCCGCTGGAGCGGGTCGCTGCTCTCCAGGAGTTCCTGTTTAAATTTAAGGTCAAAAGGGAGGGATTCTGCGAGGCGGAACCCGAGCCAGGTCGCATCATTGAGTCTTCTTTCATCGGGTGCATCCGGGCCCATCTTTGTCAGTATTTGCCGGGCCAGGGAAACGAGGTCCTGGTGGTGTTGTGGAACATCTTCTTCTGGCTCATCTTTCAATAATTCTACGCCGGCATGAATGAGGTTGTTCGATTCAACGTCCAGGGACATAACCCTGAATCTCCGGCTTGCCAGGCACTCTACACCCAACAATTCATCCGGTAATTTATGCCAGTCAGAGATTGCTGCGAGTGTGCCGGTTTCAACGGGTGTGGCCGCCTTGCCTGCTTCATCGCCTTCCCGGATCATGCAAACCCCGAAAGGGGTATCCGTCTTCAGGCAATTTCCTATCATACTGAGATAACGAGGTTCAAATATTCGCAGTGACAAGTGCCCGCCGGGGAACAGGACGGTATGCAGCGGAAATATCGTGAGATCTGCGGTCATGTTAACAAGCCCTGGTTCCAGCAAGGTGAAGGGGCTTGACTACAATATTGCCTAGCCCGGGTCATTCGTCGGGTCCGGGATTACTTGTACCGGTGCCAGGACCAGGGTGTCGGTCTGGTTGTTGATCGTGTAGTTAAACAGGCGAAGAAAATCAGTACCCAGCAGACCATCTATCCCGGTCATGCCAGTGAGAGGTATCGACGCCAACTCAAAATTATGAAGCTTCACTGACCCCAGGGAGAACTGCCTGACACGGTACAGCTTGCTCTGCGTCGGGCCATTGGCCGTTTGCAGTGTGATAGTTCGGTTGGAACTCCTTGCTGATATCTTCCTGATAATTTCCGGTGTCAACGTGGTGATTGATGCCCCGGTATCCAGTAACAGTGCAACTTCGGCGCCATCAACATTTGCCGATATGGAGTACTGCCTGCCATGGGGGACCAGGGGTATTTCCATTGGTGTAGCGGTGTCGTCACTATTCGCATAAGACTTTGCCAGTTCCGGTTGAAGAATCTTGAGGTAGTCTTCTGCGCGTTGCTGGTAACCGGGGTCCAGTCGCAATTGTTGCAACAGGGAGTAGGCCTCTTGCGGCCGCCCCAGGGCAGCATTTGCCCGGGCAAGTTCCAGCGAAAATTCACCAATATCGGGGTATTGGTTATAAAGCATTTGATAAATGGCAAGGATGCCATGCCGGTCCTCGTACGACTCCAGTTCTGTACGGTATGTGCGGGCCGCGATAATCAATTGCCGATTTATGGCGATAACCTGCTCCTCGGTATAGGCCATATTCCTGGCCTGGACAAGATAATCCAGGCCGTCGGCAAGAAGGCCCTGCGCGGCAAGCGCCTCCGCCATCATCAACATCGCCTCGGTGTCCTGGAAGAAGAGGTCGGTATAGAGGCGTAGAAGATCTTCCGCACGTGCTACACGGTCTTGCTCAATCAAACTCGCCGCATAGGCCAGGATCGCGGCGCGACCTCGTTCAACGTCAAGTTCATCCAGCACGCGCGATGACCGGTCATGGTTCTCGATGGCATCCTCGAATCTCCCAGCGGCCAGTAACGCAGGAAGTTCATTGCGGGGTGATTCCGACAACCCCGGTGCAGGCCCTGGCAGTGATTCGGGTGCGGGAGCCGGAATGGCAACGGTTGATATATCCGGCCGGGAGCTGCTTTCGTGTGAGTCCTTGCCTGCAAGGCGATGAGCGAGCCCGCCAGCGATGATCACACAGGTCAGAAAAATCAGTCCTGCCGATAACCTGTTTGAAAATCGCACCTGTATCCTACCTGTTTAACCTGCCTGAATGTGGGTGTTAGGATTCTATTGCATCCAGGCGCTCCAGGTCACGCAGAGAGATTATTTGTAATCAGGGGCTTCCCGGTTTATTTCGGGTATTCAGGGCAGTTTTCTTTAGTAGCGGCCTATTCCACTGTTCGTTCGGAGAGATGATTCAACGCACGCTGCCGCCGCTTTAACTCTGCTTTTTCGGTCTTTCGAACGACAGCTGCTTGCCTGGCGCTGGCGCCGATGTGGGTTTCACCCCGAATTTTGGCCAGTTTCACCTGCTTTTCACGTTCACTAAAACGCGAAACCTGTTCCTCGCTCAGTTCATGAGCGCACTGTGCGCAGCTTATTCCGGGTCGGTAATCCGGGCTGATCTTGTCATATGCCGATAGCGGCCTGCGGCAGGCGCGACACTGCTCATACTGCCCCTGGTCGAGGTCGTGGTTTACCGTGACTCTGTCATCGAACACGAAACACTCGCCTTCCCACAGGCTGTCCCCGGGCGGAATTTTCTCCAGGTAATTGAGAATGCCACCCTTGAGGTGATAGACCTCGTCGAACCCTTTTTGCTTCAAATAGGCCGTCGATTTCTCACATCGGATGCCCCCGGTGCAGAACATTGCGATCTTTTGGTGCTTGTTATGACCCAGGCTTCGTTCGACGAATCCGGGAAATTCCCGGAATGTACTGATGCCCGGGCTGATCGCATTTTTGAACGTGCCGACGCCGACCTCGTAGTCATTCCTTGTGTCAACAAGCAGTACATCAGGATCAGAGATTAATTCATTCCAGTTGACAGGGTCTACGTAGGTACCCGCCGATGTCGTGGGGTCGATATCCTCTATACCAAGGGTGACAATTTCATCCTTTATCTTGACTTTCGTACGATGAAACGGAGCTTCGAGAGAGATCGATTCCTTGTGGCGGAGGTCCGTGAGGCGTTCGTCAGCTTTTAGCCAGCGCAGCACCTTGTCGACGCCGGAGCGGTTACCGGAAATCGTCCCGTTTATCCCTTCCCGGGCGAGCAGGATGGTTCCCAGGACTTCGGCATCCTGCATTTGCCCCAGGAGGGGCGCACGTAATACCCTGTAGTCTTCCAGCATGACAAACTTGTAAAAAGCGCAGACAACCAACTGGTTCATCTCATTCCTCGGGCAAATATCGCTTCGTAAACGTGGCCGGATTCTACACAATGGGCGGCTGGACGAAAAGGGCTCTGCTGGCACTGCCGTTTATCATGTGGGCCGGTATATGAATCCGGTATTAACGCTGTGACACCAGTGCTGTCCCGTTAACTCCTTAATCGTCATACCGGCGCGGGCCGGTATCCAGAAAGTCGTTGAAATCACTGGGTTCCGGCCTGCGCCGGAATGACGGGAAGAGGTTGCCCATGTTCATGTCTCCAATACCACTAACTACTCTATACACCAAGTGTGTTGCCAGTTGCAGCAGAACAAAATTCAAGTTAACGGGACAGCACTGCTGTGACACATATTTTTACGAGCACATAATCCAGGCAGTTCTTCTTCTCCTCCCTACGGGCTTCGAAGAGTTGTCTCCGCTCCGCGAAGAACTTGATCCGCGTTCAAACTACGCAGATTCTCTGCTGGAGACGGACACATCGGCAAACACCCGATTCATATCCTTATCGAATTCTGGAATTGCGAATCCTTGATGCTAAAGTTAGTGAGCAATACATCCTGGTGTATGTGGGATAGTCGTGCCTCTGCCGGATATATTTCGTGTTTACCGGGGAATATTGGATAATGAGCTCATCCGGTCAGCGGTATTTCTTGTGCCCCAAGGGGGACTCAGCCAATTACTCATAGCCAAAGCCTGCCAGATGAACGTAGTTAGAACCCGGACATTCGTGTTGCTCGTTACGGTCGTGCTCATGGGAGCAGGCACAGGTGCATACGCTGACGATGCAGGCGCGGTGCGCCCGAAGATAGGACTCGTGCTGAGTGGTGGCGGTGCGCGCGGCGGCGCACATGTTGGCGTGATACGTGAACTGGAGCGACTCCGTATTCCAATAGATTATATTGCCGGCACCAGTATGGGGGCCATCGTCGGCGGACTGTACGCCTCCGGTCTGTCACCGGATGAACTTGAGAAGGTGACCCAGGAGATCCCGTGGGACAGGATTTTCTCCGATGCCCCGGACAGGAAGTATCTCTCTATCCGCAGGAAGCAGGATGATGCACTGTTCATCGTGAACAAGAAAATCGGGATCAAAGACAAGCAAATTGCAGTTCCGACCGGCATCATCCAGGGACAAAAGCTCGACAGCCTGTTGCGGGATATTACGTCGTCAGTCGCTGACGTGAATAATTTTGATAACCTGTCGATTCCGTTTCGGGCCGTGGCTACCGACGTGGTAACGGGTGAGGCGGTCGTTATGGGTGCCGGCAGCCTGGCCACGGCGATGCGTGCAAGCATGTCGGTCCCGGGTGCATTCGCCAGTGTCAGGATGGAAGGCAAGCAGCTAATTGACGGTGGGATTGCGAACAATCTGCCCGTAGACGTCGTCCGATCGATGGGGGCAGAAATCATCATCGCCGTTGATATCAGTACGCCGCTGATGGAAGAGGCGGATCTTCAAAGTGCACTGGCTATCGTCGTGCAGTTGACCGGATTCCTGACGCGCCGTAACACCGAAGACCAACTGGCCACGCTGACTGAAAAGGACGTGTTGATTATTCCACCACTGGGTAAGTTCAGTTCCGCGGATTTCAAACAACTACCGGAGGCGATCCGCATCGGCGCCACGGCAGTGCGGGAGTACGAATCGGAATTATCCAAATTGAGCCTGAGCGAAGCAGAGTTCAGCCTGTACCAGGCCGAATACAAGAGAGGTGGTGAGCGCGAGGAGGTGATTCCCGAGTTTGTCGATATAGTCAACTATTCCCGTCTTGACGATGAACTATTTCGTCGTCGAATTGATGTCGCCCTGGGTGAACCCCTGGATATACCGGCACTCAAGCAGGATATCGACGAGATATATGGTATGGATATATTCGAGTCCGTGCAGTACCGGGTGATAAAAAGAGATGGGCAGAGTGGCATCGAGGTGACGGTCGACGAGAAGTCGTGGGGTCCGAACTATCTTCAATTTGGCTTTCAGTTTTCATCCACTTCCAACCGCACGAACAATCTTGGCTTGTCGCTGGGTTACACGGTGACGCCATTCAATAGCAGCAACGGTGAATGGCGCTCCCTGGTACAGGTTGGCGCGGAGCGCGCCCTGCTCACGGAGTTCTACCAGCCATTGGGAATGGGATCTCCCTGGTTCGTGTTGCCGCGTGCATTTTTTCTTAGTCGGCAGATCAATATCCTGGATCAGGGTGACATCATCGCGCAGGTCCGTTCGCAGCAGGCGGGAGGCTCCATCGCGATAGGTCGGGAATTTGGGACCTGGGGACAGGCGCAAATCGGTATTAAACGGTTTACCGGTGACAACAAGTTGATCGTCGGTACCGTTGGGCCGGAAGACAGGGATCTTGACGGGGGCGAGGTCTTTGCACGCGTATTATTTGATACACTGAACGACTTTTATTTCCCGACAAGGGGCGTGAAAGGCCTGGTCGAATATATCGGGTCAAAAACCTCGCTTGGCGCGGACCGCGACTTTGACCAGGT